>Ga0335074_10001885_pt1 | contig 28449 bp, 18 predicted proteins | sample Lox_Sample_23_FD_206715 | JGI IMG/M metagenome (GOLD analysis project Ga0335074, IMG submission 206715) | Soil microbial communities from Loxahatchee National Wildlife Refuge, Florida, United States - Lox_Sample_2.3 | ecosystem: Environmental > Terrestrial > Soil > Wetlands | place: USA...
CCACGAAGGCGAGGTCGATGGGTTCTGACTGCAGAAGCTGGGTGTACCGCCGGATCTCCGCTTCCGGATCTGGAGCATCGCCTTCGATATAGTTCACCCGAACTCCATTCAGCGGTTCCTGCACGCGCTCCCGAATCCAGCGGCGAAAGCTGGAGGGATGATCCGCGGGGACGCACAAGTACTCGTCCATATGGAAGAACTCTGTGGCCTGCCAGGGGATCTGCGGCTGTTTGACCAGTGAGCCGACAACGTCAAGCTGCGAATTACCTGTCGCGATCATGATACGTGCATGTCCCCGCTCGTCGACAGTCCTGCGAATGAGAGCAGCCGCATCCGCTGCAGCGGCACGCCCCATCGTCTCACGGTTGCTGTAAATGCGAACGCGAGCGCTGCCATAGCGGCGCTCGGCGGGCGGAGGCATCACGGAACTCATTCTTTTCCCTTTCCTGACCGCATCGCCAGGTAAGACGAGGGGCCTGGAGTTCTGTTTCGTTCAAGAGAACGGATGACTCTCGAAGAGAAGCCACCAGCAGGGGCAGGAGCTGCAGCCGCGGCGCGTCGCTAAGGATGAAAGCTGATAAGATCCATGACAAGCCTTCCATTGCGGTGTATGTGCGTTAGTGAGTAGATTGTCCCGTCCCGGCCAATTACGATCGCCTGTTCGTCACCTGCGGGCTGACCGTTGTCGAGCACGATCTCCCCGTGGTCTGTATATTCGCCGGTAGCAATCTCATAGGTGACCAGATGCGAACCTTCGCTCAGTCCTGAACCTGGCGGTAGGGGTGCGCCGGTCAGGTAATAGAGGGTGTCAGTGTGGGCGTCGAGGGTGAGGCCAAGATACCCATAGGGCTCCTGATCAAACATTCCGGTCGCCTGGGACGGCAACGAGGTGAGCCGGCGCAGAACCCGAACCGCGGGAATTGCCGGGGCAAAACGAAACAAGTACCCGGAGGCTCCATTGATTCCGTAAATCGCATGGTCATTCGGATCCCAGACGGCTGCACGCCAGTTATAAGCCATGCCGTGCTGCGAGGGATCGAATTGGCCGAAGTAGTCTTTGCGCAGATTGACACCCGGCACCGTCCCTACCGTATCGCTCTGATAGAGATATTCGTGCACCGCTCCGTCACCGGTCGTCCAGAAGGCATTTCCGTTGTCGGGATCCACCACGATGCGGCGGCAAATTGCACGATAGGTGCTGCCGATTTTGCCGGCTTCTCCCTGATCGAAGAAAGAACCGAAGTCCCTTAGCTGGTTGGTTTTGAGATCGAAACGCAAAAAGTCGCCGGAGGGCCAGGTCAGGCCATAAAGGCGGCCGCGTTTCCCATCCATGTTGAAAGCGATAATGCCTTCGCCATGGGGCGCTATGGCCAGGGAGCGGAACGTCTTCGTCTGGAGATCGTAGGAAACAAAATGACCTCCGGGATAAGGCTTGTAACCATCAGGCGCCACAGCCCTTCTCTCGACGCCGCTGGATTCTTTGTAATAGCCAAGGTGAGTCGAGAAATAGAGTTGGTCGTGATACTCCATGAAATCTACATGTACCTTGCCCTGCGCGACGGCCTTGATGCTCCCCTGCCCGGTTGCGGTGTTCAGATCCGCGATATGTGTGATCTGGCCGGTTCTGGGGTTCAGTGAATACATCTGACCAGGAATGTCATATACACGAGAGTCGATTGTGTAGTAGATGGTGCCGTCGTCCGACGCTCCTGTGCCGTTGTACGATTCTCCCAGGCCCGCAGCCTTCGGAAAGTGCGAGTTGTAGGTCCTGGCGTGCAGAACAAGATCCTGTGTTTGCTGAGCCGCCGGGACCGACGCTGCGCCGCAGAGCAGGATGGCGGCGACCCCAAAGCTGGCCCTACCGAACGTCTTCATGCGGGACTCCGACTGACCTTAAAGACGAAGACATTACTACCGACGAGTTCCTATTGGGCAGGGCTCGCCGAGTCCTGAGCGCAGACGGAGGTGGAGATCCGAGTCGTCCGGAGACGCCGTTGAGTTCTCCGATCGACGTCAGCCGAAGGCCCGAAGGAAGAAACATGATCCCAATCATGAGGTGGATCGGCGGCAAATGTCAAGAAAAGATGCTTATCTATAGGAAAAGTTGCACATCACAAAGAAATGCAATCGCCGGCGTCCGGGCTTTTCGGTCGAAAGTTAACGGAGGCGGCTAGCGACCATTGCGCTTTAGCGAACTGTCGAGTCGTGGCTGTGAAACCGACGAGTCCCCGGAGCTTAGCGCCTGCTGGGACGGTGGCGGCAGAGGGTTTGCGGGCAGCCCGGAGAGATTTTCTTGACACTACGGCAAATTTTCTCTATTTTTTCGAGTGCAATTCATTTCTTCCCATGATCGGTGTTGCGTCTGGCCATTTTGCGGATTGGTGTCGGTGGCTGGCGTCTGAAAGGGCGCGACTGTTCGGAATGAGGATGGTATGCCGCCAAAAGGCAAAGTAGGGCTGCGGGAGATTGCGAAGGCTGCTCAAGTGAGCATGGCGACAGCTTCCCGGGTGCTCAATGGGCGAGGTCGGGTGGATGCGCAGATCCAGAAGGCGGTTCTGGCCGAAGCGAAAAAGCTGGGCATCTACCCGTTGCAGCGGTACAAGAGCAGAGCGATCGCGTTTCTGCTGAGCAACCGGCCCATGCTGCATGCATTTCATTCGCGCATTCTGAGCGGGGTTGAAGCGCAGGGCAGGGTGCGCGGCTGGGAGATTGTATCCCTCTCCTGTCAGTATTCCCAGCACACGCCATCGAACGAGCTGCAGTTGCCGCAGGTGATCGGGCGGCGCGATTTGATCCGAGGTGTGATTTTGGCGGGAACCAATTCGGCGAACCTGCTGGAACTACTGCGCACCAGGGGAATATTCTTCAGCGTGCTGGGAAACAATGTGATTGGTGACCATGCCCAGCTGGAAAAGTGCGATGCGGTCTTTGCCGACGATATTCAGGGCGGCCTGGAGACGACGCAGCAGCTGCTGCGTCTGGGGCACCGGCACATTTGGTTTGTGGGCAACAGCCAGCTGCCATGGTTTTCGCGTTTTCGCGAGGGATATCGGCGCGCCATGACGGAATCGAGTCTCCCGGCGCGCGAGAGCAGCATCGACTCGGAAGATGACAGCGAGTGCGGGTACCTGGGGACCAAATCGCTTCTCGCTCACGACAACGAAGTTACGGCGATCGTTGCGGGCAATGATCAGGTAGCCGGAGGGGTTTATAAGGCCCTGCGCGAAAGGGGGCTATCGATTCCGGACGATATCTCAGTGGTCGGTTGTGACGATACGGTCGGCATGTTGCTGTATCCCGCGCTCAGCACCACGCGCGAGTTTCCCGAACACCTTGGCAGGAGCCTTGCCGAGGCGGTGCTGAGCCGTATCGAGGATCCGGATCAGCGGCCGCAGCAGATTACGGTTCCCACGGAGTTCGTTCGTAGAGATTCGTGCGCGCCGCCTCCCGAACCATGGCGGAAAGAGTTGTTCCCCGATGCTGTCGGCGCCGTGCGGACGCACTGAGAGCGCTCATCGGGGAGCCGCCCATAAATCCTGTGGTATCAATCAGAGCGAGGATCGCCTAACCGTCGGAGGCGACAAGGCTGGAAGCGGGATGGGCCTGATATCGTTCTCGACCTGGCAGCTTTCGTCCCAATTACCCTGATCGATCATTTTTCCCGAAAGCCGAGCAAATTTGCAAAACACTCTTGACAGAGGCGCAAACGGATCGTAATACTTGGAAGCGCTTCCGAAACTCCCGGTCACAATCGTTACTTTCACCTTTGGAGAGCCAATTCGATGTTGATGACAGCGCCATTCCTGCGTTCCCTGCCGAAGAGCCAGGCTTCTCGCGATGACGGCAGATTCGATAACCAGTCCAAAAAACGCCGCCGGACTCTTCCCGTCGTGTTCCTCTCCCTTGCATGCGCTTTCCTCCTTGCCGGCGCGGCGCGCGCGCAGACTACGGCGAGCAGCATCCTGGGAACGGTGATCGATCAGCAGGGCGCCTTTGTGCCCGACGCCACGGTCAGAGCGACGAGCCTCAGCACGAATACGATCACTCGGGTCACAACCGACGCGAAAGGTCATTACGTCTTTGCCTCTCTCCTGTCCGGCCCATACATGGTGACGGTGACAGCTCCCGGCTTCACTTCCATCACCCGGACCGGGGTCAACCTGAACGCCAATTCCGTGCTCACGCTCGCCACCTTCCGACTGACCGTGGGCGCCGCCACGCAGACAGTGCAGGTGCACTCGAACGAACAACAACTGGACACCGACTCGGCACAGGTGGGCGAAAGCATTATCGGGAAGCAGATCCAGAACATCCAGGTCAACGGCCAGTCGCCGCTCTTCTTTCTCAGCCTGGTCCCCGGCTCCTATAATCCGGCCAGCTACGTGCAAAGCGGGCAGGGATACGGCAACACCTACATCAACGGCAGCCAAAATAATCAGATGCACATCAGTGTCAACGGCGCAACCGATGAAGATACCGGCAGCAACAATGGCTGGATGGCCCCGCTCAGCCTCGACGCGGTGCAGGAGATCAAGGTGCTGACCAGCAGTTACGACGCCGAATACGGCCGCTCGAGCGGCCCTCAGGTCAGCATTGTCACGAAAAGCGGAACGTCGACGTTCCATGGCATGGGCTTCGAGTATTACCGCGACAAGAGCATGAACGCCAATGACTGGTTCAACAATTTTTATGGACTGCCCAAGGCGGATTACCACTACAACGATGCGGGATTCAATCTGGGGGGGCCGCTCTACATTCCCGGCCACTTCAATACCGATCGCAACAAGCTGTTTTTCTTCGTCGACGAAGTGTGGCAGCATCAGCTTATTCCTACATCCCAGGCGCAGGCCACGGTGCCTACCGCGCTCGAACGCACGGGAGACTTTTCTCAATCGGTCGATCAGAACGGCAATCCGATAACCATCATCGATCCGACTACCGGCCAGCCCTTCCCCGGAAACAAGATTCCCGCTACGCGGCTCTACGCGCCGACCGTCAAGCTGCTCAACTTCCTTCCGCTGCCCAACGATGTGAGCTCCAGTCATCCCAGCTTCAACTACATCTCGCAGTTTTCCCAGCAGCATCCGCGCCGAGAAGATACCGTGCGCATCGATTACGACCCCAGCTCCAAATGGCGCATCTACGGCAGCTTCCTGAAAGCTACCGACAACGAAGCCAGCCCCTATGGCCTCTGGGACTCAACTAATATTCCGCTGTATAACCTCGCGTACTCCATCCCCGGCTATCATTACGTGCTCAGCGCAACCACCATCATCAGCCCCACTGCGGTCAATGAACTCACCTTCGGCCAAAGCCACGATTCGCAGTATTACGGTCCCAAGCCGGGATCCGGCGACTGGGGCGTCGCATCCACGGGCGTCGATCTGAATACCCTCTATCCTGTGCCTTCGAAGGATACGATCCCCGGTTTCAATTTCGGGGGCAGCGCTCTTGGGAACTCCGCCAGTTTCAACACCACAAGCTTTCCCTTCTATAACAACAACACCAATACTGAGATTTATGACAACTTCAGTAAGACTGAAGGCCAGCACTTCCTGAAGTTCGGCGCCTATTTTGACTACAACTGGATTCTCCAGCCAACCGGAGCCCTTTACGAAGGCCAATATAATTTCGGCAATGACCCAGCCAATCCACTGGACACCGGATTTGGCTTTTCCAACGCGGCCCTGGGCGTCTTCGATAACTTTCAGCAGGCCTCCACTTTTGCCAACTCCTATCCAATCGTCAAGCAGTGGGAGTTCTACGCGCAGGACACATGGAAGGTCAACACGCGCCTGTCGCTCGATTATGGCGTCCGCTTCTACTATATGTTGCCCTTTCACAACACCTCGGGCGCGACCGAGCAATTATCAAATTTCATTCCTTCCACCTGGAGCGCCAGTGGGGCGCCCACCTTGCTTCGGCCCGGATTCAGCAATGGTCAGCGTGTAGCCGTCGATCCCACCACCGGCGCCACGTATCCGGAAGTCGACATTGGAAGCTATCTGGCCGGAAGCGGCAATCAGCTTAATGGCATAAACGTACTGGGAAGCAATTACATTACCGATAATCCCGGCATCAAACCGGCGCCACGCTTCGGCTTGGCGTATGATCTCACCGGCGCAGGGAGCACTATTGTGCATCTCGGCGGGGGCATGTTCTATGACCGTACCTATGCCACTCCGTATGAGGACCTGCTCGGAAATCCTCCAAGTACCGAGCAGGCATCGGTCAACTACGGTTACGTGTCTGATATCGGTGCGAGCGCCAGCATTTTCGCTCCGCCGCAGCTCTCCAGCTTCAGCACACGCCCCATCGTGCCGGTCTCTTATAACCTCACCGCAGGGCTGCAAAACCGCCTGCCCGAGCACATGATTGGCAACATCGCTTATGTGGGAGCGATTTCCAACCACCAATTGCAGTACCTTAACGTGAACTTCGTTCCCTTCGGCGCCGACTTCCTGCCGCAGAATCAGGATCCGACGCTTGAGGCCCAGAACCCCAACGCACCCCCCGGCTCCAATGCATTGCTCTCCCAGTTTCTCCGCCCTTATGTCGGTTATGGCCCCATTTACCAGGCGGAATTCGTCGGCAACAGCAACTACAACTCTCTGCAAGCTACGCTGCGGCGCAGTTTCTCCAGCGGGCTTTTCCTGAACGCCTCCTACACCTGGAGCAAGTGCCTGGTTGACAATGGCATCCGCCCCGACCAATACACGCATCAGGCGTTCTACGGCCCCTGTGGCAGCAACGTGGCGCAAAGTCTGGTGGTCAACTACGTCTATCCGTTACCTCACTTCGCTTCCTATCTCGGCAACTCCGGCGTTACCCGCGCGGCCCTGAACGGCTGGCAGCTCTCCGGAGTAAGCACCTTCCAAACCGGTCCGCCGCAGAGCGTCAACCTGGAGGTCTCCGGCATCTCCGGGCAAAACATTATAGGAACGCCTGACTATTCTCCCGTTCCGCTGTGCATCGGCGATCCTAAGGCGGGCACCAGCAGCAATCCCTTTAACCGCATCAGTCCAGCCGCTTTTACCACGCCCGCGGTGGGCAGTATCGGGCTTGGTTGCTCCGCTAACAATGTCTATGGCCCAGGACTCAATGACTTCGACATGTCCATGCAGAAGACACTTTTCTTCACCGAACGGTTCAACCTCGATGTCCGTGTCGAAGCATTCAATGTTTTCAACCATCCACAGTTTCAGGGCTTAAACAGTAACATCGAATTCTCCGGCCTTACCAACCCGACAGTCACGAACGCGGCGTTTAGCAACGGGACCGTGATCAACTCCGGCGGGTTCGGTGCGGTTTCCGGAGATGCTCCCCCACGCGTATTGCAGGTGGTGTCCAAGATAAGGTTCTGATTCCGGAATCCAGCCGCCGGTTGTCTCGGGCAGCCGGCGGACGGCAATCATGCCCAGATGTCGAAAACAATTCGCGTTCTTTTTTTTGTTGCCTTTTGCTCTGAACCGGGGCGTGAGCGTCGGTCAGGAGATTCCCTCGCGCAGCCCTTCCCCGAAGCAACAGGTTGTTGCACTCGTGAGGGAGGGCGTCGCGTGCGCGCGCCAGGGCTATTTCAGAGAGGCCGAGGCGGCATATCGCCGCGCTCTTGCAATCGATCCGCATTGCATACCGGCGGAGGTCAATCTCGGCCTTGCGTTCTTTAAGTCAGGCGATTTTCGGGACGCCCTGGCTCCGTTCAATCAGGCTGCGATCGAAGGGGAAAATACGGACCAGATTCATACATTGTTGGCCATGTCCTATTACGCCTTGCAGGAGTACGGACCAGCCAGCCGGCAGTATGAAACTCTCTTCGCTCGACAGCCCGGCAACATCACGCTCCAATACCTGCTGGGCGAGAGTTATATGCGCTCTCATCAAACGGACCGGCTTCCGGCCTTTCTGGATCGCATGCGCCAGGTGTCGCCGAACTCGCCCGTCATCTATATGCTGGCCGGCGAGCAGTACGATCGGTTAGACCAGACACAGAAAGCCATCGAAGAATTTCGCAGGGCTGAGCGCATTGCTCCTCAACTGCCCATGATCCACTTTTCGCTCGGCTATTTTTACTGGGAGCTGCACCGCACGGACAACGCGCAGGCCGAATTCGAAGCGGAAACGCAGATCAAAGACGGAGAGATATATCTTGCCAGGGCATTTCTGGGAGATATAGCGGTCGCGTCAGGGAATGACGCAGCGGCCGCGCGGCTGCTGCGCGAGAGCCTTGCCGGGAATCCGAACATCCGCATTGCGCAATACGATATGGGGATTCTCAGCGCCCGTCGGCATGATTCTGCAGCGGCGGTGCGGTATTTTCGGGCCGCGATCAGGCTCGACCCCGGGAAGTCCGATGCCTATTACCGGCTGGGCATGCTTTACCGGCAACTGGGCGAGAGTGAAGGCGAACATGAGATGCTGGCCAAGGTTGGACAGATCAACCAGGCCGAGCGTACTTCTCTCACGGACGCCGTATCCGCGCCCGCCGATACAGGGGCGGCACAACGGAAGTGAGCCGGTGGCATGGTCAGCTGCGCGTGAACTGCTGCCTGACATTGCAACCAGCATGCAGGGGCGACGGGATTTAACCCCGCAGGCGTGACATTACCGCCTCTGCCGTCGCGGTCATTCCACAAGCTGCTCGCCGACACGAACTCGCGCCCGCCTGCGTGCGGAATCCGTCACGTCATTATGACGTCAGTTCGACGGAGACCGCCTCGTATACATCGATTTCGGGGATCACCACCTCAATCCATCCACTCTTCGCAACGAAGGGGATCGTTGCGTCGCGCCTCAACAGCCTCGCGGATCTTGCGTCACGGGGGACGCGAATCTGCACTCGGACATCATGTATGGCGCAAAAGTCCACGTGCCGATTGCCGAGATCAGCCATCAAGTGGAGCAGAATGCGATCCCTGCCGTTCATGCAATGGGCGATCATCCCCGGCACATAATCCATGCGATAGGGCCGCATTTCCCCGATTAGAGGCATCAACAGCAGACGCAAATAGCTAAAGAGCGGCTGCATCAGCGTTTCATAAAATACCGCCTCAAGGCCGGATCCTATGTAGATCACCTGTCCTTTGCCGAAGGCTTGAGACGTGATTGCCGGCCCCAGTTCGACCTCCTGGCCCCGGCTGTGTGTATGAGCCACGACCGCACCGGATGTCGCCCGAAATCTGACGATCTGAAGATCCTGGGGAACCAGAGGCCCATCCAGAGGTTTCAGATAGAGGTCCGGAAACTCATAAGGTACCGGGTCGAGAAGCGATGCGCCGAAGAGTTCCGTAAGCGCAAAGTCGCTCCGCAGATGGCCAGTCTCATCGGCAGCGGAGGTGAGATGGGTAGCCACGAGGCGACCACCATTTTGCACATAGCTCCGCAGCATTTCGCATTGGGAGTCGCTCAGGCACACAGCGTTGGGCAGGTAGACGACGGAGTACCGCGACAGGACATCCGGCGACATCATCCAGTCCAGAAATGGTTCCGGCTCGATATTCAGAGCCTTGAAAAGCAGATATGCGCCATGAAAATAGTTCGAATAGGCGCCCAGCACAAAGTGGTCGCCACGAAACCATTTGATGGTCTGGTCGCTGACCAGGACCCCGGCCTGGGCACGATGCTGCACGGAGTCAAGAAGGCTGCGGTTCTCCGTCTGAAAATCGAATGCGGATTTGAGATAACGCCCTTCCGGATAGCTGGTGGGAGGTTCCGGCTGATAAAAGAAGCGAGACAGCCCCCAGTACTTACAACCCGCCCCGGCGGCGGTCGCGATAGCGCAATCCATCGCAATCTGCTGGCTCTCAAGCGGGTAACTAAACCATCCTCGTATGGACTTGTTATAAAGATGGGCGTGGCTGTACTCTCTGTAGCTGCCCAGATAGGTCCAGACCGTCTTTTGCGTTGACTGGCCCAGCTGCAAATTGAACAGCTTTTGCTCGGGCGTGTCAGACGCCTCGAACATAAATCCGTCTGCGTCCGTCAGGCAGCGATCCCGCCATTGTCCCGTTGGCGTGAGCAGCGCCGTGTCATTGAACATAATTGGGATGTTTGTCTCGGCGCGGATCTGCGCGCAAACGTCACGGAAAAAGCCGCTGACAATGTCCGTTAGCCAGATACGGTACTGATCGTCTTCGGCCTGAGTCATTAACGTCTGGTCAGGAATCGGCTCGCCGAAGCGTTGACGGAAGGCATGCCCGCAGTACTCACAGTAGCAATAGGCGCCCATGTGTTCCAATCCCTGATATGGCCCATCGAAGTAAAGAACATCGAAATCGTATCGGCGCAAGATTTCATGAATCATGCCTGGGTACAGCTGCCGTACCGGAGAATTGATGCAGCCTTCGAAAAAGTGATTAAAACCAAAATGCCCGGTGATCATGGGCGTCCCATCAGGGTACCGCTTCGTCCAGTTTGGATATCGCGGGTCCTTTGATTCCGCTGACATAAAGGGATGGTTCAGGGGGATGTAGGCGATTGCGCGCATCCCTCGCCTGTGAAGCGCGTCCAGGGTGTCGCGCATCGGGTCGCCCTTCATCCGGGGATCTGTCGGATAGCCGGACTCCGTCGGAAAGTATGCGTAGTAAGAGGCGGCCGGATAGCGAATAGAGTCACAATTGAGCGCCGATGCGATCGCAACGGCGCGCTCAGCATCGTACTCGTAAAGCGGATAGAATGGCGGGTTGTATCCTTCCGCGATGAGCGTGCGGTTATGATGGGCCCAATTCGCAGTACTGAGCCTGGCCGGGGCCGTAGTGTCCAGCGGCCCTAACCGGGAAGTAACCCACCAAGCTGCGGAGCTCTTCATGAGATCACGACGGGTTATATCTGCCATGTAAGTCTCCATATATGTCCGGAGAGGAGTGGCTGTGCGCCGGTTGAATGCGAGAAAGAAACACCGGCCTGGATGACATGCGGAGCGCGGCGTCACGGCATAAGAAAGCCGCCGTTTACCTCGATCACTTGTCCGTGAATAAATCGTGCCTGAGGCGAGCAGAGAAAGAGAATCACGTCAGCGACTTCTTCAGGGACACCGATACGCTTAACCGGAGTTGCGCACTTTACGCCTTCCAGAGCCTCTTCGGTGGAAAAGGTCTTGTGATAATTGGTGGTGATTGTGCCGGGAGAAACGGCATTCACTCGGATTCCACCTGCGGCGAATTCCCTGGTAAAGCCTTTAGTCATGGTGGACAAGGCTGCCTTAGCGGACGCGTAGGCAAGGGCGCCGATGCCACCGCCGTTACGCGCGGCTACCGAGGAAATGTTGACAATGACCCCGTCTTTGCGCTGCTGCATCCCAGGGATTACTGCCTGGGACAGGAAGAAGGCGCTGGTGAAATTCAACAGCAGCACCTGATCCCACAGGTCCTCAGTCATCTCCAGTACAGGGGTCCTCGCCAGCAGCGATCCGGCGTTGTTGATGAGGATGTCGATACGGTGTGTGGCAGCATAGTGGGCAAGCGAACGGGTCCCTTCGCGTGTGGTGAGGTCGGCCTGGATAAGCCTGGCCGTACCTCCCTGTTGCTGAATTGTCCTGCGGACCTTCTCCGCACCCTCTGCATTGGAGTTGAAGTGGAGTAAAACGTCAGCGCCCGATGAGGCTAACGCCAGGGCGGTTGATGCGCCAATGCCACTGCTGGCACCGGTTACGAGAGCCGTCATGTTCGCGAGAAACAGGTCTTTACTCATAATGCCGACTGAATTTCCTCCTGAGTTACTGCAGGCAGCCGGCGCAGAGGCCCCATAAAAAGCCAGTGTATGCCGGCGCCGAGAAAGGGCAGGGCTGCAAAGAGCAGAAATGCCGGATTATAGGAATAATGCTGCACCACCCATCCTGTAATGAGCATGAAGGCCATACCGCCAATACCGGATCCCATGCTCGCGATGCCGTAGACGGACGCGACGGAATCCGATGAGAACACGTCGGCAGGCATCGGGAGCATGTTGGCCAATGCAATCGTATAACCGGCCATGGCGATGGAAACATATCCAATACAAAGCATGGTCGACCGGGCGTGGACAGCCAGGATAGCCACCGCCATCAGGCCGCATGCGACCGTAACGGCGGCTTTTCTTGCCCCGGTGAGCGACAGATGAAAGCGGAGAAAGCCCTGCGAGAGCAGCCCTCCAGCTGTACTGCCAGCCCCGGCAACAAGAAACGGGATCCATGCATAGTGGCCCACATATCGCAGATTTTCATGGCGGCCGTTTACAAGGTACTCAGGAAACCAGAACGTATAAAAGTACCAAACGGGATCGATAAATACCTTGGACAGGGTGAATGTTATCGTAAAGCGGGAATGCAGGAGGTGGGTTAGAGGCAAGCCAGTCCGCGAGGAAGGCAAAGAGTTATCCGGGATTGGCGGTGCCGACGGGGCAAGAATAAGCCAACCCAGAAGCCAGGCAAATCCAAGGCAACTGACGCAGGCGAAGGAAGCGCGCCAGCCGTAGCGAAGCACAAGCAAAGCGATAAGAGGCGGCGCCAGTATCGCTCCTGCAGCCGACCCGCTGTTGAAGAGTCCGGATGCAAAGGAGCGCTCCTCAGGCGCAAACCATTCTGCCACCAGCTTGGCAGCGGCTGGCCAGTTTCCCGCTTCGCCCAGCCCAAGGAAGAAGCGAAATATCCCGAGGGAGAGGGTATTTTCCGCAAATATCTGAAGAAGAGAGGATAGGGACCACCACCCGACAAAAGCCGCATACCCCAGCCGTGTGCCGAGACGGTCGATGACAATCCCGGACAACCCATTCATGACGGTATAAGCAAGCAGGAAGGCGAAAAGAACTCGGGAATACCCTATGTGGCTCATGTGGAACTGAATGCGCAGCAAGGGAGCCGCGACCGACAAAGATTGACGGTCGAGATAATTAATCGCCGTGGCCAAAAAGGCAAAGGCTATCAGGATCCAGCGCCAGCGCGAGACGGGAGCCGATCTCACGTGGCGCCAGCCTGGCCGGCACCTAAGGGCAGAACCCGTTGGGAGGCACTCGAAAGTTGAGGCGGCGGGATCGGCAGGCAGGAACGATGACGGCGCCTGGCCACACTTCCGCGATCCCAGGGGGTATAGTTCTGGTGGCAACGCCAGTAGCCGGAAATGATCATGTCGCGTTTGCCCATAGATTGAGGCCGAGCGCTGAATCTGGAACGGAAGCGCTTCCAATCATCTTGTTGCCAACTCTGTGGCCTTGTCAAGGCAGCATCCCCGCCGGACAGTTGCAAAGCAAAGGGATTGATTCGAGCTCTCGCCCTGTTTGACGGAGGGCCGGCAGAGTGTAAGCCGGGGCCCGGTGGACGTCGGCAGGGCAGGGTGCCACCCAACGGAGCGGCCCGAGCAATCTGCGCGGGCCCTATCGACGAGGTCGCGGTTTGCTTATGGACGCCCGTTCCACAAGTTCAACGCCCAGGACGCGATGCTCCGGCACTCGGTGTTTGGCTGTAATCAGCTTCACGACCATCTCGAGAGCGGCGACTCCCATTTCATACTTCGGCTGCCGAATGGTTGTCAGAGGAGGATGAACCAGAGCCGCCAGTTCGACGTCATCGAAACCAGCCAGGGAGACATCTTCCGGAATACGCAACCCGGCTTCCAGAGCTGCTTTAATGACACCAAATGCCACGGCGTCGTTTGCCGTCGCAATGGCCGTAACCTTGTTGTGGAAACGGAAAATGTTCCTGGCCATTTGATAGCCGCCCTCCATGGTGTGAAGGCCGTGAACAAGAGATGCGTCTGCGTCGCCCGCCTGGCGGAAGACATCCAAGAAGCCCTTAGCGCGCATTGCCAGGTTGGTGTGATTGCGAGGCCCCGTGAGATGCACGACTGTACGATGGCCGTGAGCGAGCAGGCACTCTGCGATTAATCGGCCGCCTCGTTCATTGTCCGCGCATGCCGTTGAGAACAACGGGCAATCTGCGGCGCGGGTCAGGAGCACAACTGGAATGGCGCTGGCCGCGATGTAGTCCTGCTCCGCTTTGGTCAAGGTTGCGACAGAATTCATGATGATGCCATCAACCCTTTTCTCGATCAGGGAGTTGATGTAACGCATCTGCTTGTCTGAGTCTACATCGCTGTTGCAGAGCAGAACATCGAGGCCAGCCTTATACGCTGCGTCTTCGGCTCCCCGCGCCACCTCGGCGAAATAGGAATTGCGAATGTCGCTGATGATCAGCCCGATGGCGTTCGATCGGCCTGTAACGAGACCGCGTGCAAACCGGTTAGCCTTGTAATCGAGCTGAGCCGCGGCTTCCATCACGCGCTTTCGCGTCTCCGGGTGAACTCCATACGATCCGTTCAAAGCGCGGGATGCCGTTGCAAGCGTGACACCTGTTGCATCGGCTACGTCCTGCAGAGTTGGGCGCGGCGGATTTCCCTTCGTCTGATCCATAGAGCTCAGCCTTCCTTTCTGGCCGAAGCCTCCAATCCTGCGCTCATCGCAAAGAGCGGCCAGCAAAAGCGTAACCCATCGATCAAAGAGCTGCAAGCGCTTCCTAGAAATTCCGTGGAGCTACCTCTGGTCCAACAGACTCGCGGGGAAGTTTTTCCAGGCCCCTTGAATGGAATACACCCCGGTCACCAGCCAACACCATGGCAGCGAGGGCTCATCCCAGCAGATTCGGTTTGGTCGTCGCGGAGCTCTTTGCAGTCCCCGGGGAAGCATCATTCGGCCCACGCATGGCTGTTCACCATAGTTGCATGGAATTCACCAGGTTACACTCACCCGCAGGACGATCGTCAGCGCCCAGAGATCCTGCGATTGCCGCGATCACAGCGTCGATTGCAAGGCCGGCTGATCTCGAATGCAGGAAGCCAACCCTGCTCCGGGAACGCCAACTCCTTGACAACGACGTATCTGGTTCCGATAATAGGAAGCGCTTCCTATATGAGGACCCCAAAAATCCCTATTTTGCTATATCGCCAAACGCTGAAAGATTGCCGAAGCAATCACAACGGGGGAATCCGATTGGTTCGACGAATGCGCTCCAATGCCCTGTCCGCGCGATTCGTAAGCCTGAGACCCGAATGGCATGAATAGAAGACGGTTCATCCTTCATTCCGGCGTGGCCCTCCTTTTACCGGCCGCCCTGCGGGGGGTGACCGTGAATGAGGAGGGCTGCTCCTCCGGGTGCGATCCCACCTACGCAGCAGAAATGCCGGACATGCTTGAGTCCTATCTGGCGCGCAGGCTCAACCAACTCGCAGAAAATTGGGACAAAAAGCGAGGTCACCTGCAAACCGCAGGAGCGGTAGAGGCCCGCAACACTTTCGTGCGAGAGAAGCTTCTCCTCATGTTAGGCAACTTCCCGCAGCGAACCGCTCTACGCGCTGTCACGATCAAGGTGATGGAGAAGGACGGGTACAGAGTCGAAAACGTGATGTTCTGCAGCCGCCCCGACTTCTGGGTGACGGGTAACCTCTATATTCCGACCTCGGGAAGCGGCCCATTCCCGGGAATAATCTCGCCGTGCGGGCACTATCCACTGGCCCGGATGACTTCTGCGTATCAGAGCGCATACATCAGCCTGGTGGAGAGCGGATTTGTTGTTCTGGCATACGACCCGATCGGACAGGGAGAACGACGCCAGTACTGGAATCCGGCCACGAATATTACCGAGGTGGGCGGACCTGTTTTCGAGCACTCGATGCCTGGGCAGGAACTGGTGCTGGTGGGCCAGACGCTTACCGGGTATTTCGTCTGGGATGGGATGAGGGCCATCGATTACCTGCAGAGCCGCCCCGAGGTTGATTCGCAAAAGATCGGTTGCGCGGGTCACTCGGGAGGCGGCACGATGACCAAGTTCATCAGCGTGGCCGATCCGCGAGTCGGGTGTGCGGCGGTCCTGGAAGGCGGTACCGCGAACAACTGGCCGACGCGGTCGATTGGGACTGGAGATATTGAGCAAAACCTGTTTCCGGCCGCGGTATTCGGAATCGACAATGTGGATCTGCATGCGGCCGTGGCGCCGCGCCCGCTGCTCGCCGCAATTGAACATTACGGCGAGGGATTCGACCAGGCTGCTGACGCTATTCAGGGCCGTTACAGGCAACTCGGAGCTGAGGAACATTTCGGCACCGTAGCTGCAGATGATCCACACTCATGGAGTCCCAAGTTACGACGCGCGACGACGGACTGGTTCTGCCGCTGGTTCTATGGGCGAAAGGGGCCTTCGGCCATTGCGGCCCGTGAGGTCAGCGGGCCTGAGGAGCTCTATTGCACTCAGGATGGCTCTCTTCGGTATTCCAACAAGGGGGTGACGATCTTTTCGATCATCGCGGAAGAGGGAACGACATCTCCGCCGCCACAGGAGTTTCCGCAGTCGACGGCTGAGCTCGCTGCATACCAGTCTCGCGTTCGCGAGAGTCTTCGGACATTGCTACGATCAGCAGGCACGACGAAAGTTGCCGGGAACCAGACGATCGCTGTGCGTTCCGTTGCAGTCACACCCCGCGAGGGTTATCAGATCGAAAAGATCGAGCTCTTGTCGGAGCCGGGCATCTATCTTCCAGTCTGGGTGTTTGTGCCGGACAACAGCAGCGGGGCGTTGCCGACGGTACTGCATCTCAATGATGAAGGGATGCAGGCTGACGGAATGGAGTTTCAGGGGCCGGAGGCTTCGGCCCTCCAGCACGGCGTTCTGGACGAGATGGTGCGCCGCGGATATCTTGTGATCGCCGCGGATGTTCGAGGTATTGGGCAAACAAGCGTCTCCCGCAAGTCATCGCTGAGCTGCGGGGAATTTGGGCAGCTCTTTGACGCGGAGACTTCCATGGCTTATGCGGCCTGGTGGATGAATGAGTCGCTTCTGGGGATGCGGGTATGGGATGTGTTGCGATGCCTGGATTATGTAACGCAGCGCCAGGGCGCCGGCCATCAGCGACTGCACGTGATCGGGAAGGGCAGAGCTGGCCTCTGGTGTCTTTATGCGGCTGCTCTGGACGACCGCATCCATAGCCTGATGTGCGTAGACAGTCTGCTTTCCTATCGGTCTCTCACACAGGTGGATCGGTATCTCTACGGCGCGGATATATTTGTCCCCCAGATATTGCAGTATCTGGATCTTCCGCAGGTTGCGGCGGCGGTATCGCCTCGCCCGCTGGCGCTGATAGATCCCAGAAATCCAATGAAGGAACGAGTCTCTGCGCCCGCGGCAGACGCGGAATATCGGGTCACGCAAGATATCTACAACCTAACTGGAGCGAGCAGCAAGTTTGAGATTCACTGCGACGAAACGGTGGGAAATACGGGAGATCGGTATATCCGATTGCTTGAGGCAATCACGGCACCCTGAATTCCGGCCGCCTGTGCGGAAGATCGATGAGGAACCATGCGGAGAGGAACATTCGGAGAGAGTCAGAAATGGAAGCTTCGGTTTGACGATGCCACCGGAACCGACAATGTATGCGGCACTAACCGGGAATTCTCCGCAGCGTAAGATCACCCGTTCTATTTCAGGAGAGAACATGTCGAAGGGCAAGACCGATTGTCAGAAGAGCCGCGCCCCCCGGTTTCGATCGCTGATTGCCATGCAGCTAACTCTCCTGGTTTTGTGTGGCTGCAACGACAGAAGATCGCATAAGCGCGACAGGGTGGACACCTTGCTGAGCGGGATGACTCTCTCCCAGAAGATTGAACTGATTCATGGCGCGAGGGAGAGCCCTGCCACAACCCAGGGTCAGGGTGGCTACACGCCGGGTGATGCTGCGCTGGGGATTCCGTCGCTGCGATTGGCGGATGGCCCTCCGGGTGTTCTCACTCGTCATCGGTCCACGGCGCCGACAGGCACGATGGGTCTGGGAGCCACGTTCAGCCCCGAGGACGCGCAGATGAACGGAGTCGTGATCGGTCGCGACGCGAGAGCTCTGGGGATTGACATCGCCCTGCAGCCATTTATCAACGTCCTGCGCGATCCCACGTGGTCGCGTGGGTATAACCTTTTCGGCGAAGATCCGCTTCTGGTTGGCGAAATCGGAGCGGCCGAAGTCCGGGGGATTCAAAGCCAGGGGGTCATGGCCATGGCTAAGCACTACTTGGCCTACAACGGCGGCGACGATGTAATAGTGGACCAGCAGGCCTTACATGAGATTTATGCGGAGCCATTCGCGGACGCAGTCAAGGCGGGAGTGGCGACGATTATGTGCTCCTACAACAAAATTGACGAAGTCTATTCCTGTGGGAATCCCGATACGCTGCAAACATTGCTGAAAAATGAGATTGGATTTAAGGGCTTTGTGACGTCTGACTGGGGCGCCACTCACTCGGCCAGCTTCGTAGACGACGGCCTTGATCTCGAGATGGCGGGTTACAGTGCCGATGAGAAGCCATGCTACTTCTGCGCTGGGCCCGAGGCCCTTCCGCCGCCGGTGTTGACGAACCACGGATTCAAATCCTCTGAGCCGTATGCCTGGCCGGCGCGGATTCCGGAAGAGCCTCCACGCATTTTCGCCGGAGGATCCCGGCATTTCGTGCAGGCGGAGGGCATGCTTGCTGCTGTCAAAGCGGGCCAGGCGCAGCCCGCACAGATTACCGCAGCAGCGCGGCGAATCCTGTTCGAGGAGAACCGCTTCGGATGGCTCGGCAGGGAACCAAAGCACAACGTCACCCCCGTTCCATTCGATGAGGATGTGAAGGTCGTCGAAAAGACGTCGGAAGATGCGGCAGTTCTGTTGAAAAACGAGGATCATGCGCTCCCGCTGAGTCAGAGTGACCTGAGGTCGGTTGCACTTATTGGTCCGAACGCAGGCCAGACCATCACCATCGGCTTATCGATGGAGAAAGCGCTCGGCTTTCCCAGCCGGGATCCAGGACCGCTGGCTGCGCTCAAACAGCAGACGGAGGGCGTTCCGGATCGACACATCGCTTATGCAGTCGCCGACGATATGACTGGCAGCCCAATTCCGGCCTCGTTGCTGTCCCACTCAGGACAGCCCGGTCTTCTGCAGGAAAAGGAAGATGGACAAACGGCCGGGGTCGACCCGAGTGTGGATTTCACGGAGCGAGACGGTCGCGCGCTTCCTGCGGGAAGCAGCTTTCGCTGGAGCGGCACACTCAAAATACCCAAAACCGGCACCTACTGGATCTATTTGCAACTGATGGGGTGCTCCGCACAACTCGCGATCGACGGCAAGCTCATAGGACAGAGTTCGGACCTCTTTCAGCATGGGGACTATATCCAGGCTCCGGAGGACAATGTCCTGCCGACAACGGACAACCTGGACAACGTGAGACGCGCGGTCCATCTCACGCGGGGAGCCCACTCTCTTACAGTGGCTGAAGAGGGGGATGGATCGGGTCGGCCCGTTCAGGTTCGCCTGAACTGGATGACACCCGCCGCCCGCGCGCGCGATTACCAGACCGCAATCGACGTGGCGCGGAAGGCGAAGAAGGTTGTGGTATTTGCCTGGGCAAGAAACCGGCCGGATTACGCGTTGCCGAGCAACCAGAATGAGCTGATCTCCACGATTGCAAGGATCAATCCGAACACAATTGTGGTGCTCAATAACTGCCAGCCTATTGCGCTGCCGTGGCTGAACGAGGTCAAAGCCGTAGTCGAGATGTGGTATCCGGGCGACGGAGGAGGCGTTGCTGCTGCCAGTGTCCTGCTGGGAAAAACGGATCCGGCGGGACGCCTGCCGTTCACCTGGGCCCGGCAGCTGGATCAGTACGTTTCTCACGACCCCGCCCATCCTGAGCGCAGCTCGAATGGTGTGGGAGGCATCACGAAGTTTTCAGAAGGGATTTTTATTGGGTATCGCTGGTTTGATGAGAAGGACATTCAACCGCTGTTCACATTTGGATATGGCCTGTCCTACACGGAATTCAGGTATTCCAGTCTTCAGGCGGTGCCGGCGTCCGACGGTGGACTGACCGTTCGATTTTCGATTGAGAATGTCGGCAAAGTGTCTGGCGATGAGGTGCCCCAGGTCTATTTGGGGGCTCCTCAGAATCCGCCAGCCGGGGCGCAATTCGCAGTGCGGGCCCTCGCGGGCTTCGATCGAATCGGGCTTGAGCCTGGCGAAAACAGGGAAGTGACGATCCACGTGCCATTGCGGCAACTGCAATACTGGTCGGACGCGAGTAGAAGTTGGCAAACCGCGACAGGAAGCCGGGTTGTTTACGTTGGCGCATCTTCGCGCGATCTCCGGTTGCAGGAGCGAATCACGATTCCCGCAAATCAATCGTAGGAGACCTTGCTATCGAGGGCCTGGAGAATTCCGTGCCTCCAGGGAACAGTTGGGCTCCCGGGATTCGCTGGTTCCGCGGCGGCCGATTCCGGCGAGAGTGAGGAGGGTACGCATGAATCGGAGGGAATTCGTGGGCGCAATGGCCGGCACCATTGCCGGAGCTGGACTGGGCGGTGGATTCACAGATCTCGCTCAGGAATCCGCGATCGCAACAGTGCCGGAGGGGGCGTGGATCGACAACGGAATTATCGATGCCGGCGGTTCGCACGAGCCGTACCTCTTTGTTGTCCGCCGCGGAGGCGAACCTCTCAACGCCAACCAACTCTATGAGCAGGAGCAGCGCGAAGAGGTCATTCGCCTGCTTCACAGCCAGGGTGTCGAGGTTTTTCACACTCACCTGTATAAGGGCTTTGGCATGGCTGCTGAGATGCCCGAGATGCAGGATACCATCCGTGCCGCTGCCATTGCTCATCGCTACGGCATGAAGGTCGACACCTACGTACAGTGGAACACCATGATGTACGAGACCTTCTTCGCAGAAGAGCCTCGGGCCCAGCAGTGGATTCAGCGCGACGCTCTGGGCAAGCCGATTCTCCTGCCCTACGGGTATCAGCAATCCTTCCGCTATCGTCCCTGTTTTTCGAATCAGGAGTATCTGGAATACCTGAAGAAAGTTGTGCGCTTTGCCATCGAAGAGGTGAAAACCGACTTCATCCACTTCGATAACTTTTCCCTGAACCCGGAACCCGATTCCTGTCATTGCGCCGGGTGCAAAGCAGGATTCCGGAATTACCTGCGTGGAAAGTATTCCGGAGCCCGGCTGAAGGAGCGCTTCGGGTTTGCCAACGTCGATTATCTGAATCCGCCCCTCTGGAACATTCAGAATCCGCCGGAAAATCTTGACGTTATCTTTGATCCTGCCATTCAGGAGTGGATTGACTACCGGTGCCAGCTGATGGCCGACGCGCTGGAGCAGGTTGCCACGTTGATCCGATCCCTTAATCCCAATGTGGTTGTGGAGATCAATCCGGATGGCATCAACGGCGATAATCTGGCCTGGATAACCGGCATCGACCACTCCCGGCTGCTCAGGCACACCAGGGTGTTCTGGGCGGAAGCACGTGATGAGCCGGAATACTTACAGGACAAACGGCTGGTATCCACCATCCGCACCTACAAGTTAGCGAGAGCTTATAACAACGTAGCGTTTACCTACACAGCTACCAGCGAGTCAGCCATCGGAGAGTGTCTGGCCTTTAATCAGACGATCGGATTCGCTGGCGAGAGCCCTCTTACCGCGGAGATGCTGAAATATATCTCCTTTTACCGGAAGTACCGCGAGTGCTTTGTGGGCACGAGGGATGTGGCGCCGGTCGCCGTACTTCGCTCCTATGCCTCCATCACCTACCACCACTCGGCCGCCGGTCTGAGTGCGATCCTGACGGAGCAGACGCTGATCCAGTCGCGCATTCCCTTTCAGCTGATGTTCGACGAGCAGCTGGCGGCGCTCCCTCCCTCTGAGGCCGGCGTTCTGATTCTTCCCAATTCGGAGTGCCTTTCGGATAATCAGATCGCTGCAATTCGCCGATTCGTGGAAGCGGGCGGAGGGCTGATCGTCATCGGGGCATCCGGTATGTACGACGAATGGCGACGGCTGAGAGTCACGCCTGGTCTCCAGGGGCTCGTCGACCGTCAGGATCGCGGCGCATCCTATGAGGTAGAGACAGAAGCATCGGCGGCCGCTTCCGGTGTTCCTTTGCGCAGAGAGGTCGGTCACGGCCGCGTGCTCTATGTTCCGGGGCTGCAATTCGACGGTCCATTGCCCGCGACCGAACCTTACTTCACAATTGGCAAGGCGTTCTGGAAGCGCCCATCGAACTGGCAGCAGCTTATTGACGGAATAGCATGGGCATCGCGAGGCAATCTGCCGCTTAACGTGAGTGGGCCGGACTACCTGGTTGCCAATCTTGTCGAGCAACCCCAGCAGTGTCGGCGATTCGTGCATCTCGTGAATCTCGATGTGAAAAACGCGCCATTCGTCGAGAACACAGAGGTCCGTTGCATACCCTGCAGAAGAAAGGCGGTCCATGCCATCAGGTTGTGCTCGCCCGAATCCGAAGCTGTGAGAGACCTTTCCTGCCGAATGGACAGCGGAAGTGTCTCCTTCACTGTGCCCCGCTTCAATGCATACTGCATGATTGAGGTGAGCTGATCACGGCATGGAAAGTACCAATGAATACGGAGGCCTCATCCCCAAGACTGAAAGCGCTGGTGGATCCGGCGCAATGGACGGTGTTGAAATTGCAGCAGAAGGGAGTGTGACGAGATGGAACGGCGGCAATTCGTAAAAGGGGCGGCGGCTGCAATCGGCGCTGTAGCCTGCGGGGCTGAAGCCACCCATGCGATCGCTCAGGAAAGCGCTTTGACGGACAGGGTATCCGCTCCGACGAATCGGTTGGTTCGCGCGCTCAGTATAGGTTTCAGCTCGGTCCTTCCGCTTGCGCAGCTCGCTGACCGAGTGGATCGTGAGGCGGCACAGGGCACAGACATCGTCATCCTGCCCGAACACTGCCAGGGCTTTAATAAGGGGACTCAGGAGACGCTGGATGGTCCCACAATTACAGCAATGGCCAAACTTGCGAGCAAACATCGGACTTATATCGTTTGTCCAATCGACCGAAGGGATGGAGACCTGCGCTTCAATTCCGCCGTTCTCCTAGATCGCCGCGGACAGGTCGCGTGCATTTTCGACAAAGTTTACCCCGTCTATAACGACGAATGCCAGAGGACACCGCCGGTTCAGCCAGGAGAATATGCGCGCGTTTACCAGGCGGATTTCGGGCGGGTTGGCTTCGCCATCTGCTTTGACGTGAACTGGACGTCGTTATGGCGGAAGTTATCGAACCTGCGAGCGGAGCTGGTAGTATTTCCGAGCTTTTATTCAGCGGGCCGCTCACTGCAGGCGCAGGCCATCGAATACAACTACTACTTGATGAGTTCCACGCGGATTCCCGATTGTCTGGTCTACGATATCGACGGCGATCTTCTGGCGCACGACCACGAAAATGCCGGGAACGGCCTGAACATCACGCGCGCCCAACTGGACCTGGATCGATGCATCTTCCACCAGGACCTTAATATGCCCGATAAGCTGAACAGGCTGCTGCAAGCGCGCGGCAACGATGTTGAGCGGGAAAAGTGGCTACCCATGGAGGGTTGGTTTGTGCTGCGGGCCAAACGACCGGGAGTGAGCGCGAAGGAACTTGCAAGGCAGTTTGGGCTCATCGAGCTCCGCCATTACCGGAACTGGAGCCAGTGTGAAATCGACAGATGCCGTGGATGGGAGTTCGCCTGAGGACGAGAAATAAGGCGCTGTGGGTTGCATGAAGGCGCTGGTTCCTACCGAGCATCGGCGTCTCGAGTTAGCAGATGTGCCGCTTCCGGCGAAAGACGAACCCTGCAACTTCGAAGAGCGGAAATGAGCCGCGAAGTTCCGCGCAGGACGGGTGCGGAGGCAGACGTGGCGATCGAAGCAGTCGGCCGGGACGACAATGTCACCGCCGCCATTGAGTCGGTCGTTAGTATGCCTTCCAAATCGTGAAGCGTTTGATATAGAGCGGGTCCTTTGAGGAGGTATGTGAGTCGACGGGGACGCCACCACCCCAGACTTCCAACTCCTGCTGCATCCATCCGGCGTAGCAGTACGCGCCACTTCCCCATGATGGGTCATTGATTGGCACCGGATGGTTCACGATCGGCTTGCCATCGATGTACGCCTCTAACGAGCCTTGTTTGCCCAGGGGATCATTGCGCCAAAAAAGCCCGTAACTGTGAAAGCCAGCCGAAAGGTCCGGACTTCCTGGCGCGCTGTAGGTAGCCTGAATGACCGTATGCAATCCCTCAGGCTGATCGTGGACGATATAATCTGCTTTTGAACCGCGCTTCACGCTTAAGATCTTTTCGGCGACATCCACCTCGGATGAATCCTTGCACTCATTTCGGCTGAGGGTTGTGCACCAAAGGTCAACGTGCCAGCCATCACCCTCGCCATGCCGGTCTGTAGGCATCCTGGCTTGCCACTGGACGAAAGATCCGGGGTGGATGGTGATCCTTCCGTAGCTCTGGATGTCGGCCATCTTGTTGTCAAAGTACCTGAGATCGCCCGGCGCGGCGTGCGTTGCCTGAATCACCAGGCCGAGGCCGGGGGCGATGGTTTCAAATGGCGGACTCGGATAAGTGCCGAAGTAATTCCTGCAGTCGTCGCCTGTGTAGCCGCAGCTTGTGGCGGGTGTACGGCAAAAGCCTGGTGGCATACCGCCTCCGGTGCCGCCGTTCCAAAGCGCCCGGTTGATGGACTCTTCCTTGTCGAATTGATCGTCGGCCAGGACGTGCCAGTGTTGACCCGGAGGTGCCGCGATGCCAAGCGGGATTGGCTCGCCGCTGCTGTCCGCCTTGTTAAGAACAGGAGAGCCATCCCGGCGAGCCTCATCAGCCAGAGCATGGGCCGAAGCGGATCCGGTTGCCGCACCGCTCCGCGCTGAGTCCGCCTGACAAGAACTCCGGGCCGCGAAGCAACATAAGCTAGCGGACAGGATAATGATTTTCGCGCGGGAAGATCGGCGAGCCGGTCCCGCGGTCGGCGCTATACCACTACCCGGTAAGCTGCGCTCAAAATTGCGTGTCATTGATTCTCCTGAAAGTCCGTTTTTGTAGCAGGGTAGCTATCTGGCAGTTGCGGCCATCAGCCGCGCTCAGCCAGTAGTGCTTCGGGCGGCTCCGACCGCCCTGGGTCGTGAGATCACTGAACAGCAACCGTGCCCAGATCGTACCAGCCGTCCGGATCCCGCCCTTCGATGGCCAGCCTGACAGCAGGGAGTTCCGTCCGCGGATCTAACAGGCCTATTCGGAATTGATATTCACCGGCCTTCAGTCCCATTGGAACGTAGAACGTCCCGTCAAATACTGAATCTCCGGGGAGCCACTTGCGGACGTCTGCTGACGTCCTGATGACTGCGTTTCCGTTCGACGAACGGAGCTGAACAGCCAAAATATATTTTCGATAGACGGGACTACGCCCGCGTTCAGAAACCACATATGGACGGGCATCATCTCGCCCGGCCTTACCGACCGCGGGTATTGCAGGCGCCGCAGAACAAGCCGGTATCCCATCTTTATTTCAAAATTCTCGAATTGCTTCTTCCACTGCGCCGGTATGGAAGACGACTTGATGTTGACCACGCTCACGTGCCAGCGCAATGCCTGATTCAGGATATAGCTCACGTTATATCCGTACTCAAGCCACGACCCTATGACTCCGCAGCTTTCCAGGAATACAGGCTTCCGTTGCCACACGTCCTGGATGCCAGCTCGAACGATTTGTTCGGGATAGAGGTCGAGCATATCATCCGCCCACGGTTTTCCCATATCACCCCAGCAGTACAGGCTCCATCCGGCGCCGTGGGCTATCCCGTAGGTGAGCGCTTGCTGCTGATCAAAGGGAGTTAGCAGGGGAGTTTGCTTAAAGGCGTTCAGGTAGATATCAATCAGTGCCTTTTGGTACGTAAACGCGGGCATGTAAGGACTCCAGTTTTCTCCCCAGTAACCAATCGAGGAAATGCCCACCATGGCGAGATCGGGATCTCCGTCATAGCGCGCGCCCGCCGCTGTTACCAGTTGTCCCCAGTACTTCAGATACAAGGGGTCGCTGAAGTCGGGCTGCCAGATCTTCCCGTCCGGGTCGCCCGGCTTATTCGCCCGGCGCGCCCCTGAGTTCCGGTACCATGCCGGCAGGGGATGGTCCTGATCGTAGGGCATCATGCGGATCGCCAATCCCTGATGGTGCGCCCGTACTTCTTTCAAGGCCAGGTCGATAACCTCCCAGTTGTACTTGCCCTGCTCCGGTTCCAGTACATTCCAGAACCAACGGCAGTATGCGATGGAGCTGTCGGGAAAGTCCGGCTTCACCGCTGCAGGCTGAAGCCGCGTGGTCGGCCCTGCCTCCGACCACGTCAATCCGGAATTGAGCGGATCGCCGTTGAACCTCTGAGAAGTTTCAACGCCCATTCCCGGGTTGACCAGCGCTGTATCAATCGATTTGGGAAAGACCACCGTGTCCTGACTCGAGCCCTGCGCCAGCAGCAGACCGCGAGAGAGGACGAAGGCCGCAGCGATGCAGCAGGTTGTCAAACGCATCATGGGGACGATTTGAGCCGAAATCAGGAAGCGCTTCCAAAGTATGAGACGCCAATTCGTATTCTGTCAACAGGCTTCTCTGGGCGGTGGCATCGATGGCATCTTCGCGGAGAAAGAGACCTCCGGTCACGGGAAACCAAGCATTGCCCACTTCATAGGAACAGCTCACGAAGCCTGAGAAGCGACGCCAGTCCGGGATACCGAGCTTGCCTTCGGCGCCATAGATGATCGCCTTCCGGAAGGCGATCGGGAAGCTTACGCTAGTATTGAGAATCTGGTTATCATCGGCATAATTGTTGACCTCGCGCCGAAGGATGTTTGCGTCTAAGCGGAGCTGGCCGAAGAAGCTTTTCGTGACTCCTGCCTCAGAGTAATTGCCCTTCGAGGGTTCAACAGGAAGGCGCAGAACCGTCGGTTCAAAGGATTGAACCTGGGGAGAACTCGAAAGCAGAATGTTCTCGAACGATGGGGTTTGGAAGATGCGGTCGTACGAGACGTGAGCAATCACGTTCGCCGATGCAAAAAAAGGGACGCCGAAAACCGCGGGCTGACGGCATTCTGATTCAGAAGCAACTGGTAATGATCCCACCGCGGGTCGGCATCCACGGTCCAGTTGGCTAAGTGGATGAGGTTCTGGGCAAACGCGGCCTGCTCGATATCCGGGCGGCTGCCGATGAAGGCATACGTGGTGGTCGTGCCGGGATCCAACGAGTAACCGGGGTATGCCGGACTGGCGGTAATGATGTCACTGTAATTCTCGTGAAGGAACATATTGTCGGTTTCGACGCCAGCCTTCCACTCGTGAAAGCCATGATGGACTGACGCCGAAGCGCTGAAATACTCTTCTCTGAAATCATGATGCTGAAGGACAATGATCGGCCAGGACCAGGGGTTCGAATAGAAATCGTTGTGGTTGGCGCGACTCATATTGCGGACGTCAACCAGGAAGTCGGGCGAGAAGAGGTGCTGGTAGCTCGCAATCCCCATCGTTTCGAAACTGTCGGCGGTCTGTAGTTGCGGTGGGGTTCCGGGGGATGGTGCAGGCTGGCCGAGCTCGGTGAGGAGCTGAGGCTCCTGCTGCACCTGCTCATTGGGAATCTGGTACCGGGCGAGTTTATGCCGAAGGCTCGGCGGTCCGGAAAGGAGCATCTCGTCGCCTTTGCAGCCTGTCCGCTGAAGGTTGGTGAGGAGGTCCTCGGCGTAGTGGCTGCTTTTGCGCGCCGACGTGTTCCGTCAGACTGGGCAGAAAGGCAAGATTCGGATCCACACCGAGGCGCAGAGAAGTCAGCTGCTCATTACAATCGCAGACAACGGGGCGGGTATCCCCGAAAGCATTCGCGACCGCATTTTCGATCCGTTCTTCACAACCAAGGAAGTCGGTCGTGGAACCGGGCAGGGCCTGGCGATTGCTCGCGCTGTCGTCGACCGGCACAAGGGCAACCTTACTTTCCAGAGCGAGGTCGGCCGGGGAACCACATTCTTCCTCTGTCTCCCGGCCGAGAACTCCTGAAGGGCGCAGCGGCCAGTAAACCTTCCCTTCACGTGCTCGGAAGCCCTGTCACCAGTCATCAGCCCAGACCGCCAGCGCATCGCGGCCTCCGCGATCTACGGCACCGATCTGCAGTTCGTTCGACGAGCCCTGAGCGAGATGAAGGACGAGCGCACCACCGATCACGAAGCGATTGGGATGTCGCCCGGCCGGAAGTTATGAACCGCTGGCCCAGCCGTTCGACCGACAGGAAGGAGCGTGACCGCGAGAATCCCGGAGCCGCCGGAGCATTCATGCGGTCCGCGCGTTTGGCGCTTCGCCTCAGCGTCAACCGGCACTCGTGAACAAGAGTTTGTTTCGCCGCCCGGAACGAAACATCCCCACGAAGACACGCACGAAGAAGTCACATCGGACCGCGCTAAATTCAGAATGTGAACCAACTGCCAATCGAGGAGATTAATCTCAAAACCAGGTTTGAATCACGTCCACGACCGCGTATTCCGCATCCAGGATCGGCATGGCGCGCCACTTATCGAAAGTCAGACATGGGTGCGAGATATCGAAGGCAAGCATATCGCCGACGAGGAGATCGTCCTG
>Ga0335074_10001886_pt1 | contig 28412 bp, 20 predicted proteins | sample Lox_Sample_23_FD_206715 | JGI IMG/M metagenome (GOLD analysis project Ga0335074, IMG submission 206715) | Soil microbial communities from Loxahatchee National Wildlife Refuge, Florida, United States - Lox_Sample_2.3 | ecosystem: Environmental > Terrestrial > Soil > Wetlands | place: USA...
CGGGCATCATCGAGACGTTCAAGATCCGCGGCGGGAAGATCCACCACATCTTCGCGTACGTGACGCTGCTGCCGTACCGGCAGCAGCCCGGCTGGTAGGCCGCCGCGGCGGCCCGCACCGCCCTTATCCCTTCATCTGCCTGGTCTGGCTCTGGTATCCCGGCGCGAAGGTCGAATAGACCTTGTGCTTGGTGGTGATGAACTCGAGGAAGGCGGGCTGGCCCGCCTTGGTCGCCGCGATGCCGCGCAGCAGGGCGTGCGTCACCTGATCCGGGTCGGTCACCCGCTCGGCGTAGCCGCCCAGCGCCTTCGCCCAGTCGGCATAATTGCCGGAGATGTCGGTCGAGTGATACTTGAGCGTGGACACCTCCATGTGGGGGATCTCCATCGCCATCGCGTGATTGTTGAACAGGATCGACAGGATCGGGATGCGATCGCGCACGGCGGTCTCGAAGTCCATGCCCGTCATGCCGATCGCCGCATCGCCCCACATGTTGACGCAGAGCTTCTCGGGATGCGCGAGCTTGGCGCCCATTGCGAGGCCGAGGCCGTAGCCGAGCTGCGTGGTCTTGCCCCAACCGATGTAGCTCAACGGCGCCGTCGGACGCCAGAACGGGGAGAGCTCGTCGCGGGGGCTGCCCGCGTCGTGCGTGATGATCGTGTTGTGCACGTCGGCCACTTGCAGGAGGTCCCAGATCACGCGGTAGGGCGAGAGCGGCTTGTCCTCGCTCGTGAGGAGCGGCATCCATTCTGCGAGCCAGGCCTCCCGTTGCTTCTTGATCTCCGCGATGCGCTGGGCGGCGAGCCCGCGCGGCTTTCCACCGAGCCGCTCCTTGAGCGCCGCGTGGAGCATGGCGAGCGTCAGCTTCGCATCCCCGATGAGCGCATGCTCGGTCGGGATGTTCTTGTTGATCTCCATCGGATCGACGGTGTTGTGGATGAACACCTTGCCCTTCGTCGGAAAGTGGATACCGAAGCCTGTCGCCGTGAAGCTGACGCCGATACCGAACACCACGTCGGCGTCCTGCACGTGCTGGAAGACCGGCAGCGGCATCGAGACACCGCCGGACCCGAGCGCGAGCGGATGTGTCTCGGGGATGGCGCTCTTGCCCTCGAGGCTGGTGCAGATCGGCGCCTCGAGTAGCTCGACGACTTGACGCAGCTCGTCCCAGCCCTTGGCGTAATGCACGCCCTGACCGGCGTAGATGAGGGGTCGCTTGGCGTTGATGAGCACCTCGGCCGCAGCATCGATGTCCGCCGGATCCGGGGCAAAGCGAACACGCTTGACGGCCGTGTAGTCGAGCTCTCCCGGGACTTCCTGATTCCACATATCGCTCGGAACCTCGATCAGGACCGGTCCGGGGCGGCCGTTGCGCGCCATGGTAAACGCGCGGCGCATCGCCGGGACGATCATCTGGGGCGTGGTGATCAGCTCGCAGCTCTTCGTCACGTGCTGGTAGTTGAGCGTCGCGTTGAAATTCGGCCGCACCCAGCTCACCTCGCGCGGGTAGCCGCCGGGCATCACCACGAGCGGCACGCCCTCGGACCATGCTTGAGCCACGGCCCCGAACGAGTTCTCGCAGCCCGGTCCGACCTGCTGGCAGAACACGCCGACCTTGTCGCCCGAGGTTTGCCGGCTGATGCAGTCGGCCATGTGCAGGCCGATGCGCTCCTGCCGCACGATGATCGGGCGAATGCCGGCCGCGGCACAGGACTCGGTGAGGGGATTGAGCGGGTAAGCGAGGAGATACTCGGTACCCTCACGCTTCATAATCTCGGCGGCAACTTGTGCTACGTTCATCGCGCATCTCCGGTGGGCTGGTTGTTCCCGCCCAAACCGTCAAATTCTGGCATGGCAGGCGGCTACGTGAAGTATAAACACCTTTCCTGAAGGGGCACGAACCCTATTCTTGGTGTTCGGCGCGTGCCAGGGCTCGCGCTTGCTCGCCGACGTAGGCGCGAATGCTCTCCGCCTGCGCCGGCGTCATGAGCCGGCTCCAGCCCACCATTCCGCGTTCGGCGAGCGCCCCGTCCATCACGACGCTGAGCCACGCGCTGCGGTCGGTCAGGACCGGCGAGCGGCGCAAGTCGGGAATCACATTGGACGATGCGGTGCCGACGCCGTGGCAGCGTGCGCAGTACCGGACATACTGCGTCTCGCCCGCGGCCACCTCGGCCGGCGAGGCGCTCTTGCGCGGCGGGTTGGCCGGGGGCGCGAGTGGTGGGTCCGGTGGCAGCAGCGCGGTTCCGTCGAGCTTGAACACGACCAGATGGCCGTCGTTGCGAACGCGCGGCCTACCGCTGCTCATGAGCGAGGCGCCCGCGGCTGCGGCGATGTACTGCTCGCCGTCGACACGGTAGGTGATGGGGCCCGCGATGATGGCGTTCGGTGTCGGATAGCGCCACACCTCGGCACCGTCATCGGCGCGAAAAGCCACGAGCTCGCCGAGCAGTCCGTCGCGGCTTCGACCCTGAAACACGAGCCCGCCGGCCGTTGCGAGCACACCTCCACCGCCGCCGGGCGCGCGCCACGCGGCCCGTTGAGTCACTGGGTTCCAAGCGAGCAGGTACTCCTGCATCGCTCCGCGGCTCGAGCGTGCATGCTCATCGCCGCCCGCGCCATGCGGCGCGCCGAACAGGTCCACGCCGAGGTTCGGCACTCCGTCACGGAACTCGAAGGACTTCTGCGGGCGAAACGTGGTGGAGCTCTCCGTTGCGGGGATATAGAGCAGCCCGGTTTGCGGGCTGAAGGCGACCGGATTCCAGTTGTGCGCGCCGTTCCCGCCCGGACGGCCGATCCACGGCTCGAGGTGATAGCGCGCGGCCGGCACGATGTCCGGACGCCCGGTGACGAGGTCGACGTGGGTCGCCCAGGTGATTCCGGGAATGTAGGGCTCGGCTGAGATGAGCTTGCCCGTGCGGCGGTCGATCACGTAGAAGAAGCCGTTCTTCGGCGCGTGCAGCAGAACTTTGCGCGTCCGCGCTCCGAGCTTCAGATCGACGAGCGTGATGTCGGCGATGGCATCGAAGTCCCAGGAATCGCCCGGCGTTTCCTGATAGTGCCAGCGGTATCGCCCCGTGTCGGCATCGACCGCGACGATGGAGCTGATGAAGAGATTGTCCCCCCGGTTCGCAGAACGGAAGTTGCGATTCCACGGAAAGCCGTTGCCGGTTCCGAAATAGATTTGATTGAAGTCCGGGTCGTAGACGAGCGCGTTCCACACCTGTCCGCCGCCGCCGTAGCGGTACCAATCGCCGAACCACGTGGGGCGGGCTTTGCTCGCGAGCACATCGTCCGAGGCGGCCCCGTCCGCAGGCTGAGAGGGGTCGCCGGGGACGGTGTAGAACCGCCACACGAGGCGGCCGGTCTCGGCATCGTAAGCGCTGACATAACCGCGGCCCCCGAAGTCCGCGCCGGCGTTGCCGATATACACCTTGCCGCGGGCGACGCGCGGCGCACCGGTAATGGCGTAGGGACCGTGAGGCTTGACCGTCATGACGGTCCACACGGGCTTGCCGGTCGCGGCATCGAGTGCGATGAGCCGTCCGTCAATCGTGCCGACGTACACCTTGCCGTGGTAAGCGGCGGCGCCGCGATTATCCACGTCGCAGCATGTCGGCACTCCGGCTGGGCCCGGTACCTTGGGGTCGAAGAACCAGAGCTCGCGGCCCGTGCGCGCATCGAGCGCGTAAACCTTGCTCCATGCCGTCGTCACGTACAGGACGCCGTCCACGACGAGCGGTGTCGATTCCTGCCCGCGCGTGGTATCGAACTCGAAGGACCAGGCCGGCCGCAGCCGTGCAACGTTGTGCGTGCTCACCTGCGTGAGGCGCGAGTAGCGCTGCTCGAGCCAGCTGCCGCCATAGATGAGCCAGTTGGCAGGATCTTGCTCGGCGCGGCGCAGCCGCGAATCATCGACGGCCGCAGCTCTCGAGGGGATGCCGGATGCGCCCGCCGCCGCGCTGCTCGCGAGCAGCGCGAGCAGACTGAGAAGGAGCGGCACTGCTCGGCTCGATGGACCCTCGTCAGGTGATTCCACTAATATTTCTCGACAGGATGACGCCGCTCACGCGCCGCAGGTTTCTCGATCATCATGCCCTAGGCGCATACCGATGGCGACATCGAGCCCCTGCAAAGACGACCCGACCCTCCCGGATCTTAGGACGCACGCCATGTTCATCACGAAGAAGCACTTGAGCCGCCGCACCGTGCTGCGGGGATTGGGTGTCAGCCTCGGGCTGCCGCTGCTCGATGCGATGGTTCCGGCCGGCACGGCGCTCGCGAAGACGGCGGCCGCACCGCAGCCGCGGCTCGCGTTCGTCTACTTCCCGCACGGGGCCGTGATGGATCAGTGGACGCCGAAGGCGACGGGTGCCGCGTTCGACGTTCCGCCCATCCTGGCGCCGCTCGCGCCGTATCGGAAGTACCTCACGGTGGTGAGCGGGCTCGAGAACACATCGGCGATCGCCGCGCCCGTGCATGCGACCACACCGGGCACGTGGCTCTCCTGCGTGGCGCCGCGCATCGGTCACGAGCCATGCGGCGGCATCACGATCGACCAGATCGCCGCACGGCGCATCGGACAGGCGACGCCGTTGCCTTCTCTCGAGGTGGCGACCGAGGAGCAGGGCGGCGAGGGCTCGTGCGACCGCAACTACGGTTGCTGCTACGGCAAGACCATCGCATTCCGCGCGCCCTCGCAGCCGCTGCCGATGGAGCACGATCCGCGTACGCTCTTTCAGCGGCTGTTCGGGCCGGGCGACGCGGCGCACGCGCGTGCCACGCTCGCTCCGCAGCGCAGCAGCATCATCGACCTGGTGCGGGGCGAGGCGGCGGATCTCAACCGCACCCTCGGCGCACGCGATCGAGCGCGGCTCGCCGACTATCTGGGGTCGGTGCGCGAGATCGAGCGCCGCATCGAGCGGCTCGCGATTCGGGAGCTCGCGAAGCCGCGGCTGCCCGCGGCGGGCATTGCGAGCGCGTTCGACGAGCGTATGCGCCTGATGGTGGATCTCGTCGCGCTCGCTTTCCAGGCGAACATGACCCGGATCGCGACCTGCATGCTGGCGGCGGAGGTGAGCCATCAGCCGTATCCGTTCATCGACGTCGCGGATGCGTTCCACCGGCTCTCACATCACCAGAACGACCCCCAGAAGATGGCGCGACTCGCCAGGGTGCAAACCTTCAACACGAGCGTGTTCGCAGGCTTGGTCAAGAAGCTCTCCGAGCTGCCCGATGGCGAGGGCTCGATGCTCGACAACTCGATCATTGTGTTCGGCAGCAACATGAGCAACAGCAACATGCACGATCACTTCCCGCTGCCGACCGCGATCCTCGGGCTCGGCGCGGGCAAGATCAAAGGTCATCAGCACCTGCGCTACCCGGATCGGACTCCCCTCGCGAACCTGCACGTCGCGCTGCTCAATCGCGCGGGCATCCCGACCGAGAGGTTCGGCGACAGCACGGGCGAGCTCGCGGAGATCTAGACTCGGTCGGCGGGATGCGACGTCCGAATTCGGCGAGTCCGGCTCGCGCGAATGCCCTACGCTCTCCTCCGTGCCCCAGGCACGAAGGAGGTCGGCCATGAACTTTCGAATCACCGGACTCTCGCCCGCGCCTTTCCTGCCGCTATTCGGTCAATCGCAGGCTGAGCTCGCACGCCTCGGCGTCGTGCGCCGCAGGGTGGACCGCAAGCCGGGTTATCCGGATCGGATCGAGCTGCGCGATGCGGACGTGGGAGATGCCGTCCTGCTCGTCAATCATGCTCACTTGCCGGTCGCAACGCCGTTCCGCTCCTCATACGCGATCTACGTGCGCGAGGGCGCGCAATCCCGCTATGACCGCGTCAACGAGGTGCCGGAGTCCTTTCGACCGAGGGTGCTTGCGCTGCGCGCGTTCGATGCGAATCACATGCTGCACGACGCCGATATCGTCGAGGGCGCCGCGGTCGAAAGCCTGATCGAGCGGTTGCTTGCGAGCCCCGACACGGCCTACATCCACGCCCACTATGCCAAGCCGGGCTGCTTCGCGGCACGCATCGAACGGGCCTGAAGGCTCCTCCATGGCTACGCGTGATGCTCGTCCGCGCATTCGGTGTGATCGACCTGGATGGTCGTGTGTGTGATGCCGAAGCGAGCCTCCAGCCGGCGGTTGATGGCGGGAACCAGCGCATCGAGATCGGCGCCCGGGTTGGTGCGCACGTGCAACGTGATGAACTGCTCCTCCTGCGTGAGCGACCAGCAGTGGACGTGGTGCACGTCGCAAACCGATGGCAGCGCCGCGAGCAGGTCCTCGCGCACCTGCGCCACGTCGAGTCCGGCCGGCGTCCCCTCCAGCAAGATGTGTCCCGATGCGCGGACGATTTGCACCGCGCTGCGCACGATGAGCGCGGAGACGATGAGCGACAGGATCGGGTCGACGCGCGACCAGCCGGTGAGGAGGATGACCGCAGCGGCGACCACCGTGATGGCGAACCCGAGCAGATCCCCGAGCACGTGCAGCCAGGCGCTGCGCATGTTGAGGTTGTCGCGCCGTCCACCGCTCAGCACGAGGAAGGCGACGGCATTGGCGAGCAGCCCGGCAATCGCCACGGCGAGCATCGGGGCGCCGTGGACGACGCGCGGCTGCACCAGGCGCGAGAGGGCCTCGAACGCGATCCAGGCGCTGACGACGAAGAGCGCGCAGCCGTTCGCGAACGCGACCAGCACCTCGAGCCGGCGGTAGCCATAGGAGCGCAGCGGGTCCGCGGGTCGACGGCCGATCCGCAGGGCCGCCCAGCTCATGCCGAGCGCGACGGCATCGGAGACCATGTGACCGGCGTCGGCGAGCAGGGCGAGAGAGCCCGAGATCACACCTCCCACGACCTGCAGCGCGAGGAACGCGACGATGATCACGAACGCCCAGGCGACGCGTCGCTCGTCGGCTCCGGCCGCGTGCGAGTGCAGGGGATCCGAGTGATCGTGTCCGGCGGGGTGATGCGGGGTGTGTGGGCCGCCGCGATGGTCGTGCCCGGCGTGGTCGTGCTCGGCATGATCATGCGCGGTGCCGTCGTCGTGTCCGATGGTCGGTCGGGCCATGCGGCCCATGATATCCCCTAACGCGGGATCATCCAGGGCACCAGGTACTGCTGAGCCAGGACCAGGAGGCCCAGCAGGACGGTGAGAATCACACTATGGACGAATGTCCTCGCGAGCACGGCGCCCTCCTGCCCCTGCAAGGCGGTGACCGACGCGCCCGTCGCGAGGTTCTGGGGTGAGATCATCTTGCCCATCACACCGCCCGCCGAATTCGTCGCGGCGATCAGTACGGGACTGAGATGCAGCTGATGAGCCGCGGCCACTTGCAGGTTGCCGAAGAGCGCATTGCCGGAGGTGTCGCTCCCCGAGAGGAACACGGCGATCCAGCCGAGGAATGCCGAGAGCAGGGGAAAGGCGAGTCCCGCGGAGGCCACCCCGAGCCCGAGCGTGTAGTTGAGGCCCGAGTAATTCATCAAATAGGCGAGACCCATGATCAGACCGACCGTGAGCACCGTCACGCGGCTCTGTCGCCAGGTGAGCGATACGGCACGCCGGAAATCGGCGGGCCGGCAGCCGACCAGGACGGCGGTGATGATCGATGCGACGAGAATCGCGCTTCCGGTTGCGAGCGGCTGAAAGTCCCACAGGGCGGCGTACGGTTTGCCGTAGAGCGTGATGAACACCGCGTTGTCGAGATGCGGCCACGGAATCCTCCGCTCGAAGAGGCGCGGGACGCCGAAGCTCGTCCATGCGATCACGACCGCGCTCACGGTGATCCACGGTACCCATCCCTGCCACGCCGCGCCGTGAGCGCGCTGCGGCGCCGCGCATTGGTCGCCAGCCGTGACCGCGGCGATTGCAAACCGCGCGTCGCGCTCGGGCTGCCAGATGCGCAGGAACAGCACCGTTGCGATGAGCGAGCCGAGGGACGAAAGCACGTCCGTCAGCACATAGCTGAGCCAGTTCGAGACGCAGAACTGCACGATGGCGAACGTGCCACCCGCCGTGAGCAGCACGGGCCAGAGTGCCGCGATCGAGCGGCGCCCGCCGTAGAGCCCCGTCACGTAGCAGGGGAGCAGAAGCGCGAAGAAGGGCAGCTGCCGTCCGAGCATCGCTCCGAGCGTCACATCCGAGATGTGCGTGACGGCCCCGAGGGTCGTGATGGGAACCCCGAGGGCACCGAACGCGACGGGCGCGGTGTTGAAGATCAGCGTGAAAGCGAGGGCGTCGCGCGCCTCGAACCCGAGCATGATGAGCAGCGCGCTCGTGATGGCGACCGGAGTGCCGAAGCCTGCGATGCCCTCGAGCAACGCGCCGAAGCAAAATCCAATCACGACGAGCACGACTCGCCGGTCGTCCGGCAAGTGATCGAGCACCCAGCGGCGAAACGCGGCGAACCGCCCCGACACCACCGCGATGTTGTAGAGCAGCAGACCGTTCACGACGATCCACATCACCGGCCAGATCGCGAACACGAATCCCGCGGCGAAGGCGCCGAGCGCGAGCGACAGGGGGAAATGCCAGAATGAGACGGCGAAGACGAGTCCGACGAGCGCACCTCCGAGGGACGCAACCCACGCCGGATAACGCAGCACCCCGAGGACAACGAGGACGGTCGCGATCGGCAGCGCGGCCGCGGCAACGGAGAGCCACAGGCTGCCGGCGACCGGGGTCAGAAGCTGATGGAACATCGTGGCAGGCTGAGCTTGAGGACGCCGGGATGTGGTGAAACGATGTAGCGCGGGCTCAACCGGATGAGTCAGGATACGGGATGTGCACCTCGGGCGTCGGTCCGCGTTACTGCAAGGGCCCGTGCCGGAACAGGCCGGATGCGTGGTCCATTGATCAAGGTGTCGAACGCGTTTCGGGAGGTACCCTCCATGCGGTCTTCGGCTCATCGGCTCTGCCCCGTGCTCGCTTCGGTGGTGGCCACACTGCTGCTCGGGGTGACGGGTGCATCTCTCGACGGGGCGGAGGCGGCGGAGCCGGCGCCGGGTGGCGCGGCGCCCGCGCCACAGGCGCCCCAACCCGCCCGCTGGACGCAGAAGAAGATTTCCTTTACCTATCTTGGATTTACGACTCATTATTCCTGTGAAGGTTTGCTCGACAAGGTGCGGATGGTTTTGCTCCAGCTCGGTGCTCGTCGGTCGGATATGCACGTTCACGAGGCTGGCTGTACCGCACGGCTCGGCGAGCCCACCCCCTTCCCGGCCGTCGCGGGGACGTTCTCGGTGCTCGAGCCCGTTCCGCCGGCGCAGGCGTATAGCCCGAACGGTGCCGGCGGCATCGTGTTCGCTCACTGGCAGCCGGTGAGCGTCCGTTTCGACCATTCCGACCTCGACATGTCGGGCCAATGTGAGCTGCTCGAGCAGGTCAGGCAGCACATCCTGCCGCTGTTTCCCGCGCGCAATGTGCAGTTCCAATCGCTCTGCATTCCGCACCAGCTGACGGTGGGCGGAAACAGCTTGCGGGTGGAGGTTCTGATACCCGAAACGGAAAAGGCGAGCTCCACCCGAAACGACGCCGGCCCGGCGGGCCGAGCGAGTGAACCGGTGCAAGCAGCGAACCGCTAGCGGGTTTGGGAGGTACGCTCCATGCCGTATTCGGCTCATCGACGCTTCTCGGCGCGGTCCGTCCTGCTGACCGCACTCCTGGTGACGGCGCCTTCAGCCGCTTTCACCGCGACGACGACCGCCGCGCAGGCGACACCTGGCGGCGCGCCCGCAGCCGCCACCGACTCCACGTCGGCCACGGGTGTCCCCCAGCCCGCCCGCTGGACACAAAAGAAGCTCTTCTTCGTCTACATGGGGCTTCAGACGCGCTATGGATGCCAAGGGTTGACGGATGACGTGCGCCAGGTCCTCCTCGAGCTCGGCGCGCGCAAGTCGGATCTGAACGTTCAGGAGGCCGGGTGCACGTCGGGGTTCAACCAACCGACCCCGCATCCCGCCGTCGCGGGGACCTTCTCGGTCCTCGAGCCCGTTCCGCCCGAGCGGGCGTACAGCCCGAGCGCAACTCCCGGCACCGTGGCGGCGCGCTGGCAGGCCGTGCAGGTGCAACTCGCTCGTCCGGGGCGCGACGTGAACGGCCAGTGCGAGCTGCTCGATCAGGTGAGGAGGCGCATTCTGCCGCTCTTTACCACCCGCAACGTCCAGTACCAGTCGACCTGCAGTCCACGTCAGCTCATCGTGGGCGGGACGAGTCTGCGCCTGGAGGTGCTGGTGCCCGACACGGGGAACCCCGCGGGGCGCCAATAACGGGGCGGAGCCTGTTCAGTCGGCGAGGGAGAGGATGAGCTTGCCCCGGGTGTGCCCCTGGCGGTTGAGCTCCCACGCGTCCTGCGCCCGGCTGAGCGGGAACACTCGCTCGACGTTGACGTGGTACTGCCCCGTATCGGCCAGCGTGGCGATGTGGCGCAGATAGGGTGCGGCCGGCTGGCCGCCGCTCGATCCGGGCGCGGTGCAGAGGATCCTCGCAGCGGCGCATTGCTCCTGCGGCATGGCTCCGACGACCGAGACCAGAACGCCCCCGGCTTTGAGGGTGCTGATCGCGCGGATGCCGTCATCGCGGTTGACGGTGTCGAGGACCACATCGACGTCCTTCACCTTCTGCTCGAACGGCCCGGCCCGATAGTCGATCACTTCGTCCGCGCCAATGGACCGCAAGAACGGGGCGTTGCTGGCGGAGGCGGTTGCAATGACGTACGCGCCCTGCGCCTTGGCGATCTGCACGGCCGCCGATCCCACACCGCCCGCCCCGCCGTCGATCAGTACGCGCTGGCCCTTGCGCAGATGCGCCACGTCGACGAGCGAGCGCCAGGCCGTGATGCCGGCCACGGGAATCCCGGCAGCCTCATCGAAGCTGAGCGCACGCGGTTTCGGCGCCACGAAGTCGACCGGGACGACCACGTACTGGGCGTAGGCGCCGTGCGGGGGACGCGTGAGCGCGATGACGGCATCGCCGCGCTGCCATCCGCTGACGGCCGGACCGACGGCGTCGATCACTCCGGAGGCATCGAGTCCCAGGATCGCCTCAGGCCCCCAGCGGCTCGCCATGCGAGTCATCTTCCAGTCGGCAGGATTGATGGCGGCGGCGCGGATCTTGATGCGCACCTCGCCGGGCCCCGGCGCGGGTTTGGGCACGGATTGCAGCACGAGATGTCCGTCCGTGAGCACCATCGCCTTCATGCTCTCGCCGCCATCAGCCCAAACGACCAGCGGGCGCAGGGAGAGGGCGAACAGGACGAGAAGGGCAAGTGACCTGGCCATGGCGTCTCCGGTGGGAGCGATCGCTGAGGGTCGGGCGGCTGCGCCGCGAGCGGCACTCAAGAGTACCGCAAGCGCTCGCAGGCTGCGCGCGCTAGCCGGGCTGCGGCCGGGGAGCCAGCCGCTGGGGTCTTCCCTCGACCGAGGACGCGCGCACGTGCAGCAACCCGGTGAAAACAGGGTTGATTCGACGCCCGCGCGTCAGCGCAGACCCGCCATCTCCGTCGCGAGGAGCAGCGCGAACGCGCCGCCGCGCGCATCCGGTCCGAGAATGGCGGCGCGCTGCAGGTAGTCATCGAGACTCTTGGCCCGGGCCGTCGATTCGCACACATCGACCAGCCCGCCATCCTTGCCCGTGCGCGCGAGCACGGCCCGCCAGGCGCGCTCGACCGCGCGGCGATAGGGATCGCGCGCCAACCAACCCTGCTCGATTCCCCGCAGCATCGCAAACGCGATCATCGCGGTGGCGGAGAACTCCGAATAGCTGCCGCGGTAATCCACCACGTTGCGCCACATGCCGTCCGCGTCCTGAAACGCGAGCAGCTTCGCCATGTGCGCCTGATAGGCCTCGAGGACCCAGCGATAGTCCGGCTGGTCGTGCGGAAAGTCCGACAGGGTGAGGGCGAGGCCGATCGCGGGAAATCCATTGCCGCGTCCCCACGCGACGTCGGTCCCGGGATGATGGCGGTAAAGTCCGTCGCCACGCAGATCGAGGTTTCGCATGAATGCGACATGGCGCGCCGCCATATCGAAGTACTTGCGCTCGCCCGTGAGTGCGCCCGCCTGCGCGAGGATCACCGTGCCCATGAAGAGCGAATCGCTGAACCCGCCGTGGAACGGCATCGCCTCCTTCATGCGCCCGTCCGGCTCGAAGCCATAGTCGGCCGCCGCCCGCAGCCGCGCGAGGTAGCGCGGATCTCCCGTGCGCCGCGCGAGCTCCCCGAAGATGATGTGGCCGGCGAACACGAGCGAGTTGGGTCGCGCGAGACTGTCGCGCGCCCCGTCGACATAGGGCTGCACGAGCCGCTCGACCTCCCGCAGATGCCCGAGTCGCAGCTGCGCATCGAGTGCGATCGCATTGATGTAGATCGGCGCGTCGAAGTCGTGCCCGTAGTCACCGGCAAGCTCGGTGGCAAGCTGCAGGGGAGTGCGCGCGATGCGGCGCTCGATCTCACGATGCGCCTCGGACGGCGGCAGGTCCTGCGCACGTAACTTCGCAAGATCGCCGGGACCGAAGCCCGCGCGCGCCGGGATGCGCCCGACGTGAGCCACCGCGCTGTTTGAGAGCGCTGGCGCGAGACCAAACGCATCGCGGCCCGCGATGAGCACGAGATCCGGCGCGTGGACACCGATCCACCGCCACAGTGCCTGTGACTCGGGATGATCCCGGTAGGCGACCCCCTCGGGCGGGAACTGCAGCGCTGCGCCGTCGGGATTGGCGAGCGCGATGGCGATCAGCCGAAAGGCGCGCCGGTTCTCGGGCTCTTGCGCGAAGGCCCTCGCCGCATGGTCCACCACGGCGACGCTCGCGTCGCGACCGCTCAGGCCGCCGATGACGAGGACGGTCGGCGAGGCGCTCGAGCGTCCGGGCAGCGCCGTGCCCGCGATGAGCGCGCCGCGTCCCGTGAGTCCGATGTCGAGCACCTCGGCGGCGTGCAGCGCAAGTGCCACGAGAAGGGCGAGTAATCCCGCCGCCGGGCGCATCTGCACCGGGCTCCCGTGCGGGGCGCGCCGCTCAGTGGACCTGCGGCACGTTGATCGCTCCGCCGCCCCTGCGGGTGGGGTCCTGCAGGACCTTGCCGTCGGGCAGCGTCACCGAGACGAACAGTCCGCCCTTGGTGCCGTCCCGCAGCGGATTGATCACGACGGTCACCTTGTCGCCCGGCCGCATGATGTGCGAGCGCCAGCCTTGGCGCCGGAGGTTGTTGGGGCTATTGAGCTCGACCTTCCAGAGGTCCACGCCGCCTGCTCCGTTCGGCACGTCGATGTCGATGAAGGCGTGCGGGTTCGTCCATTGAAAGTCGTGCACGGTGCCCTTGAGCGGCAGCTGCTTCGACTGATCGAACATCGCGAAGGAGTGGTGAGCCGGCGCCGCGAGGGTCCAGGCGAGCGCCACGGCGGCAAAGCCCGCAGCCCATCCGATTCTCATGAGCCCACTCCCGATCATTCCGATGCCTGTGATGTACGGTGTCCGTGATGACATGTCAAGCGAGCCCCTTGCGGCGCTCTCCCGCGCCGCGCGATTCGACTTATACTGCGCGCCTGCAAACTCGCATGTGCGTCTCGCGGCGAAAAGGTACCGCCTCGTGGCGCGACCGGCCCGAGGAGTCGAAATGCAATCCCGATACTGGCTTGCGGTGGCGTTCGTGAGCATAGGGTGCGCGGGCGCCGCTTGGCCCGATTCCGCAGCGGACTCGTCCGAGCATGCCTACCCCGCCGCTTTCCCGAAGGGTCATTACGCGGCGCTCAATGCGCTGCCCGACTGGGGCGGGATCTGGACGCTCAACTTTCCCGCGCGCGGCGCGAAGCGCGAGCAACCCGCGCTCAAGGGCAAGTACCTCACGGACTATCAGAGCTGGGTACGCGAGGTGAAGGCCACGCACGGCAACGTACCCCACCAAGGCTCATATTGCCGCCCGCCCGGCATGCCGGGGATCATGGGTGTGGGCCAGTATCCGATTGAATTCCTGTTCACGCCGGGCCGTGTCACGATGCACTTCGAGGCCTGGATGCAGTGGCGCAACATCTTCACCGACGGGCGCAAGCATCCCGATGCGGACGACTTCGACCCGACCTTCTACGGAGACTCGATCGGGCACTGGGAAGGCGGCACGCTGGTCGTCGACACGATCGGGGTCAAGACCATCACGCCGCTCGGCATGGGCATGGCGCACAGCGCTCAGATGCACATCATCGAGCGCATCCACCTCGCGAACGGCGATCCGAACACGCTCCTCGACGAGATGACCGTCGAGGATCCCGTCGCGCTCGAGCAGCCGTGGCACACGAGCTTCACCTACCACCGCTCGCGCGACATGAATCTGCTCGAGTTCATTTGCGAGGAGAACAACCGCAATCCCGTCAATCAGCAGGGGCAGACGGGATTCGAGTGACGGTGGGGCTCGACCCGAACCCGAGGAAAGCGAGGAGGCGTGCGTAGACTGATCGGCATCGGCATCGGCGTCGGCGTCGGCGTCGCGGCGCTCGCGCTCGCCGGCGGAGCGATTGCGGGCGGGACGCCGGCTGGCGACGGCCGTGCGGGCGCGGGGGCACGCGATGAGGTCGTCGCCATCGAGAAATCCCCGGCCTTCAGCGCGCGCGAGCTGCTCGCGCTGCCGCGCGATGCGTGGATCGCGAACGGCGGCACCCTCTTCAATCAACGCTACTCACCACTCACCCTGCTCAACCGAAACAACGTCGCCGACCTCAAAGCGCTGTGGCGCACCGGCATGGGCTCGGGAGCAACCCCGGGGAACTCCGGACAGACGCAGATTCTCGAGTACCGCGGCACGCTCTACGTCACGAACGGCGCGGACGATGTCTTCGCCGTCGATGTGTTGAGCGGCAAGATTCTGTGGCACTACCGCGGCAATCCCGATCCCCGCAGCGGCAACCCCATCGGCCGATCCAATCGGGGAGCCGCCCTCGGCGATGGGCGAGTCTATCTCGGCCAGCTCGATGCGAAGCTCGTTGCGCTCGACCAGCGCACGGGCAGGCCCCGGTGGACGGTGCAGACCGAGCCGTGGCAGGACGGGTTCAGCATCACGGCTGCACCGCTTTACTACGACGGTCTCGTGATCGTCGGCCTGAGCGGCGGGGAGGAGGGGACGCGCGGGCGCGTGAAAGCCTACGACGCGCGCACCGGCAAGCTGCGCTGGACGTTCTACACCGTTCCCGGACCCGGAGAGCTCGGTCACGACACGTGGCCGCAGGACTCCGATGCGTGGAAGCATGGCGGTGCCGCCGTCTGGCAGACGCCCGCGGTCGATCCCGAGCTCGGGCTGCTCTATTTCTCGACCGGGAATCCTGGTCCGAACCTGAACGGTAGCGTGCGGGCCGGGGACAATCTCTTCACCGTCTCGATCGTCGCGATCGATGCTCGCACGGGCAAGTACCGCTGGCACTTTCAGCAAGTGCATCATGACCTCTGGGACTACGACTCGCCCAACCCCGTGGTGCTATTCGATGCGCCGATCGGCGGCCGGATGCGCAAGGGCCTCGTCGAGGTTTCGAAGACCGGCTGGGCATACATTCTCGATCGTCAAACGGGCAAACCTCTCATCGGCATCGACGAGCGCGCGGTGCCGCAGGAGCCGCGGCAAGCGACCGCCGCGACGCAACCCTATCCGGTCGGCGATGCGATCGTCCCGCAGCAGATCGACATCCCCCCGGAGGGCGCCCCGCTCCTTCCCGGCACCGGAGACATTGCGAACCACGGCAGGATCTTCACGCCCTACTGGACGACTCCCGTGATCGTGAAGCCTGCGAGCATCGGCGGCGCCAACTGGCCGCCGAGCTCGTACGATCCGGCGGCCCATCTGCTCTACGTGTGCGCAAGCGATCGGATCAACGCCTACGTCGTGAGCAAGCACCTCGAGGCCCCCGAGCCCAACCGGACCTACATGGGCGGGCGGTTCACCGGGGTCGAGGCGAACGACAACGGGATTCTCGCGGCGCTCGATGTCACGACGAACCGCCTCGCGTGGCGGCAGCAGTGGCGTGAGATCTGCTACAGCGGCTCGATCGTGACCGCCGGAGGATTGCTCTTCGTCGGCCGCAGCGATGGCCGCCTCACCGCGCTCGACAGCCGGACGGGCGGGAAGCTCTGGGAGTTTCAAACGGACGCCGGCGTCAACACCACCGCCACGACGTTCGAGTACCAGGGCGAACAGTATGTCGTGGTTCACGCCGGTGGTGGCGTTTTTGCGAACGGCAAGCGCGGGGACGGGATCTGGATGTTCTCGCTGAGCGGCAAGATACCGCCCATCACACCCGAATCGGCCCGCGGATCGCGCGGCGGACCGATGGCCGGCGCGTTCGGAGGAGCAGGGGCGCGGGCGCCGGCGCTTCCGGTCCCCACGCGTCCGGCCAACATCGAGAACGGCAGCAAGATCTACCGCGCCGCCTGTCTGCCGTGCCACGGCGAGAGCGGTCGAGGCGGCGTGGGCGGCGGACCGCCGCTCGTCAACGGGTTGAGCCGCGACAGCATCTTGTCGGTCGCGAGCGCTGGTCGGCACAACATGCCGGCTTTCTCATCGATCTACTCGGCGGATGAGCTCAACGATGTGGCGAGCTACGTCGTGGGCGTTCTCGCGGCCGGGAAGCCGCGGTAGGACGCCGCACGGCGGCGGCGGCGCCTCGCCGCGGCATCTCGCGGCGAGCTCAGCGCTGCGCGGCGATCTTCAGCACGTAGGCGACGAGGTCGTTGAGGTCTTGCGCATCGAGCGCCGAGCCGAAGGCCGGCATCTGGTTGCGGCCGTGCGTGACGACGGTGATGATCGCAGCGCGCGTCAGCACGTGGGTGAGCGCCGGACCGCCGTGCCCTCCGCCGCCTTGACCGGACTCGCCGTGACACACGACACACGCCGTGGTGAAGATCTCACGCCCATGATCGAGGTTCGCAGGTTGCGCCGGCCCGGCGGTTCCCGCGGTGGGCGCGGCGCCTCGGGGTCCGGCACGCATGCGCGTCGGGTCCGCCGATCCGGGCGGCAGGGACGATATCGTTCCGTCGAGCGAGAACAGCCACAGGCCGTCGCTTCGCTTGCTGCCCGCGAGGGCCGTGCCGCCCGCGAGCACGACCACGTACTCCTTGCCGTCATGCTCGAACACGCTCGCCGGCGCGTTCACGCCGCCATCCGTTTGAAACTGCCACAGCCTGTGGCCGTTGAGCTCGTCGAGCGCGGTGAGGCGGCCATCGCTGCGGCCGACGAAGACGAGTCCTCCCGCCGTCACGACCGAGCCGCTGTAGCAGGTGTCGACCCATTGCTGGCGCCACGTGAGCCGGTTGGTCGTCAGGTCGAGCGCTGCGAAGATGCCGCGCCGCGGCGCCGCGAATCGCTGCACGACGCTGCCGGAATAGAGCGCGCCCGGCTCGACCGGATAATGGGGATCTCCGCCGACGGCGCCCCAGAGCGAATCCGTCGCACAGATGAACATCGTATGGTTCCGCGGATCGTAGGAGCTCGGCGGCCAGTTGATGGCGGCGAGCGGTTTCCACACCGCAGGATGCTGCGCGAAGGGCGTGAAGATGCGCCCGCCGTTGATCAGATCGTAGCCCTCGGGCGCGATGTCGATCGACTGCGGCACGATCGCATCGCCGATCGGGAACGGCTGCGTCGGTGAGGTGTGCTGCTCAGCGAGCTGCATCACGGGCCGCTCGACGATGCCGATGAGCGGCTTGCCGGTCGCGCGGTCGAGGATGTAGACCCAGCCCGTCTTGGCCCCTTCGGCGATCCCTTTGCGGAGCTTTCCGTCGTACATCGCATCGAACAGAATGACCGGATTCGGCGAGTCGTAGTCCCAGAGGTCATGGTGCACTTGCTGAAAGTGCCAGCGGTACTTGCCGGTGCGGGCATCGATCGCGACGATCGAGACGCTGAAGAGGTTGTCCCCGGCGCGGATCGCCCCATCGAGAACCGGACCCGGATTGGCCGTCGAGAAGTAGATGAGGCCGAGCTCGGGATCGACGGCGGGCGTCTGCCAGACGGCCGCCCCGCCGTGCTTCCAGACGTCCGAGCTCTGCGGCCAGGTGTCGTGACCGAGCTCTCCCGGCCCCGGTACAGTGTAGAACGTCCAGCGCAGCTTACCGGTGCGCGCGTCGTAGGCCTTCACCCGTCCTCGCGTGCCGAGATCACTGCCCGCGAAGCCGGTGATCACCAAGCCGTCGTAGTAGAGCGGGGCGCTTGCGATCGAGTACCCCGCCTTGGGATCCTCCGCCTGCACGGACCAGCGCACGCGGCCCGTGCGCTGGTCGAGCGCGATCAAGCGCGCGTCGAGCTCGCCGACGAAGACGAGACCATCGCCGATCGCAACACCCCGTCCCGGCCAGCCGCAGCACGGACGGGCGGTCTGGGGGTCCACGTTCGCCTTGAATTCCCAGATGACCCTGCCGGTCGCGAAGTCGACCGCGAAGGCGTCCCCATCACCGGTCATCACGTAGATCACGCCACCGTACACGATGGGCTGCGCCTGATTGCCCGCCCGTGGACTCAACCCCGAGCCGTTGAGTGAGGCTCGCCAGCGGGCCTTGAGCTCGGTGACGTTGTCGCGGTTGATCAGCGCGAGGGGCGAATAGCGTTGATTGGATAGCGAGCCCCCGTTCGTCCACCAACCATCCTGCGGATAAGCGGCGAGCTGCCGCGCAGTAAAAGCCGGAATGCGCGGCCCCGAGACTCCGCCCCCGTCCGTGGCGCGTGCCGTCAAAGAGACGCAGGCCACCACGGTGACGCTCAGCACCGCCCGGAGGACGGTCATGGCATTCGGTGTCGATTCAGCGTGCATGAGAGTCTCGCGCTGGCAGTGTCAGATCGGAACGCGCGGTCACGCCGACCCGGGCGTTGACATTGCAACCCGCGACGGAATCACCGGTCCTCCGCACTGTGGCCGCCAAGCAACGCAGAGGCGATTCGCCTTGCTGGGACCCGCGGACCGTAGCAGACTTGTCCCAAAGTAACCAAAGGTCTCGTAACGTTGGGTTCACGTCTCAGTTTATTTGCTTGATGGACGACTTGTCGATCGAGGGGGGAAGCGAATGATCGAGCCAGTCACGCGGAGCCACGCCGCAAGCGTTGCCACGAGCGCCGCACGCACCGTGCGGAAAATCGGACTCAAACTCGCGCTGGTCGCATGCACCAGCCTGTGTTGCGCGGTCGCGTTTGCGCAGCAGGGCGAGCCGCCCGGGGCGAGCTCGCCGGCCACGCAGTCCGCAAGCGCCACGCAGAAGCCGCCCGCCTCCGAGGGGCAGTCGAGTGCGCTGCTCGCCGATGTGCAGGCGACCCCTGCACCGGCCCAGTCCACCGCGCAAGCCCCGCCTGAGAATGGCGAGCTGCAGGAGGTCGTGGTCACCGCGCGATACCGGCAGGAGAATCTGCAGCAGACGCCTCTGTCGATCACCGCGATCACGGCGGCGGACATCCAGCAGCAGGCGCTCGAGAGCGTCAACGACCTCGGCAACGAGATTCCGAACGCCTACTTCCGCCAGCCGGTCAGCAACTTCGGCCCCACCGAGACCATCGGCCTGCGCGGCTTCACGCAAACCGATTTCGACTATTCGTTCCAGCCGACGGTCGGCGTGTATGTCGATGACGTCTACCAGGGATCGCTCACCGGCTCGTCGCTCGATCTGGCGGACCTCAGCCGGGTCGAGGTGGCGAACGGGCCGCAGGGCACGCTTTTTGGCGTGAACTCGATCGGCGGCGCCATCCGCCTGATCACGAACAAGCCGCAGGACAACGATTCCGGCTCGGTGCAGTTCACGTACGGGGAGAAGCAGCGGATCGAGTTCGTGGGGATCGGCAACGCATCCCTCATTCCCGAGAAGCTCTTCGTGCGCGTGGTGGCGACGGAGCGCGAAGAGGGGGCCGTCGGGCACTATCTCGATTTCACGTGCGAGATGAAGGCACAGGGGCAACCCGCCTCGGTGTATGGGACGCTCCCCGAGTCGATCTCGCCCGAGCAGGGGACCGGCTGCGCCATCGGGGGCCTCGGCGGCTACGATCACAAGCAGATCCGCGGCATGCTGCGCTATCTGCCCACCTCCGGCATGGAGATCAACGTCAACGCCTTTTACTACCAGCAGGCGGACCAGCCGCCGCTGCAGACGCTGCTCACACCCTATGGGGGCCCATACGATCTGACGGACAACTGCTACAGCCAGGGCTGCACGCTCGGCCCGTTCCACCTCCCGGGCGTCGTCTTCCCGCTATATGGCATGAACTACGCGGGCAACTGCGGCGGGCAATCCTGCAATCCGCATTTCGTCTCGCCGAGCCCGTGGGACAACTACTCGACCTTCGGCGACATCGTGACGGGACAGTCTTACAACCCGCAGCAGGTGCTGGACGAATACGGCACATCCGCGACGCTCGACTACGACATCACCGACTCGCTGCATTTCAAGTACATCTGGGCGTACCGCACCTATACGACGAACTGGATCAACGACAGCGATCTCACCCCATTCGGGCTCACCCAGACCAACTATCTGCAGGGCCACCGGCAGTTCTCGAACGAGGCGCGCTTGACGGGCGATGTCTTCGACAAGCGCCTCGAGTACACGGTCGGGTTCTTCTCCTATGACGCGCGGGAGCTCGAGACGAGCGGCACCAACTTCGACGCGGACGCCTATCTCGGTGAGCTGCCGAACTTCGAGAACATCCAGGGCTTCACGACCAACAACGAGGCGGGGTACCTGCATCTCAATTTCAAGCTGACCGACAAGTGGTCCGTCTCGGCGGGCGCGAGATACACGGATCAGTACCTGACGGAGACCTTCACCCACATCAGCACGGTGCCGGCGGACAGCATCTACCTGCCGGGGCAAGTCGTGCGCTCGGGCAGCCGCGGTGACTGGAGCGGCAGCATCAACTACCAGCTCACGCCGGACATCTTCCTCTACACCGAGGCCGCAAGCGGGTACACGCTCCCCGGCTTCAACGCGCGCGTGGAGACGATCGGACAGCTCGAGGAGAACGTGCCGGGACAGGAGGCGGTCAACTACGAGATTGGTGCGAAGACCGAGTGGTTCGACCACCGCCTGCGGGTGAACGGCTCGGTGTTCTACGAGGACTATAAGTCGTACTTGAACCTCGCGCTCGGAACTCAGTGTACCCCCGCCTCCTCGCCGAGCGCGGGAACTCCGGTCTTCGGCCTGCCGCCCGGAGCGCCGTGTCCCGCAGGGACGCCACTCGCCGGGGTGCCTGGTTACTTCCCCTACTTCTACTACTCCGGAATACCCGCCTACATGCCGGGCGCCGAGCTCGAGGCATATGCCGAGCCGATCGATCGGCTGGTTTTCAACTTCACGGGTGGTTGGGAGGAGTTCCACAGCAAGATCTCCGACGTGACCAATCCCGACTACATCAATCCTTCCGTTCGGCTGCAGCCGGAGTGGGACGCGAGCGGCGGCGTTCAGTACGGGATCATGCTGCCGAACAGCGCCACGCTCACTCCGCGTCTCGACTGGCGCTACCAGGGCTACGTCACGAACGGCCCCGAGGCCGACTACCAAATCCCCGAGTGGCGAGTGCCGGGCTACAGCCTCTTCAACGCCTCGCTCACGTATGCGCCCGACGGGGCAAAGTGGAAGGTGGCGTTCCAGGCGCTGAACGTATTCAACAAGTTCTACTGGGTACAGCTCGGAGCGCCGACCACACTGCTGCCGGGGGCGACGGTCCCGAGCTCGGCCAACCTCTACGAGACGTACGCGCAGGTGGGCACGCCCGGCCTGCCACGCGAGTGGATGGCGACGTTCACGATGAATTTCTGATCCGTCAAAGCCGGGAGCCCGTCGAACGGGCCTCCCGGCAGAGCGGTGCGAGGCGTGCCTGGCCCCGAGCGCGCCTCCTCCGGCGCGCGCTCAATCGCCGGCCGCGCGTTGAGTTATCATCGGAAGGCTGGCCGCCGCGCGAGGGAGCGGGGCTGTCGGCGGCCGCTGCGCGGGATGCGCCCGCAGGAGAATTGCCATGTCGTCGTCCGTGGACTTCCGAGGTCATCCGCTGTTTCCCCCGGGGTTCAACAGCCCCACGCGATTCGAGGCGGATGTCTTCGACTGCGAGGTGTGGGGCCAGATCCCCGCGGACATCGAGGGCAACTTCTATCGCATGCAATGCGATTTCGAGTATCGCCCGCCCATGAACGAGTGGATGACGGGCTTCAACGGCGACGGCCACTTGAGCCGTTTCCGCTTCAAGGACGGCCACGTCGACTACCGGGCCCGCTACGTGAAAACGGCGCGCCTGATGGCCGAGCGGCACGCGCGGCGGCGCCTGTTCGGGGTGTACCGCAATCGCTTCACGGACGATCCGAGCGTGGCTCACATCAATCAGTCCGCCGCCAACACGCACATGTACTGGCACGGCGGCAAGCTCTACACGCTCAAGGAAAACGCGCTGCCCTACATCGTCGATCCGCAGACGCTCGAGACCCTCGGCGACTGGAATTTCGATGGCGAGTGGGGCTCCGACACGATGTCGGCGCACCCGAAGATCGACCCGGTCACCGGTGAGATGCTCGCCTACGGATACATGGCAAAGGGCTATCTCACCAAGGACGTCTCGGCCTGCACGGTGAGCCCCGAGGGCAAGGTCACGCGGCAATGGTGGTTCACCGCGCCGTATCTCGGGATCATGCACGACCAGGCGATCACGCAGAAGCACATCCTGATTCCGCTCGTCGCGCGGACGACCAGCATCGAGCGGCTGAAGAAGGGGCTTCCGATGTGGGACTGGGACGCAAGCCTGCCGACGATGATTGCCGTGCTGCCGCGTGACGGAGACTCGAAGGACGTGCGCTGGTTCAAGGGCCCCGCGCGCAACACGCTGCATTTCCTCAACGCGACCGATCGGGGCGGCAAGATCACGATGGAGCTGCCCACCTCGAGCGGCGAGCGCGACCCGTCGCAGATCCGGCGCTGGACGTTCAATCTCAATTCCAAGAAGGACACCTTCGAAGAGGAGGTCGTGTCGACCACGCCTGGCTTCCTGCCGCGCATGGACGACCGCTACCTCTCGCTCGACTACCGGTACGCTTATCTGAGCAGCCACGACCCGAGCATCACGCCGGACGTCGAGCGCGCACCGGCCATGAGCAAGATGGGCCGCTTCGCGATGAACGTGCTGCAACGGCTCGATGTGAAGACCGGCGAGATCAAGCAATGTCCGGTCGACCGCGTCCTCGGCCTGCAGGAAGCCATGTTCGTGCCGCGCAGGAACTCCACGGCCGAAGGCGATGGGTACGTGATGGCGGTCGCAAGCAACTACGAGTCCACCTCGTCGGATCTCGTGATCGTCGACGCTCAGCGGATGGAGCAGGGGGTCATCGCGACGGTGAAGCTTCCCTTCCGGCTGCGCAGCGGAACACACACGAACTGGTATCCGCAGTCCGTCCTGCCGCCCGTCGGCGATGAGTTCACATGAGCAAGAAATTACCCGTCCGCGCGCCAACCATCATGAGTGCGAGCTCACCCGCGCTCCCGCCGCACGCGTCCACGGCGGTCGACCGACGGACGTTTCTCGGGGCCGTCAGTGCGACCGCCGGGGCGCTGGTCACCGCCTCGGTCGTGCCGCTCTCGGTCGCCGCTGCACAGGACCTGGGCGAGTCGGCCCACGGGATTGGCGCGGAGTCCCGGCACGAGTGGCATGTCGACGACATGTGGGGGCATCGGCCCCGATACGCGCACGCCATTCCGTACGGACCGGCACGGACGTCACCCGTTCTTTGGGAGCACGTGGATCCGATCGATCGCGCGCTCATCGTGTGACGATCGTCCGCATGCGCGTGCTCGGCTAGTCATTTCGCGGCGGTCGCGGGGGAACCTCATGCGTCACGCGTTCGCCCTGGCTGCGCTCCTTCTGGCGAGTGCTGCCGGGGGTCTCACCGGCGCCGCGCGCGCGAGCGCGGCAGGGTCGCAGGGCTGCGTCCCGCCGCGCATCGCGCGGCTCCAGAACGAGATTGCCGCCGCGGAGGATGTTCTCGCGATCGAGAAGCTCCAGCGCGCCTACGGCTACTACGTCGACAAGGGCATGTGGGAGGACGTCGCGGACCTCTTCACGGAGGATGCCGTCGCCAACTATCCGGCCGGCGTGTTCATCGGCCACAAGAGCATTCGCGAGCATCTCTACATGAACGTCGGCGGCAAGCCGATGGGAGAGCTCGGACTCGGCGACGGACGGCTCTACAATCATATGAACATCCAGCCGGTCGTTCACCTCGACCGGGACAGTCACCGGACGGCGCGCGGCCGCTGGCGCGCGCTTGCGATGTTCGGCAACTACGGCGGAGGCGCCGTGTGGGCCGAGGGCGTCTACGAGATCCGCTATCGCAAGGAGGGTAATGTCTGGAAGATCGCGCGGCTCGACTATTACGACGGCTTCGGCGCCCCTTACCAGACGGGCTGGGCGGCGCCCGCAACGCCGGGCGCGGGAGCCCCCGGCGGCGGCCCTCGCCGCGGGTTCCGACATCTCGCCCATCCGCCCGATGAGCCGCGCGAGTCCTGTGGGGGTTTCCCCAAGGCCTGTATCGCCCCCTTCGATTACAGCAATCCCGGCACCACCATCGCGGGCGCGCAGGTCTGGTGGAACGCCGACGGATACGCGGGTTGTGATCGCGATCCCTCGGCGGCCGCGCAGGCCGCGGAGCTGCTGCATCGGGCGACGCTGCTCCAGGACGCGCAGCAGATCGAGAACCTGCAACGCATCTACGGCTATTACCTCGACCGCGCCCTGTGGGATCAGGTGGCGGATCTGTTCTCCGACGATGGCACGATCGAGATGGGGCAGCGCGGCGTGTACGCCGGCAAGCGCCGCATTCGAGCGTTCCTCGATCTGCTGGGCCACCATGGACTCACCTACGGGTGGCTGAACGACCACATTCAGCTGCAGCCGATCGTCGATGTGGCCCCCGACGGGAGGACGGCTCGCCTGCGCAGCCGCGAGCTCGACATGACGGGTGTGTACGGCAAGTGGGGTAAGTGGAGCGAAGGGACCTACGAGAATACGTTCGTGAAGCAGGGTGGCGTCTGGAAGTTCCAATCGCTGCACTACTACCCAACGTTCATCTCCGACTATGACAAGGGGTGGGCGAAGGACGCCGAGCCGGTCCCCACGGCAAGCGCTGCCTTGCCGCCCGATCGGCCGCCCACGGAGATCTACGCGATCTATCCCAAGGCGTTCGTGCCCGCATTTCACTATCGCAATCCGGTGACGGGCGAGCCGCCCCGCTATCCGGCCGTCGGGGCGCCGAGCGCCGCGGCCGCGGCGGCCGCTCTCATGCCAGCGGCCAACCCCGGGGCAGCGAACGAGGCGCCGGGCTTACCGCCGGTCCGCGACGTGAATGCCACGCTCGCACAGGCCGAGCGAATCGTCTCACGCGTGAAGGACTACGACGAGCTCGAGAATCTCGAGAGTGCCTACGGCTACTATCTCGACAAGGATCTGTGGACGGATCTTGCCAATCTGTTCGCCGACCACGGCTCGATGGAGCTCGCTCAGCGCGGCGTCTACGAAGGGCGCAACCATATCCATCAGTTTCTGCTGCAGGGGCTGGGGCGCGGACACCAGGGCCCCGTGCCCGGCATGCTCGGCAACCACCTGCAGCTGCAGCCGGTGATCGATATCGCCTCCGATGGGAGGACGGCGAAGATTCGCAACCGCGCGCTGCAGCAGATGGCGTTCGGCTCGCGCGCGGCGATCGCCGCCGGCGTCTACGAGAACGAGGCCGTCAAGGTCGGCGGGATCTGGAGATTCTCGAAGGACCACGTCTTCAACACGCTCGCCGCGAGCTACATCGGCGGCTGGGCGCACGCCGCCCGGCCGGAAGCGCCCGGTGAGAGCAAGGCATATCCACCGGACGCGCCGCCGACGGTGAAGTTTGAAATGTTCCCCGTCGTGTATGACATTCCCTTCCACTATGCCAATCCCGTCACGGGCCGCACGGCGGTGCCGCCCATTGCACAGGAGGATGCGGCTGCGATGACCCCGGTGCGAGCCGACGCCGATCCGCCCGAGGCCAGGGCCCCCGCGCCCATGATGATCGCGCAGACCGATGAGCTCACGAAGGCCCGCGCGGATATCGGCAGGCCCGTGGAGCACGTGCTCGTGCCGAACCACTCGCACATCTCCGAGACCTACGCGGTCGGCACGGCCGACGAGTCGCTCTGCGCACCTGTGATGCAGTTCATTCGGCAGACGGTTGCCCAGCAGCCGCACTGAGCGCCTGCGATAAGATCCCCGCAACGATGTTTTGCATGCGGGGCTCTTCCCATGACCGACGTGGCCGTGAAGGATCTGCGATCCGTGAGCCCGCTCCCCCGGGAGCTGCTGCTGCGCGCGGAGGGCGATCTCACAGGTTATGTCGCAGCCGTTCAGCGGATCATCGACGCTGTCCGAGACCGGGGTGATGCGAGCCTCGCGGAGTTTGCGCGAGATCTCGACAAGGTCTCCGCGCAGAGGTTTTCACTGCGGGTGACGCCGCAGGAGATGCGGGCCGCCTACCAAGCGGTCTCCCCCGAGGTGGTCGCGGCAATCGGTTTCGCCGCGGACAACATCCGCCGATTTCACGAACCGCAAAAGCCGATGGAGCTCATCTGGAAGGAGATCGGTCCGGGCGCGTTCGCGGGAGAGCGCTGCTTGCCGATCGATTCGGTCGCGTGCTACGTGCCCCGCGGCAAAGGGTCCTTTCCGAGCGTCGTGATGATGACGACGATCCCGGCCCGGGTGGCGGGGGTTGCAAGGATCGTGATCATCACGCCACCGGGACCGGATGGGAACGTCGACGCCGGTACACTGGTCGCCGCCGATATCGCCGGAGTGACCGAGGTGTACAAGTGCGGAGGAGCACACGGCATCGCGGCCGTCGCCTACGGAACCGAGACCGTACCGCGATGCGAGAAGGTGGTGGGTCCCGGAAGTCCGTGGGTGGTTGCCGCCAAGCGATTGCTGCGCGATGTGATCGACCCGGGTATTCCGGCCGGCCCGAGCGAGTGTTTGATCCTGGCGGATGCCTCCGCCGACGGCCGACTCGCGGCACTCGATCTCGGCATCGAATCGGAGCACGGTCCGGATTCCTCGGTCTATCTCGTCACCGACAGCGCGGACGTCGCAAGCGCCGCGGCGCAGGAGCTTTCTCAGGTGTGGAGCCGCATGAGCGCGCAGCGCGCCGAGTTCTCGCGGAGCGTGTTGAGTGGCGCCCATGGGGGCATTCTCCTCGTCAAGGATCTCGCGGCGGCCATCGACTTCGTCAACGACTATGCGCCCGAGCACCTGCAGATCATGACGGCGGAGCCGCTTGCCATTCTCGGCCGTATCCGCAACGCCGGGGAGATACTCCTCGGCAAGTACTGCCCCGTCACGCTCGGAAACTTCGTGCTGGGACCGAATGCGGTATTGCCGACGAACCGGGCCGCGCGCACGGTCTCTGCGCTCTCGGTTCACGACTTCATGAGGCGATCCTCCGTCGGGTACGTCACCGCGGCAGGCTACGAGGCGCTCGCTCGCCACGCCGAGGTTCTGGCCCGATACGAGGGGTTCGACGGCCATGCGAATGCCGTATCGGCGCTGCGAACGCGCTTGCTGCAGTCTGCATCGCAGTAACCGGGGCGTTTCCTCCCGAGCGAGCGGCGACGGCCGAATCTACACCGCGGCGAGATATCCGCCGTCGACGTAGAGCACCTGGCCGGTGATGTATGCGGCGGCGTCGGAGCAGAGAAACACGGCGGCGCCACCGAGATCATCGAGCCGGCCGAACCGGCCGAGCGGGATCTTCTCCAGCATGCGCCGCTGCCAGTCCGCGTCTTGATAGAACGATTCCGTCAGCGCCGTGCGGAAATACCCCGGTCCGATCCCGTTCACGCGGATGCCCCGCGGCGCCCATTCGGTCGCGAGCGCGCGGGTGAGCCCGGCGAGACCAGACTTGGATGCGCCGTAGGCGGCGGATCCGGGCACGCCGACCTCGGATGTCAGCGAGCAGACGTTGAGGATGCTCCCGCCGCCCGTCATCCGGCGTGCGGCCGCCTGGGCACAGAAGAAGGCACCCTTCAGATTCGTATCGAGGATGCGGTCCCAGAGCGGCTCGCTCACCTCGAGAGAAGGGGAGACCTCCTCGATCCCCGCGTTGTTGATGAGGATGTCGATGCGACCGGTGGATGCGAGCACGCGCTCGAATGCGGGCGCGACGCTCGCGGACTCGCTCACGTCGGCGCGCACGGACAATGCGTTCAGTCCCTGCGCTCTCAGGTTCCGGAGCGCTTCGGTCAGGGCCTGCTCGTCCCGTCCGAGGAGGGCGACCGTCGCGCCCGCTGCCGCGCAAGCGTTCGCGAGCGATGCGCCGATACCTCGCGCGGCACCCGTCACGATGGCGACCTTGCGGTCGAGCGAGAACCGGGGCGCGTGCGCCATCGAGGCTTGCTCCCGGACCG
>Ga0335074_10001887_pt1 | contig 28405 bp, 27 predicted proteins | sample Lox_Sample_23_FD_206715 | JGI IMG/M metagenome (GOLD analysis project Ga0335074, IMG submission 206715) | Soil microbial communities from Loxahatchee National Wildlife Refuge, Florida, United States - Lox_Sample_2.3 | ecosystem: Environmental > Terrestrial > Soil > Wetlands | place: USA...
CGCCACACCGCTGGAAGCGACGCGCCGGCCAGCGCTGGGCGCCGTGCTGCTGCTGGCCGCGACCAGCTTCTGCTGGGGGCTGAACTGGCCGGTGATGAAGCTGGCGCTCGCCGGCATCCCGGTGCTGCCGTTCCGCGCGCTCTGCCTTCTCGCCGCCGGGCCGGCGATGCTGGCAATCGCCTGGCTGCGCGGCGACCGCCTGCGCCTGCCGCCGCGCGAGCTCCGGCAAGTCGTCGTCGCGGCCCTCTTCAACATTACGCTCTGGCATCTCTTCACCGGCTATGGCGTGTCGCTCATGCCGGCGGGGCGCGCCAGCATCATCGCCTACACCATGCCGGCCTGGGCGACGCTGTTAGGCGTGCTGTTCCTGGGCGAGACGCTGACGCCGAGTCGCGCGGCGGCGCTGGTCCTGGGACTCGCCGGCATCGGCGCGCTGCTGCTGCCGGATCTCGGAGCGATCCTCGCGGCGCCGCTCGGCGCTGCATCGATGATCCTCGCCGCGCTCTGCTGGGCCGTCGGGACGGTGGTGATGAAGCGCTTTCGCTGGACCGGCTCGGTCGCGACGCTGACCGGCTGGCAGATCTGCATCGGCGGCCTGCCCATCCTCGCGGCGGCGCTTGTCACCGGACCCTTTCCAGGCCTCGCCCATGCCGATCCCGGTACCCTCGCCGCGCTCGCCTATGTCGTCGTCTTCGGGATGATCTTGGGCCAATGGGGCTGGTTCGAAGTGCTGACGCGGTTGCCGGTGACGCGCGCCTCGATCGGCACGCTCGCCATCCCGGTGATCGGTGCAGTGTCGTCGGTCCTGCTGCTGGGCGAGCGGCTCGGCACGGCTGAGCTGGTGGCGCTGGTGCTGGTGGTGGCGGCGCTGGCGCTGGCGCTGCGCCCGGCGCCACGGCGCTGATTGGAGAGTTGCATGCGCGCCCGCCATGCGTCAGCTTTCGCCATCATGCGATCCTTGCGTAGCGCCGCGCCGCTCCTCCTGCTGCTGGCGCTTGCCCAATGCAGCAACTTCCTGCCGCCCTACGAGACGGTGCCGCCGCCCCTCACCTTGCCAGAGCAGCGGGCGGTCACAGCGAGCGGCGGCGATAACCGCGTCGCCGTCTGCTACAACGCGCTGACCACCACCGCCTCCCGCGTGCTCGCCATCGCCTCGGCGAGCTGCGGTCCGGGCACGGTGCCGCATGCGCTCGGCCGCGACTTTCAGCTCAGCAACTGCCCGCTGCTCCAGCCGGCGCGTGCGACCTTTGCCTGCGTAAAGTCCTGACGAAAGCGTGATCGCGGCCAAGATGATGCGGCGGCGAGGCGGTGCTAACCTCGGCCACTGCTGGTCCGCCAGGGCCTTCTACGGGGGAAGCCACCGATGAGCACACATGAGACGGCAGTACCGCGCCCGATGATTCCCGGCCTCGCCGGGCTCTATCGATCGCTCGCGCCTTACAGCTATTCCTTCATGCGCTTTTGTGTTGGCGCCATGCTCGTTCCGCACGGCTATGCCAAGCTGTTCCTCGGTGGCGCCGTCGGCCTCGCGAACGCCGATTTCGTCAAATGGGGCTTGCCGGCGCCGCTCGCCTGGGCCTACTGGATCGCGCTGCTCGAGTTCTTCGGCGGCATTCTGCTGGCGATCGGCCTGCTGACGCGGCCTGTCGCCTTCCTCATCGCCATGGAGATGGCGGTCGCCGTCTTCGCCGTGCACTGGCCGAACGGCTTCTTCTGGACGGCAAAGGGCTTCGAGTACCCGCTACTGTGGGGCCTCTTGGCGCTGGCGATCGCGTTTCGCGGCGGTGACCGTCTGTCCGTCGACCGCGCGATCGGCAGGGAGATCTGAACGCCGCGGCGGCGCGTCCTGGCGCGGCCGGGGCTCCTCGAATCGAAAGGCCTCCGGGAGAGGCGCTCCCGGAGGCCTTTTCGCCGGCCGTGCCGATCAGGCTTGGCTCGGCTTCTTCATCTTCTTCGCCGACTTCTTCTTGGTGGTCTTCTTAGCGGCCTTCTTCTTGGTGGCCTTTTTCGCCGGCTTCGCCGGCTGGGACTGGGTTTGGGTCTGCGCCTGCGCCATCATCGGGACAGTCGACGCCGCGACAAACGAGAGCAGGGCAAACGCGGTAATCAGCGCCTTCATAACATGCTCCTAGATCTGGGAGGACTCTTGCTCGCACCGGGTTTAGGGGTGGCCGTCGCGTGCCGCGAGCGGGGCTCGGTAGCACGCTGACACCGGGACGTTACCATGCTTTTCCCGCCGAGAAAAGTTCTCGGCAGGAAAATCCGCGTCTTTTTCAAGGCAAGATGCGGTCGAAAGCTTGTCCCGCCCTCGCGCATACTTGACCTGCCAGGACAAAGACAGAAATAATTGGTTAATAGATGGGTTAGACGCAAAATATGCGGCAATATGCCGCATAAATCGCAGGCGCCGCTACTCAGCGCGATAGTACCCAGCGGCCATCCGCCTCGCGGCACACCGTCGCATAGGCCGTCTGAGGCGCGCCCTCGATGACGACCTGCCGCGCATAGACGCGGCACAGGCGTCCATCGCCATCCGTGTATTCGCGCACCGGCGACGGCGGCGATGGCGCGGCGGTCGGCGAGGGCAACGCGGGCGCGGTGGTGCCGGTCTCAAGCTCGGCCGCCGCGGCGGTTTGCACAAGGCCCAGCATGGCGATACCGACCAGGCAGCGGCGCAGGCGAGCCACCTGCCATCGGCCACACCCGCCGCCACTGGATAAAATATTCGAAAAATTAACCAAGGAATTCATTCGCTATGTCTCCAGTAATAACGTGTTTACTTCTCTGTATTAACTGGAAGTTCTATCCATTAATTCTTCCTGATTAATGTTGCATTAAGGGTTGCGAACCAAACTCCTCGCGTCGCTCTTTGCTGACCCAGGAGGCATGAATGCCATGCGCGAGCTTATCACGACCTGTGTGTCCACCAGCGCCGCCACAGGCGTAATCAGCGCCGGCTAGCCAACACGCCGTCCACGATCATTCCGCCAAGCGGGAGCGAGAGCAACGGAGCACCCCTTGAGAGACAATCCGGCCTACCCGGCGGCATTGTCTCCCGACGGCGGGATGCATCGGAGAAGATCATGCCTGACGCGACTCATTTTCTGGACTGGATCGCCATCTTCGCCGTCACGGTGACGTTCGTCGCTGCGGCGATCACCGATGCCACGACCTACCTCATTCCGCACCGCTATCCCGCCGCGGTCGCGCTTAGTTTCGTTTTCTATGCGATCGGCAAGCCGGCGCCGGTCTGGTACTGCGGCGCCGCGGTGGCGGCGGCGATGCTGGCGATCGGCGTCGTGCTCTTCGACCGCGGCGTGCTCGGCGGCGGCGACGTCAAGCTGCTGGCGGCGGGCGCGCTCTGGTCAGGCGTCGACCAGCTTCCGCTCATGCTGCTGGTGACCTCGCTGGCCGGCGGCGCCCTGGCGCTGGCGCATCTCTCGCCGCTCGGCCGGCTGATGCCGGCGCGAGCGGGGACACCGGCGGTCAGCGATTTCCGCAGCCGCCTGCAGCAGCCGATTCCTTTCGGCGTCGCCATCGCCACCGGCGGTGTCGCCGTCGCCCTCGCCCGCTTCGCGTCCTGACCACGGGAGGCCACGATGTCGCCCCGCCGCATCATCTTCATCGTCATCGCCCTTGTCGCCGCCGGCGCGACGATCTTCCTCGGCCGCGCCTGGCTCGCCGCCGAGCGCAGCGCCCAGGTCGTCCAGGCGAAAGCGCCGGCGCCACAGCCAAAGCCCGAAAAGATGGTGCTCGTCGCGCAGGGCGATCTCCATGCCGGGGAATTCCTCCGGCCCGAGAATCTGCGCTGGCAGGCCTGGCCCGATAACGGCGTCGCCAAGAGCTATATCGTCTCCGGCGACCATCAGCTCGAGGACTACGTCGGCGCCATCGTGCGCAACGCCATCGGCGACGGCGAGCCGATCACCGATGATCGCGTCGTGCGCCCGGGCGATCGCGGCTTCCTCGCGGCCGTGCTGCGGCCGGGTTATCGCGCGGTCACGGTGCCGCTCAGCCCGTCCGAGGCGAATGCCGGCTTCGTCTTCCCCGGCGACCATGTCGACTTGATCGCGACGCTGACCCTGACCGAGGCCGACCCCGGCGATCCCAACGCCAACAGCGCCCAGAACCAGCACCACGCCAGCGAGACGGTGCTCACCGATCTCCGCGTGCTGGCGCTCGACCAGCGCGCCGACGACCAGAACAAGGAAGTGTCGGTCGCCAAGACGGCGACGCTCGAGGTGACGCCGAAGCAGGCCGAAGTGATCGCCGTCGTCGGCGACATCGGCAAGCTCTCGCTCAGCCTGCGCAGCCTGGAAAAGGATGACAGCCAGGCCGCCAACGACGACACCGCCGGGCTCAGCTACACCTTCGACAGCGACGCCACGCAGCTCATCCGGCCGCCCACGCCCTTCGGCGCGAAGCAAAAGGTCTTCGTCGTGCGCGGCGCCGACGTCAAGGAAATGGATTTCGTCCGCGCCGGAGCGAATACCACCGGCCACAACACCAGCAACTCCGGGAACTCGCCATGACCCGCTTCAGCTTCCGCCTGGTCGCCCTGATCCTGGCGCTCGCCGGTGCGGCGGTGCTCCTACCGCCGCCGGCTAGCGCCCAGACGAGAGTGGTCAACACCGCCGGGGTGCCGCTCAGCGTCGAGGTCGGCAAAGGCCAGCTCGTGCGCCTCGACCACCCCGTGAACTCGGTGTTCGTCGCCGATCCCGACGTCGCCGACGTGCAGGTCAAATCGCCGACGCTCGTCTATGTCTTCGGCAAGGCCGGCGGCGAGACGACGCTCTATGCCGTCGGCGACAACGATCAGGTGGTGCTCAACCGCTCGGTCCGCGTGACCTATGACGTGGGGCGCGTCGAGGACGCGATCCATAAGATGGCACCGCGCAGCGCCGTGTCGGTCGCCTCGATCGACGATTCCCTGGTGCTCCAGGGCACTGTCTACTCCGCGTCCGAAGCCGACGACATCCGCCGCGTCGTCGAGCGCTTCCTGCCGGACCCGAAGCAGCTCGTCAACAAAATGAAAGTCGATGCGCCCAACCAGGTCCAGCTCCGCGTGCGCGTCGCCGAAGTCGACCGCAACGTCATCAAAGAGCTCGGGATCAACTGGGAGAGCATGTTCGGCAGCGGCAACTTCGTCTTCGGGCTCGCCACCGGCCACAGCGTGCTCAACACCACGCCGAGCACCGGCTCCGTGGCCAGCGCGTTGCCCTTCTTCGACGTCTTCAACACGCGCAGCGCGGTGCCGAACGCGACGTCGCTCGATACCGTCAACAACCTGACCGGCGGCTTCAACGCCGGCCGCTCGAACGTCAACGCGGTCATCGACGCGCTCGACCAGAACGGTCTCGTCACCATCCTCGCCGAGCCCAACCTCAGCGCCATCTCCGGCGAGCCGGCGAGCTTCCTCGCCGGCGGCGAGTTCCCGGTGCCGGTGCCGCAAGCCTCGGCCAACGGCGTGTCGCAGATCACGATCGAGTGGAAGAAGTTCGGCGTGAGCCTCGATTTCGTTGCGACGATCACCAGCAACGACCGCATCAACATCCATGTGCAGCCGGAGGTGAGCCAGCTTTCGTCGCAGGGCGCGATCACGATCAGCGACATCCAGGTTCCGGCGCTGACCGTGCGCCGCGCCGAGACGACGATCGACGTGGCGAGCGGCCAGAGCTTCGCCATCGCCGGGCTGTTGCAAAACAACATCAACCAGACGATCAACAAGTTTCCCTGGCTCGGCGACGTCCCCGTGCTCGGCGCTCTGTTCCGCTCGCAGACCTTCCTGCGCAACGAATCGGAGCTCGTGATCATCGTCACGCCTTATATCGTGCGACCGGTAACAACGGCGGCGCGGCTCCAAACCCCCGTCGACGGCTATTTCCCGTCGAGCGACGCGCAGCTGCTGAGCAATGGCCAGGAATATCGGCAGCAGATCGGCCCGCCGCCGACGGCTGCACCGGTCACGCGGTCGGGCAGTGGCCTGATCGGTCCCGTCGGCTTCGAGCTTGAGTGAGGTCAGTCATGAACGCGCGCTTTTTCCTCTCGCTCTGCGCCGGCCTCGGCATCGCCCTCGCCGCCTGCAGCAGCGATGAAGACCAGCTGGTGCCGATGGCGCAGCCGAAGCAGCTCAAAGTCGACTACACCGAGCTGAAACAGCCGGTCGACTTTGTCCATGGCAGCGCCAAACTGGCGCCCGGGGAGGGCGAGAGGCTCCGCGCCTTTCTCTCCAGCTCCGGCGTCACCGCGGACGACCATGTCTATCTCGAGACGGCGAGCGACGATCGCTTGGCCGCGCAGCGGATCGGCAGCGTGAGCCGCGAGCTCGATCAGCGCGGCATCGGCGCCAAGGTGCTGCCGGCGAGCGAGCGCGACGTCGGCGCCGACAGCCTGCTGGTCAAGGTCGAACGCTACGTCGTAACGCTGCCCAACTGTCCGGATTGGACGAAATCGCCCTACCAGAGCCATGACAACCAGGTGGCCAGCAATTACGGCTGCACGACGGCGACGGATTTCGGCCTCATGGTGGCCGATCCGCGCGATCTCGTGGTCGGCCGGACGCTCGGACCTGCGGAAGGCGATCCCGCCATCGCCGCTATCGAGCGCTATCGCGCCGGCAAGCCGAAGGACCTGCCGGGCGCCGGCTCGGGCGGCGGCTATTCGCCGGTCACGATCGAGATGCCCGGCAGTAGCGGCAGCGGCGGCGGCAGCGGAAGCGGGCAATAGCCGATGATGGGCGAAGCAGCCAAAGCCGAGCCGGTCGCCGGCGGCAGGCCGCGCTTCGTCGCCTGCGTCGCCGACGATGTCACCCGCGAGGCGGTGAGCCGCGCGGTGGCACAGCTCGGCTGGTCGAATGCCAAAGTGCGCGCCGGCGGCCTCGAGGTCGCGCGCAAGTCGATCGACATCACCACGCCGCCGACGCTGGTCGTCATCGATCTATCTGAAGCGAGCGAGCCGGTGGAGGGCATGCACGAGCTGGCGCAGCTCTGCGGTCCCTCGACGCACTTTCTCGCCATCGGCTCGGTCAACGACGTCGCCCTCTATCGCCAGCTCATCGCCCTCGGCGTCGCCGACTATCTGGTCAAGCCGGTATCGAGCGAGCTTCTGTGCGAGGCCTTTGCCGCGGCGATGCGCAGCTACGCCCCGCCCGGCGCGGAGCGGCAGACGCGGCTCTTCGCCTTCATCGGCGCGCGCGGCGGCGTCGGCACCACCACGGTTGCCGTCTCGACGGCCTGGCTGCTGGCAAACGAATTCAAGCTGCGCACCGCGCTGATCGATCTCGACCTTCATTTCGGCAACCTTGCCTTGAGCCTCGACCTCGAGCCCGGGCGCGGCCTCCGTGAAGCGCTGGAAAATCCCGAGCGCACCGACAGCATGCTGCTCGCCTCGGCGATGGTGACGGATGGCGACAGGCTGCCCATTCTCGCCACCGAGGAGCCGCTCGAAGAGCTGCTCGCCTTCGACGGCGGCGCGGTGGCACCGCTGCTCTCGGCGCTGTCGCAGGACTATGACTGCCTCGTCGTCGACCTGCCGCGCAGCCTTGACGCGATGGCGCGGCAAGTCATCGCCCTCGCCGACGCGACGATCGTCATCACCGACCTGTCGCTTACGGCATTGCGCGATTCGGTGCGCATCGGCGACCTGGCAAAAACGCTCGACGCGCGCACCAAGCCGTTGCTGGTGGCGAACCAGGTCGGTGCCGATCATCGCGGCGAGATCGGTCGGCCGGAGTTCGAGCGCGGCATCGGCGGCGAGCTTGACCTCGCCGTGCCGTTCGACGTCAAAGCCGTGGTCGCCGCCGCGCATGGCGGCAAGGCGATCCCGGAAGCCGCTTCCGGCAGCAAGGCGGCGGCCGAGCTGCGCAAGCTCGCGGCGCGTCTTGCCGGCCGCGAAGAGGAAGATAAGCCGCGCGGCGGTCTGCTGGGGAGATTCAAGAAATAATGTTCGGAAAACGCGACAACGAAGGCGGTCTGCAGGCGCGCATCCACGCCCTGAACGCAAGACGTGAACGTCCGGCGCTGGCGCCGGTCACCCCCGCGGCACCGCCGGCCCAGGCCGAGCCGAAGCTCACCTCGACCGAGCCGCGCGCCGAGGTCAGCCTCGAAGAGGCGCGGCTCGCCGTCGAGCCGGCGGTGGCGGCGATCGACACCGCCGCGCTGCGCGGCAAGTCGCGCGCCGAGGTCGCCCGGCACGTCGACGAGACCGTGCGCGCGGCGCTACAGGAAAAGCAGATCGCGCTGTCGACGCTCAGCCAGCGCGACCTCATCACCCTGCTGGTCAACAGCGTCGTCGAGAAGATGAAGCGCGAGGCACCCGCCGCCGAGGCGGCGCGCTCGGGCCAGGCGGTCGGCAGCCGCGCCGCGGTCGACGACGCGATCAAGCGCATCTATCCGCTGGTGATGGAGCGAATCGACCCCGAGGTCGCCGCCAAGCTGCAGCGCGCCGAGCTCGCGCGACAGCTCCAGGCCGTCATCGGCGAGATCCTGATCGAGCAGAAGATTCAGCTCAATCAACTCGAGCAGCGCGACCTTGTCACCGTGCTGCTCGACGACATGCTGGGGCTTGGCCCGCTCGAGCCGCTGCTCGCCGACGAGACGATCAGCGACATCATGGTGAACGGCCCCAAGCAGGTCTATGTCGAGCGCCGCGGCAAGCTGGAGCTCACCGACGTCGTCTTCCGCGACAACAACCATGTCATGGGCGTCGCCACCCGCATCGTCACCGGGGTCGGGCGCCGCATCGATGAATCGAGCCCGCTGGTCGACGCCCGGCTCGCCGACGGCAGCCGCGTCAACATTATCGCGCCGCCGCTCGCCATCGACGGCACGTCGATCTCCATCCGCAAATTCTCGAAGAAGACGATCACTCTCGATTCCATGGCAAAGGGCGCCAGCATCTCGCCCGAGATGGCGGTCGTGCTCAAGATTGCCGCACGCTCGCGCCTCAACATTTTGATCTCGGGCGGCACGGGCTCGGGCAAAACCACGACCCTCAACGCCATGTCGCAGATGATCGACGAAGGCGAGCGCATCTGTACCATCGAGGACGCGGCCGAGCTTCAGCTGCAACAGCCGCACGTGGTGCGTCTGGAAACGCGCCCGCCCAATCTCGAGGGCAAGGGCGAAATCACCATGCGCGATCTGGTCAAGAACACGCTGCGTATGCGTCCCGATCGCATCATCCTCGGTGAGATCCGCGGCGCCGAGGCGCTCGACATGCTTCAGGCGATGAACACCGGCCATGACGGCTCGCTCTGCACGATCCACGCCAACCGGCCGCGCGAGGCGCTTACCCGACTCGAGAACATGGTCGGCATGTCCGGCGTCAATCTGCCGGCCAAGGCGGTGCGCCAGCAGATCGCCGCCGCCGTCCATATGGTGGTGCAGGTCAGCCGCATGCGCGACGGCGCCCGCCGCATCATCGCCGTCACCGAGATCGTCGGTATGGAAGGCGAGATCATCACCACCCAGGACCTCTTCACCTATCAATACGAGGGCGAAGGCGAGGGCGGCAAGCTGAAGGGCTCCTTCAAATCCACGGGCCTCAGGCCGCATTTCACGCCGCGGGCCGAGTATTACGGGCTCGACCGCGCGCTGATGGAGGCGATGGGATGAACGGTCTCTTCGGCGATCCCCTGCTGCTCGTCTCCGGTGCCGGCGTCGGCATTGTCCTCTTATGCCTGTTCTTCGCCTTCGGCGACGACAAGGACAAGAAGCAGACGAAGCGCGTCGACCGGCTCAAATCACGCGGCCAGACGCAGATCGACGAGGCGCTGCAGCTGCGCCGCGAGACCGGCGACCGCGGCAGGATCGACCAGCTGGTGTTGCGCTTCATGCCGCGTCCGGAGCTGCTGCGCGAGCGGCTCCGCCGCACCGGCCGGCCGATCAGCCTCGGCGCCTATGGCATCGGCTGTCTGGTGGTGGCGCTCATCGCCTTGGGCGGCCTCCTGTTCATCGGCCAGTCGATGCTGATCGCGCTGCCGGTGGCGATTCTGATCGGGCTGTGGCTGCCGCATCTCTTCATCGGCTTTCTCGCCAAACGCCGCGCCAACGCCTTCGGCAAGCATTTTCCCGAGGCGATCGGGCTGATGGTGCGCGGCTTGAAATCGGGGCTGCCGGTGACCGAGACCTTCCAAATCGTGGCGCAGGAGGTGCCGGACCCCGTCGGCACCGAGTTCCGCCAGGTGGCCGACCAGATCCGCCTCGGCCATCCGCCGGAACAGGCGCTGTGGGACGCCGCTCGGCGCACCGACACGCCCGAGCTTAAGTTCCTCGTCGTGACGCTGTCGATCCAGCGCGAGACCGGCGGCAATCTCGCCGAGACGCTGGAGAATCTCGACAACATTCTGCGCCGGCGACGGCAGATGAAGCTCAAGGTCAAGGCGATGTCCTCGGAGGCACGGGCGAGCGCGATGATCATCGGCGCGCTCCCCTTCATCATGACCGGCGTCCTCTCGGTGGTGAACTCAGGCTATATCGCCCTGCTCTTCACCACCGAGCGCGGCCACCACCTGCTGATCGGCGCGGCCTGCAGCATGTCCCTCGGCATCGCGGTTATGACCAAGATGGTGAAGTTCGACATATGAACCTCCCACACCTCAATCTCGGCGGGCTGGCGCTCAGCGACACCACGGTGGCCGTTCTCGCCGGCATCCTCGTCTTCATCAGCATCCTCGCGCTCGGCAACGCGCTGGTGCCGCACGATCCCATGGCGTCGCGGCTCCGCAGCCACCAGAAGCGCCGCGAGCAGCTGCGCACCGCCTTCCTCTCGGGCAATACGGTCAACGATCGCAAGCGCGCCTCGGTCGGCGCGCTGAAGCGCATCCTCGACCGGATGAAGCTGCTGCGCGGCGACGAGGCGCGCAAGACCAGCGATCAGCTCGCCCAGGCCGGCTGGCGCTCGCGCGACGCCATCGTCATCTATCTCGGCCTCAGGCTGGCCCTGCCCTTCGTCGGCGCGCTGGCCGGGTTCTTCCTGCTCTTCACCTTCATGCCCGAGGCGAGCGCGACCAACAAGCTGCTCGGCGTGCTGGTCGCCGGAATCCTCGGTGGCTTCGCGCCGGTGCTTGGCCTCAAGCAAGCGATCAAGGGCCGCCAGACCCGGCTGCGCCGGCAGCTGCCGGACGGACTCGACCTGCTGGTCATCTGCGCCGAGGCGGGCCTCAGCCTCGACGCCGCACTGACCCGCGTCTCGCGCGAGCTCGGCCTGTCGGCGCCCGACCTCGCCGACGAGCTCGGCCTCACCTCGGTCGAGCTGGGCTTCCTGCCCAATCGGCGCCAGGCGCTGATGAACCTGGCGAAGCGCACCGAGCTGCCGCCGATCCGCGGCGTCGTCAATACGCTGGTGCAGACCGAGCGCTATGGTACGCCGCTTGCCCACTCGCTGCGCGTGCTCTCGTCCGAGTTCCGCGAGGAGCGGATGCTCAAGGCCGAGGAGAAAGCGGCGAAGCTGCCGGCGACGCTCACGGTGCCGATGATCCTCTTCATCCTGCCGACGCTGTTCATCGTCCTCATCGGCCCGGCGATCATTCAGGTCATCGCCACGATGAAATAGGCCGGTTAGCGCCCGCGTACCGTTGCGGCGGACTGGCCGAAGAGGATCTTCGCCGCTTCCGGATTGTTGGCCGGCACGGGCTGGAACTCCTTCGCACGGGCATAGGCACGCTCGGTCGCCGGCCGCGCCTTGATCGCTTCGAACCACCGCTTCAGGTTGGCGAAATCCTCGAGCCTCTGGCCCTGGCGCTCATAGGGCACGACCCAGGGATAGCTCGCCATGTCGGCGATCGAATAAGCGCCGGCGATGAACTCGCGATCCGCGAGGCGCTTGTCCAGCACCGCATAGAGCCGGCTCGTCTCCTTGACATAGCGATCGATCGCGTAGGGAAGCTTCTCCGGCGCATATTGCGAGAAATGATGGTTCTGTCCGGCCATGGGACCGAGCCCGCCCATCTGCCAGAACAACCATTGCAGCACTTCGAAACGGCCGCGCAGCTCCTTGGGCAGGAACTTGCCGGTCTTGTCCGCGAGATAGAGGAGGATGGCGCCGGATTCGAACACGCTCACCGGCGCGCCGCCGCCCGGCGGGTCGTCGTCCACCATGGCCGGCATGCGATTGTTCGGCGAGATCTTGAGGAAGTCAGGCTTGAACTGCTCGCCCTTGCCGATATTCACGCCGTGCAGCTGATAGGGCAGCCCGGCCTCCTCAAGGAACAGGGTGACCTTATGACCGTTCGGAGTCGGCCAGTAATAAAGTTGGATCACGGCTTCGCCTCCCTCCCGTTGGATCGTTTCCGTCGCGAGAAAGCGCCACTATGAGGCGGCGCCGCGCCGGGCGGCAAGCGCCGCTTTCAGCGTTTTGATCAACCCAGCCATGACCCTGCCCGGGTCGGCGGCAGTCATGACGCTGCCCATCACCGCGACGCCCGCCGCGCCGGCAGCGATGCAGGAGGCGGCATTGCCGTCATCGACGCCGCCCAGCGCAATGATGTTGAGCGCGCTCGTGCCGGCGGCGCGCGCCAGCCGGTCGAGGCCGAGCGCCGGGCCGTAGCCAGGCTTGCTCGCGCTTGGGAAGATCGGGCTGAGCGTCGCGTAATCGGCGCCCGCCGATGCCAGCGCGGTGATCTCGTCCTGGTCATGCGCCGAACCGCCGATCAGCGCTTTGGCACCCAAGGCGCGGCGCGCCGCCGGCGGCAGCACGCCGGCCGGAAGGTGCAACGCGCCGGCGCCGGTCGTGCGCGCGGCCGCCGCATCCTCATGCACGCCGACGATCGCGCCGCAGCCGCGGCCGAGAGCGACAAGCCGCGCCAGCAGCGCCGCGCGCGATGCGGGATCGAGGTCCTTCTCGCGCAGGCTGAGCCAGCGGCCGCCGGCAGCAAAGACCGCCGCCGCGATCTCTTCGAGCGGCCGCCGCGCCTGGCGCCGGTCGGTGATGACGAGGATCGGCGGATCGGGGAGCGTCAACCGCCGACGAGGCCGAGCTGCGGGCTCGACGGCTCGGCCTGGCTGCGTTTGGGAATGCGTCCGGCGAGCCGGGCGTCGCGGCCGGCGGCGACGGCAAGGCGCATCGCCTTCGCCATGCGCCGCGGATCATGCGCCTTGGCGACCGCGGTGTTGAGCAGCACGCCGTCGCAGCCGATTTCCATCGCCTGCGCCGCATCGGAAGCGGTCCCGATCCCGGCATCGAGAATGACCGGCACGGGGCTCGTCGTGCAGATCCGCTCGATCGCATAGGGATTGATGATGCCGAGCCCGGTGCCGATCGGTGAGCCCAGCGGCATCACCGCAGCGGCGCCGAGATCGGCGAGCTTGCGGCAGCTCACGGGATCGTCGTTGCAATAGGGCAGCACGGTGAAGCCGTCCTTCACCAGCTCCTCGGTCGCGCGCAGCAGCTGCTCGACGTCGGGGTAGAGCGTCTCGCGATCACCGATCAGCTCGAGCTTGACCCAGCTCGTGCCGAGCGCCTCGCGCGCCAGCTGTGCCGTCAACACGGCGTCGCGGACCGTGGCGCAGCCGGCGGTGTTGGGCAGCAGCGAATAGCGGCCGCCGACGAGATCGACGAGGCTTTCGGCATAGGGCTCGAGGCTGATGCGGCGGATGGCGACAGTGACCAGCGCGGGCTCGGCCGCCGCCAGCGCGTCCAGCATCATCTGCTGATTTGGGTAACCGGCGGTGCCGAGCAGCAGGCGCGACGCAAATCGGCGATCGGCGATCGAGAGCGCGTCGGTCATGCCGGCGGTCATGTCATTCATGCCGTCCTCACCCGCCGCCGAACGGCTTTACGATCTCGATCTCGTCGCCGGCGGCGAGCGCGCGCTCGCGCCAGGTGCCGGCCGGAACGACGACGCCGTTCACCGCCACCGCCACGCCGCGGCTGCCAACAATGCCGCGCGCGGCGAGCAGCTCGCTCACCGTGGCACAGTGAAGCGGCTCGTCGCGACCGTTGATGCGGATATGCGCGCTCATGCCTCCTCCTTCAGCGGCGCGGCGAAGCGGTCGATGGCGAAGGGGCGGATCGCCGCATCCAGCTCGCCGCCCAGGATGAAACGGCTGATCGCATCGGCCGTGGCGGGCGTCAGCAGAATGCCGTTGCGATGATGCCCGGTGGCGAGCACGAGGCCTTCGATCGCGCTTGGCCCGAGCAGCGGCGCGTCATCGCGCGAGCCCGGGCGGAAGCCGACCCACATCTCGTCGATCGCCAGCTCCTCGACGCCGGGCAGCGTGCGCCACGCGCCGTCGAGCAGTGCGAACACGCCGCCTGCCGTCAGCGCCGGGTCGAAGCCGCGCTCCTCCGTGGTGGCACCGACGATGAGGCGCCCGTCGCGGCGCGGCACGAGATAGGCTCGCGGCGCCCACACGACATGCCGCAGCAGGGGCGCCGCCGGATCCATGCGCAGCGCCAGCATCTGCCCCTTGACCGGCCGCACCGGCGGCTGTGCCGCACGCGGCAGGCCCGCAATCTCCGTCGACCAGGCGCCCGCCGCGAGCACCACGACATCAGCGGCATGGCGCCTCTCGCCCACCCGCACCGCGGCGACGCGCCCGCCGCCGATCTCGACGGCGCTTACCGGCGCATGTTCGTGCAGCGCGCCGCCGGCGGCGAGAAAGGCGCGGCGCAGCGCCGTCACCAGGCGGCGATTGTCGACCTGATGGTCATGCGGGCTGAACACCGCCGCGGCCAGACCGGGATGGAGATGCGGCTCGCGCCGCCGCGCCTCGGCACCGCTCAGCCATTCGAGCGCGATGCCGAGCGAGCGCTGGAAATCAAAATGGAAGCGGAGCTGCGCGACGTCGTCCCGGGTAAGCGCGACCGCCAAGGTACCCTCGCCGCGATAGTCGACCGCGATTCCCGAAGCGGTTTCGAGCGCGGCGGCGAAGCCCGGCCAGAGCTCCTGGCTCAACCGATTGAGCCGGTACAGCGCTGCTTCGCCGGGCTCAGCCTCGATCCCGGCGGCCAGCATGCCCGCTGCCGCCCAGCTCGCGCCATGCCCGGTCTCGCCGCGCTCAAACAGCGTGACGCGGCATCCGGCAGCGGCGAGGCGCCAGCCGATCGACAGGCCAATGGCACCACCGCCGATGATGGCGACGCTCGGACCCGACGCTGGAACGGAGGATGGATCGTGAATGGCGGGCTCCCTTCGCTGGTATTACCCAGACAGGTTCCGTGGGTATGATCTCAGCCGGCAGACGCGCCGGCACCCCAGCCGTGGGCCCAATGTGAGCCCGCGGACGCCATCCTGCAAGAGCTTTGTCGGTCAACGCCCGGCGGCCCAGCGGCCGGGCGCTCCTCAGTTTGGTGCCGTTTCGGTGCCGTCGCCTAGGCTCGGCTCGGCTTCTTCACGTGGACCACCATCGCCGGCACCTGCTCCGCCTCGCGCATGTGGCGCGCGGCGGCGGCAGCCTCGTCCGCATTGGCATAGCCGCCGGCACGGACGATGAACCAGTCGCGCCCGTCGTGGTCGCGGTTGTGCACGACCGCCATGTCATAGCCTTTGCGGTTGAGGTGGTCGGCGAGCTTCTTCGCATTGGCGGCGCTGGCGAAGGCGCCGACCTGCACGACGAAGCCTTCCGCCGCCTCCGGCATCTCGGTCGAGGCCACCGCGGCGGCCGGCGGCTCGGCCGGCGTCGACGCCTGCTGTTCCGAGGGCGGTGCCGCCGCGGTCTCGGCATCGGCCTTCGCCGGCATTGCCGCGGGTGCGTCGCTGGCGGCCGGCACGAGCGGCGTCGGCGGCTCGGCTGCCGGTGCCGCGGCTTGCTGCTCTGCCGGTGGATCGCCGGCAGGTGTCGCCGCGGCCGTGCTGCCGGCGGCGGCAGGCACCGACGCGGCGGCCGGTTGCTGGGCCGGGGCCGAGGGCGCGGCCGCGTGGCTCGCGTCGACCGGCGCCGAGGGGTCTGCTTGAGCAGCCTGCGCCGGCGGCGTTTTGCCCTCAGCGCTGGCAATATCGGCCATGCTTGGCAGCGGCGTCGCTGCAGGCGCCGCCACGGCGGGCGCCGTGGCATTGGCCGCCGTCGCAGCGGGCGCGGCTGCAGCAGGGGTCGATGCGGCCGGCGTTGCCACGGGCGGCAGCGGCGATACGGCGACCGCCGCCACCGGCGCCGGCTTTGCCTCGGGCTCGGTGTGGACGAGCGGGATGTCCGTCGCCTTCGTCGAGGTATCGTCGCGAGAGGCTGTCTGGGTGCCGTCGGCCGCCGGCTTCGGCTGGTTCGCGGCAAGGCCGCTCGGCGGGCGGCCACCGATGATGGCGGCGGCGCGCGTCTTGTCGTCGAGGCTGCGCAGCAGCGCGTAATAGGCGAGGTTGCTCTGGACCGCCTGCTCGTCGAGCGCGCTGCGGGCGATCGAGGCCGCCTTCCGGTCGTCGCCGGCAAGGCCGTAGACGAGCGCCAGGTTCAGCCGGTGGCGCGGCGAAGCGCCGGGCTCGTCGGCGAGCTTGCTCAGCTCCGTTGCCGCGGCGCCGTAATCGCCGGAGAGCGCCAACGACAGCCCGTAATTGTTGCGCAGCCCGTCATTGGTCGGCGCCAGCTTCAGGCCTTTCTGGTAATCCTGCTGCGCGAGGCCGTGGCGTCCGATCAGGTCGTGCGCCACACCCAGCACGTTGTAGAGCCGGGGATCGTTCGGCGTCTTCGCCAGCGCCGCATCGAGCTCGCTGAGCGCCCCTTCCGGCTGGTTCATCGACATCAGCGCCAGCGCCAGTCCACGATGCAGATCGCCTTCGAGCGCGTTGGGCTTGATCTTGAGCGCGTCGCGAAACACCGTCGCCGCATCGTTGTAGTCATGGAGCTCGCCCAAGGTGTCGCCGAGATCGAGGAGCGGCTTCGGATCGTCGGGCGAAAGCTTGGCCGCACGCCGGTAGAGGTCGGCCGCGGCGGCGAGATCGCCGCCGGCGCGCGTGTCATCAGCAAGGCGCATCAGCGTGGCGCTGCCCTGGCTCGGATCCGGCGCGCTTTGGCACGCGGCCAGCAGCAGTCCCAGCACGCAAGCGACAGGGGCCCCGGCCAGCAGCCGGCTGCGATGCCTGCGCGCGCGCAAATTGAGCGAAGTTTTAGTCACATTACTTCCCCAAAACCTGCGAATACTGGAGCGTGAGCCCAATTCCTTGAAGAAACATGAATGTCGGGGTTTGCCGAGTCCTTGCCCGGGCAGGGAGAACCGCCCGCCAGCCGCCCTCGCCGCGGCGGCCGGCGACGCCGCTCAGAGCGAGCTGGCGAGGAGATTGACGGCGAGGGCCAGGATCACGGTGTTGAAGAAGAAGGACAGCACGCCGTGCATCAGGGTCAGGCGCCGCATCGGGCGCGAGGTCACCTGCACGTCGGAGACTTGACAAGTCATGCCGATGACGAAGGAGAAATAGAGGAAGTCCCAATAGTCCGGCTGCTCTTCGCCGGGAAAGGCCAGCCCGCCGCGGTCTTGCGGCGCGCCCGCCGGTCTGTCGCCATAGTAATGATGCGTATAGTGGAGCGCGAAGGTGGTGTGGACCAGCGTCCAGGAGGCGACCACGGTAAGCCCGGCGAGGACGAGCCGTGTCGCCATCGCGATGGCGCGCTCGTTCGGCGGCTTCTCGAGCGTAAAGCCGAGAGCGAAAAGGCTCACCGTCGCGGCCGCGACCAGGATCACCGTGATCATCCAGCCGCGCGGGTCGAGCTCCCGCGCCCGGCGGCGCACCTGCTCCGGCGAGGCGTGCACCACCACCAGGGCGACGAGGGCGAGAAAGACGGCAATGCCGGCGAGCCAGCTCAGCGCCAAGCGCTCGCCGGATCGCAGCCAGGCCGCCGGCAAGGCGAGGTAGACCGCGAGACCCGCGGCCGTTGCGAGCGCGAGGCGCGTCGCCGGAAACGGCCGGCGCAGCGCCGCGCGGAATCCGAAGCCAGTCGGCGACCGACGCGCGTTCACCGGCCGCGCGTCATCGCCTCGACGCGACGCCAGCCCGCTTCGGCGAGCGCGCGGGCGCGAGCGCCCGATTCGCGTGCTTTGACATTGGCCGCCGTGCCTTCGACCACACGGCCCATGATGCCTTGGAGGATCGCGGCCAAGCGGAACATGTTGTAGGCCATGTAGAAATCCCAATGGGCAATGCCGGCGCGGCCGGTGCGGCGGCAATAAAGCGCCCGGTACTCCTCCTGGGTCGGAATGCCGAGCGCCGGCAGATCTTTGCCGCCGAGCCCGCGATAGGCGTCCGGCCCGAGCTCCCAGGTCATCATGTGATAGGAGAAGTCGGCGAGCGGATTGCCGAGCGTCGACAGCTCCCAATCGAGCACCGCAAGCACGCGCGGCTCGGTCGGGTGGAAGATCATGTTGTCGAGGCGGTAGTCGCCATGGACGATGCTGGTCTCGTCGTCGGGCGGCAGGTTCTGCGGCAGCCACCCGATGAGCCGGTCCATCGCCTCGATCGTCTCGGTTTCAGACGCCCGGTACTGCTTGGTCCAGCGATCGATCTGGCGCGCAATATAATTGCCGGGCTTGCCGAAATCGCCGAGCCCGATCTGGTGGTGGTCGATTTTGTGCAAAGCGGCGATGACCGTGTTCATGGCCTCATAGACGGCCCGCCGCTCTGCGCGCGGCAGCTCCGGCAGGGTCGGGTCCCAGAAGACGCGCCCCTCGACATAGTCCATGATGTAGAATGCAGTGCCGATGACGCTGTCGTCGAGGCAGAGGGCGTAGCTGCGCGCGACCGGCACGCCGCTGCCGTGCAGCGCGGTGATGACGCGGTACTCGCGATCGACGGCATGGGCCGAGGGCAGCAGCTTGCCCGGCGGCTTGCGGCGCAGCACGTAGCGCTTGCCGCCGGCGGTGAGGCGGAAGGTCGGGTTCGACTGCCCGCCGCGGAACTGCTCGACCTCGAGCGTGCCGCGAAAGCCCTCGACATGCTGCGCCATCCACTCGGCCAAGCGCCCGGTCTCGAAGCGATGGCGCTCGATGACCGGCATCGTGCCGGTGAAGTCCTGGGTCTCGCTCATGCGTCCCCGCCCGTGGCTGCCCATCGCGGCAGCGTCTATTGAAGTCGCCCGGGCAGCGCTTGGCAAAGCCGATTCGCCTTGCGATGCTGCGCCGAGCGATGTTGCGGAGGTTTTGGCCCATGAGGGCAGCAGCTGACAAGACCCTGCGCGTCGCGCTCGGCGGGCTCGGCGCCGTCGGCTTGCCCGTGGCGCGCCGCCTCGCGGCGGGGCTGCCCGGGCTCAGCCTCGCCGCCGTGTCGGCGCGCAACCCCGACCGCGCCGCGGCGCGGCTGCGCCCGCTCGGGATCGCGGTGCCGATCGTCCCGCTCGCCGCGCTCGCCGAAAACGCCGACATCATCGTCGAGAGCCTCCCTTCCGCTTTATTCCGCGCGATTGCGGAGCCGGCGCTCGATGCCGGCCGCCTCTTCCTGCCGCTCAGCGTCGGCGCGCTGCTTGACCACTTGGATCTGGTCGAGCGCGCCAAGCGCGGCGGCGCGCGCATCATCGTGCCGACCGGCGCGCTGCTCGGGCTCGACGCCGTCCGCGCCGCGGCCGAAGGCGAGATTCGCTCGGTCACGCTGGTGACCCGGAAGCCGCCGGCAGGCCTCGCCGGGGCGCCTTATCTGGTCGAGCGCGGCCTGTCGCTCGCCGGCCTCGATCGTCCGCTGAAACTCTTCGAAGGGGCGGCGCGCGACGGCGTCCGCGGCTTTCCCGCCAATGTCAATGTTGCCGCCGCCTTGGCGCTGGCGGGCATCGGCCCCGACCGCACCCGGCTCGAGATCTGGGCCGACCCGGGCATCGAGCGCAATACGCACCGCATCGAAGTGGAGGCCGACAGCGTTCACCTCTCGATGACCATCGAAAACGTCCCCTCGCCCGAGAATCCGAGGACCGGCCGGATCACACCCTTAAGCGTGATCGCCTGTCTTCGCAGCCTCACTGAGACGGTGCGGATCGGCAGCTAAGGGCACTACATGACAGGAAGTTCACCATTTTATGGTCGACAACGGCGAGCCGCTAAGGAAGACTGCTGCAACTAATTTCAATCTTAAGGTAGCCGCGGCTTCGGCGAAGCGGCTCAACAGGGAGGAAAATCTAAATGAAATCCGCGCATTGGAACCGGTCTGTAGGGCGCCGCAACATCCTCAAAGCGGGCGCCGCGATCGGCGCCTTGCAAGTGGCATCGCCCTTCATCATTCAGGCGCGCGGCGAAGCGACGGTGAAGATCGGCATGGTCGATCCTTTGACCGGCATCCTCTCCGCCCTGGCGCAGAGCGAGGTCGAAGGCGCCAAATACGCCGTCGCCGAGGTCAACGGCAAAGGCGGCATCCTCGGGCGTCAAGTCGAGCTGCTGGTTGAGGACTCCGCCAACGATGTCGGCACCGGCGTCCAGAAGACGCGCAAGCTCATCGACCGGGACCAGGTCGACGTGATCTTCGGCGACGTCAATTCGGGCATCGCCTATGCGATGTCGCAGGTGACCAACGAGAAGAAGGTCTTCCACATCGTCCCCGGCGGCCATACCGATCCGATCACCGGAACCGATTGCAAATGGAACGTCTTCCGCATCTGCAACACGACCTCGATGGATGCGGCCGCGATCACGCCGGAGCTGGTGAAGAAGTTCGGCAAGAAGTGGTTCTTCATCACGCCCGACTACGCCTACGGCCATACCCTCCAGGACGCCTTCATCAAGAATCTGAAGAAGGCCGGCGGCACCTATGAAGGCGACATGCTGCCGATCAATACCTCGGATTTCTCGGCGACGCTGATCAAGGCCAAGGCCTATCAGCCCAACGTACTGCTGAACAATATGGGCGGCCTCGCGCAGATCGACTGCATGAAGCAGTTCACGCAGTTCGGCATGGGAAAATCCATGGGGCTGGGCGGCGCTCTTTACGAGCTCGAGAGCATCAAATCGGTGCCGGCGGACGCGCAAGCCGGCTGGTGGGTGATGGAGTGGTGGTGGAACCAGCCCAACGTGCCGCATGTCGCCGATTTCGTCGCCGGCATGCGCAAGGCGACGGGCAAGACGCCCAGCGCCCGCCACTGGTTCGGCTATGTCGCGGTGCATTCGGTGCGACTTGGGGCGGACAAGGCCAAATCGCTCGCCGGACCCAAGCTCTCGGTCGCGATGGAAGGCCTGGAGCTGCCGCCCGATGTCGCGCTGCAGCCCGGGAAGACCTTCTACCGCGCCGGCGACCATGAGCTCATGCCCAATATCTTCGTCGGCGAAGTCCATCCACCGCAGGGCAATCCGGACAACGTCTTCACCGCTTCGGCGCTGGTCCCGGGAGAGCAGGCCGCCGGCACGGTGGAAGACACCGGCTGCAAGATGACCCACCCCGCGGCCTGACATTATCGACAGGCATCCCCGCTGCGGCGCGCGCGCCGCAGCGGGTCGAGAGCTCAGCGGAGAGTGGCCGATGCTGCAACTCGTACTCTACAACGTAACCAACGGGCTGATCATCGGCGCCTTTTACGTGCTGATGGCGTTGGGGTTGTCGCTCATCCTCAACCTCAGCAACGTCATCAACTTCGCCCATGGCAATTTCCTTGCCCTTGGCGGCTATATCGCCTTCGTGATCTCCCCCTACACCGGCTTCTGGGGCGCGCTGTTGCTGTCGCCGCTGGTGGCCGCGCTGTTCGGCTTCATCATCGAGCGGCTGATGATCCGCCGCGTCTATGGCCGTGATCCCGTCTACAGCCTGCTGCTGACCTTCGGCCTTGCCTTCATCATCCAGGATGTGTGCCGCTATATCTGGGGGCCGAACGGGCTGCCGCTCGGGATACCGGAGGTCATGGCGCAGCCGCTCAGCGCCAATCTCTTCTTCATTACCTGGTATCGCATCTTCATGGTCGCGATCGTGATCATCGCCGTGGCCGGGCTGTTCGCCTTTCTGCGCTTTAGCCGGGTTGGCATGCGCATCCGCGCGGGTACGCTCGACCTCGATACGGTGGCGGCGCTCGGCGTCAATGTGCGGCTTTTGCGCTCCTTCAATTTCGCGCTGGGATCGCTGCTGGCGGGGTTGAGCGGCGTGCTCGCCGCCGGCCAGATCGGCCTCAATCCCAATATGGGCGATGATCTGCTGATGCCGAGCTTCATCGCCATCATCGTCGGCGGCGTCGGCAGCCTGACCGGGACCCTGCTCGGCGGCCTGCTGATCGGCGTCGCCGCCGCCGTCACGACGGTGTTCTACCCCTCGGCCAGCGAGGCAGTCATCTACGTCATCATGGCGGTGGTGCTGCTGTTGCGGCCGCGCGGCCTCTTGGGTGAAGAAGGAATGATGACGTGAACAGCGCCGCGGTCATCGACGCCGTCAAGCGTCCGGGCGAGAGCCGCTGGCTGCCGCTCATCGCCGTCTGGCTGGTGCTGCTCACGGCGCCGCTCTGGCTGCCGCTGCTCGGCGGTTACACCGCGCTCGCCGCACGCGTCCTGGTGCTGGCGCTGGCGGCGATCGGCTTCAACCTGCTGCTCGGCTTCACCGGCGTCATGAGTTTCGGCCATGCCGCCTATTTCGGCCTCGGCGCCTACGGTGCCGGGCTCTCGCTCAAATTTCTGGCCGCCAGCACGCCGCTCGCCATGCTGCTCGGCACTCTGCTGGGCGGCGTCGCGGGCACGTTGTTCGGCCTGCTCATCGTTCGCCGGCGCGGCGTCTATTTCGCCATGGTGACCATCGCCTTCGGCCAGATCTGCTACTACATCGCCTATAGCTGGAACGACCTGACCGGCGGCTTCGACGGGCTGCGCGGCTTCCAGCGGGCGCCGATCCATCTCGGTCCCTGGCTTGTCGACATCACCGATGGCGGCAATGTCTTCTACTATTTTCTGCTCGCGGTCTTCGCCGTGGCGGTGGCGGCCATGGGATTGCTGCTGCGCTCGCCCTTCGGCCGCACGCTCATCGCCATCCGCGAAAATGAGCGCCGTGCCCGGTTTTTGGGCATCCCGGTGGAGCGCCATATCTGGCTCTCCTTCTCCATCTCCTGCTTCTTCACCGCGCTCGCCGGCACGCTCTACGCGCTGCTCAACAATTTCGCCGATCCGCTCGGCCTGCATTATTCGCTGTCGGGCGAGATCGTGATCATGACCGTCATGGGCGGCATGCGCATCTTCTGGGGTCCGCTGCTCGGCGCCGCCGTTTTCGTCGTCCTGCAAGATTACATTTCGAGCATGACGGTCAATTGGATGTCGTTCATCGGCCTGCTCTTCGTCCTCGTGGTGCTGTTCTTCCCACGCGGCCTCCTCGGCTTCCTGCAGCGGCGGAGCCAGGGATGAGCGTTCTCGAGGTCCGCAGCGTCACCAAGGCTTTCGGCAGCCTCGTCGCCGTGCGCGATGTGTCGCTCACGGTCGAAGCCGGCGAGCTCCGCGCCGTGATCGGCCCAAACGGCGCCGGAAAGACGACTTTCTTCAATCTCATCAGCGGCTTCTTCCCGCCGACAGCGGGCACGATCGCGTTCGACGGAATGGATGTGACGCGCGTGCCGGCACACAAGCGCGTCGCCCTCGGCATGGCGCGGACGTTCCAGATCACCGAGATCTTTCCCGAGCTCAGCGTCGCCGAGAATGTGCAGATCAGCGTCGAGGTGGCCGCCGGCTATCGTCTCCGCCCTTGGCTCAGCCGCAGCGCCGCGGCGGAGGTGCGCAACACGGTCGATGAAATCCTGACGCTGGCCGGCATCGAGAAAAAGGGCGGACGACTCGTCGGCGAATTGTCGCATGGCGATCAGCGCGCCGCCGAAATCGCCATGGCGCTCGCCTTGAAGCCCCGCCTGCTGCTGCTCGACGAGCCGACGGCAGGCATGGGCGACCAGGAAACCTACGAGATCACCCAGCTGATCCGCCGCCTCCACCGCGACAGCAAGCGTACCATCGTGCTCATCGAGCACGATATGCGCGTCGTCTTTCATCTCGCCGATCGCATCAGCGTGCTCGATCAAGGCCGGCTGCTCGCCGAGGGGACGCCGGCGGAGATTGCCGCCAACGAGGCCGTTCAAGCCGCTTATTTGGGCAAAGCGGCATGAGCGGCGCCAATGGCTCGAATGGTGTGGCGCTCAAGGCCGAAGGCCTCCACACCTTCTACGGCAAAAGCCACATCCTGCACGGCGTCAGCCTCGAGATCGCCGAGGGGCGCATCACCACCTTGCTCGGCCGCAACGGCGCGGGCAAGACGACGACGCTGCGCAGCCTGATGGGACTGACGCCGGCGCGCGAGGGGCGGATCACCGTCTTCGGCGCGGAAACGACGCGCTGGCCGAGCTTCCGCATCGCCGGACTCGGCGTCGGCTATGTTCCCGAGGGACGCCGCATCTTTCCCAATCTCAGCGTCGAAGAAAATCTCAAAGTGCCGATCGAGCGCCCGGGCCCGTGGTCGGTCGAGCGCGTCTTCGAGCTCTTTCCGCGGCTGCAGGAGCGGCGCAACAACCGCGGCCGGCAACTCTCGGGCGGCGAGCAGGAAATGCTCGCGATCGGCCGCGCGCTGCTGCTCAATCCGCGGCTGCTGATGCTCGACGAGCCGTCGCAGGGCTTGGCGCCGCTCGTCGTCAAGGAAGTGTTCCGCGTCGTCGAGCAGATGCGCAGCGAAGGCATCTCGGTGCTGCTCGTCGAGCAGAATGCGCGCATGAGTCTCGCCATCGCCGATGATGCTTATGTGCTTGATGATGGCGCCATCGTTTATTCCGGCTCGGCCAAGGAGCTGGCCGCAGACGAAGAGCGCGTGCAAGCGCTTGCCGGCGCCAGCGCGGAAGAGTGGCACGAGGAGCCGATTCGCCGCTGATTGCGCAGCGAAGCGTCGCATTCACCCATAGATTTGCATTCTCATCGAACTGATGTTGCGCTGCGACATTTTGGCGCCCGCGCAAAACCGTGCTTTTTTGATAGGCATGCCAAACTTTTTGACACGAGCCTTAGACTTCGCCGGTTTTTTTGGCGATCCTGAGCGTCGTTGTGTCGGCGTCAGGCGCGCCGGCACCGTTGTAGAGGAGCAGACCAAGAGCGGATGCGCTTAGGCTGCCGGAGTCGTCACCCCCAATCTCCGTCCCATGCCGTCGGCAGGGGCAATGGTGGGCATCAACCTTGCATACCCGTCCAACGGATGCCACCTCGCTCACATGAGCGCGGGAGGGCGCGGCTGAGGCTGGAACCGCCGCAAAGAAGGGGCTGTTTCCAAGGTGCTGACCGGTCATGTGGAAGTCGAACCGAAATACCCCGGTGCCGTTAATGGTTAATTAACATGCAACGCGTAAAGTTTTGTATCAGTCCCGCAAAGAATTTGCGGTGTCTAGGGCGAGGTGGAGAATGATTTCTCAGGATAATCTGTTCGGTCTCTTTGCAAAACTGTACGACAGTCAGAAAGAGACTGAGATGACCCTGGAGGATTATCTCAAGTCTTGCGCGCGCGAACCGATGGCGTACGCCAGTGCCGCCGAAAGGATGCTGGCCGCTATAGGCGAGCCAGAGATCGTCGATACCAGCCACGACCCGCGTTTGGGTCGGATCTTCATGAACCGGAGCATGCGGGTCTATCCCGCCTTTGCCGATTTCTACGGCATGGAAGAGACGATCGAGCGCATCGTCGGCTATTTCCGCCATGCGGCGCAGGGCCTCGAGGAGCGCAAGCAGGTCCTCTACCTCTTGGGCCCCGTGGGCGGCGGCAAATCGTCGCTCGCCGAGCGGCTGAAGCTGCTGATGGAAAAGATGCCGATCTATGTGCTGAAGGCGGGCAAAGAGGTGAGCCCGGTCTTCGAAAGCCCGCTCGGCCTCTTCGATCCCCTCCGCATGGGCGACACGCTCGAGCGCAGCTATCGCATTCCCAAACGGCGCCTCACCGGCCTCGCCTCGCCCTGGGCGCTGAAGCGCCTCGACGAGTTCGGCGGCGACGTCTCCAAATTCACCGTCGTGCGGCTCCATCCCTCGCGGCTGCGGCAGATCTGCATCGCCAAGACCGAGCCGGGCGATGAGAACAACCAGGACATCTCGAGCCTGGTCGGCAAGGTCGACATCCGCAAGCTCGAGTTCTTCAGCCAGGCCGATGCCGACGCCTACGCCTTCTCCGGCGGCCTTAACCGCACGACGCAGGGCATCCTCGAATTCGTCGAGATGTTCAAAGCGCCGATCAAGATGCTGCATCCGCTGCTGACGGCGACCCAGGAAGCAAACTACATCGGCTCCGAGAACATCGGCGCCATCCCCTATCAGGGCATCATCCTCGCGCATTCGAACGAGGCGGAGTGGCAGACCTTCAAGAACAATCGCAACAACGAAGCCTTCATCGACCGCATCTGCGTGATCAAGGTCCCCTACTGCCTCAGGGCGCAGGAGGAGCGCAAGATCTACGAGAAGCTCCTCGCCAACAGCGAGCTCGCCGCATCGCCCTGCGCGCCCGGCACGCTCGACATGCTCGCCCGCTTCCATGTGCTGTCGCGCATGAAGCCGCACGAGAATTCTAACCTCTACTCCAAGATGCGCGCCTATGACGGCGAGAGCCTCAAGGACAGCGATCCGCGCGCCAAGACGGTGCAGGAATATCGCGACGCGGCCGGCGTCGACGAAGGCATGGAGGGACTCTCCACGCGCTTTGCCTTCAAAGTGCTGTCGAGCACCTTCAACTACGACACGCAAGAGGTCTCGGCCGATCCCGTGCACCTCATGTACGTGCTCGAGCAGTCGATCCGCCGCGAGCAGTTCCCCGAGGAAAACGAGAAGAAGCTCCTGACCTATATCAAGGCCGAGCTCGCGCCGCGCTATGCGGAATTCATTGGCAACGAGATTCAGAAGGCCTATCTCGAGTCTTATGGCGATTACGGCCAGAACCTGTTCGATCGCTACGTAGCGTACGCCGACGCCTGGATCGAGGATCAGGACTACAAGGACCCGGATACGGGGCAGCTCATGGATCGCGAGCTCTTGAACCAGGAACTCTCGAAGATCGAGAAGCCTGCGGGAATCGCCAATCCCAAGGACTTCCGCAACGAGGTGGTGAAGTTCGCGCTGCGTACCCGCGCCGGCAACAGCGGCCGGAACCCGGCCTGGACCTCCTATGAGAAGCTGCGCGAAGTGATCGAGAAGCGCATGTTCTCGCAGGTTGAAGATCTGCTGCCGGTGATCAGCTTCGGGTCGAAGAAGGACTCCGACACCGAGAAGAAGCATCAGGACTTCCTCGAGCGGATGGTCTCGCGCGGCTACACGCAGCGCCAGGTCCGCCGCCTCGTCGAGTGGTACATGCGCGTCAACAAGGCTGGCTGACGCCGGGCACGGAGGCATCTCGCGCGATGAACATCATCGACCGACGGCCGAATCCCAAGGGCAAGAGCCTCGCCAACCGTCAGCGCTTCATCGACCGGGCGAGAGGCGAGGTGAAGAAGGCGCTCGTCGACGCGCTGAAACGGCGCAAGGTCGGCGAGACCGACGGCGGTGAGAAGATCTCGATCCCGAGCCGCGGCATCGCTGAGCCGGTGTTCCACCGCGCCTCGCATGGCGGCAAGCGCGAATACATCGTCCCCGGCAACAAGAAGTTCATCGTCGGCGACCGCATCGAGCGGCCACCCTCGGGCGAAGGCGGCGGCCGCGGCGGCGCCAGCAACGAGGATGGCGGCGAGCAGGACGCGTTCGAGTTCGTGCTGTCGAAGGAGGAGTTCCTCAACCTCTTCTTCGAGGATCTGGAGCTGCCCGACCTGGTCAAGACGCGGTTGAAGGAGACCGAGGCGACGCAGTTGACGCGCGCGGGCTTTTCCGTCGCCGGCACGCCCGCCAATCTCAATCTGGTGCGCACCATGCGCAACAGCCTGGCGCGCCGCATCTCGCTGCACCGGCCGCGCTCGCACGAGATCGCTGCGATCGAGCGGCAGATCGAAGCCGCGCTCGCCGCCGACGACGCCGAGAGCGCCGCGCAAGGCCAGCTCGACCTCGACGTGATGCACCGCCGCGCGCGCCGCGTCGGCTTCATCGATCCGGTCGATGTCCGCTACAACCGCTTCGACCGGATGCCGAAGCCGAATACGCAGGCGGTGATGTTCTGCCTGATGGACGTCTCGGGCTCGATGACCGAGGCGATGAAGGACCTGGCCAAGCGCTTTTTCCTGCTGCTGCACGTGTTCCTAACGCGGCGCTACAAACATGTCGACATCGTTTTCATCCGCCATACCAGCAACGCGCAGGAAGTCGACGAGGAGACCTTCTTCCACAGCCGCGAGACCGGCGGCACGATCGTCTCGACCGCGCTCGAGGAGATGATGAAGGTCGTGCGCGCACGCTACAGCCCCGACAACTGGAACATCTACGCGGCGCAGGCTTCCGACGGCGACAACTATACCGAGGACAGCGACCGCTGCAGCCAGCTTCTCGGCGGCGAGATCCTGCCGCTGTCGCAGTATTTCGCCTATATCGAGGTCGGCGCCGAAGCGACCTTGCGCCACGGCTTCCCCTCGCCGCCCACCGATCTCTGGCGCACCTACAGCCAGATCGCCGAGCAACACCGGAACTT
>Ga0335074_10001888_pt1 | contig 28404 bp, 25 predicted proteins | sample Lox_Sample_23_FD_206715 | JGI IMG/M metagenome (GOLD analysis project Ga0335074, IMG submission 206715) | Soil microbial communities from Loxahatchee National Wildlife Refuge, Florida, United States - Lox_Sample_2.3 | ecosystem: Environmental > Terrestrial > Soil > Wetlands | place: USA...
CCCGTGAGCGCGGCCTGGAGATCGGTATCCGGTGCGGCGGCCACAACATCGCCGGCCTCGCGGTCCCGCACGGCGGGCTCATGATCGACCTCACCACGATGGGCCGCGTCGCCGTCGATCCGGTCACGCGGCGTGCCCGGGTCCAGGGCGGCGCGATGCTCGGCGCGCTGGAACGCGATGATCGACAACCGCCCGGCGCTGATCGTCCGGTGCGCCTCGGCCGGCGACGTCGTCACCGCGGTGCGCGCCGCCCGTGAGCGCGGCCTGGAGATCGGTATCCGGTGCGGCGGCCACAACATCGCCGGCCTCGCGGTCCCGCACGGCGGGCTCATGATCGACCTCACCACGATGGGCCGCGTCGCCGTCGATCCGGTCACCCGGCGTGCCCGGGTCCAAGGCGGCGCGATGCTCGGCGCGCTGGACCGCGCCGCGCAGAACGTCGGCCTGGCCACGACGGCCGGCAACGTCTCGCACACCGGCGTCGGCGGGCTGACGCTGGGCGGCGGCATGGGCTGGCTCGCCCGACAGCACGGCCTCGCCTGCGACAACGTCGTGTGCTGCACCGTTGTCACCGCGAACGGCGACGTCGTGCGCGCCTCCGCCGACGAGCACCCCGACCTGTTCTGGGGCCTGCGCGGCGGTGGCGGCAACTTCGGAGTCGTCGTCGAGTTCGAGTTCCGGCTGCACCCGGTCGGCACCCGGGCGCTCGTCGCCGAGCTCACCTTCCCGCTCGATCGCGCGGCCGCGGCGCTGCGCGGCTGGCGCGATCTGGCCGGGCAAGCCCCGCGCCCGGCCACGATGACCGCCGACATCTCGGGCGGCATCGTCACCCTCGGATACGTGTGGGCGGGCGATCCCGACGAAGGCCGCGCGATGCTGCCCGCGCTGCGCTCCATCGGCGCCCCGAGCGCCGAGGCCGTGCGCGAGCTCTCCTACCTGGCCCTGCAGACCCGCGACGACGACGTTGAGGGTCACGCATACCGGCGCTACTGGAAGGGTCACTACCTGCCCGGCCTTCCCGACGGCGCGATCGCTGCGCTGGTGGACCGCGACCCGGCGGATGCCTCGGCGCCGAGCGTCAGCCTGCAGGCCTATGGCGGCGCGATCGCCGACGTTGACGATGACGCCACGGCGTTCAGCCATCGCCGCACGCGCTTCGAGTACGTCGCCGCCACGGGGTGGAGCGATCCCGGTGAGGACGGCCTGCGGATGGGCGCCGCACGGCGGGCGGCCGCCAGGCTCGAGCCGTTCGCCGCGGGCGCCTACGTCAACGCGCTGAGCGACGAGGGCGCCTCGGGCGTGCGCCGCGCCTACTCGCAGGCCCAGCTCGCGCGGCTGACCGCGGTCAAGGACGCCTACGACCCGGACAACGTCTTCCACCTCAACCACAACATCGCCCCGACCAGCCGCTGAGCTGGCGGCGCCGCACCGGCAGGCGCCGTCAGCGGCGGTGCTACCAGGCCTCGGCGGCCTCGCGGTGAGCGAACCCGGCCGGCGGCAGCGGCATCAGCCGGCCGCCCTGCAGCCAGCCGTTGAACTCGTTCGTGCAGTGCAGGTCGCAGATGCCGCCGTTGAGCATCAGCCCGTTCCCTGACGCGTCGGCGATCAGCGTGAGCGGGTCGGCCATGGGGCCGCTCACCGAGCTGGTGTCGCCGAGGCGCCGCTGGTACAGCGTTCTGAGCTGGTGCCCGGCCGGCACCGATATCTGCTCCACGGACAGGTCCTGCGGGAACGTCCCGCTGATGCTCGGGTTGCCGGCAACGCGGCCGCGCAGCACCATGGCCGTGACCGTCGAGCCGTCCGGGCTGATCAGGGCCTGCGCGAGGTACGGAATCCGGGTTGACTGCGCCAGCAGCAGGCGGCCGGCCAGCACGCTGCCGCCGGCCCGGCCGGCCGGGTCGATGGCGCGCAGTTGCGCCAGGCGCTGCGAGGCCGGGCACCCCTCGCCGCCCGGGTCTGAGGCGGCCGGGCACCATTCCCCGAGCACCGCCAGTTCGTGCCCGTCGGCGGTCCAGGACAGGCTGGCGAGGCGGAAGTAGTTGTAGCCGCGGGACGGCGAGCCGCCCTGCCAGATGCTCTGCGTGGCCGTGGACGTGTGGATGATCACGAGCTGATCGGCCCGCTGCGGGCCGTAGAGCTGGCCATCGACGCGGTGATCACGGGTGTCGTAGGCGCCGACCGCGACCAGCGAGCCGTCGGGCGAGGCGGCCAGCGCGTCCGCCGCCCACCCGGGCTGCAGCGAGCCGCCGGGCACCGGCGAGAACCCCGTGACGTGCCCGGCCGCGGTGAGCCGGAACCGGTAGATCCGCTCGCCCGGCACCCCGCGGCTGAACGCGGCGATATAGAACGTCCCGTCCGCCTCGGCCAGCGCCGGAGCCAACGCACCATCGGCCAGCAGCGACGGCACCGGGACCACGGCGACGACCTTGCCCGTGGCCGTCGAACGGACCACCGTCTGCCAGCTACCCACGTCGGTCGTGAGGTAGAACGGGTGCGGCGCCGCGGGCCGGGGCGCCGGCGTACCGGGCCGCTGCCTCCCGAACAGCCCGTTTGATGCCGACACGGCCAGAGCGATGACCAGCAGCACGGCCAGACCCGCCGCCGCCGGCGCCGCCCATGCCGACCGCCGCCACCACGCCCGGCCCGGCTCGCGCCGCCGGCCCGGCTCGCGCCGCCGGCCTGGCCCGCGGCGCCGCGGCGGCGCCACCAGCGGCCTCAGCTCGTCATCGCGAACGGTGGCCGCCGTGGCGCCCATCGCGTCGGTCAGGCGGTCCAGGATGCTGTTCATCGTTCCTCCCCGAGCTGACGGCCCAGTGCCGCGAGCCCCCGCGCCGCCGCGGATTTCACCGAGCCCTCGCTGATGCCGAGCACCTGCGCGACCTCGGCGACCGACAGGTTGACGTAGAACCGCAGCACCAGCACCTCGCGGCGGCGGCTCGGCAGGGTCGCCAGCGCGTCCATAACCCGCCGCCGGTCCTCGGCCAGGATCACGGTGTGCTCGGCCGACTCCTGCGTGTCCGGCCACAGCGCCGCCCGGGTGACCGCGATCCGGCGGCCGACGGCGCGGCGGCGCAGCACGCTGCGGCTGGCGTTCACGACCCCGGCGCGGATGTAGGCCAGGGCCCGGTCGGGCCGCAGTTCGCGGTCACGGGCGCACAGCCGGGTGAACACGTCCTGCACCACGTCTTCGGCCGAGGCTCGGTCGCCGACCAGCAGCAACGCCAGCCGGACGAGGTCCGCGTGATGCTGCCGGAACATCACCGCGACGTCGCGCCACTCGCCGGAACCGGCCGCCTCCCGATCGCCCGGTTCGTCGCCGCTGGCCTGACCGCCGATCCCCGGCGGCGGGCTTAGCGCGCCCGCCTGTGCGTTGTCCACACCACTAGTACGCACGATCGGCGGATCGGTTGCCCCGAGCAGCCGCGGATCGGTCGCGGATCGGTCGCGGATCGGTCGCGGATCAGAGGCCGATGCGCTGGGCCAGGCGCTCGCGGTGGTAGGCGGCGTCGCCCAGGAACAGCTCGCTGGCCGTGGCCCGCTTGAAGTACAGGTGCGCGTCGTGCTCCCAGGTGAAGCCGATGCCGCCGTGGATCTGGATGTTCTCGGCCGCGGCGTGGAAGAACACGTCCGACGCGTAGGCCTGGGTCAGCGCGGCCAGGGCCGGCACCTCGGCCGAGTCCTCGGCCACCGCCGCCGCGGCGTAGCGGACCGCCGATCGCAGGCCCTCGACCTCGAGCAGCAGGTCGGCGCAGCGGTGCTTGATCGCCTGGAAACTGCCGATCGCCCGGCCGAACTGCTCCCTGGTCTTCGCGTAGCCGACGGCCATGTCCAGCGCCCGCTGCGCCCCGCCGAGCTGCTCGGCGGCCAGCGCGATCGCCGCGACGTCCAGGGTCCTCGCCAGCACGGCGCCCGCCTCCCCCGCGGCGCCGATCAGCCGCGCGGGCACCGAGGCGAACTCGAGCCGGGCCAGCTTCCTGGTCTGGTCCAGCGCGGGCAGGGCCCGGCGCCGCAGCCCGGCCGCGCCGGCCTCGACCGCGAACAGCGACAGGCCTGGCTCCGCCGCGGCCGCGACCAGGACCAGGTCGGCCGCGTGCCCGTCCAGCACGAAGCTCTTGTGCCCGTCCAGCACCCAGCCGGAGCCGCCGGAGCCGGCCGGGCCGGATCCGTCGCCGCGTGAGGCGGCCAGCCGGATCGCGCCCGGGTCCCACGAGCCGTCGTCCTCGGTGAAGGCCAGCGTGGCCACGCTCTGGCCGGACGCGATGCCCGGCAGCAGGCCGCGCCGGGCCAGCTCGTCGGGGGAAGCCAGCAGCGCGGTGGCGGCGAGCACCGCGCTGGCCAGGTACGGCCCGCCGTACAGCGCCGCGCCGAACTCCTCGAGCACGATCGCCTGCTCGGCGAACCCGAACCCGGCGCCGCCGTACTCCTCGGGGATCGCGATCCCGGGCAGCCCGAGCTGGGTTCCGGCCAGCTCCCACACCTTCGGATCGCTCCCGTCCGGGGACTCCATCAGCTCGCGCACCCGCGAGATGGGCGCCCGCTCGGCCAGGAACCGCCGCACCGAGTCGCGCAGGTCACTCTGCTCCGCACTAACGGCCAGCTTCATCGTCGGCTCCGTTCTTCAGTTAACGGGGCGGATTCTCAGTCGTATTCACGGAAAATCCGCTCCGCTATGGTGATCTTGCTGTGTGGCGCCGGGCCGTGACGACGAGGACGTCGAGCGCCTCGATCCGGTCCCCGTCCACCCACAGCGGGTTGACTTCCAGCGCGCGCAGCGAGCCGTTCAGCCCGAGCGCGACCTCGCCCAGCCGGGTGATCACCGACGCCAGCGCGTCGAGGTCGGCGGGCCGGGTCCCCCGGGCTCCGCGCAGCAGCGGCCCGCCGCGCAGCTCGCCGAGCATCCGGCGCACCTCGCCGGTCCCGGCGGGCAGCACCCGCAGGCTGGTGTCGCCGAGCACCTCGACCCAGACCCCGCCCAGGCCGACCGCGAGCACCGGGCCGAACGTGGGGTCCACGGTCACCCCGGCGATCAACTCGACGCCGCCGGTGCGCATCGGGCTGACCAGCACCCCGTCGACGATCGCCCCGGGAACGGCCCGGCCGGCCGCCAGGACCCGCTCATACGCCGACCGGACCTCGTCGTCGCCGCGCACGCCGAGCGCCACCCCGCCGACGTCGGACTTGTGGCCGATCTGGGCCGAGCAGATCTTCAGCACGACCGGCTGTGCGAACCCCCTGGCCACCGACACGGCCGCGTCCGCCGACGTCACCAGCTCGCCGGGCACGACCGGCACCCCGGCACCGGCCAGCAGGTCGCGCGCGGCCGCCTCGGACCACGGCCCGCCGGCCTCGGCGGACCGGGACTCGGCCCGGGCCCGGCCGGCCGGGAGCATCTCCAGGCCCGGCCGGCCCCGGTTCTCCAGCCAGCGCAACGCGTGGCCGAGCGCGGTCAGGCCGAGGTCGATCCCGCCCAGCATCTGGACGCCGCCCTCGCGCAGCACCTCGCGACCGTAGTCGCTGATGTTCACGCAGGTATGCGCGACCGCGATCACCGGGATCGGGGCCGACGCGATGCGCCGGCCGAGCCACGAGGCGCGCTCGCCGAGCATCGCCGCCGCGGTCTCGTCCGGCGGCCGGGCGTCCGGCAGGGTGAGCCCGGTGTACACGATGAAGTCCAGCCCGGGGTCGGTCACCGCCGCGTCCAGCGCGTGGTCGACCGCGGTCAGCGCCGAGGTCCGCCGGTTGGCCAGGAAGTAGCCGGTGACGTCGAGCGGGTTGCGCACCGCCGCGAACGACGGGACCAGGGGCGCGATCGCGTCCACGGTGGCCGGAGCGAACTCCGGGATCTCGATCCCCTCGGCGGCGGCGCGGTCGGCGATCAGGTCGCAGGCACCCCCGGACGTGCTGATCACGCCCATCCGCCGGCCCCGCGGCCAGCGGTCGTAGCCGAGCAGTGCGGCGGTGCACAGCATCTCCTCGATGCTGCGCACCCGGATCACGTTGAGCTGGCGCAGCGCCGCATCGACCACCGCGTCGTCGCCGGCCACCGCGCCGGTGTGGGCCAGCGCGACCTCGCGCCCGGCCGGGCTCGCCCCGACCTTGACCGCCACGATCGGCTTGCCCGCGCGGTCGGCCCGCTCGGCGGCCCGGGCGAACCGGACCGGGTCGCTGATCTCCTCCAGGAACAGGCAGATCACCCGGGTCGCGTCGTCCTCGATCAGGTACTCCAGCACGTCGGTGGCCGCGATCATCGCCTCGTTGCCCATGGTCGCGAGCGTGCTGACGCCGATCGCGTGGGCGCGAGCGAACGCGAGCACCACGCTGGCCAGGGCCCCGCTCTGCAGCGCGATGCCCACCGGCCCGGGCAGCAGCGGCGAGGGCACCGTCAGGGCGAACGGCGCGGCCCGGGCATGGGCGTTCAGAAATCCAAGGCAGTTCGGGCCGAGCAGGGTGATCCCGTGCGCCCGCGCGACCGCGATCATCCGCCGCTCGAGCTCGCGCCCGTCCTCGCCCAGCTCCCGGTAGCCCGCCGCGAGAACGACCGCCCCGCGCACTCCGGCCGCGCCCGCGTCGGCCAGAACGTCCTCCACCGCTTCGGAAGGGACCATTATGAACGCGCAGTCCGCCGGTGCATCCAGGTCACGCAGGCTGCGAATCGCGGCCCGGCCGAAAACCCGCTCGTGCCTCGGATGCACCGGGATCAGCGGGCCCGGGAAGCCGGCCGCCTGGTTGCTGGCCAGCACGAACCTGGCCCACCCGGACGCGTCCGACGCGCCGACCACGGCGATGCTGCGCGGGGCGAAAAACTCCCTGAGCCGCTCCGGCGTGACCAGAGGGCAGTTTTTTGCATCGCTCGCCTCCGGGCGCTTTGACGCGCCGTCTTCCCTCGTCACTCGGTCGCTCGTTCCTCGCTCCCTCGCTCCTGCGTCCAGACGCCGCCGCGCCCTTTGGCTCGCGATGCCTTGGGCTCTTTCGGCAGCCCCAGCCCGCGCTCGCCGATGATGTTGCGCTGGATCTCGCTGGTCCCGGAGTAGATGGTCCCGGCCCGGCTGGACAGGAACACGTTCTGCCAGGCCGTGGTCGGGTAGCCGGGGCCGTCCGGGCGCAGCAGGGCGTCGGTGCCGACGATCGAGATCGCGAGCTCGCCGAGCCGCTTGTGGTACTCGCTCCACAGCAACTTGGCCACCGACGCCTCGGGTCCGGGCGGGCGGCCCTCGGCCACGTCGGCCAGCATGCGCAGCCCGCTGAAGCGCATGAGCTGCACGCCGGTGTAAGCCTGGGCGAGTTGCTGGCGGACCAGCGGATCGGCGGTCTTGCCGTGCTTGCGCGCGGTCTCGACCAGCTCCCAGAACTCCCGCTCGAAGCCGAGGTGCTGCACGCTAGCCCGGCCGCCGCGCTCGTGGCCGAGCGTGGTCATCGCGACCCGCCAGCCGTTGTTCAGGCCGCCGATCACGTTGAACAGCGGCGCGCGCACCCCGTCCAGGAAGTCCTCGAAGAACTCCGCCGCCCCGGACATCTGCCGGATCGGCCGGTACTCGACGCCGGGGCCGGTGAACGGGATCAGCACGTACGACAGACCGGCGTGCTTGTCCGCCCGCGGGTCGGTCCGGCACAGCAGGAACATCATGGTGGCCCGGGACGCGCCCGAGGTCCACACCTTCTGCCCGGTGATCACGATCTCGTCGCCGTCGACCACGCCGCGGGTCTGCACGCCGGCCAGGTCGGAGCCGTGGCCCGGCTCGGAGAACCCCTGGCAGTACACGTCCTCGCCGGAGATGATCCGGGGCAGGAAGTGCGCGCGCTGCTCCGGCGTTCCGTGCACGATGATCGACGGGCCGACGAACGCCTCGCCCATGCCGCGCAGCACGCGCGGCAGCCCGGCCCGGTGGAACTCCTCGTTGAGCACCGCCAGGCGCATCGCGTCCATGCCCTGGCCGCCGTATTCCTCCGGCCACTGCGGGCAGATCAGCCGGGCGCCGGCGAGGGCCCGCTCCCACCGTGCGTAGGCGGGCTGCTCCGCGGCGGCGGCGAGTTCCTCACGGCGGTAGCCGCCCACCGTGACGGCCATGTTCCAGTCGGCCAGCCCGGCCAGGCCGTCCGGCGTGTGCGCCGCGATCCACTCCCGCAGCTCGGCGCGGAACCGCGCGATCTCAGGGCCAAGGTCAAGATCCATCTTTCCGCCCTCGCTTGCCTCCGGGCGCTTTGACGCGCCGTCTTCCCTCGTCGCTCGGTCGCTCGTTCCTCGCTCCCTCGGCTCCTCAGTCCAGACGCCGCCGCGCCCTTTGGCGCTCGGGCCAAATCTTAGAATCGGATTCCAGGTTCGATGAGATATCGGCGGGCCGGGCCTGTCAAGGGCGCAGCGGGTCAGACCCGCGGTTCGCCCGGCGCGGCGCCGGGCTTCCAGGAGCCGCCGGCCAGGATCCGGCGGGCGTACTCGAGCACCGCGTCGATGACCTTCTCGGCCTGACGGCGATTGGCCGACGCGGCCACCTCGCGGGCGCCCTCGCCGATCAGCGTGGTCAGCACGGAGGCGTAGAGCCGGTCGAGCGCGGTGTCGGGCAGGTGCAGCAGCGCGTCGTTCTGGCCGACCCACTCGTGGCTGCGCCGCCGCTGCATCAGCTCGAAGCCGGGCGGGCCGTCGCCGGACAGGAACAGCAGGGCCAGGTCGCGGCGCTGCCAGCTGCCCTGCAGGAAGGCGCGGGCGCCCGCGGTGAACAGCTCGCCGGGGTCGGTGACGCCGTCCTTCCTGGCCCGCGCCACCGCATCGCTCGCGGCCCGCTCGTGGGCCAGCTGGTGCTCCTGCCAGAGCGCGAGGAACAGCTCGCTCTTGCCGCCGAAGTGGTGGTACAGGCTGCCGACGCTCGAGCCCGCCCGCTCGACCACGTCGGCCACGCTGGCCTCGGAGAAACCGCGGGAGGTGAAGACCTCTCTGGCCGCGTCGAGCAGCGCGCGCTGCGTGTGCGCGGTGCGCCCCCACTGCCACCCGCCAGCGGCCGACCTGCCCCGTGGCTGCTTCTCCATTGGCCCCGATCCCTTGACAGCACGACCAGCAGAATCAGATTCTAATTCTTGGAATCGATGGTGCCGCCCCCCGCTGAGAGGCTGGTGACCCGCGATGGGCCGACTGGACGGCCGGGTCGCGATCGTAACCGGGGCCGGACGGGGGATCGGCAGGTCGGTCGCGCTGCTGCTGGCGCGCGAGGGCGCGTCGGTGATCGTCAACGACCTGGGCGCGGCCCTCGACGGGTCGGGGTCGGACGCCAGCCCCGCGGGCCAGGTGGTGGCCGAGATCGGTGCCGCGGGCGGGAAGGCCGTCGCGAACGGCGCCGACGTATCCGATCACGGCGCCGCGCGGGCGCTGGTCGGCGGCGCGATCGAGGAGTTCGGCCGGCTCGACGTGCTGGTCAACGTGGCGGGCATCCTGCGGGACCGAATGGTCTTCAGCATGACCGAAGCCGAGTGGGATGACGTGATCCGGGTGCATCTGCGGGGCACGTTCAACACGACCAAGTTCGCGGCGGCGCACTGGCGCTCGGTGCGCGATGAAACGGCGCAGAATCGCCTCATCAACTTCACCTCGGTCTCGGGACTGCACGGCGCGCCGGGGCAGCCGAACTATGCCGCCGCGAAGATGGGCATCGTCGGTTTCACGTACTCCTGTGCCAACGCGCTGACCAAGTACGGGGTGACGGCCAACGTGGTCTCCCCCGGCGCGGCGACCCGGATGACCGAATCGGTGCCGCGGGACCGCCGCCGGCCGGTGACCGTCACGGACTCCGAGCGGTCGCCGGACAACGTGGCGCCGGTCGTCGCGTACCTGGCCAGCGAGCGGTCGGGCTGGATCAACGGGCGCATCGTGCACGCCAGCGGCTACGAGGTGTCGCTGTACAGCAACCCGGAGCCGGTCATCCGGATCATCGGAACCGAGCCGTGGGACATCGACGCGCTCGCCGGCCAGATGGAGCGGTCCTTCGGGCGGGCGCTCGGCAGGCAGCCGTGACCGCCGGGGCGCGCCCTCCTCCGGGCTGAGAATCAGGCCCCGCTTTGCCCGGACGGCGCCCCCGCTCATTCCGGCCGATGTCACCTGTCCGTTTTTCCGGCCTTTGTCTTCGCGGGCTATCCCGTTACGCGGCCTATGCCATTACACCTATTGCCGCCCGAGTGTCCAGTTCCGCTTACCAGTAAATCGTTATCATTAAATTTCTACTCACCGGTAGACCCTGGTCAGCATTGGCCCTACCATGCCTGGATTATAGCGGTAGCAAGTGCTTGGTTCACTGACGGCGGTAGTGTCCCTGGAGGGGATCGATGCGCAGAGTCAGCGGGTTTGTGCTCACGCTCCTCGGGGCCTTCTTCCTCCTCGCCGCCGTGCTGCTGCGGTTCTGGATCGCGCCGTCGGCGGTCAAGTTCCCGCTGAATGAGTACCAGGTCGTCACCCTGACCGGCACCGGTTCCTACTTCAGCGCGGCCCAGGCCAAGGAGCTGAACGACGTCTCGGTGCGGATCACCTACACCACGCGCGGGGACGTCGCGGCGGGCAGTTCCAGCACAGCGGTCTGGGATCAGTTCGTCAGCGTCCGGGACGTGACCAACCGGCAGCCGATTTCCTATGACTCGATCCGGGAGGCGTTCAGCCGCACGAACGCGTCGCTCATCCAGTGCTGCGGCGTGTACATCTCCAACCCGGTCAGCGGAAAGCCCAACCGCGCGGTGCACATGTCCGGGATCGGCCCGGTCTTCCCGCCGGGCACCCAGAAGACCACGTACATGCTCTTCGACACGGCGGCGGCCAGGCCCGAGCCGGTCCGGTACCAGGGCACCTCCACGCTGCACGGGATACAGGTGTACCGGTTCGTGGAGACGGCCCCGGCGACCAGGTTCGGCACCGAGCAGGTGCCCGGCTCGCTCATCGGCGAACCGTCGCAGTCCGAGGTCTCGCTGGGCGAGTACTACAGCGGGACCCAGACGTTCTACGTGGACCCGGTGACCGGCGGGCCGCTGGCGACGACCCAGCACACCGAGGTGACGCTGCGGGACTCGACCGGGGCCACCCGCCTGGTCGGCACCAACTTCACGGCCACCACCACGCCCGCCAGCGTGCAGGCGGTGGTGAACAAGGACGTCTCCGGCCGGAACACGATCAACCTGGCCAGCGTCACCCTCCCGCTGATCGGGCTGATCGTCGGCCTGGTGCTGCTGCTGGCCGGCATCCTGCTGGTCCAGACCGGCGGCGAGGCGGCCGAGGGGGAGTTCCGCTGGCTGTGGCGGCGCCAGCTGTACCACTATCCGTCGACCGGCCCGCGGATCATGTACCTGGCCATCACCGTGCTGGCCACGGTCACGCTGTACTACGAGCTGTACGTCGGCGGGTCGGTGTCCACGCTGATCCTGGTCAACCTGCACGTGAGTTTCACGTTCTACGTGACCACCCTGGCCATCGGGAACCTGATCGGCGCGTTCGCCTCGCTGTTCGCCGGGCTGGCCGACCGGCTCGGCCGGGTCAACATGGTGGTGGGCGGGCTGTTCATCACCGGGATCTTCGTGGCCTACGTGCTGCCGGCCGCGACCGACAAGTGGACCTACACCTTCGAGAGCTTCGTCGTCGGCATCGTCGAGGGCATCGCGCTGGTCGCCACCCCGGCCCTGATCCGCGACTTCTCCCCGCAGGTCGGCCGGGCCACCGCGATGGGGTTCTGGACCGCCGGCCCGGTGCTGGGCAGCCTCATCGTCACCGCCGTGGCCACGAATACGATCCCGAACGTCATCCCCGACTCCCGGTTCTGGACGCACGAGTACCACATCTGCGGCGCGGTCGGCCTGATCGTGTTCGTGATCGCGCTGATCGGGCTGCGCGAGCTGTCCCCCGCACTGCGCGACCAGCTGATGGTGACCATGCAGGACCGGGTGCTGATCGAGGCCCGGGCCAAGGGGCTCAACATCGAGACGATGCTGCACAACCCGTGGCGCCAGCTACTCAAGGCCGACGTGGTGATCTCCGCCGTCGCCGTGGCCCTGATGCTGCTGATCTACTACACGGCGGTCGGCTTCGGACTGATCTACCTGTCCACCGTGTTCGGCTTCACCACCAAGGACGCCAACGGGCTGCTCAACTGGCAGTGGGGCTTCAACGTCATCGCGGTGATCCTGATCGGGATGGTCTCCGACCTGGTCCGGGTGCGCAAGCCGTTCATGGTGCTCGGCGGGGTCGGCGGCGCGATCATGACCGTGGTGTGGCTGAACGAGGCGGGCCAGCACCCCGGCTACTACACGCTCGCGGTGATCGTGGCCCTGCTGTCGCTGTTCCTCGGCATCGCCTACACCCCGTGGATGGCCAGCTTCACCGAGACCGTCGAGGCGAGGAACCCGGCGCTGATCGCCACCGGCCTGGCCATCTGGGGCTGGGTTATCCGGGTGGTCGTGTTCGTGGCGTTCCTGATCATCCCGCACGTGATCACGTCGGTCACGCCGGTGGTGAACTACGGGACCACCGTGCAGACGTACGAGGCCAAGTACGGCGCGTCAATCGCGTTCGCGCAGAGCCACCCGAAGGTCGTCGCCGCGGCGCAGAAGTACAAGGTGCAGCTGGCCAACGCGCAGAAGTTCGCGCCCGAGCTGGCCGTGCTGCAGGCGCACATGGCGCTGTTCGAAAAGCTGGCCACCTACACCAACCCGAACACCATCCCGCCGAAACTGGTGACCCAGGCCATCGACGCGGCCGGCGGCGGCGCCAAGGGCCTGACCGTCCTGACCACCATCCAGAACAACAGCGGTGCGATCGAGGGCGTGGTCGCCGTGGCGCCGCAACTCCAGGCGCTCAAGCCGTACGCGGCCCAGCTCACCGCGGCGTCCAAGGTCCCGCCGTACGTGGGCCCGTACATGGAGGCGCACGGCCTGGATGTGGAGCACGCCCTGGCGACCGCGCCGGGCCAGTGGAAGAACTGGTACTGGGTCTGCTTCGGCGGGATCATCTTCTTCCTGTGCTGCATCCCGCTGCTGCGGGGCCGCTGGAGCCCGGCTCAGGCACGCCGGGACGAGGAAGAACACGAGGCCGCGACCGAGGCCGAGCTGGCCAAGCTCAACGCCTGACCGGTCCGCGCCCCGGGTCACCCCGTTCCGGCCCGCCGCGGGTCGCCCCGTCCCCGCCCGCCGCGGGTCGCCCCGTCCCCGCCCGCCGTGAAAGTGAATCTGGTGTAGTCAGGTGTGCAGCAGATCCACTTTCATCGCGGTTAGTCGGTCGCGGGGCGGCGGATCTTGGCCGCGAACAGGTCGCGGATGCTCACCACCCCGCACACCGCGCGTCCCTCCACGACGGGCAGGTGCCGGAAGCCGTGCAGCAGCATGATCTGGGCGGCCTCCTCGGCCGGCATGTCCGGGCTGGCGGCCTGCGGGTCCGGCGACATCCAGGCCGAGACCCTGGACAGCGACAGGTCCTCGCCCGAGGCGGCCGCGCGGAGCACGTCCCGTTCGGTGAGGATGCCGGCCAGGAACGATCCCTGCAGCACGACCACCGACCCGACCCGGGCCCGCACCATCCCGGCGGCCGCCTCGGCCACCGTGGTCTCCGGCGCGGCCGTGACCACGCTGGTGTTCATCAGGTCCCTGAGCTGTGCCATGGCCCGCTCACACCTCGTCCGCCGTCGTCCGCCGTTGTCAGCCGCTCTCTCCGACCTCGTCAAGCTCCGGGTCCCGGTGCGGGGTGGATGGCCCCTCGATCTCCTCCGAGAGCATCCCCCACAGCGATCCGGCCCAGGCCGATACCCCCGGCCACCGCTTCCAGAACACCTGCAGGGTGGTCTCGTCGAGCTGCGCGTGCGCCTGCTCCGGCGTGAGACCGCGAGTGACCTCGTCCAGGTCGTGCACCAGATCAAGGAGCCGATCGCCGACATCGTCCATAAGATCACCTCCCAGCGAGTGTAGGCCGGCCGCGCGCCCGCGAACTAGACGGCCAAAATGCCGGCAGACCGGCCCGTCCGCCGGACGGGCCTCCTAGAGTTATCGTCCATGACCGGACGGCCGTTGCGCGAGATCATGGACGAGGGCTGGGCGCAGGCCCTGGAGCCGGTCGCCGGGCGCATCGAGGCCATGGGCGATTTCCTGCGGGCCGAGGTCGCGGCGGGCCGGCGCTACCTGCCCGCCGGCGATCGCGTGCTGCGGGCGTTCCAGCAGCCGTTCGCCGACGTCCGGGTGCTGATCGTCGGCCAGGACCCCTACCCGACGCCCGGCCACCCGGTGGGGCTGAGCTTCTCGGTCGCCCCCGAGGTGCGCCGGCTGCCGGGCAGCCTGGTCAACATCTTCCGGGAGTACCGGGACGATCTGGGCTATCCGGCCCCGGCCAACGGCGACCTCAGCCCGTGGAGCGAGCGCGGCGTCATGCTGCTGAACCGGGTGCTGACCGTGCAGCCGGGAAAGCCCGGCTCGCACCGGGGCAAGGGCTGGGAAGAGGTGACCGAGCAGGCCATCAGGGCCCTGGCCGGGCGCGGTGCTCCGCTGGTCGCGATCTTGTGGGGCCGCGATGCCCGCGGCCTGGTGCCGCTGCTGGACGGCGTGCCGCGCATCGAGTCGGCCCATCCGAGCCCGAACTCGGCCGACCGGGGGTTCTTCGGGTCGCGGCCATTCAGCCGGGCCAGCAAGTTGCTCGAAGAGCAAGGCGCCGCGCCCGTCGACTGGAAGCTCCCCTGAGCCGGCATCGAACGCGGCGCGGTTGAACCGCGTTCAGTAGTTACAGCGACTCCACCTGGTAGATTTCCAGACTTAGCTGGTTTTCTGATGCCGGGCGCCACTGCGCCCCGTGTTGTCACCGGCGCCGGGTAGCGTATGCCTTCCCCCGCAGGAGGAGGATTTCATGGCGAACGGCCGCAGCGAGGCGCCCGGTGGGCGTCGTGCTGCTGCTGAACGGGCGACCGCCGGTCCGGCGGACGCCGGGAACGCCATGCCTGTTCCAGAGGACGGCCGCGACGATCTGATCCAGCTGAGCTGCCGCGTGTCGGCGGACGGGTCCGCCGAGGTCTCGATCCGCGGCGAGCTGGACCTGGCCAGCGCCGACCGTACGGCCCGCTTCGTCAACGATGTCATCGACCGGCACGAGGGAACCGTCAGCGCCGACCTGTCCGGGCTGACGTTCTGTGACGCGTGCGGCCTGGGCGCGCTGATCCGGATCGCCGCGCACGCCGAGCGGGCGGGCCGTGCGCTCGTGCTGACCAAGCCCTCCCGCGCGGTGACCAGGATCATGCGGATCACCGGCGTTGACGAGCGGCTGCTGGTGCCCGCGCTGGCCGGGAGGGCGACGTGACCTACCAGGTTCCCGTGATCGATCTCGGGGCCGCGCTCGCGGGGAGCGCGCCGGAACTGGACGCGGTCAGGGACGCCATAGAGCAGGTCGGCCTGGTTCAGGTGACCAACCACGGCATCGACCCGGGCCTGATCGACGAGCTCAACCGGCGCGCCGGGCGGCTGCTGTCGCTGCCCCGGGCCGAGAAGGCCAAGCTGGCCAGTCCCGCCGGCCACCCCTACCGGGGCTGGCGGCAGTGGCCGGACGACTTCGGCCGGCTGGAGCTCGAGCGCTACAACGTGGCTCAGTTCGATACCCCGCAGGACGCCCGCGCCGCCGGGGTCTTGCCGGAACATCTCGGGCTGTTCGCTCACCCGAACCTCTGGCCCGCCGATGACGCGCGGCTGCGTCCGGTGACGTTTGCATACATGGACGCCTGCCGGCGGCTGGCCGGGCAGATGCTCGAACTCTACGCCCGGGCCCTGGGCCTGCCGGACGACACGTTCGTGCTCGGGGCGCTCCCGCACATCAGGCTGACCGTCAACGACTACCCGACCTGGACCTACGACGCGGCCTCGGCGGACGATCCGGGCGCTCCCGCGGCGGAAGCCGACCCGGACGAGGTCAAGTTGCTGCTACTCGAGCACGCCGACGACTCGGCGGTCACCGTGCTCGGCCAGGCCGGCGACTACGAAGGGCTGCAGGTGCAGGCGCCGGACGGCGCTTGGCAGCGGGTGCCGATCATTCCCGGCGCCCTCCAGGTGCTGTCCGGCATGCTGCTGACCCGTTGGACCAACGGCCGGCTGCGGCCGGGACGGCACCGGGTGATCGCCGGCGGGACCGACACCAGGCGCTCCACGGCCGTCTTCTGCTACCCCAGCCTGGACACGATCGTCGCGCCGCTCGACCCGTTTGCCGGACCAGATGACCGCGGGGACCAGGGCGTAAAAATCTGGGATCATGTTTCCCGGCGGGTCGAGGACTACCTCGAGGAGTTCGGCCGGCCCGAGCAGATCGCCGCGTGGCGCGACGGACGGCCGTACGTGGCCTCACTGACCGAGACGTCCGCCGGGCGTTAGCCGGCCGGGCTAGCTGGTCGACCAGATCGCGGCGATCTCCGCCGAATCGGTCACCCGCAGCTTGCGCCGGGCCCGCTCGTAGAACGTCGTACGGCCGAGGCGGACCACCTTCGCCGCGCCGGGGCGGCCCCGCAGGTCGATGCGGTCGCCCGCGGTCACCGTCGCCTCGACCTGGCCGTCGACCTCGATGGCCAGGTCGCCGCTGCCGGGCAGGATGTCCAGCGACAGTTCGTCGTCCACGGACAGCACCACGCCGCGGTTGAAGGCGGAGTGCGGTGAGGCCGGGGTCACCAGCAGCGCCTCGACGTTGGGGCTGACGATCGGCCCGCCGGCCGAGAAGCTGTACGCGGTGGACCCCGTCGGGGTCGCCACCACCAGGGCGTCCGCCGCGTAGCCGACGAACGGCTGGTCGTCGACCCGGACCGCGATCTGCCCGCCGCCCTGCCCGGGATACCGGACCACGGCGACGTCGTTGAACGCGGTCACGGTCTTGCCCCCGACCACGGCGTCCACCGCAAGCCTCGGCTCCAGCGAGAACTCGTGCGCGTCGACCGCCGTGAGCGCGTCGGGCAGGTCCGGCACGTCGATCTCGGCCAGGAACCCGAGCTTGCCGAGGTTGACCCCGAGCACGGAGGCGCGCTGCTTATCGGCCAGCCGCATGGCCCGCAGCATCGTGCCGTCGCCGCCGAGGCTGACGATGAGATCGGACCGGCGCCCCAGTTCCTCCGGGGTAACCGAGATCGCGGCGCACCGGAGCCTGGCGATCTCGTCGACGATCCCGAGGACCTTGATCGACCGGCGCTCGGCCCACTCGAGCACCGCGTTGACCGCCTCCGCGGAATCGCGTTGCGGATGCAGCACCATGCCGACGGTATGCATGCCGCTAGCCTAGCCCGGCGCGGGCCGGCCGCCTGGCCCGCGCGTCAGGAGACCGGGGCCCCGGCCAGGGCCGCGATGACGCCGAGCACGCCGGCCCCGACGATGGCCGGGACCACCCCGCGCCGCAGCCCGAGCAGCCATACGGCGGCCACCGCCAGCACCCCGGCCTGCCACAGGTGTGACAGGGCGATGGCCAGTGGAACCGTGGCCCCGGCGATCGCTCCGATCGCGGCGGGGCCGGCACCGGTCAGGAAGGCCTGGACGGCGGCGTTGCCGCGCAGCCAGTCAAACCGCGATCCGCCGAGCAACACGAACGCGAACGACGGCGTGAAGGCCACGAGCGAGGCCAGCAGCCCGCCGCCGACCCCGGCGGCGGCGTAGCCGACGACGGCCACCGTCTGCACCACCGGCCCCGGCGTGACCTGCCCGAGCGCGACCGCGCTGAGGAACTGCGCGCTGGTCATCCAGTGGTAGGTGTGCACGGCATCGTGCTGCATCAGCGGGACGATGACGAAGCCGCCGCCGTAGGACAGGGCGCCGACCTTGAACGCCAGCCACGTCACCGACAGGAGTCCGCCGGTGGCCGCCACCGGGGCGACCAGGAGGGGCAGCAGGACTCCGTGGGCGCCGGTGCCCTGGCCGCGCCGGGGCGGGTTGCGCAGCATCGCCTCGGCCAGTCCGCAGCCGACCAGGATCAGCACGAGATACGGGCCGATCAGGGCGGCGGCGGCGGCGCCGATCACGAGGTAGGTTGCCCACCGGGTCCTGGCCGGGCGGGCGGTGCCGACCCGGCGCCAGCTGGCGGGGATCAGGCTGACGGCCGCGGCGAGCGCCACCGCGGGGACCGCGGCGTCGGCGCCGCCCGCGGCACCGCTGATCCACAGCGGCGGGTGGGCGGCCAGGAACAGCGCGGACAGGGCCAGGATCACGATCAGCCCCGGGACGATGAAGCACGCGCCGCCGACCAGCGCGCCCCGCGGCCCGCGCAGCCGCCACGCACAGTAGATCGCGAGCTGGGTCGATGCGGGGCCGGGCAGCATGTTGGTGGCGGCGACCCCGTCCTCGAACTCCCGGGCCGGGATCCAGCCGCGGCGGTCCACGCACAGCGCCCGCAGCAGCGCGATGTGCGCCGGCGGCCCGCCGAAGCCGATGCAGCCGATGCGCCCCCATTCGCGCGCGATCGTCAGCAATGAGACCTGCGGGGGCGCGGCGGGCCCGCTCGCCTCCGTGCCCGCCCCGGCGGAAGTATCAGCGGCCGCGGTGGCACACTCCCCAGCCTCAGCCCCAGCCCCAGCCGCGGACTCGGCCCCAGCCCCAGCGGCGGATTCGGCCCCAGCCCTAGCGGCGGATTCGGCCGCGGGCCGGGCGGGGGGCTTCGGCCGGGCGGACCGGGCGGGGGGCTTCGGCCGGGCGGACCGGGCCCCGGCCGGGTCGGGTGCCTGCATCGCCGCCGCCTCCCGATTGGCCAATCAGCGATGAACTATTCAATTAAGTTTGTCATAATGAAGTCATGGCCGTCACGGGTTCCCCGCAGGTGCTGGGCGTGCTGGCCCATGACCTGCGCTGGAGGATCGTCGGCCTGCTCGTCCCGGGCGACCTGCGCACCGGCGAGATCGTGGCCAGCACCGGGCAGCCGCCCAGCCTGGTCTCGTACCACCTGGGCCGGCTGCGCGACGCGGGCCTGGTCAGCGCGCGGCGCAGCGCCGCCGACGGCCGCGACACCTACCACGCCCTGGACCTGGACGCGCTCGGCCGTGCGGTCGCGGGCGTGGCCGGCCGGATTCACCCCGAGCTGCTGGCCGGTGCCGGTGCGGGCGCCTACGCCGACGCCGGCGCGAGTCCCGGCCGCGCGGGCGACGAGGGCTCGCGCCTTCCGCCGGCGCCGGGCGACGGACCCGGCGGCCGCACGGCCGATGCCTTGTTCATCTGCACCGGCAACAGCGCCCGGTCCCCGATGGCCGCGGCCTGGCTGAACCACCTCGGCGCGGGCGAGGTCACCGCGCGCAGCGCGGGCGTCAGCCCGGGCCCGCTGCACCCGCTGGCCGTGGCGGCCATGGCCGAGCACGGCGTGGACATCAGCGCCCACCGGCCCATTCCGGTGGCCGACCTCGCGGGCCAGAGGTTCCGTCGCGTGATCACCTTGTGCGACCGGGCCCGGGAGAACTGCGGCGACCTGCCCGCCGCGTCGGACGTCGTGCACTGGAGCATCCCGAACCCGGCAGAGGCGCACCCGCCGGACCTGGACGCGTTCCGCGCCACCGCCCGCGAACTGCGCACCCGCATCCGCTACCTGCTGCCCATGCTGCTCGAGGCTCCCCGCGGCTGATGAGCAGCTCAAGCAGAGGCGGGTGCGAGCGGGCCACGACCGGGCGGGCCGGGCCGGCCAGGGCTTCTCGATGCTCACGCCCTGGTCGACGTAGGAGTAGCTGCCCATGCCGTACCGGTGAACGAAGCGCGCGGCCGCGGCAAGGCGGCTCAGCCAGGCGGGCCTCAGCCGGCGGCCTTGCCGGCGGCGGCCGCGGCCCGCGCCGGCGCGGAAGAACGCGCGGCGAGCGTGCCGTCCAGGAACCGCCCCATGGGCAGGGTCGCGGCGCCGAGCGCCACGGCGTCCGGGCCGAGGCGGCCCAGCTCGATCGAGGCGTGGGCGAACCGGTGCGTGAGCGAGTGCTGCCGGGCGGCCTCGCGGATGGCGGGCAGTATCCGCTCGCCGAGCATCAGCCCGGCCCAGCCGCCGAGGATGACGCGTTCCGGCCCGAACAGGTTGATCAGGTTCGCGATGCCGGCGCCGAGGTAGAGCGCGGTCTCGTCGAGGACCTCCGCGGCCCGCGAGTCCCCCGCGTCGGCCAGCGCGCCGAGCGAGGCCAGCGCGGACTCCTCGTCCGGTCCGGGCAGCGGCAGGCCGTACCGGTCCAGGATCGCCTCGGCGCCAACGTAGGCCTCCAGGCATCCCCGGGAGCCGCACCGGCACGCCCGCCCGCCAACGCTCACCGTGGTGTGGCCCCACTCGACCGTGGCCGCGCTGCCCCCCGGTCCCGGCGAGCCGCCGACCACGCTCGCGCCGAGGCCCGAGCCCATCAGGCACACCACGACCTGGCGGGCATCGTGCCCCGCGCCAAACCATAGTTCCGCCTGGCCCATGGTCTTCGCGCCGTTGTCGATGTACAGCGGAAACCCGGCCGCGGGTTGCAGCAGCCGCGCCAGCGGGACCGCGTCCCAGCCGTACGTCTGGGCGTGCACCAGCACCTCGTCGCCCTGCTCCACCACGCCAGGCACGCCGATACCGGCGCCGAGAACCGCGCCCGACTCGACCCCGGCGTCCGCCTGCACCTGGGCCAGCCCGGCGCAGATGCGGTCGATCACCACGTCGACGCCGTGCTCCGTGGGGTCCAGCGGGTAGTCGGCCTTGGCCCGCACCGCCATGGTCAGGTCGAACATCTCCACGCGGACCCGCGTCTCGCCGACGTCCACCCCGGCGACGTAGCCGTAACCGGGGTTCAGCCGCAGCAGGATCCGGGGTCGCCCGCCGTCCGAGTCAACCGAGCCCGCCTCGGCCACGATCCCGTCGCCGATCAGCTCGCGCACAACGTTGCTCACCGATGCGGTGCTGAGCCCGGTCGCCTCGCTGAGGTCCTGGCGGCTGCACGGCTGGCCGAAGAACAGCGACCAGAGAAGCACGGACCGGTTGTCCCGGCGCAGGTCCCGGACCGTGGACCGTTTACGTTCCGTCACCGCGCCCCTTTCCCGCCCTTATCTCGCAGCTTATAGGAAGCCGCGAGGTAAGGGCTTACCGGGCACGCGGCGCACGCGGAAGCACGCGGAGCGTGGAGCCAGTTTGCGGACGTCAGCCGGAGGCGGCCACGATCTCCCGCCACAGGCCGCCGTTGAGGTTGATGTTGTTGCCGTTGGCCTGGCCCGGGGCGGTGTCGGCGATGTAGGTGTACAGCGGGTGCCCGTTGTAGACGGCCTGCGTCGTGCCGCCGGTCCGCTTGATCATGGTCAGCGTGCCGGGCACGCCCGCGGCGAGCTTCGCCGAGCCGGTCACCGGCGGCCAGTAGGCGGCGCAACTCCCGTAGCAGGCCGACTTCGTCGCACTGTCCGGCGCGAACGAGTACAGCGTCAGGCCCTTGGCGTTGGTCAGGACGGTCACGCCCTTGATCGACATGGTCTTCAGGGTCTGGCCGGATGCCGAGCCCGAGCCCGACGAAGACGCGCCGGGCGCGCTCGCCGCCCCGGCGACCGCCACCGCCAGCAGCACGATGGCCAGCACCGACAGCGCCCCCACCGCGGCCATCGCGCCGGGCAGGCCGTCGCGCACCCGGGCCATCCGCGGGCCGCGCACGGCGTGCTGCGGCAGCGGGGCCAGGGCGAACGCCGCCAGCGCCGCGAACCCCGCCACCTCGATCACCCCGGCGACGATCCCGGCGGTGGTGCGCACCTCGCGGAACCCGAACAAGCCGATCCAGATCGACAGCAGGTAGCCGCCGAGCGTGGACAGCAGGAACAACGCGCCCGAGGCGGCCGCGAGCCTGCTGCCCACCAGCACGCCCAGGCCCAGCGCGAAGGCCGAGATCACCTGCAGCAGGAACAGCCAGCCGATCGTCGGGATCGTCCGGTAGCCGGTCAGGTACAGGTCGAGATGGATCGCTCCGGTGGCGAACAACAGCCCGGCCCCGACCAGCCGGAGCAGGGACAGCCGCCACGATCGCTGCCTGCGATGCGACCTTTCCATGAGCGTGTTCATGCCCAGTTTCACGGCGCGCGCGCATCATCCGGTTCACGCCGGAACCCGCCCCGGAATTTCGCCGCGCCGGCCGAACCGGTCCGGGCGCGGCCGGACCCGGGGGAACGTCTCGAACTCGGTGTAGTCGGGCGTGGGCGCGCCGGGCTCGCCACCGGGAAACGGGTTGTCCCCGCAACCCTGCCCCGCCTTATCGTGACCAGTGTGCGAGGAGACGGGGCGTTCAAAAAATATGTCGTCGAACGGCTGGCCGGAATGCCGCACGTACACGCGGTCTGCCTGGGCGGATCGCGCGCCCAGGGCACGAACCGGCCGGACAGCGACTGGGATTTCGCGGTCTATTACCGGGGCGGGTTCACGCCGGACAGCCTGCGCGCGCTCGGCTGGCCGGGTCAGGTCTTCGAGATCGGCGGCTGGGGCGGCGGCATCTTCAACGGCGGCGCGTGGCTGCAGGTCGACGGGCGGAACGTCGACGTGCACTACCGCGATCTCGACGAGGTCGAGCGCGAGGTCGGCGAGGCCCGGGCGGGCCGGTTCCGGGTCGAGCGGCTGATGTTTCACCTGGCCGGGATCCCGACCTACATCGTGGTCGCCGAGCTGGCGATGAACCAGGTGCTGTCCGGCCAGCTGGAGCGGCCCGCGTACCCGGAGGCGCTGCGGGCGGCCGCGCCGCCGCGGTGGTGGGGGGACGCGCAGGCGACGCTGGGCTACGGGCGCACCGCCTACGCGGCGCGCGGCCGGGTGACCGAGACCGCCGGGATGATCGCCACCGCCGCCTGCCAGGCCGGGCACGCGGTGCTGGCCGCGGCCGGGCAGTGGGTGACCAACGAGAAGACGCTGCTCGACCGGGCCGGGCTGCGCCGCGTGGACGCGATCCTGGCCGGCCTGGCCCCCGACCCCGCCGAGCTGACCCGCGCCGTCGACGAGGCCCAAGCCCTGCTGGCCAGCTCGCTCGCCTCCGGGGCGGCTTAAGGCACCGCTCAGCTGTTGTCCGCCTCGACGAGCCGCTCGATGAGCTGATCGACGTTGCCCGACCTGGGCAGGTCCCGCTGGGCCAGCAGGTCGCTCAGCTCGGCCTTGGTCAGCCCCGCATAGCGCTCGCGGGCCATCGCCCAGGCCTTCCGGGCCTGCTCGCGCTCGATCTTGCGGGCCTCGCGGGCCAGTTCGCGCGAGGCCCTCTCAGCGTGTTCGTGCGCGGCCTGCTCGGCGGCGGAGGCCTTGTCCGCCACGGCCTCGCCGGCCGACTCGGCCTGCTCGCGCACCGCGCCGGGCAAGGCGCTCGCGGCCTCGGCGCATTTCACGGCGAGGTTGCGGTTCAGGTCTACCGTGCGCTGCACCAAATCGAAGTAGCGCTCGACCGCAGGGACGAGATCTATCTGGGGCAGCCCGGGAAGGCGGTCCGTCAGCGTCCGCGCCCCCTGGGTCCATAGGTCGGCGGTCTTTCCGGCCGCGGCTCGCGCCTGGTGCGCCGCCGTGCTGTATTGCCTGGTCAAGCTGGTCACATTCACTCCTCTTACGGGTCCGGATACGCTGCTCAGTTCGAGCACTCCGCTTACTCAATTGCTTACTTTATCAAGCATTGCATACTAAAGCAAGCAGGTGGCATCCGGAAGTGAGCGGCTACCCGCGCCCGGCCGGATCACACATCCACTCTCGGCTCGTTCACTTGCCCGGGCCGGCCTGCGTCCGGAATACGGCTGGGGCAGGATAGACGGGTGAGCACCGATGCGGCCGCGGCCGCGGACGCCGAGCCGCAGGCGGTGTTGTCGCCGCTCACCGTCGCGGCGATCTTCCTGGTGGTCGTGGTCAACCCGGGTCCGCAGAACGCGGACACCGCGCGCGGGCTGTGCGGGGACCTGGCCGGGCTGATCAGGGCGGTGGGGTTCCGCGGCACCGAGGACTACCTGACCTGCGTGGCCGGCCTCAGCGCGAGCGCGTGGGACCGGCTGGTCGGCGACCCGAGGCCGGCCGAGCTGCACCCGTTCATCGAGCTGCGGTCCGGCGCCAGGTACGCGCCCGCCACGCCCGGCGACCTGCTGTTCCACATCCGCGCCGCGCGGATGGACCTGTGCTTCGAGCTGGCCACCCAGATCATGTACCGGCTGGCGGGCGCGGTGACCGTGGCCGACGAGGTGCACGGGTTCCGCTACTTCGATGAGCGCGACATCATCGGCTTCGTCGACGGGACGGAGAACCCGGTCGGCCCGGCCGCGGTCAAGGCGGCGATCATCGGCGCGGAGGACCCGGCGTTCGCGGGCGGCAGCTATGTGATCGTGCAGAAGTACCTGCACGACATGAACGCCTGGAACGCGCTGCCGACCGAGCAGCAGGAGAACGTCATCGGGCGGACCAAACTCGCCGACATCGAGCTGGACGACTCGGTCAAGCCGGCCTATGCGCACAACGCGCTGACGACGATCACCCAGGACGGCGAGGAGATCAAGATCGTCCGCGATAACATGCCGTTCGGAAATGTCGGGAACGGCGAGTACGGCACCTATTTCATCGGGTACGCGCGCTCTCCGGCCATCACCGAGCAAATGCTGCGGAACATGTTTATCGGCCGCCCGGAGGGCAATTATGACCGGCTGCTCGACGTGAGCCAGGCGGTGACCGGTGGCCTGTTCTTCGTGCCGCCGGCCCCGATGCTGGAGAGCATGGGCGACGACGACCAACCCGACGACGAGGCCGCGGATCCCGAACCGTCCGCGGCGGAGCCGGCGCCTCCGGCGGCCGGCTCGTTGAACATTGGCAGCCTGAGGGGAGCATCCCACGATGAATAACCTGCACCGCGAGCTGGCCCCGATCTCTGGCGAGGCCTGGGGCCAGATCGAGGAGGAGGCTGCCCGGACGTTCAAGCGCCACCTGGCCGGGCGGCGCGTGGTTGACGTCGAGGGACCGGCGGGGCTGGAATTCGCGGCCGTCGGGACCGGCCGGATCAGCGAGATCGACCCGCCGGGCGAGGGCGTTCAGGCCCGGCTGCGGCGGTCCGTCCCGGTGGTCGAGCTGCGGGCGCCGTTCACCCTCAGCCGGGACGAGATCGATGACGTGGCGCGCGGGTCGCAGGACGCGGACTGGCAGCCGGTCAAGGACGCCGCCCGGCAGATCGCGTTCGCCGAGGACGGCGCGATCTTCGAGGGCTACCCGCCGGCCGGCATCGAGGGCATCCGGCAGGGGGCGAGCAACCCGCCGGTGATTCTGCCCGCCGACGTCAGGGAGTACCCGGCCGCGATCGCGCAGGCGCTCAGCCAGCTGCGGGTGGCCGGGGTCGACGGGCCGTACTCGGTGCTGCTCAGCGCCGAGGCCTACACCGAGGTCAGCGAGACCAGCGATCACGGTTACCCGGTGATCCAGCACATCAAACGGCTGCTGACCGGCGACATCATCTGGGCGCCCGCGATCAGCGGGGCGATGGTGCTGACCACCCGCGGCGGGGACTTCAGCCTGCACCTCGGCGAGGACCTCTCGATCGGCTACCTGTCCCACACCGACACCGAGGTCAACCTGTACCTCGAGGAGACGCTGACCTTCCTCATGCTGACCAGCGAGGCCGCGGTCGGCTGCACCCCGCCCGCCTGAGACCGGACCGCGCACCGATCCGCTAGCCGCCGGTCTCCTCATCGCGGCCGAGCAGGGCGAGCAGCATGCGCCGCAGCGAGGCCTGCTCGGCCGGGTCCAGCGCGCCCAGCAGGTCGGTCTCGATCTCGGCCGCGACCGACGCCAGATTGTCCGCCATGGCCCGGCCGCTGGCGGTGAGCTCCAGCAGCCGGCGGCGGCGGTCCGAGGGGTCGACCTCGCGGCTGACCAGGCCCTGCTCGGCCAGGGCGTCGATGATCGGGACCGCGTTGCGCGGGTCGACGCCGATCAGCTCGGCCAGGCGGTGCTGGCCCAGCCGGCCCGCCTCGGCCACGGCCATCAGGGCGCCGTACTGGGTCGGGCTCAGGTTCAGCTGGGCGAGCATCGCGTTCCAGCGCTGACGGGCGAGTTGCCCCGCCTTGTATAGCAGGTACCAGTTGCCGCGCTGGAAGGACAGGCCGCAGGGCAGCGCGGCGTTCGGGTCCCGGGCCGGCTCAGATTCCACGGCAGGAGCCTAACGTCTGGAGATTAGACATGGACCATGATAGACATAGACCATGTCTAATTTCGATGCGGCGGTGCAGAGCCCGACTCCGCCGGGCCAGGCGGACGTTGGCGGCGGACGCCGCCCCGCCCGGGACGGGGTGATCCTCGCCCTGGCCTGCCTGGCCCAGTTCATGGTCGTGCTCGACGTCTCGATCGTCACCGTGGCGCTCCCCTCGATCGGCCGTGACCTGCACTACAGCCCGGGCGGGCTGCAGTGGGTGGTCAACGCCTACGTGCTCACGTTCGCCGGCTTCCTGCTGCTCGGCGGCCGGGCCGCCGACCTCTTCGGACGGCGCCGGGTGTACCTGTCCGGCATCGCGTTGTTCACCCTGGCCAGCCTGGCCGGAGGCCTCGCCGCCGATTCGGCCTGGCTGACCGCCGCCCGGGCGGTCCAGGGCGTCGCGGGCGCGTTCCTGTCGCCGGCCACCCTGACCATCATCATCACGACGTTCTCCGGCGACCGGCGGGCCCGGGCGCTCGGCGTCTGGAGCGCGGTCGCCGGGGCGGGCGGCGCGGCCGGGGGGATCCTCGGCGGCGTGCTCACCTCGGAGCTGTCCTGGCGCTGGGTCCTGTTCGTCAACATCCCGATCGGCGTGGCCGCGATCGCCGCCGCGCTGGTCTGGCTGCCCGAGTCCCGGGGCCCGGCGCGGGACGGCGCCCGGGGCCGACTGGACGTGGCCGGGGCGGTCACGGTCACGGCCGGGCTGGGCGCGCTGGTCTACGCGATCGTCGGAACGCAGACCCACCCGTGGGGCAGCGCGCGGACCCTGTGGCTGCTCTTCGCGGCGGCTGTGCTGCTGGCCGCGTTCGCGGTCATCGAACTGCGCCTGGCCCGCGCCCCGCTGATGCCGTTCGGGCTGCTGCGGTCCCGCTCGGTGTCGGGGGCGAACACCGTGATGTTCCTGATCGGGGCGGCGTTCTTCTCGATGTGGTATTTCCTCTCGCTGTACCTGCAGAACGTGCTCGGCTACAGCGCGCTGCGGGCGGGCCTGGCCTTCCTGCCGATGGGCATCGTGATCATCGCCGGGGCCCAGGCCAGTTCCCGGCTCATGCCGCGGGTTGGCGTCCGGCCCCTGCTGCAGGCCGGGACGCTGCTGGCGGCGGCCGGGTTCGCCTGGCTGTCGGCGATCGCCCCGCACGCGTCGTACTGGTCTCACGTGTTCGGGCCCGGGTGCGTCATTTCGCTCGCGCTGGGAGTGTTGTTCACCCCGCTGGCCGCGGCGGCCACCGCGGGCGTCCCGTACACCGAGGCCGGGCTGGCCTCGGGGGTGCTCAACACCTCGCGGCAGATCGGCGGATCCCTGGGCCTGGCCGTGCTGGCCACGATCGCCACCGACCGCTCGCATGCCGTGCTCGCCGCAGGCGGCCGCGCGGTGTCGCTGGCCGCCGGGCTCGACGACGGGTATGCGCGCGCATTCGAGTGGGCCGCCGCGTTCTGCGTGGCCGCGCTCGCGGCGTCGTTCGTGGTGCCCGCCATCCGGACCCGGCCGCCGCGGACCTCCGGCCCGCGGACGGATCAGCGGCCGGTGCCGAGCCCGGACACGGGTCAGCGCCCGGCGTGAACCGGGACCTGGCCGGCCGGGACGGCTTCCGCGGCCGGCGCCGTCCGCCGCAGCAGCAGGGTCACGGCCGCCGCCGCGGCCAGCAAGACCGCGTTCACCGTCATCGCCACCACCATCCCGGACACGAAGCTCGCCCGGCCGGGCACCACCCCGATCGCGCCGTAGAAGATCGCGCCGACAATCGCGATCCCGCTGGCCGCACCGAACTGCTGGGTCGTGGTCAGGATCCCGGCGGCCGCGCCCGCCCGCTCCGGCCGAACGTGCTGGAGCACCACGCCGATCAGCGACGGCAGCGCCATGCCCTGGCCGAGCCCGATCACGGCCGTGGCCGGCGCAACGTCCCAGCCGGTCAGGTGCCCGCCGAAGCGCAGTCCGGTGAGCGCCAGCGCGACCGCGCCGAGCGCCGCGATGACCGATCCGGCGGTGACCGAGCGCGGCCCGAGCCGGGCGGCCAGCCGCGGGCCGAGGATCGACATGGTCGTGAACGTGGCCGCCATCGGCAGCGCCTCGATGCCCGCGTGCAGCGGCGTCTGGCCGAGTCCGGCCTGCAGCAGCAGCGTCAGCACGAACATGAAGCTGGCGAAGAAGAAGACCAGGCCGAAGTTCACGGCCAGGCCGGCCGAGAACGCGCGCTCGCGGAACAGCGGCAGGTCGAGCATCGGCTCGCCGCCGCGGCGGGCCAGCCGCCGCTCAAACGCCACGGTCAGGGCGAACACCGGGAGGGCCGAGGCGAGGCAGGCCCAGGTCCAGGCCGGCCAG
>Ga0335074_10001889_pt1 | contig 28399 bp, 20 predicted proteins | sample Lox_Sample_23_FD_206715 | JGI IMG/M metagenome (GOLD analysis project Ga0335074, IMG submission 206715) | Soil microbial communities from Loxahatchee National Wildlife Refuge, Florida, United States - Lox_Sample_2.3 | ecosystem: Environmental > Terrestrial > Soil > Wetlands | place: USA...
GAGCCGCGGGCGGCCAAGTGGATCTCCGACAGTATCGGCGAGGTCGAGATCGAGCGGCTGCGCGAGACCCACTACGAGGGCGGCGCGCATGGCAGGAATTTTACGCTCGAAAGGGTGCGCGAGCCTCTGGTCATGCCTTCGGAAATTCAGGGGCTGGTGGACCTGAGCGCCTATCTGAAGCACGGGAATTATTGCGCCCATTTTTCGATTCCGTTCGTGAAGCTCGAAGATAAGTATCCCGACTTTATCAGGCGCAAGCGCGTGCCCGAGGCGCCCGAGGCCCCGGCTCCTGCCACGCCGAGTGCCGAGGAAACGCAGACTCCCGCCGTGGTAGAACAATCGACGGGCGAGGATCTCGGGATGCAGGTGGCGTGACCATGTTGACAATCTCAAGCCCGCTCTCGGCGGGCCAGGCGCAGACCTACCATGCCAATGAGTTCACGGCCAAAGAACAAAACTATTGGAGCCAGGAACAGACCGTCGCGGGCGAATGGCAGGGAAGGCTTGCCGAGAAATTCGGCCTCGCCGGAGGCGTGGGAGCCGAAGAGTTTGCCCGACTCAGCCAGGGGCAGCATCCATCTACGGGCGAGCAGCTTGTGCAGCATCGCGCCGCCCACCAATATAAGGACGAGCACGGCAAGACCGTCACCAGCATGGAACACCGCGCCGGTTGGGACGCAACCTTCTCCGCGCCCAAGTCGGTGTCGCTGACCGCACTGGTCGGCGGTGATTATCGGGTGCGTGTGGCGCACCGGGAGGCGGTCACGGTTGCGCTTCGGGAGCTGGAGCATTACACCCATGCCCGCATCGGAGGGAACCACCCGGCAGAACAGACTGGAGTGTTCGTGGCCGCCAAGTTCGAGCACGATACTGCCCGCCCGGTCGATGGTTACGCCGCGCCGCAGCTCCACACACACGCAGTGATCTTCAATATGACCGAGCGCGGCGATGGACAGCCGCGGGCGCTTCAGGAGCGCACGCTTTTTCAGTCACGGCAGTTCGCCACGGCAGTCTACCAATCGGAGCTGATGTACCGGCTGACTCGCCTTGGCTACGAGCTTCAGCCTGGCCGCAGCGGCGCGCCGGAGATCTGGGGCTACACGCAGGAGTACCTAGACGCATCAAGTCCGCGGAGCCAGCAGATACGCGAGTACATGGAGAAAATCGGCATCGAAAGCAAGGCCGCCGCGCAGATCGCCGCGCACGCCACACGGGACAAAAAGCAAATCGCCGGGCCGGAAGCGACACTGGCGGCCCATCAGCGGCTTGCCGCCCAGTTCGGCAACCAGCCGCAACAGGTCGTGACCGCAGCGCGAGAACACGCGCAGCAAACCCATCACACCGAAAAGAAGTCACCGTCCCAGCTTGCGCAAGAGGCTGTAAGCTTCGCCCGCGACCGGCTCTATGAGCGGGAGGCCGTTGTCGATGAACGGCGTCTCTTCCGCGATGCGCTCCGGCGGGGCATGGGCGAAGTGCCCTACGGCGATGTGCGGCGCGCCATCGCTTCGCGTCTGTCGCAGGGCGAGTTTCTGGCAGTTGAGCACGATCCGCGCGCCTCCGCGCGCCAGATCACCACCGACCGGATGATGGCGATGGAGAAAGAAATCATGCAGGCAATGCGCGCGGGGCAGGGTCAGGCAGAGCCTATTCTGTCTCACTTCACCGCATCGCAGGCCGCCGAATCGCATCCGCGCTTTAATCGCGGCCAGCAGGCCGCCATCGAACAGGTGCTCACGTCTACCGACCGCATTCAGGCGATTCAGGGCTATGCGGGCGTGGGCAAGAGCGAGGCGCTCCTTGCCATCCGCGAGGGCGCGAAGTCGGCCGGCTACGCCGTCGAGGGGTTCGCGCCCACCTCGCGGGCCGCCGAACAGCTTCGTGAGGCCGGAATTTCCGCCACGACCTTGCAGGGATTCCTGGCCCGTGGCGGGATCGAGCAATCGGCCGGCGACCCGTCCAGCAGGCATCTCTACCTGCTCGACGAATCTTCACTGGCCTCGACCAGGCAGATCTGGGACTTCCTCAACAAGATCGGTCCGCAGGACCGTCTTCTGTTGGTGGGCGACATCCGCCAGCACCAGGCAGTCGATGCCGGAAAACCCTTCGAGCAGTTGCAGCAGGCCGGGATGCAAACAGCGCAACTCGATCAGATCATTCGCCAGAGAGACCCCGCTTTGCTGCATGTGGTCGAACACCTGGCCCGTGCCGATATCGCCGCAGGGATCGGGATGCTGCGCGAGCAGGGGCACGTCATCGAGATTCCCGACCGCGCCCAGCGCATCGAGGCTATCGCCAAGGAGTTCGCCCGCAGTCCTGAGCGCACTCTGGTTGTCTCGCCGGACAATGCCTCCCGGCGCGAGATTAACGAGGCGGCGCACGGCGAGCTGCAGCGACGCGGGGTTATCGCCCGCGACGATCACGCTGTGAAGGTACTCGTTCCGCGCTCGGAGTTGACCGGCGCGGACCGCGCCTGGGCTTCGCGCTATGAAGCCGGCGACGTTCTCCGGTACCACCGCGGCAGTGCGGAGCTTGGCCTTCGCGCGGACAGCTATGCCCAGGTTGTTTCCACAAACCCCAGAGAAAACGAGATCACAGTCAGGAAGACGGATGGCTCCGAGGTGGCATACGATCCGGCGCGGCTGCGCGGGATCGACGCTTATACCGAAGTCGAGAGACGATTCTCCGTAGGCGACCGCATCCAGTTCACTGCGCCGCAGCAGGAGTTGCACGTTGCCAATCGTGCCCTGGGGACCATCGGGCAGATTGCTCCCGATGGTTCCATGACCGCCAGGATGGACAGCGGCAAGGTCATCTCTTTCGACCCGCAGGTGACACGCCACTTCGATCATGGATATGCGGTCACCAGCCACAGCGCGCAGGGTCTCACCGCCGACCGCGTTCTCGTCCACGTGGACCACGCGGCGCACCCGGACCTTGTCAACAGTCGCTTCGCATATGTCGCGGTGTCGCGTGCCAGCTTCGAAGCAAGAATCTTTACCGACGACGCCTCTCGATTGCCGGCGCGTCTGAGCACGGAGATCGACAAGAGCGCGGCCCTTGACTTTTCTCAGGCCGTCGGGAAGACGCCCATCGATCAGTCGCTACAGTCTGGCATTCAGTTGGGCATGTAAAACGTAGCTCGAATTGTGGCGCTTGAGCAAAATTTCCCGGCGGGAATCTTCCAGGAACTGGTGGCTGCCTCGAACGTCAGCCCTGGAACGGCAGCCCTGGCTCCACCCCGGTGTGATTGACGCGGGACACGGTCTGACGATCCGGCCCTTGCTCTAAATGCACTAACCCGCATCGCGGAGCGTTCGCACCAACAATGCTCCATACATCGTCTTCAAGTTGTTCCTCCGAAAGGCAATTTCTGTTGCGAAGACCTGGCAACTGCGCTATCTTAGCACCATTCCCGCAAGGGCAATCAATTCAACCAATTATCTGAATCGCAGGAGGAACGATTTATGGATCGTCCAAATGTTCGATCCCAGGTGGAGATATTAGCAAGTCTCCTAGAGAAGGCAAATGAAACGACCACTGACCCAATCGGCAGATGCGAGTGGACAGACATAAACGGAACTGCCCGCTGCAACAATTTCTCTGAATTCCAATGTCAGCAGGTCAGTGGGTCGTGGACTGCTGGGGAGAGATGTTAGATCAGCTCAAACAAGGTTGCCCCCAAGTCGCCGGATCATCATTGTGTTGAAGTCTGCTTTCGGTTTCTACGATATGGGTTCCTTGGAAGGTTACATGAGGTTAGCGCAAAGTCGCAGATTAATTATCGCGCTGTACTTTCTCGGCTCCATTGTCTCAGAGGCGCAATCAGCACCAACAGGCAATGCCGTTCCTCCGCAAGGCGCCGTATTGCCCAAAGCTAACGCAACTACTGCGGTGTCGGCAGTGAATTTAAGCGATCACGATGCTTGCCTCCAAAAAGATAACGCCGATGCATGTAATCGGTATGCAAATCAGCTATCGGCAGACTGCAAGAATCTCTACGCGGACAATCTACTTATTTGCGCAAGCTCGTTTCAGTGCTTTCAAGATAGGGCAATGGCGATTAACAACGTGAACACACTCTGCGCAACGGGGGACTCACCAGCATGCGAAGGCGCCAAGACACGGCTGTCAAAAACGCGCCAAGCAGATCCAGGTTGTAACAGTCAACAACTTCCGCCTTTTCCACCCTATACCGTGGAGTGGATACCACATCCACCAGCACCGTACCCTATCCCAGGCTACGCAATGCTTCTTGGAGGCCACGATAACGACCCTCATCAAGGTCAATATTACGACCTGTATGTATGCCAAGCTCCAATTAAGCTCATCCCCACAGGACGTTATTTGGGAATCCATCCCGGCAAACTCCTTAATGGGCTATGCAACGTTTCTTGGGGCGGATTTGGTACTGTAACCTCAGAGTACTACATCGCCGTGACTAGAGGTGCGCTCGGATACTGGGCACCCCCACCGTCCAATGGCAATTTCTCTCATGTCCTCGCTGGCGGGCCGAATGAAGATGGTCACCCTCTTTATGTGTGCCACGCTAATTACACGTCTCAAGAAGCTGACTTTACTATACCGGTACTAGACATTCCGGTTCATGTGCACGATGTAGATCACGGACAACATGTCGGTAAGCTTATAAACGGAAAATGCGACTTCGAATGGGGTGGGTATGAGATCGCCTCGTCGACGGGCGTGGAGGTCTATTACATGGCACCTAGACCAGTCCCGCCACAACAGCCGCCGACTACTACTCATCCGCATCCCCCGACAAACTCCGGAATAGAAATCCAGAGTTGCCAGATGTCACCCTCACATATTGCCATCGGCGAGTCCGCGGCTCTAGTTGTAACGTTGAAGCAGAAACCGTCAACTAGCGTAGATCTCGCGATTGACATAGACTCTAACGGAGCACAGGACACCTTGGTTGAGCAGCCTATCAATTTGCCGATCGCTGCCGGTAGCCAGAGCGCCCGCCTTGTAATTCAAACAAGGAACGTCCTTAATGCGGCGACCAAAATCATCTTTTCTCCGCACACTGGAGCCGTTAGATGTTCAACTGAGCTCGACATAAATTGACCGGGTCTTTGCTTTCATAATAGCCGGGAAGGGCGCTCCGCCCTTCCCTTGCTTCAACCGCCGATCTTGCCTGCGTCTTCCGCTCCCCATCCATGCGGGCCTGTGTCCTGCCCGCAACGCCGACCCTTACCTGCGTACGCCCGTACAGCAACAAGGTAGTGAACCCAATTTCTTTCTTCGTCAAGTGCCCCCGCTTCAGGCAACGGTCTGGCAGAGGCGGGAAGAACCCGTCAAGGCTCTCCGCTACGCTCCGATGAACACGCGCAGAACGCGTGGCCTTGACCGAACCTTCCCGCCCCCGCCCGTTGCGAAGAGCCATGAAGCGGGGGCACTCAACGAAAAAAATTAGGTTTGGGTGCTCTTGGTTCTGGACGCCAATCGGCCCCACGGGGCTTCGCAGGAGCATCGTCATGGAATTCAGCAACCACACTACCAGCATCGCAGCCACCACCGCCAGCAATGGCACAGCCAGCAGCCAAGCTGCGCCGCACAGGAAAAATGCGACGCAGCGCAACCGCAGCGACTCGCCCTATCAAGGGCGGACAGCCCAGAAAGACAACCCAACTCAACTCATCATCAAGCAGGCTGTGGATTTTCTCATCCGGCAGGTCGAGGCAGGCAAGAGCGAGACATTGGCCGCTTACCTTACCGCGATGGCGCGGTTCCACAATTACAGCTTTGGCAACATCGTTGCCATTGCACGGCAGCGGCCCACGGCTACGCGCGTGGCGGGATTCGGCACATGGAAAGAAATGGGCCGGTTTGTGAAGCGCGGCGAAAAGGGCATTCAGATTCTCGCGCCGATGATCGGCTACCGCCGGAAGAATGCCGAGGCCGCACAGAACACCGACGCAGACGGCAACACGAAGCCTCAGCCGACGCTTATCGGTTTCCGTGCCGTGTTTGTGTTCGATGTGGCACAGACCGAGGGCGAGGACCTGCCGGAGTTCGAGCACAGTATCTCCGGCGAAGTAGGCGACCAGCGCGAGCGGCTCGTTGATTTTCTTGCGCAGCAGAACATCGCGCTTGAGTTCAACGAGAAAATCGCCCCGGCTTTGGGCGTGAGCTACGGCGGGAAAATCGCGTTGCTTCCCGGCCAGTCGAAGCCAGAGGAGTTCGTGACTCTGGTTCACGAGACGGCGCATGAACTCTTGCACAAGGCAGAGCGCCGCACCTTCACTACTGCAACCGTGCGCGAGACAGAAGCCGAGGCCGTGGCCTTCATCGTGGGTCAGGCCATCGGCCTTGAGATGGGCAACGCTTCGAGCGATTACATCCAGATGTACAACGGCAACGCAACCCTGCTGGCCGAGAGTCTTGAGGTTATCCAGCGCACATCCGCCGTCATTCTCGCTGCGATCCGTATCGACGAAATCGCAGAACCGGCGACGGAGCCTGAGCATTTCGCAGCGGCCAGCTAACGCACACATCCTGAGCGGGTGCGCTTGGGAGTGCGCCCGCTTGCGCTCTCTCGCAAAATTCAACCGGAACAGGAGATTCCCCATGACTACTACAGTTCAAACTCAGTCCGAGTACCGCGACCTGCCGCTCGATTGGCTGGTCGTATCGCCCACCAACCCGCGCAAGACATTCGATGGAGATGCGATGCAGGAACTCGCCGCAAGCATCCGCGAAAACGGCGTCTTGCAACCCTTGCTTGTTCGGCCCCGCACGGAGCGGAGCTTCGAGATCGTTTTCGGAGAACGTCGGTATCGCGGCGCAGCGATGGCCGAGAAAGAGACCGTGCCGGTGTGCATCCGCGAAATGACCGACGCTCAGGTGTTGGAGGCGCAGCTAGTCGAAAACCTCCAGCGCCAGGACGTGCATCCACTCCATGAGGCTCAGGGCTTTGCCGCGCTCTTGGGCCTAGAGGAACCGAAGTATTCCATCGAACTCATCGCGGCCAAATGTGGAAAGAGCGCCGGGTACGTGGCCTCTCGCCTTCGCTTGACTGAGCTTGCGGCCGCAGCGGTCGAAGCCTTCACCAAGGACGAAATAGGCTTGGGTCATGCGCTCTTGCTGGCGAAGTTGCAGCCACAACAACAGGAGGAAGCGTTGACTGCTTGCTGGCAGGAGAGCTATACGGGCGGCAGCAAGGCGAAGCGCATCCTGCTACCCGTTCGCCATCTGCGCGAATGGATCGAGCACAACATTCTCTTGGAGCTTGCCACGGCACCATTCTCGAAAGAGGACGCAACGCTTGTGCCTGATGCGGGCGCCTGCGTTGAATGCCCCAAACGCACCGGCCACAACACATTGCTTTTCGACGGCATCGCCTCGCAGCACGATTCCTGCTCCGATCCTGCCTGCTATTCGGCCAAGCTGGACGCGCATGTGAAGCGGACGGTAGCGGCAAAACCCAAACTGGTACAAATCACGACTGCCTACGGCAAGGCAGCCGACGGCAGCCCAGTTGTACCTCGCAACCAATATGTCGAAATCCGGCAGGAAAAGCCAAAGAACAAATACCAGCAGGAAGCGCCGGAATACAAAACATGCAAGTACACCACCGAGGCCATTGTCGCGGATGGGACGGACAAGGGCGAAATCCGCAAGGTGTGCGCCAATCCCGATTGCCCGGTGCATCACCCCAAGAAGCAGCAGCGGCGGGCTGATCCCGATGCCGCAACAAAGGCCGCGCAGGAGAAGCAGCGGCGCGAGGAGGCCATTGCCAATACCAGCGGCATCCGCGTACTCGCAGCCGTCGCCGAAGCCGTACCCGTGCGTCTGATGAAGCGCGACCTGCTGTTTGTTGTGGAACGGCTGGCCGGATTGGTGGAAGAACGGCGCTTGGAGATGGTTGCGCGGCATCGCGGCATCAAGCGGGAAAAGAATAGCGATTCCATTGCAAAGCTGTTCGCCGCCTACTTGCGCCGCGCCGAGGAGAGCGCGTTGGGCAGCGTGTTGGTCGAACTGACCATCTTGCTTACCACCGCCCGCCAGCAGACGACGCAGGTGTTGAAGGAAGCCGCCGCCCTGTACAAGGTGGACACCGACGCCATCGCCGCAAGAGTTAAGCAGGAATTCGCAGCGAAGGACAAGGCGAAAGCCGCGAAGAAGGCCGAGCCGAAGCCGCCAGCCAAGCAACAGGCAAAGACCGCGAAGAAGTCTGTCGCAGCTTAGCCCTCAATTCAACCGCAACACTGGCGCGGGGCCTGGAACCACAGGCCCCGCATCTTTTGTGTGTCCGCCCGTCTGCCCTCCCTCTTGCGTGGCTCCTGCCATCTGGCCGGAGCGGCATTGCTGGCCCACCCGACGGGCGTGGGTGCGCCGAAGTTCAGCCCGCCCCCAAAATTGAGGCAACAATAGTATTGGAAACTTCGGCAATCAGGCGGCCCATAAATGCACCATCTGGTGGAGCCTTTCGCAACCGATCTCAATCGTCCGCGCTAGAGTGGCATCGCCGGTATTCCCGCGCAGTGTCTCTCTCTTCGAGACATCAAAAAATAGGACATCTTGCGGACTGATCTCCATTTTCCCAACGGCGGCTTGATATATCACGCGCAGCATGAGCCGGATTACCTCGGGGTCCTCTGATTGTTTTCGAACGCCTAACTTGACAAGACGTAGCCGCTTCCCTTGCAAAATGGCCAAATCCGGGGTCGCCGAAATCCGAACGGAGCTGGAAGAATGGTAAATCCGCGGACAAGAAACAATTTTCCATTCTCGTTCGCCGTAGATCTCCATGTATGTCTCAATCGCACGCAAATTATTAAGGAGCTTCGTTCTGGCTTGATTTGATTCTGCAATCTCCGCTTTCTTCTGGAGGCCCCGGATTTCGGCCTGTAAGAATGCGGAGTCATTCTCCGCGTCGTGGTAGCCCCTGATGATTTGGACCGCGCGAGAATAGTACCTCATAACAATCTGCGCTTCGGTTGATTGAGGCTTCAGCAGGTACCTTACCGTTGACGCCTTCTTGCTAGGGCCACCCACTACAAATTCTGCGAACGCTTTGGCTGAGATTTTGATTTCCATACGAGGTCCTTTCAACTGGATGAGATCGAAGTCCTGCTTTGATCCCCACCGAAGCGCCCGGAGGACTTCTGGGCGCCTCGGCGTGTAGGGACTAGATCATCCAGCTCTCACCTCGTCTTCTTCCGGATTTGCGTCGGAGTAGACATCAACCTCTTCGGTAAATCCGTCATCGTTCGGCTCAAAGCTGCTTTCAGTAGGACCAGATTTCAGCCCATGTACCCGCTTAAACGTTCGGCCCCAGACAACCAGTTCCTCATCGATCTGGCTCAGGTCCTCGCGCCAGGCGTCACAGTCCCTGCGGTCAACCCCGTAAGTGTCTGCCATAGGTCTGCCATCGTCACCAAGCACTTCGGTGACAGCAGAAAAGGCTTGCTTGAGCCGCTCGACCGCACGGCTGAAATCTCCCAAGCGGTTTCGGTAGTGATCCAAAGGCGTATCGCCCGGTCGTTGCGCGCGCGCCTTACCAAGCGGCGGGAATTCACCTCTCAGGTAAATGTCGCTCACTACTTGGTCGCCAGAGTTGTCAGAAAGCCTCTTCGGTTGCCCGCCCTCGTCGACGGCTCGAATGGGTTCACTGTCGGCATAGTCTTTGAGAGCCTGGGCCAGCTGGAAAACCCCTTGAGTGGTTTGGCGCATAGCATCGAGAACCTCGCCGGGCGTTCTGCGGTCCGGTTGCTCGTTATTGTTCGAACCTCTGTCGGCATTTAAACGACCAGAAACAACCAGTGGATATGCCGCTCGAACGGCGAGTTCCAGTGATGCCGGTCCCGGTGCCGGGTCCGACTCGCCTCCGATCGCTTCCTTGACTTCCCGCAGGGCCTCGGCAAGCAACTGTTCGGTTGCTCGCCCGGTACAGTTCCAGGTGTCTCTGTGGGCCGCTTTTCCAAATGCGTGGCGCATGTACCGGCGAATCTGGTCTGTCTTCGAAGGATCGTCGACATGCGCCCTCAAGATCAGAGCCGTCGCGAGATCGTTGGATAACTTCGGCGTGATCCTCTTGCGCGTGGATTGACTTGTCACTGCCACTCGGATCGCGTACTCAACTCGGTCATCTCTAGTCATGAACAAGTGAGCGATTTCTGCTGCACGAATTGCTGGGTCATCTGAAAAATGAGCAGCCTTAGCTTCACCTCGGGTACAGGAGCCAGCAAAGTAGTCCCGCTTCGTTGCGGAGATCAGATTCTGCCGATACAACTCATCAAGCACCTCATCGGCAAGCGACTCATTTTCAGGTCCCTCGCCCCATGGCTTCGGTGGATCAACGTGGCGAAGAGCCACCATCGACTTTACCGCGGTGGGGAATCCAGTATTCCCAGACGGATGTCTGCGAAAACCAACAATGACAAGTGCCGGCAGTCTCTCGCATCGAAGCGCAGTTTGCTCCTCACCTGTCGGACCAGCGGCAAAGCGCTCGTTCAGCTTTTTCAGCAGGGTACGCAGCTTACCTTCTTGATCGTCGTACGGCACATCAGCAGATCTGATACTAAGCAAATCGTGCACAGCTGTGAGTCGCGATGAACCCTCAACAGTTGTGAGCGTAGTTACCGACACCGACTGATCGGCGTGCTCGTAGGTGGTTGCCACCAACCATACCGCCTCCATCACGCCCTGAGATGCGATGGAGGAGCGCCAGTCATTTTCGGCAAGGATGTATTGTGCAGCTTGTTGCGAAGCCCAGGTCAAGTGATGTCTGTTCTCAATATCTACGCTCAGTTCGGCATCTTCGGGACGCTCCGCGTTGCGAGACTTCGGCTCCGGGATGGGACGGAATTTCGAGTCTTCACTACCACTGCCCGGATCGGTAGCAAAAGGGTGGCGCCGAGAGGGGAGAATTCTAGGATTCCTGGGATCAGGCAAAACCTTGCGCGCCCAGACAGACGTGCGAATCCCAAGCAGAGTACCGCCCGGTACTGCAATCTCCTCCACCTCCGGGTCTTCCGGATCACCTACAGCCTTTCGAACCGCTGACGGATCGACTACCGCGTTGGCAATTGCAGTTGCGGACTCGACCGACAATTTAAACGCAGCGATGAGACGCTCAACGAGGGCTTGGCGGGACCGTGCATTGGCGTACTCAGGTAATGGCTCAACTGGACGAGGGAGAACAGACTCTTCGGAATAGATTGTCATTTGATGCTCCTTAGCAATCGGTAAATGCAACTGAGGCATATACAACCCGCTTAGTGCGGGTACCTCGGTTGCGACAATGAACGTCATAACCGAGGAGCTAAGGGCACATGAGAGTGTGACCCTGGCGCATCCTCCTTCCGCTTACCGTGTGTCCGGCGTCGCCGAAGGCGGCAGCGAACTTCTTGCTCATTCCCAAGACATACAGAAGACTCCAGGCACTCTGGTCGCTTCTGCGTAGCCGCCCTGTCAGAAATTCTGAAGGTGGAAGAGCATTTGCTCGCGTCGCAGTCCTAATTTTTCGACCCTAGCATAAAGCCGGACAAATTGCAAACCTGCCCTTCAAGTCCTGTCACTACAACCCACTAGGATCTCGATCAGGCACATCACTGCTCTTTTGGATTTGTCATTCGTACGGAATGCACAACTCCGGCAATCGGCGAGATGAAGAATTTGAGCCCATCTGATGGGTTTTGTCCGAGAGTCATTTTCCTCTTGGTCAGAAGCTCCGACTAGTGTCGATTCGAGCTTAGCTTTGCGTGGCAATCAACGGCGAAAAAGGCGACGGTAACCATGGAATGGAGCCACCGCGGATTGGCCAGCAGATTTATTTTTCAATGATTTAGCCACAGAGACGGCCCTTCGTGGATAATTGTCCCTATCGCAGAATTTTTGGGCGGAGACAGGACCAAATTGGCTCTTGAACAAAGCAGACTTCCTGACGGATGGACAATAGTCCGCATCGATCAAGCCGGGGCTGTGCGAATCGGCCGCCAACGCTCACCTGATAAGCATACTGGGAGGTATGCAACCAAGTACCTGCGCGCCGCGAATATCACACCATACGGGCTCAACCTCACAGATCTATTAGAGATGGATTTCACGCCGGCTGAGCGAAGCATATTTGCATTGCATGAGGGTGACGTTCTCTTGACAGAAGCGTCCGGAAGCGCGGCCCAGGTGGGCCGGGCGGCCATATGGCGCGGTGAAGTCAACGGTTGTTGTTACCAGAATACGGTTATCCGTTTTAGACCCCATTTGACTGTCCCCGAATACGCTCTCGTGGTCTTCCGTCATTACAGTACGTCGGGGGTCTTTGCGCGCGCAGCCAGAGGCGTCGGCATCCAGCATCTGGGTTCTTCGCGTTTTGCTGAACTCGAGTTTCCTCTCCCGCCTTTGAATGAGCAGCGCCGGATAACTGAATTGACCGATCGTCGGCTTGCCGAAATCGCCGAGGCAAGCGTACGCCTACGATCTGCCCTTGCCTATGTCGACGAACAAGTGCACGAAATTCTTGCCGCAGCGGCCGCAGGTGAGCTTGTCACGCAAGACCCTCCCTCAGGTGATGGAAAGCGCATCGATACGAGGGCACCGCGTCAAGCCCAACAGACCTTGTTTGATTTGCCGAAACCCGCCGCTACCGACGGGAAGCAGATCCTAGCTCAATTACCCACAAGTTGGGAGTGGGCGCCGGTCGATGAGATTGGCGAGGTAACGCTCGGAAGACAACGCTCGCCGAAGCACCAACAAGGGAAATATATGCGCCCGTATCTTAGGGTCGCTAACGTCTTTGAAGATCGAATTGACACGTCAGACGTTCTGACGATGAACTTCGCCCCGGACGAACTCGCAGTTTATGCCCTAAAGTACGGAGACATCCTGCTCAACGAGGGCCAAAGCCCAGAACTGGTTGGCCGCCCAGCGATGTACAGGGACGAGGTTCCAGGAGCATGCTTTCAGAATCATTTAATCCGGTTTCGCGCGGGTCCAAGAGTCGATGCCGACTTTGCCCTACTTGTCTTTCGGCACTTCATGCACTCGGGCGTATTTCGGGGCATCGCACGGTGGTCGACCAACATAGCGCACTTGGGTTTGGAGCGCTTTAGAGCTTTACAATTCCCGCTGCCTCCTTTGGATGAACAGAAACGCATCGTCAAAGAGGCGCATCGTCGCCTCAGCGAAGCAGCGGAAGTGAAGACTGCTACTCGGGCATCCCTCAACCGTCTGCCTGAGATCGAGCGAGAGCTGCTCGCAGCCGCGGTTGCAGGTGAGTTGGTGCCCCAGGACGCAAGCGAGGAGCCTGCCTCTGCACTTGTGAAACGCCTTGGAACACCCCCACGCGAAGTCATCTCAGCCGCACTTACAGTAGAAACTGATGGAGTAACGACCATGCCCAAAGGAGAAACTCTAAGTCCCCGACCCACTTTAACAAGTGATCTGGCCTCAGTTCTGCGAAGCGCCGGACGGCCACTTCCGTTGCCTGAATTGTTTGGTCGAGCCGGCTATGATCGGAACCAACCTGAGCACGTTGAACTCTTCTATCTAGCGATTCGCTCGCAACTGGGCCAGACGATTCGCCAGACCGGCGACCTTTTGGAGAACGCTCTATTGGAGCCAATCGATGCGGCTTGATCAAGTAACTATCGGCGAATTCAAGAACCTGCGGGATTTTCACGTCAATTTCGACGAGAGTTCTCCGTACACCGTCTTGGTCGGTGAGAACGGCTCTGGCAAGTCGAATCTCATAGAGGCACTGTCCTTGATATTCCGTAATCTAGACCTTGATCTGGAGGCGCCCTTCTCCTACAACCTCAAATATAGGTGCCGTGAATACGATGTGGAGGTGCGCGCAGCCGCACACCATTACCCGCAGTTCTCGGCCAAACTTCATTCGGAAGTGGACTATACAGAGTTGGCTAGGAAGCGCTTCATGGCCGAAGACAAGGATGGTCGTCCCCTGTATCGTCCAGCGTTTGTGTTCGGATACTATTCCGGTCCAAGTGATCGACTGGCGTCGATTTTCTCCAAACATCGCGAACGCTACTATAGCTGGATCATCAAGTCACCCGCTCAACGCGCGAAGAAGCTCGCAGATCCTAATAGCTTACGTCGGCTCTTCTATGCACAAACATTGCATGGTCAGTTCGCACTGATTGCTTTTTTCATGGAAGCGACCGTGGATTCAGACGAGGATCGAACATTTCTACGAGAGCATCTCCAGATCGATGGACTGGATTGCGTTCTATTCGCTTTCAAACGCCCGCCCTGGAATAGAAAAGGGGGTGATCCTCGCTTTTGGAACGCTGTGGGAGAAGTTCAAGAATTCCTGGGACACCTGTACAAAAATGCGATGTTGCCGGCGCGCATGGAACGAAGAATGGAGGACGAACTCTCAAGCCGATCGATTGAGAACCTTTATCTGTTTCTATCCAATCGGGAGGCTCTCGAAGACGTCTACCGACTATACGGGAACCAATATGCCTTTTTTACAGCCCTGGAAAGTACACATTTATCCGAATTGTTAGGGGAGGTCCGCACTCGGGTTCGTATGACGCTTGCCGCGGGCGGAGGCGAGGTGACCTACCGCGATCTCAGTGAAGGCGAACAGCAATTACTCCTCGTGTTGGGGCTCCTGAAATTCACAGCACGAGACGAGGCGTTATTCCTTCTCGATGAACCAGATACGCACCTCAATCCAGCCTGGAGCACCCAATACCTCGATTTTCTGGATAGATTCATTCGTGGGCGAAACAGCTGCCATATAGTCATGTCAACCCACGATCCGCTCGTTTTTGCCGGATTAGAAAGGGCTCAGGTCCGGATCTTCCGGCGCAACTCCGACGGATTCGCGATGGCCGAGGTGCCTGATCAAGATCCCAAGGGAATGGGCGTAGCCGCAATACTCACGAGTGACCTTTTCCGTCTGCGTTCGACTTTAGATTCAGCCACCCAGGCTGACCTTGACCGTCAGCGAATACTCGCTATGAAAAAGGAGTTGGATCCTCAGGAGGAGGAAGAATTACGCGCTCTCAAGGTAAAACTCAGCGCTTTGGGGTTCACGCAGACCATTCGCGATCCGCTATATCAGCTTTTCTTAGAAGCATGGACGCAACGGGAAGATCCAGCGTGGGTTCAAGCTGTTCAATTGACTCCCCAACAACGACGCGATCGCGCACGCCTTGCGGCCCAGATAGTCGAGGAATTGCGTCGCGAGGGGAAGGAAAGCTGATGCGCTTCATTGATCTCGAAAAAATCAAGCCTCAAATACGGGACGAGATCGGAGCGCTAGAGGAAGCAAAGGCTGAAGTGTTGGCTGCTCCTGATCAAGAGGTCAGATCGACACTTATCGAACGGTATCGTAGCCGGTGGACGGCAGTGCGCGCAGCCTTTTCGAAATACTCACATGACAAATGCTGGTACGTTGAGTGCAAGAATCTTGGCACAGACGACGATATCGACCACTTCCGGCCGAAACTCGGTGTCAAAGAGGCTCCAAACCATCCGGGGTACTACTGGCTAGCCTTCGACTGGACAAATCTTCGGTTGAGCTGCCATCGTGCAAATCGCCCGCGGACCAATCCAGAGACCGGTGAGACTGGCGGTAAGGCAGAACACTTCCCTCTAATTGACGAGCGTACGCGTGCCGAAGGACCAGGTGACGACATTAAAAGGGAGGTCCCTTCACTTCTGGATCCAACCAATCTTGCCGATGTTGCCCTGTTGTCTTTCAAGCCCAACGGAGAAGTCGATCTCTCACCTGAATTCAAGGGGCAGCCTGTTGCTGAAGCCAAGTTCGAGGTCAGCCGTCTAATTCTCCATCTCAACTGGCCCAAATTCAGGGATGCTCGTGTCGTTCTCTACAATACGATTGCGCGCATCGTTGATCGCGGAGAACGGGAAGCCCCGTTAGATTACGGCGGTATACCTGCAGCAAGTGGATCATTCCTCGATGCCTGTCGCGATTTGCGAAACGCCATGGGTGAAGACGTGGAATATTCCGCGGCTGCCCGCGTTTACGTTGAATCCTTCAAGCACATTTGGTGGGTCCGTGACATAGTACTCAAGGTGGCTGCATAATGGAAAACCGTGACCCGAAGAACGATGCGGCTGGACTCATTCGAAAGCTCTGGCAGTACTGCAATGTACTCCGCGACGATGGTCTCTCCTATCCCGATTACGTCGAGCAACTGACATACCTTCTGTTCCTAAAGATGTCAGACGAACAGGAAGGGGGGCCTGTCCCAAGCAAGTATGGCTGGAGTACCCTTATGGGCCTCGACATTCAAGAGATGCATCAGCAGTACGCCCGTATTCTTGGTGCATTGGGAAAACGAGGCGGCATGCTTGGCCTTATATTCCACAATGCAAAGAACAAAATTCGTGATCCTGCCAAACTGCGGCTCTTAATCGTCGACCTGATTGGCCAAACGGAATGGACCGGTTTGTCACCGGACTTGAAGGGCGACGCATATGAAGGATTGCTTGAGAAAAATGCGAGAGATACGAAGAGCGGCGCCGGTCAATACTTCACACCTCGACCACTCATTGATGCGATCGTAGAATGCGTCAATCCACGACCTGGCGAGGTCGTTTGCGACCCGGCATGCGGAACAGCTGGCTTTCTGTTAGCTACTTATGACCACATCAATCGCTCAAACAAGAAACTAACCCGCAAACAGAGGACGGAACTCGCAACGAAGTCGATCCGTGGAGTGGAACTTGTAGAAGAGGTGGCACGCCTTGCAACAATGAATCTATTGCTACATGGTGTGGGAGGGAATGCTGAAGATGAATTGCCGGTCGTGTGCAAAGACAGCTTGATTGAGCCACCTAAAATCCAGGTGGATGTGGTTTTGACGAATCCACCCTTTGGTATTAAAGGCAGTGTGACGTATGCGCAGGAAGATCGACATACGAGGAATGAAGACACGCTAACGATCGTGCGTCCTGACTTTTGGGTTCAAACAGCAAATAAGCAACTGAACTTTCTTCAGCATGTCGTCACTTTGCTGAAGCCTGGTGGACGCGCGGCAATTGTCGTCCCTGACAACGTGCTGTTTGAGGGTGGAGCCGCATCTGTTATTCGCAGACGGCTGCTGGAGTCTTGTCGCGTTCACACTTTGCTCAGACTTCCCACAGGGCTGTTCTACGCGCAGGGCGTGAAATCGAATGTGCTTTTCTTTGATAAGCGGAACAGCGTCAAGAGAGCAATTTCCAGTTCTGATCTTATCTGGACTTATGATCTGCGGTCGGAAAAACGGTTTTCGCTCAAGACGAAGCCCCTTCAACGGCAAGATCTTCAGGAATTCGTAACGCTCTTCCGTTCGGATTTTCGAGCGAGCCGCACAAGGGCAGCGAAGAGTCAGGAGCGCTTTCGAAGTTTTCATACCGTGGACATAGCCGCGAGTCCTGATTGTCGTCTCGACTTGGCTTGGGATGACGCATCCCTCAAGCAGCGTACTCCTGGACTGGTCCGGTTAAATCAGCTTTCGATGCTCATCTCGGAAGATTTGCGGCGTGCACTGGCATTGCTAAACCGGCATTCGGCTGACGCAGAGAAGAAACGCGCTTAAACGCGGCGGAGAAACTCGAGAAGAAGGTGCTTGAGCGTGTACATTATGCGAAGAAATGAGAAATCGCGGCCCCTGTCGCCTCAGAGAGTGCATTGTGGAGCACCGATTCGAGCAGGCGGTTGGCTTCGGTCTGCGCGGTGATGAGGCGGGTTTCCAGTTGGTCGCACATGGCCATCAACTCATCGATCTTGGCAATGATTCGGTGTTGCTCCGCGAGAGGTGGCAGGGAGACGGAAAGTGACCGGATGTTGTCTAAGTTGAGTCCCGGTTTCCCCGCACCATAGGCTCTTTCCACCAGTTCGCGTCGGCCCCCGTTTTCGGTCATCAGGAATAAAAGCAGCCAGCGCGACAGATCTGTGCTCGTCGGCTTGATTAGGGCGACATGCTGGCTCACGTACGCCTCGCCGAGATCCTGTTCCAATAACGCAGGATTCGTTACACCTGCCCCTGTGATCACAATCAAGAGGTCGCCCTTTGAAACTCTTGTTCTGGATCCCTCCGAACTCTTCGGTGGGTTGACTGAGGCGAGATCGTCCAACTTGAGCTGCCCAAAACGAATGTTCTGTGCCCGGATAAATAGCGGGCCTTGACTGGCGTAGTATTCTGCCCATCCCCTCGAGCCACTCGTAATGATGTTGCAGAGGCTTGAAAATTCCACGTTGGCCCAGTTTTTGGGGGATGCTGAGAGCAGAATGCTCGTGTTCTGCTGCTTGACCACCTTTCGCGCAGGGATAGCACCTGCCTTTATCAGGCGGTCCTGCTCTTGGCGAATCCAATTAATTAGTTCGTCAATTGGTTCGTCTCTTGAATCTTGGGGAACAAGTCTACCGCGAACAGCGAGGTTTAGAATGGTCTGCCGGAGGTGCTGGATCTGGTCGGGACGAACGGTGATGCGTGGGAGATGGCCTACGAAGAACTGGGCGTGGCTGGGCAGGGCTTCGGCGTCAGCGCCATTGTTCAGATGATGGTGGGCTGACGCTGCAAGCAGATCGCAACGTCTCTCGCGCTCGCGCTGCGCAACCTCTAACCGCTTACACAGCGTCATCAACTCATCGACCTTGGCAACGATGCGATGTTGCTCATGGAGCGGAGGAAGAAGAAAGGCGATGGTGTGAAGATCACCTAGGTTGAGCTTATTAGTGTGAGTTCCTCCGCCGACCTTGATGCGATCGAACTCCTTCTCGACTAAAGGAGAATTGAGAAGTAGCCGAAGAAAGTGTGGAGCAACCAGCTCGTGATTGAACCGAATGAGTCCTACACTCACGAACAGACTAAACGACCACCGCCTGAAAGGCGGTGGGTTTGGGTTGCGACTGAAAGTCGCCGGTTTGCGGCTGAAGCCGCTTGAAAGCGCCCGGCTGAGAGCCGGCTCAAGGCTCGCTGGGCGCTGTGATCTTGAAGCTCTCTCCAGGGTCCTCCCACTTCTGGCTTTCGATATAGCGCCGGATGGTCTCCTCGTCAACCGCGCCCACGCTCGCGCAGAAATACCCGCGCGCCCAAAGGTGTTGGCCCCAGTATCGCTTCTTCAACTGGGGAAATTCGGCCTGAAGCATGTGGCTGGAGCGCCCCTTCAGGTACTGCACCAGCTTGGCCGGCGCCAACTGCGGCGGTACGCTCACCAGCATGTGAACGTGATCCGGGCTCACCGAACCCTGCACGATCGTCACATCCCGGCCTTGGCAGATCTGCCGCAACAGATCCCGCGTTCGCAACGCAATCTCCCCTCGAAGTACCTTGTATCGGTACTTCGTCACCCAGATGATGTGGTACTTCACATCCCATACCGAATGGCTGTTCTCCCTATACTCCACCATCCCGCCATTATCCAGCACCGAGGCTGAAAGCTCTCCGCCTCAAAGGCGGAGGGCTTAGACCTGGTGGCGGAAGCTAAATTCAACGTCAGTTTCCACGAGCACAGCCTTACCGAGCGTTCCGATCCGACCGATCAGAATGTCCCCCCGTCGAGGGTCACAGCGTCTAAATAGGAGTGCGTGCTCCTCACGCGAGATGAATCGCGTGTTTGTGAGGTCCAGTCTTCCGCTGCTGAAGTCCTTTACTGAAACAAAAGGAATGCCCTCGTTTACGTATGTTGGAGTCTGATGAGTACCGTCAGTAATCTTGTCGGCAATTTGTCCGAGTGTGGTCTCAGCCCATCCGCATGGTGTTAAAGCGCCGGTAGCAGAAGGCTCGCACGTGCCTTGGACTCTAACCCTTGCGCTCTTTTGGAAGTAGTTCGCGTGAACACGCTTAATGAGTTCTGCCGCGGTCTCGTCAGCGGGATCCTGCTCCATAAGCTTGCCCCGTACAGCCAGATCAAGGATGAATCGCCGCAGGCGCGGAACTGCGTCTGGCGCATTACTGATGCGATTGAAATAGGCGAGCAGTAGGTCGGTGCTCATCGTAGCAACGCCTCGGCCAGGATGGTTTTGAGCTGGTCGCGGAGCTCGGCGGCCTGGATTTCGGCCTCATCGAGCCGCTTGAGCAGTTTCTCGGGGTCGTCGTGCTCATCAGCGACCGTATTGGGGTTCTTGAAGTCTAGGTTGTAACCGCGCGCCTTGACCTCCTCGGCCGTTACCTTCCATGCGACCTCATTCGCGACGCGGCCTTTGCGGTTAGGACCGCCCCACCACGCTACACAGGGTGCCAAGTGTTCCACGCGGATGGGCTTGGTCATGGAGTACGCTTTTTGGCCCTCCGGCACGCGATGCTCGTAAAACCAAATCTCCTTTGTCTGCGAGCCCTTCTCAAAGAACAACAGATTGGTACCAATGCTGGCGTAGGGCCGGAAGACGCTGTTGGGAAGACGGACAATAGTGTGCAGGTTGCACTCCTCCATCAGGTGTTCTTTCAGTCGAGTCTTTACGCCTTCGCCGAACAGCGACCCGTCTGGCAATACAATCGCTGCGCGCCCATTCACTTTCAGGATTCGGATGATCAATGCGAGAAACAAATCTGCGGTTTCACGGGTCTGGAAATGCTTGGGGAAGTTGCTCTCAATCCCGTCTTCTTCCTTTCCGCCGAATGGTGGATTAGTGAGGACGATTGCGACGCGATCCGAGTGCGTGTAACTGATATATGGCCGGGCGAGGGTGTTGTCGCGGCGAACGAAACTGGGATCCTCAATGCCGTGGAGCAGCATGTTGGTGACGCAGAGCATATGCGGCAGTTGCTTCTTTTCGACTCCCTGGAGGGCCTGCTGCATGGCCAGCTCATCTTCGACGCGCTTGACATAGAGCTGCCGCATGTGACGGATGGCGCAAGTGAGGAAGCCACCGGTTCCACAGGCAGGATCGAGCAGGCTTTCGCCAGGTCGGGGGTCGATGCGGTCAACCATGAAGGCCGTGACCGCGCGCGGCGTGTAATATTCGCCCGCATTGCCGGCGCTCTGAAGGTCATTGAGGATCTGCTCGTAGATGTCGCCGAAGTGCTGGCGCTCAGCCAGGTTGTTGAAGTCGACCTCGTTGATCTTGTTCGCGACCTGGCGAAGGAGTTGGCCGGACTTCATGTAGTTATAGGCGTCCTCAAAGACGCCTCGGACGACGCGGCGGCGGTCTCCTTTCTGGCCGGCAACGGTGAGCTCCTTGAGTCGGGGGAAGAGCTGATCGTTGATGAAGCCAAGCAGCTCGTCGCCGGTGATGCCTTCGGGGTCGGCAGCCCAGGCGCTCCAGCGGAGATCTGCCGGGATGGGCGAGCGGTAGTTTTCGTTCATCAGTTCGATCTGCTGATCCTGGTCGTCGATGATCTTGAGGAAGAACATCCAGCAGAGCTGCGAGATGCGCTGGGCGTCGCCATCGACGCCGGCGTCCTTGCGCATAATATCCTGAATGGATTTGACTGTATTGCGAACTGACATAAGGTTACCTAGCTACCTGGACTCAGCTGCTCTTTGATTTGTCTGGTCATCCGATGGAGCGGGTCCAAGCCCGGTGAGGGATAAAGCGCGTCTTTTTCCACCTTTGGGAATGCGCCATCATTCCAAAACGTTTTCGGATCGAAACGAAACTTAGCAACGAGCCTGCGACCAAAGTCAATTTCATAGTGCGCGTAGAGCTGCTTTTGCTCGTAGCCAATCATCTCGGGGTACTCACCCAACAGATACCCTTCTTGAATATGCGGCCGAACCGCAGCAGGTGGGCAAACACTCGATAGACGCACGACTTGCAGCCCCGCTTCAGCACTGGCGGTGATTGCGCCACTCAAGTTTGGAACCCCGACAACAAAAACAAATGCCTCATCTTCGGTACTGATCGAAGCGAAAGATGCTGCGATTCGTAGCGAATGGGTCACATCGAGTAGCGGGGTCGGGCATACCTCATAATGCTGGAGAATGGACCACCTGACGATTTGATATCGCTGAAGTCCTGCGATTCCCATGAACTTCTTCTGCCGATAGGAATCGACCAATAGTCTTTCAGCTTTCCTCAGATCCTGAAAACGCTGAATGAGAGTTGACGAGGAAGGGTTGTGCCGAGACTTTGGCCGAAACAGGGATGGCTTCAGCGTAGTGTTGAGGTGATTATTCTTATAATCTCCATTCTGCCCTCGAAACAGGAGCACGAAGTCGCGATTCCGAAAATGCAATTCCGCGACCTTGGTCGCCAGTTCCAAAAACGACTTCACCCTGTGTGCAGCCATTCCGCGTACATCGATGCAGTTCTTGGGCTCGGACCTCGCCGCACCGTCGGGAAATGACCAAACTTCTTGCTTTCCAATAGTTTCCATACTGGTTATGCTGCCCCTTCGTAAAGCTCGGTCTGGAGTTTATTGACTGCGCGTTCAAAATCTTCCCGTGTGCCAAATTGTCTGATGAGTTGCAACGGTGTCCCCATGGCGTCAAGCGGAGGAATCTGGAGAATTCGCGGATTGCTAAGATCGATGATGCCGTCGTCCTGGTACTTCTGCAGTATGGCTTCAAGTACTGCGCGGGCCTGCGGGCCATACTTTGTGAAAACATCTCGCTTGCGAACGTTGTCAGCGCGTTCGCGGCGAGTAAGCGCGGGCTGATCGAACGCGATGTGGCAAATCAGATCGAACGGATCGAGGTCTTTTCCAACCTCATCGGCCAGCGGCTCCAGCGATAGGCCTTCCGTTTCGAGTTCATCGATGATGACCTGCTTCTTTTCGGCCGAAGTCCAGCGGCGGAGGAATTCGTCGAGACTGGAGAACTTGCTCCTCAGCGCCTTCTTGGTGAAATCGCGCAGGCTTTCGGTAATCAGCTTCCCCTCGTGGTCGAGATACTCGACGCGTTCGGCGAGAACCGCGACTTTAACTCCATCGACGTAGACCTTGCGCCGGACTTGCTCGTCGGAATCGATGTTGATGTCTGGCGGTTCACCATCCACAATGACTTCGTCTTCCCCCGGCTCCGGCGGAATCGGATCATCGCCGTCACTGATGGGAGGCTCATTGTCCGGAGGTGTTATCGGGTCGTCTTCGCCCGGTTCGTAGATCTGAACCGGCTCGCCATCGAATTCCGGGTCGGCGAAGTGGTTGGTCGCCCCACGGAAATCCATGATAGTGAAAAAGAACTTCTTCGTGTCCTCGTGAACACGCGTCCCGCGCCCGACAATTTGCTTGAACTCCGTCATTGACCCAACTGGACGGTCGAGAACGATTAGTCGACACGTCTGAATATCGACGCCAGTAGACAGCAAGCGAGACGTGGTGACAAGTGTGGGGTATTTCGACTCAGGATCGATAAAGTTTCCAAGCTGCGCTTGCCCCTCGTTGTCACTACCGGTGATGCGCATGACGTAGCGATAGTTCTCGTCGCAGAGATCCTTATTCGCGTTGGTAAGGACACTGCGCATCCGCGCTGCGTGCTCTTCATCCACGCAGAAGACAATTGTCTTCTGGAATCGATCGCCGCTCTCCTTGAGGAACTCCGTCACCTTTGCAGCGACGAGTTTGGTCCGATCATCGATCACAAGCGTGTTGTCGAAATCTTTCCTGTTATAGAGGCGGTCTTCAACCTCATTGCCTTCTCGGTCTGTCTTACCCGGCTCAGGCCGATACCCCTCGATATCAACGTCGATGTGCACCTTAATGACTTTGTACGGCGCAAGGAAGCCATCCTGGATTCCCTCTTTGAGAGAATACGAATAGATCGGTTTGCCAAAGTAATTAATGTTGGAAACGTACTCCGTTTCCTTGGGGGTTGCCGTGAGGCCGATCTGGGTAGCGCCAGAAAAGTGATCCAGAATCTCACGCCAAGCCGAATCCTCTGCGGCGCTACCGCGGTGGCATTCGTCAATCACAATCAAATCGAAGAAGCCGGGTGAGAATTCACGGTACAGCTTCTGGCGCTCCTCGGGGCCCGTGATTGCCTGGTACAAACCCAGGTACACCTCATAAGCCGTGTCAATACGCCGTTTCTTGTCAAGGGCGGTGGCGACTTCAGATTCGGTGCCATCGTCCCGCTCGATGGTCTTGCTACTCGTGCTCAGCTTTGCCATCGCGGCCCCAAACGGACGGAAGTCGTTCACCATGGTTTGATCGACCAGGACATTCCGGTCTGCAAGGAACAGGATGCGCTTCTTGCGGCCGGCCTTCCAAAGGCGCCAGATGATCTGGAATGCGGTGTAGGTCTTTCCGGTTCCGGTTGCCATCACAAGGAGAAGTCGATCCTGGCCCTTCGCGATTGCTTCAACAGCGGCATTCACCGCGTTCACTTGGTAGTACCGGGGCGTCTTCCCGCTCCCATCGTCGAAGTAATCCTGAAGGACGAGTTTTTCCTGAGCGTCATCAAGGCCCTTCCACTGCCGGTACTTCTTCCAAAGATCATCCGGAGAAGGGAACGCACCGAGGGCGAGGTTCGCTTCTTTCTCCGGGCTGATTCCTGTGCGGTCGTGAAAGAGAAAGCTGTCGCCATTTGAAGAGAATACGAACGGTATATTCAGGGTGGCGGCATATTCGAGGGCCTGCTGCATGCCGTCACCCACCGAATGATTGTTGTCCTTCGCTTCGATCAGCGCGATCGGGATATTCGGCTTGTAGTACAGGATGTAGTCGGCCCGTTTTGGCTTCCCGCGCGAGACGAGTTTTCCGCGAACAATTATCCTGCCTTTCGTGAACGAGACCTCTTCCCGGATCTGGGCCATAGGATCCCAGCCGGCCCTTTGTACGGCCGGGGAGATGAATTTGGAACAAATGTCCCGTTCGCTGAGGTCCGTCTTATTCACAGCAGTCCGCCCGGCAATCAGCATTGAGCTGAGTCGTGTCTGGATTTGACTCCCCCATACTAAACTGCGAGGCGTGGCAGCACGCTGGAACGTGCGAAAATCTAGCTATTCGGGTCCGGAGTCCATCCTTTGATGAGCGCCAGATGGGGTGAGGGGTGGAAATGAAGAGACAAAATTCAAAACGAAATCTCTGTGCCGAGTTGATGGATGCCTTGCCCACGCCGTCCTCTGCCGAAGCCTTCTTACTGGCTAAAAAGCTAATCAATTCTCTGCACGCTGGGATCGAAAACACCCAGCTTCGTCCCGAATGGACGAATCAGAATCTGAATTTGCTGCGCGCTTTTGCGAATGAGCAAGGAGCGGAGAGCTATCCATCGGACCCGAAGGCTCCGGACAGGGAGGGCCAGTTCCTTTGGGACTTCATCGCCTACAAGCCGGGCCAAGGAATTCTGCTCGCGGCTGAGTCCGAACATGACAACAAAAAACGCGAGATTGCCCGGGATTTCGAAAAGCTGCTCTATGTGCGCTCCCCCGTGAAGTTGATGCTTTGTCGCCTGGACCATCGCCACCACTCCTTTGACGACGCCAGGGCGGAAGCGAACGACATTAAGAACGAGATGGAGAAATGCATGCGACGCAGTTGCGATTGGTACACGCCGGGGGAAGTGTTCGTCCTCTATTGTGTCTGGTGGGCGGAGGCTGGAGGGGCCAATCGCGATGTTGCTTTCCTACTGAAGATCGGAGGCGATCTGAAGTACGCGCCGCTCGGCGCTGCCGAGTTTACGGTCGCGTAGGCTATGGTCTCAGCGCAGGAATTTGAGGGCACCGCCGTTGTCAGTGATCCGCATTTAGGGCAGACTGCAGACATTTTAGGATTTCCCGGCGATGCGCAATCTGCGCCTCTAAGTCGTTCACCACCTCGTCCTTTCCACTTATTGTGCAGAGAAACCTTTTCAGCGTTTCTTGTGAGCGCACAACCTCTGCACCAAAGAGCCAGATGCCCTGGTTCACCCGTTCTGGGCGATTCCCATCCGTTCCAGAGCATCTGACGAGGAAATCGGCGGCTTCTCCAGCGGGTGCTCCGAGGCACGTCGCAGCCCTCTCTACCCAAATGTCAACCGGCTGGAGCAAGCGCCTGTCTTCCGCCCTAATTGGGAAAACATTGAACCGGCATGCGACGTCACGCATGAAAAAGGAGGCGATTTTCTCGCCTACGCCTGATACCTCTCGTAAGCGATCGTGAACGATTTGGGGTGTGTTTGGCAGATTGTCCACTACCCACTTGGCAAGCGGCTTTTCAAGTGTCTTGTCTAGCTCTATCACTGAGATCCCCACTGTGTGGTGGGTTGCGCCCTTGTGTCTAAATTCCGTACCCTTTGGGGCAAGCGGGTTGACCTTCGGATTTATGCCTTTCCCCCCAAATTCGCCGCAGAAGTCGTGCCAGATCGACGTGGAGTCAAGATCCTCGGGATTCCTCGGTGCGACGACTTTCACGGCGGTTTCGCTGTATTTTGGCGCTCGACCAGCTCGCTCAAAGGCGTAACCGTCGAGAAAGACCGCCAAGGATTGCGCTCGATTGGAAAGCGCTTCTGGGTACCTATCCCAGGTTGGGTCCAAATCGTCGGTTTGGTAAAGCTCTCCGAGAGCGGCGAACACGTTGAGGAATCGATGAACTGTCACACCTTCCATTCGTCACCGCCGAAATTCGGAATCTTGGTTTCTCATCTTAGGATGGCCGAGGTTTAGCGGAAGCTCGCATAGTGCACCTCCCGGCCAAGTAGATCATCTCTGCTTATTCCATGGCGGCAATGCGCCGTGCGCCTTCTCATAGCCGGCGATGAGCAAAGACTCAACCTGCGCCGCTTGGTCCGCCGGGTACTCAATCCAGGACAATTCGAAGTCGGTGCAGTCAGCGAACTCGGCCCGAATTCGAAGACTCGTTTGGTTTCCGTGGCCCGGATGAAAGTACTGCGTAATGCGCCTTTTCAGGCCATCGGCATTCGTCGCCTTTCCGAAGTAGACAAGGTCAGACGGCCCAAATGAGCGATGGGCGTTTGAGCATCGAATGGCGTACACGCCCGTGCGAGAAGGAAGCGAGGCAAGCAGTGTCTTCTCCGTTGACAAATTCAACGGATGCCAAGTGCGGAAGCCAAAAACGTTGAGCGCCGCGCTGTTCATGGCGACCTGCCTTCTGAGGACTATTATCGCTTCCGGTCCCGATGCCGGCCATCAGACAGGATCTTTGCGTCTCTAATCTCCTGATCAAACACGCTGGCTCAGCCCTGTTACCGGTTCGGGTTTCGCGGCTTGTTGCACCCTGCTGCACCGTATTTCCAGTAGCCATTTTGTAGCCACTCTGTACCGGATCCCGTGCGTCTTGGTGCATCAAAATGCAAGATAAAATCGCAATCTATCTAGTTGATAATAATCGTTATAACTGCGTATGTCTCTGTTTCGCTTGATCTTCGATTTTAGGGGCAAAATCGGATTAAAAGGGCGTTGCTCTACCAACTGAGCTACGAGCTCACTGCTATTCCAGGTTAGCACAGCCGCGGGTCGCCCCGCTGATGTCAGCCCTCGCCCTCTCCGGGCAAATTCAGCTTGCCCCCATCCTTGTCCCGGAGTACAAAGGAGCAACCTGCATCCGCCTCTCATCGCCCGCCGCTCAGCAGCGGGCCTGCGTCTGAGGAGCAGCAGTTCTGCTGCGAGGGTCCTGCCGTGCGCCGCTGGTTGCTCCGTCTCGCTCTGCTCTCTCTCGTGCTGCACGGCGATCCCGCCCGGGCTGGCGACAATTGGACGCAGCCCACTCCCGAAGAGCTGAAGATGACTTCCGACCCTGCCGCTCCCGCAGCGCCGGCCGTGTATCTCTTCCTCGAACAAACCGCCGACGACATCAAACACGAACGCACGTATTATGCCCGGATCAAGATCCTTACCGACGAGGGCCGGCAGTACGCTGACGTGACCATGCCCTACTGGGCGAAGGAAGAATGGATTCGCGGCGTGGAGGGACGCACCATCCACAGCGACGGCACCGTGATCCCCTTCCGCGGCAAAACCTGGCAAAAGGAAATGGTCAAGGCTTCGGGCGTGCGCATCATGGAAAAGGGCTTCTCGTTGCCGGACGTTCAGGTGGGCAGCATCCTGGAATACCGCTACACCACCGCCTACTCGGACTGGTGGCCGCCGCGCTGGTATCTGCAGCAGCCCATCTTCGTGCACGCCGCGCATTATCGCTACATGCCGGGCGAGGGCGGCCTGGTCTTTGCCTCGCGCTTCCTCCCCGCGAATGCGCAGATCAGCGAGAAAAAAGGGTGGGACCTGCGCGTCACGAATATTCCCCCTCAAGTGGATGAGGACGACTCTCCGCCCATGCATAGCCTCGGCTATCACGCGCTGTTTTTCTATGTGGACGGCACAGCCTCCACGCCGGACCGGTATTGGGCGAACCAGGGCGCATACTGGAGCGCGGCCGTCGATGCGTATGTTGCCCCCGATCAGCTCAAATCCGCCGTAGCGCAGCTCGTCGCGCCTGGCGACAGCGACGAACAAAAGCTGCGCAAAATCTACGCCGCGGTCATGAAGCTCGACAATACGACCTTCACGCAGCAGGATGACGCGGACCAGGACGACAAGGCCGAAAAGCGAAAAGCGGCCACCGTGGCCGACGTCTGGCTG
>Ga0335074_10001890_pt1 | contig 28396 bp, 29 predicted proteins | sample Lox_Sample_23_FD_206715 | JGI IMG/M metagenome (GOLD analysis project Ga0335074, IMG submission 206715) | Soil microbial communities from Loxahatchee National Wildlife Refuge, Florida, United States - Lox_Sample_2.3 | ecosystem: Environmental > Terrestrial > Soil > Wetlands | place: USA...
GGTGACGGAAAATCAGCCGTTCTGGCCAACTGTTCTTATTCTTTAATTTTTGATAGACGACCGCGCACAAGCACACTCGCCCTCCAATAGTAAATACGGATGAAACCGGGCAATCTTTCAAAAAATCCACACTTTTTTGGGATTATCCGGTTGACAAACAATGAGCTTGCAGACCGGGCGAACCCTTAAAATACCGTGCATTTGCTGGCAGATACGTCATGAGATTGGGCGTGTTGCAGCAATAGTTTGTGAACTAGATAATCCCACACTTTTTCATAATCGGCAAAATGGACTCTACCCGGGATTTCCCATTTGACTTGAGGTTCATGGTGCAAATTGCAGTTTTTCTGGTCGTTTCCGCGATTTTCCTCCCAATGCTTGGCTTGTCAAGCCATTTTTCAACGCCGAAACACGTTTTTTCGGTGCCGTCGTCCTGTTGGGCAGGGGGTTTGACGCTCCAACCAGCCGCTTGAGCCTGAGGCAGCGACACTTCACCCGTATAGACTGATGTTTTCATTCGTTTTTCGTTCATCCACTGGCCGCTGCGGACAGGCGCAGGCGGCCTATTGCCTGAAGGATTGAGCGGAATAGCTCTCGCGGCACTGCCACCTCCGCCATCTGGAAGACCACTTTCTTTGAATGGCGCACCACCTTGCCGGGCTGGAAAAACAACCTGAATGCGAGCCGTGAAAAGCTGGCGTGCCGATCGGAACGGAGAAACGGTTGATCGGTTCCCGGTGGCGCCGGAGGCAACCGCCCTAAAACACCGGTCCGGGGACGAATAACGCCCATGTCTGCCATGGCAGACAAACCCTGTTGTCTCCGCACGGAGACACATGGCCGCCGGTCATTTCGTGGCCGGCGGTTTTCACCCTCAACCAAAGGAATTCAAATGCACTGGGAACAAATCATCGGCCGGGGCATTCTTGCCCTGGTCCTCATTGCCGTCATTTATTTCATCTGGCCATACATTGTCGGATTCCTGGCCGTCGTCGGCGCTTTTCAAATCTATCGCGTCTGGCGCCATTATACCGGTCGGGGCGGTGATCAAAGCGGCGGAGCCGCAGGAGAAGCTGACCGTGGGGCGGCTTCTTTTTTCGCTATCAGGTGCCGAATTTAGAAACCGAAGACAAAGAATGGTCACTGTTGGCCGCGAGCGAAGTTATGGAGGCTTGCCGGGTATCGCCGTTGGTCAGCAATGCAAAGAACGAATTGCCGGAATGTCCGAAACCAGCATGAAATTGGCCGGCTGAATTTAGTTGCCGAATCGAAGCGAAAGGCGTCCACTCGCTACATGAAAATCTTCCTTTCATTCCTCACCGTCTTAACGTTCACACAGTTGCTGGTCGGTTGCGCCACCAGCCAACCCGCAAAAACCTTGACCTCGCTCGACAGCGGCCAAAAGGTTTTGCTGACAGTCGGACAGAATTTGGTCGTGCAACTGCGGAGCAACCCAACGACCGGCTATGATTGGAACGAGCGGAGCGTGACCGAATCAGTTTTGGAAAAAGTCGGCGAACCCATCTTCACGCAGGACTCCGCTCCGACTGGGATGGTTGGCGTCGGCGGCACTGAAATCTGGCGTTTCAACGCCACGAAGGTCGGACAGCAATCTTTGATTTTCGATTACGCCCGCTCTTGGGAAACGAATGTCACCCCGGCACAATCTGTCAGTTTTTACGTGTGGGTGGAAAGCAAGTGAACGGACAATCTTGTTTTTGCATTATAAAACCATGCCGCTGCCGCCCAACACTTTCAGCCGGATATTTCTTTCCCTGTTCATTGTGATAGGCGCGGCGGCGGTGTCCACGATGCCAGCACCGCAAGAGCTAGTGGAAGAAGTGGGAGAAAAAGGAAAGAAAGTGTAATGAAGGTCAAACAGAAGGAAAAGGAGACACGAATGCGTTGAATCAGCACTGGTAAAAGAGAAAAACAGCCAAGAAAAACTGTCTGGCGAATGGTTCACCAAACGGGCATGTCCTGTCCGCCGGTCAATTTGCGTAGCGGGTAGTTAAAAAAGCATTTGACCCGTTACACAAAGAATGTTAGAAGGAGTAATGCAACGCATCATATATACTATATGGATAGCGCTTTTCAATGTGTTGATATGGGCGTTTTCAACTTCCGCGCAGACAAACGTCATATATACGCAATTGGTTTCGTTTAATATAACAAATGGTGCGTCCCCTGATGGTTCCTTAATACAGGCCAGCGATGGTAATTTCTACGGCACAACTCGCAATGGCGGTGAATATGGCGACGGTACCGTATTTCAAATGACTCCCGCCGGCACTCTTACTACCGTGGTTTCGTTTGACGGAACCAATGGCGCATTTCCAGAAGCGCCGGTGATTCAAGGCACCGATGGCAATCTCTACGGCACGACTCAAGGAGGCGGATCAAATTCTCCAATCGGCGGCGCGGGAACGGTGTTTAGCATGACGACGAATGGCATGTTCAACTATTCAGTCTCGCTTGTCGGAACCAACGGTTCGAATCTACAGGCTGGCTTGATGCAAGGAATCGACGGCAATTTTTATGGGGTAACAATTGATGGTGGAAATGAAGATCCACAACGTGGGACGGTATTTAGCCTGACTTCAAGTGGTGTATTTACCAGTTTACATTCCATGTCAGGTCCCGGTAATGGTCCCAATGGCGGATTGGTACAAGGAGCAGACGGATGGTTGTATGGCGCATCACTTTTGGGAGGCTCCTATGGAAACATTTATAAAATCAATACGAGCGGTGTCGTTAGCAATTTATTCACTTTCAATAATGCTAACGGATCATCTCCGACGGGTCCACTCGTGTTTGGTCGTGATGGCAATTTATATGGTCTGACGGAAATGGGCGGGACGTACGGTTGGGGAACTATATTCGAAATAAATACTAATGGAACGTTTACCAATTTGTTTACTTTCGACGGAACCAATGGTTCTGTTCAATACTATGGCGCTGATCCCGACGCTTTTGCCCGGGGACTTATACTAGGTTCTGATGGCAATTTCTACGGCGAAACGGTCTGTGGCGGCGCTGCATTTACTGGTTCGTATTATGGCACAGGAACATTATTCCAAATAACTACCAATGGCGTGTTGACCACTTTGTATTCGTTTGGCAGCGTCGCCAACGATGGGTCTTATCCGGTTGGTGGCCTCATACAGGCTGCGGACGGAAATTTCTATGGTGTAACATTCCAAGGCGGAACCAACTACGATGGAAGCATTTTTCGTCTTACTGTGCCTTTGCAACCTATGATTCAATCAATTGTTCAAACAAATAAAACTCTAACCCTTACTTGGAGCGCTGTGGCCTATGAAGTCTATCAGTTGCAATATATAACTAATTTGACTTGCACCAACTGGAATAACTTGGGCGACTCCATTGCTGCGACCAATGGGATTATGTCGTTGCCCGTTTCCATTGGTTCGGATCCACAGCGTTTTTACCGCGTCGTGCTATTACAGTAAATTCAATTTTCCCTATTCAACGTAAGCGTCACGCCAAGCACCTCTACCTGAACGAGTCATAAGTGTCATAGCATAAGCAGACTGTCGGACTTAATTTGAATGAGGAGAGTGTTTTTAAGTCAAACACCGCATGAGTGCTCGTTTGATTAATGTTGACCGGGATACCCCCATGCTCTTGCCTCACGACCTTCGAGACTGGGTCGAAGATGACGACCTCGTGCATTTTATCGTGGAGGTTTCCCTTCGGGTTTCCGACGAGAGTGCTAGCGTGAATCATCGTGGTTGTGGGTCAGCGCAGTATCCTCCTTCAATGATGCTGGCATTGTTGCTGTATTGCTACAGCCAGGGAATTTACAGTTCGCGAAAGGTCGAGCGGGCCACTTATACCAACGTGGCCGTCCGCTTTCTGACCGCCAATCATCACCCCGACCATGACACGATTGCCACCTTCAGAACGAAGAACAGGGAATTCATCAAACAGGCTTTTGTGACGACCGTCCAGATCGCGCAAGAACTTGGATTCACCAAGTTGGGAGTCATGGCCATTGATGGCACTTCACTGCGGGCGAATGCCAGCAGGAAGGCCACGAAAAGTTTCGGCGAACTGCGGCGACATGCCGAAGTTGTCTGCGCCGATGCATTGAATCAAGCCGATGTTGCTGACATGGCAATGGAACCATCAGAACGCCTGCCTCGGTCAACGAAAAGCAAAATCGAGGCAGCACTTGAAAAAGTAAAGCTGGCACATGCCGCAGACAAGGTGCAGCGTGCCGAATTGACGGAGCAGGTGAAAGCCAGCGGCGTGGGAACCCTGCCGTTGCCCGCGCCTCAGGAGGTGCCGGAGACGAAGTTGGTCAACCTGACGGATGCCGATTGCCACACAATGCGGATGAAAGAAGGTTACTCCGCTCCCGGTTACAATGCTCAACTCGCAGTGGATACAGAAATATTCTTAATTACAGCCGCCACCATATCGGACAGTTCTGTGGATTCACACCAACTGCTTGCGGTGGCCCAAGAGAGTCAGAAGAATTGTCGTGGAGCGGTGCATACCGTGGTCGCCGATTCGGGATATGACAACAACCATCAAATTCATGAACTGGAGGCCAAGCATGGGATACACGCGGTGGTCGCGGTTCAGGATCCGCATCGCCTGTCCACAAAACACAAACAAAGCCGGCAACGCCAACGCACGCGCGCACTCAAGCTCAAGCGGATCGTAGAACTCGGAACGCCGCGAGGCAGAGCACTCCTTGCCGTACGCAGTTGTTCAGTGGAACCTGTGATCGGCACCATCAAGCACGCCATGGGATTCAGAATGTTTCTACAGAGGGGGAAACGCGCCGTGGCGAACGAGTGGACTTTGGTGAGTGCCGCCTTCAATCTAAAACGGCTGTTGCGCCTCCTGATGCTGGCATGAGAAGCCACCGGCATTTGTTCAAGTTCAGGCACATCGCCAGCGCGAAAATCTGACACCCGAAAACGGCGCTGCTTTCCATCCTACTCGGAACGCCACAAATGCTGTTTTGTTCGCAGGCAAAATCAAATTCAAGTCCGACAGTCTGTAAGGGCTATGACAAATACGACACAGGCAGATGAACAGAATGACCACGCTGGGCGCGGACAAAGCGTATCACCAGAAGAAATTTGTGACCGGGTGCCGCCAGCGAAACCTCTCGCCGCACCCGGCGTGCAAGGAGGGATTTGAGATCCCGGGATTGGATGGGCGCACGACCGGTGGGACTGGTAGAGCGACTGGAAGTTTTCCGGGCTGTGCTGCAAGTTTTGGACGAGCAAATCAAGCAACTCACCAAGCAGGTGGAACAACCAGCGCCCTTGCCACGCCCGCGCGGGGTGGGGGCGCTGACGTTCGAGGTGTTACGCCGGGAGATTGGAGATTGGAACCGATTTTCCAACCGCCGACAAGTGGGCAGCTACACCGGCTTGTGCGCCGGTGTCTCCAGCAGCGGCCAAAAGATGCGGATGCTGCGCATCAACAAGTGTGGCAACCCGCGCGTCCGGGCAGCATTGGTCGTTCTGGCGTGGCGCCTGTTGCAGCATCAACCCCAATGCCGCCAGATCCAAAAATGGCGGCATGTGCTGCTCAATCCCCGATCCATCTCCGGCGCGCGCAAACGTGCCATCGTCGCCATCGCGCGGCAACTGGCCGTTGACCTGTGGCGTTGGCAAACGGGACGTGCCAGCCCGGAACAGTTTAACTGGCAGATGACCAATTAACGAAAAGCCGACGATTAAAAGTTGCCTTGAATGAAAATCAAATTTTTGGAAACGGCGCGCGCCCGATGTGAATTCTGTCCGGCGTAAGCCTGGACGCCCTTTAGGGTGGGCGCGCTCGTTTCCTCTGGCGTTAAAGCATAAGCCATCGTGCGCCGGCCCGACTCAAAGCCATGCGCGAATAGCAGGTTGGACGAACAGATCATCGTCCTGGCAGAGGAAAACGTTCCATCACCCACGGTCCAGGCAACAAAAAAAATCTTCTGACCACTTTATCCATTCATCATTGGCAGTCCGCCAAATCTTCGTATTGAAAACGAAATGGTTCGATACGGCGGCGGACGGCTATTGCTGTCAAGCCGTTCCTCGCTTCGCTGCGGTCTGACTTGACAGCGTCGCCCGCCGCCGTCTTTGGCCTTTTAAGGGCTTTGCGTTCGCAAAGCCTGCTTTGAGGAAAGCCAATTTAATTGTTGACACTCCTCATAGCAGGAATTCACGAAGCAGACTATGAAGCCTTTGGCTTCCCAAACTTGGCAGGAAAATGAGGTTGACAAGTCTGTCATCTATAGATTACAGTCCTCCAGTGATTGAGAGGGAAATCAAGAAGCTGGAGCTTCAGAACGGCCTCGTCCCGTTTGACGAGTGGTTCGATGCCCTCCATGACCGAAAAATGCAGGCGGCAGTGGATGCCCGCCTGACACGGGTGCGCGCTGGGAATTTCGGCGATTGCAAATCCGTGGGCGGTGGGGTGTTTGAGTTGCGCATCGCGCTGGGGCCTGGCCTCCGTGTTTATTACGGGTTGCAAGGCCAGCGAGTCGTGATTCTGTTGGGTGGCGGTGACAAAAGCACCCAGGCGCGCGACATCCGCCGGGCACAACAATTATGGCAACAATTTACGAAACATGCGTCTGAAAAATTACAAAGATGATTTGAACAAGCGGCTGCGTGATCCCGAATACGCCGCCGAATACCTCGCCCAAGTGCTGGCGGAAAACGACAGTGCGGCTTTCCTCATTGCGCTCAAAGACGTGGTGGAAGCGGGTGGCGGCATGGGCAGTCTGGCCGGGCGTGTGGGCCTCAAGCGGCCCAGCCTCTACAAGATTCTCTCGAAAAGGGGCAATCCCACACTGGCCACGTTGCAGGAAATTTTGAAACCATTGGGATTGCGCGTCTCCGTGGCTTTGAGCGAGGCTGCTTAAACCTTCAGTGAATCCTTCAGTAAGGGGGTAGTAAATGGCTTCGTTCGGAAAGGTCAAGAGTAGTGCAAAAGTGCTTGCATTTATTGGCGAAAAATCGTATTTTTAAGCCTGAAAACGGACGATGAACCGCCCGATTCCGCCTCCAGCCACCATTTTCAATCACCACAAGGGCTTAACAGTCTGATTACAGTGCGTAAAACATGCCGCCAGCAAACTTGACTGACAATGTTGGGTTTCTGGACTGGTGCATGAAACAGCACGCCACCGACCTGCACACCCAAGCCACCCGACGATATTCAGTCCGTGTGGATGGAGATGCACAGCTTTGACCAGTATTTGCTACAGCTTTATCAGAATGGCAGGGTCGCATTGGAAACGGCCAGACATTATGCAATAAATTGGAGCAAGGTGGAAATGGAAAGCCGTGGGTTCGTGCCGACAGTGCTAGGAATTCTCAAGCCAGACCCGGAGAAATGATTCAATCGTCTAAATTGGCTAGTTTTCATTATGTTGCGTCCTTGTCCGATGATGTGAAAGACTCAGACGACAGGGATTAGTTATCACGTGTATTTCCCTTATAACGTCCTGCCAGTTCAAGCAGTGGACTTTGCTTTGGCAAACCCAGTCGCGTTGGGCGATCATGTTGCCGGCGCCAGTTAATAGTGGCGTAACCCTCATACCATCGTGGCCCCCAATTGTTCCGTGGTCGGTCGCCCTTCCCGTTTTGTACCGTGTTCAATCATCCACACCTCCTTCCACGGCGAGCTTGATGATTTTAGGCCAAGGCAGCGAAAAATATCTGCCGGTGATATTGCTCTTAATCACGGGGCTTCTACTGATTTTGCCCAGATAGATATCGTAGGACTTTCCAGAAGCGTCGCGGTCCTTCCACAAATATTGCAGTTCGTGATTTAACGGTTCCCCATCGTGAAATCGTCCATGGGCCTTTCGCGTTATTCTGTTTTCAGTTTCGACATTCATAAAACCCTGCCACAAGCGATTTCTTGTGTAAGCAAGGCGCGGGCCTCTATAATGTGGCGTGAAATAACCCGCCAATCCAGAGGCCTTGGCCCAAAACGCATTTTCCAAGGGCACAATTTCGTCAATTTGTTTGCGAAATTTCGACATTTGCGAACCCTCGCAGTCACCTTGTCTCTGAAAACCCCCGCAATTGTTCGTGGCTCCAGCAGTTTGGATTGATTCGATGCTTGGCACGCGTTCTGCAAAGAAAAAGGAGGCGGATGAAAGATCCGTGGAAATTTATGGAAACCCTCAACGGTGAAGAACTGCTCGACTGCCTCAACTGGCGTTACGCCACGAAGCAATTCGACCCGCATTGCAAAATTGACCCGGAAGATTGGACCGCTCTTGAGGAAGCGCTCCGGCTCACGCCTTCGTCTTTCGGATTGCAGCCTTGGGAATTTGTCGTGGTCACGGACCAAGTGACAAAGAAATACCTGATCGCCGCATCGTGGGGACAGCGGCAAGCGGCAGACTGTTCGCACTTGGTCGTGTTTGCAAGAAAGAATCTTACGGAAAAGGATGTGGATGATTATCTGCCTCTTGGAAGGAAGGAGCAGTGCCATGGCTCACTTGGGCATCACCACCCTATTCGACTTACAAAAACCGACAGACCCGGCCATCAAAGCCAGTGCCATGGTTGTAGTCGGCAGGCAACTGGCCTTGCGCGCGCAGCCGGATTTTGTCAAGCATCCGGCCGAAGAACAGCAGACCGTCCACCTGTTCGGCGGAATGTCTGAGACCGGAAATTTTCATGGGCCAGATATTCGGTGAACATCCCCACTCCACCCGCATACTCTTTCACTGGCTGCCAATTGTTCCAAGTTCTGCGCCGGCGACTTGGCGAGGAATATCGGCTCACACCGGCACCAGTTCGATCTTGATTTTGCGGCCCAATGCGCGTGCGGCCTTGCCAAGCGTGGAAATGGTCAGGGACGGATTGGAGGCGTCAAGCAGCCGGTCCACGGCGGCGCGGCTGGTTTTCATACGCGCGGCCATTTCCGACTTCGTGATTTCACTCTTCGCGAGCAATTTTTCAAGTTGGAGTGCCACCGCCTTCTTCATGGCGCGCTCCTCGACTTCTTCCAAAATGCCTTCCGCTTTGAGGAAGTCCCGGAAATCGCTTCCCCGATGGACGTTCTTTTTCATAAAGTTTGCAGATATTCTCGTTTTCTTTTTTTCGCCAATGCCAATTCCTGTTGCGGCGTTTGTTGCTGCTTCTTGATGAACCCGTGCAGAAGCACGATTTCTTCATCCACCACGGCAAACATCGTCCGCGCAATGCGATTTGCCAACCGCGAGCGGATTTCCCAAATGCCTTCGCCCAAGTTGTCCACCAGCGGCTTGCCCACCGGCCAAGCGAATTGGACCGCCAAGATGTCCGCGCCAATCGCTTTGCGCTCCTCTTTGGGCAATCCCTTGAGCCATTCGCGCACCGGCTCATGGCCCGTGCCGGTCTGGTAAAAAACCACATTGAGCGGACGTTCGGCGTTCATCCGCCGTGCAATGTATCAAAAATGATACATCTGTCAAGCGACGAAAAATTCTCCCGGCCACCACGCTTTGATCAACGACAGCCAACCTTTCGGATTTTCGCAAATAATGGCGGTCCAAAAATTGCCAGTGAAATTGCCAGTGATTGCAGGTCTTTGTTCACGACTTGTTACCCCCTGTTCACGCTTGAACTACATTAAAAACGTGGTATTCATACCACAGGTAGTGGGAGTTTATGTCCGATTCCGCCTCCAGCCACCACTCTTTGGCACTTGGGTATCAAAGAGTTAAGTAATTTGGAGGCGCGAGTTTCAGTGGATTCTTCAGTGGCCGGACCATTCCGCCACTATTCGGGTTAAATCAGCTTAACCCGCCCACTACTCGCTAACGGGGTCGGTGCGGACGGTTTATGCTCACAACATGAATCGAAAAATGAAAAACCGTTACCGCGTATTCCGCCGGGGCTGGGGCACCTTTTACTGCGAAGACCTCGCCACCAAAAAGCAGGAATCGGCACGGACATTCTGACGGTGCAATATGCGTGGCCGGTAGGGAAACCGTTGGTTGACAATCTAGGTGACGGCCTTTGGGAAGTTCGTTCGCGGTTAAGCAATCGCATCGCGCGGACGCTGTTTGCGGTGGTGGATGAGGAAATTGTCCTGCTGCACGGTTTCATCAAGAAACAGCAGCGGACGCCGCAGGATGAACTGGATTTGGCCAAGAAACGTAAAAGACAATATCTGCAAAATTTATGAGCAAAAGAACACATCGCGGAAGTGGCTTCCGGGATTTCCTGAAAGATCAGGGCATCTTGGGCGAAGTCGAGGCACGCGCGCTCAAGCAGGCGATGAGCCTGCAAATCAGCCGCTTGCTGGAAGAAAAATCGGTCACCAAGGCGGAAATGGCGGCACGGATGAATACCAGCCGTGCGGCGGTGGACCGGCTGCTGGACGCGTCCAACTCCTCGGTCACCCTGAACACGCTGGGCAAAGCCGCCCGCGCCTTGGGACGCAAGGTGAAAATTGAATTGGTGCCGGCATAACATTTACGTCACCAAAAATCGATCAACAAAAAGCCCCGGCCAATATGGTCGGGGTTGTTTTTTAGACCGCGAAGTAGCCAAGCTCTCGAAGACTACAATATTCTCTAATAGGTCGCGGCGAGGGTTTCTTGCACGATGTCATCATATTCACTTTTCCGAATGGGTCACCATGATGTATGCAAAGGGCGTAGTGTCCGGCTTGTCGGGAGCCACCCAGACAGAACAATAACTAATGTCGTAACTGATGCCGTTGATGAGAAGTTCCGTTGACTCGTCGCGTTTCAAGGTGATGGTCATGTTGTTGTTCGCCTTCAAGTCGTCAACATTGAGCGTGACCTCATCGTCGTTCCCGGTCACAAGCTTGATGTGGCAGACATCATCTTCAAATGGCTGGCTGGCTGGCCCATTGGACTTGCCCTCAATCATCCATTGCTGGATTCGAGCCACACCGCCCAGCGTCATGTTCGCCATGACCGCCCAGCCATTGGTGTTGAATTGCGAGTTATTTTCGACTCCCCATGAAGTTTTATCCGCCATGCCTTCCATTGGCTCGAAACGCTGGCGTTTGCTTTGGGCAGTTCCCACGTTTTGCACCAGTTTGTAGCGAATCTTCAAGCCGTTCGGGTTGTCGGCAGCCGGCAAAATTTGAAGCACGCCGGCAGAGCCCTCGTACGTTTTGAAAAAAAAGGTCTGATTTTCGCCAAGACGGACTTCTGGCTGCGACTTTCCTTTGCTCACCTCCGACAGCACTTCTGCGACCGAGGCGTCCCAGCGCTTCGAATCAACGTGGATTGCAACCATATCCAAGCCCATGCGGAAATGAGTATCATTTTCTTTCATGGCATAAGCCAAGTCGCCAGGCGGGTGATTGGTGACAAATTCACCTGTGTTTAAGTCAAGATAAGGGAGGTCATAAACACCGGAAATTTCATCGGATACTTTCAGGTCGCGCTCGATCACCGGACCGAAAGAAGGTTCGCTGGAAATCGGAGGGGGTGATTCATTGGCCGTCATTTGTTCCGACCAAATGTTGGCCTGCACCAGCTTGTAGCGAATTTTCATGTCGCCTAGATTTTTTGTGAGGCCGATGATTTGCAGCACGCCGTCTCTTCCATCGCGAGTCTGAAATAAAAACGACTTTGGCAAGTCTGATTCAGCGAAGTGCATGGTTTGATCGTATTCCGGCCAAATCCATTTGGGGACTGATGCTTTAACACTTGCGATAGTATCGTCCACATCACTGGACAGCTCACTGGATGTCAGTTTCCAGTCTTCATTGCCATTTTCCGGCTTTCCCGATGTTGACGACTGCGCCATGGAAAGTCCGTCAAAAAGAACCAATCCCCATTGGCGATTATCCAACCATTTGCTAATGACGACATCAACCCCATTCGCGCGAATCCAAGCCTGCACCCGTTTCGCGTCGTCATACCGCCCAGTCCAATCGTCGTTGGTGAAGAATTTCAAAATTTCGGGCGGCGCGGCAACAAACTTGCCGCTGGCAAGATTCAGGAAACAATTTCCACCGGTTTGTGGATTATCAATCGTTCGCTCAATCACCGGGCCAAAAGAAAGGTTTTGTGTCGCTTCTTCAACGTGGTTCTGTTGGTCGCGAATGGCAGTTGACTGTGGTGGATGATACTGTAGTCGCGTGAGAATCGGTGAAATGATTCCAACCATCAACCAGATTGCCAGGCTGAAGCTGCCAACGATAACCGCCATCCTTCCTCTTGGCGTGCGGCTCACCGCCCCCAAACTGATGCCGACTAGGCCCAACAATAAAAATGGACCTGATGTCCATTGACCATGTTGCGGCGTGATGGCACAAGCTATTAATCCAAGAACCAAATTCAGACAGGAAAATAATAGAGCAATAACGGCAAGGATGGAGTGTGACTTGGTAGACTTCGGAGCCGGCGTTCCTGTCGCAACCAGCGAACCCTTCAATGGCTTGTTCACCGCGCGCCAGACGCGGCGGACAATGAGCCAATCAATCCACCCGGATGTGGCGATTGTGAGCAGCGCAAAAACTATCCAACACAAATGGTCAAAATCGCGAGTATCAACGGAAGGCTCGTAATGAGTATGTTGCAATCCCATGATCACCAGTTTCAACAGCACACACCATAGACCGGCTATCAATCCATCCAGTGCCAGCAGCGGAAAAAACAAGGCATCAAACACCACCAACCCCAGCCCGTAAAGTTTTCCCGGCGCGCGTCGGATTTGCGTGGCGGCAATCCAGCCGAGAATGGTCGTGCCAAACGGCGCGGTGAAACCTGTCGGCAGCAAAATGATCATCAAAACGATTTGCCACCAGGCAGGCCCATGATATTCGCCTTGAACCATGTGCGGCTGCATCCCCCAAATAAACGCGATGAAGAAAAGCGGCGCCCAACACGCACCGACAATGGCCGTGCGCGAGAAACGCGGCGGAACGGCGGCCTCAATTTTCGGTGTTAGCGTTTCTGACTTGGCCAGTGGCGGCTGGCTCGGACTACTCGCGGGTGGAGTGTTTGGCAAACTGACAAGCGGCTTGTTCACCGCGCGCCAGACAAGGCGGATGATGAAATAATCCGCGATACCCCACAAAAGGACCGTTGCTAAAACGCAAATGCCCCCAATGACATCCTCATGATTATCAGAAATATCCGAGTCAAGAATCGGTGTCATTATCCCGCCGCCGATGCAAATCCAAATGAAAACAAGCAAAACAATTAACGGGAAAAACAAACCATCAAACACCGCCAACCCCAACCCATAAAGCTTTCCAGCCAAGCGGCGGATTTGCGAGACGGCAATCCAGCCGAGAATCGTCGTGCCGAAGAAACCAGCAAGACCAAAGCATATCAGCATGATCGCGACGAAACTGTATTCTCGGAGTCGGCTGTCAACGAGAGTGACTTGCGCCAAAGCTCCGAAAAAGAAAGGCAACCACGCCGCACCGACAATGGCCGCGCGAGAGAAGTGCGGGGAAATTTCGGATTTGGGTGTTTGGGCAATCGTTTCTATCCGCTCCTTCACCTGGCTCGCTTGCTGGTAGCGCAACTCCGGTTTCTTTTCCAACGCGCGCAAAACCACTTCATCCAGTCGCACATCAATCACAACTTTCTTAGACGGCGGCACGAATTTGTCCGTCGGCAACTCGCCCGTGAGCATCTGGTAAAACACCACGCCCAGCGAATAAATGTCCGCGCGATGATCCACTTCAGCGGAATTCTTGATTTGCTCCGGTGCCATGTATTGCGGCGTGCCCAGCGAACTCCCCGCTTCCGTCAGTTCACCGGATTGCGAACCCGGAATTGTTTCAGCCTTTTCACCCGAATCCTGCGCGACAATTTTGGCCACGCCGAAGTCGGCGATTTTCACCTGCCCTTCCTTGCTCAACAGGATGTTCTCCGGCTTGATGTCGCGGTGGACAATGCCGCGTTCATGTGCGTATTGCAGCGCCTCGCAAATCTGCGGCACGATGGCCAGCGCTTCCTTCGGCGCAATGCGGCTGGCATTGAGTAATTGCCGCAGATTGATGCCGTCGACGAATTCCATCAGGAAATAAAACAGCCCGTCGGTCTGGCCGAATTCGTAAAGCGTTACAATGTGCGGATGGTTAAGCTTGGCCAGGGCCCGGGCTTCGCGGGTAAAACGTTCGGCGAAACTCGGACCGCTGGGGACCTGCGGCGGCAGAATTTTCAACGCGACAATCCGGTCGAGTTGTCTCTGCCGGACCTTGTAGACCGCACCCATGCCTCCTTGACCGGCAAATTCCAGAATCTCCAACTGTGGAAATTTCGCGGCGAGTTCATCAACCGTCGGCGGGACGAAGCGCGGCGATTTGCCGCCGGTGTCCGTGCCTGTGGGAAATCCCGCCTTGAGCAGGCACTCCTGGCACAAACCCTTGGGGGCATCGGGTGCCAGCGGCTTTCCGCAACTGGGGCATAAAGGCGTCGTATTCATTCTTTCCACCTTATTATTCTGGAAATAGCGCGGAATGTTACAGGCAAATTGACACGAATTTTTCAATGCCCCGGCGAGGATGATGGGCGATGCAGCGGTTATGCATTTAGGAAAACGCCCAATGACACTCGGCATAATTGAGAATGCGGCACAATAGCGGAAATCACTCGCCTGCCATCGCTTTGAACAAATACCTTAATTCCTCTTTGACTTCTGCGGGCGAACCAACTGTGTTGGAAATTTCCACCTGTAATAAATCGCGATAGCGCTTCCGAAGGCGATGGACCGCCACCCGAACCGCACCGTCGCTCATATCCAGCGTTGCAGCCAACTCCGCATAAGGCTGTGACTCGCGCGCGCCGGCAAGCGTTTGTTTCAGTGCATTGAATAATTCCGTCTTGCCCTCATGCTGATATTCATTTTCCAACCGGCTCAACACCTCGTTCAGCAGGGTTGTGGCCCACTGCCGGTCAAATGCTTGGTCAGGTGAGACGTTGACTGCCGGTTCCAAATCGAATCGTTGTTCCGCTGTCGCCAAGTCAAGCGACAGAATTTTCTGACCGCCGCCGCGTTTCTGCGCGCACGCTTTTTTCCATTCGTCGGCGATAAAATGGTTCATTGCGCCAAGCAGGAATGAACGAAACCGTCCGCGATTGGGATCGGCATTGGCAAAGGATTGTTGCTCCAGCAGGCACAGGAAAAACGCCTGTGTCATGTCTTGCGCGTCGTGTGATGAATAACCGCGCCGCCGGACATAGGCATAAAGCGGATACCAGTAAGATTTGCAAAGTTTCGCCAGCGCCTCGCGTGCGCGGGTCGTGTCCGCGCGTCCGGCTTTCAGCACCACCGACCAGTGCGTCGTGACGAATGCAGGCTGGCGTTTGACCTCCGCAAAAGTGGATGAATTTGCCGTTGCTGTCGTGCTCACGATTTGAGCGTAGCGAACTTCTGAAGAAGCTCAAGTGAGATGAAGTGGATCTTTCGCCGCGAGAGGCGCAATACCGCCAGCCTCGCGCGTTGCCGGATGTCTCGCAAAAATCAACAGCCATTAACTCTCGGTTTGATTCGGATTTGATCGAGAAATACGAAAAAAAATTGCCAGTGAAATTGCCAGTGATTGCAGGTCTTTGTTCACCACTTGTTACCCCATGTTCACGCTTGAACTACAATAAAAACGTGGTATTCATCCCAGAGGTAGTGGGAATTTATGTCCGATTCCGCCTCCAGCCACCATTTTCGACGACTACGATGACCCTTCAGCAAGCCTCTCGGGGCAACTGATGTAAAAGAGCGTCTGCGCAGCCATTTTAAAATGTTGAATTGCCGCCCCGATGACGGCAATTCCATTGTTGATAATTCGGCTTATACCTGCGCCATGCCTCCATCGACGGCGAGATCCACGCCGGTGATGAAAGAACTTTCATCGGAGGCGAGGAACGTGACGGCCGCCGCGATTTCCTCTGGCTTGCCCCTGCGACCCATTGGGATCTGTGAGGCAAACTGGGCGACCGCTTGCTCGGCTTGCTCAGGGGTAAGCCGCTGGGTAGTGGCATAGTTTGAAGGTTTACGGTGTGAGTGGGCGAACTGCTTGGACGCGATAAAACCTCATCGGGAGACTGGTATCGGTGAAACTGGCCGTCGTGGTAGATCCGCCAAATGGGGCGATGAGTCCCAAGCCGCTGTCAATCCAAGCTGGCGAACTCAGGCTTGGCGTTTTGTAAATGTAATAGTAGCGCGACGGAACACTGTTCCAAGTGAGCGTGGTGCTGGTTCCGCCAGGCGAAAAGCTTCTGGCCGTGATTTTTAAAACACTGTTCGGATCGTTCGGATCCGTGCCCGCGAGATAATCTTGCTCAAGGGTCATGCCTTTGCCAGTCGGGTCGGCATTGGGATTAAGTCCCGTCATGCCAAAATATGTCAACTCCCAGGCAATGGGCAGGCCGTTGCCATCGAGTGCGCCGGGCGAAATCGTGTCCGTCTGCACATAGGCGACGGCGTTGCTCAAGGAAATCCACCCGCAATTCGCGCTCCAGACATAGCCGCTCAACTGGCCGGTGAGCAGATTGATCTTTGGCTGGCCATAGGTCTGCTCAAATGTAACCCAGCCTATGTTTGCTCCGTAAGCGTAGCCGCTCAAGTTACCGAGGCCGTCATTGTTCACGCCAAAATCGTTTGCGGAAAGATTTTGATAATAAATGCCATTGGTAGGCGAGCCGCTGCCGAGATTGATCCAGCCGACGTTGGCGGAATAAATGTAACCGGAACAGACGTAATTGCCGATGACCGCGCCGTTGTTCGTATCGCCGACCCAGTTCAGCCAGCCGATATTCGCGCCCCAGGCGTACCGGTTTACAGAGTCAATCGTCGTCGCGGCGCGGACGGTCGAGAGTTGAGGGTTGAGAATTGTAAGCAGCGCAACGGCTGCAACTTGAACGATTGATTTTGATTTCATGTTTTGTCCTTTCAGAAAGGCAGGGGTTGAATCTCGAAATAGTTGGTCGGCGGTTGAAATAATTTGGCGTCTTCGTCGGTGAGTTTTTGCGGCGTGACGGATGTCACCTCAAAGCGGAAGCGTTCCGCGCCGTTGTCAAACTTCAAAGTGGCCAGCAGCGGGAACAATTTTTTGGTTTTGAGCAAATCTCCCCATTGCTGCTCGATCATGCGCGGGCCAAACCGGTGCGGCTGGTTTTGCAGGTATGGCTGGAATGGAAACAACTGGTCCGTCGCCCAAATCTCCATGACTTCGCCGCGCTGTTTGATTTCATATTGCTCGCACGCGTAGCCGAGCAGGTTCGTCTTTTCGCCGGTGGCTTTCAGTTCCATCTGCTCCATCATGGGCGGTCGCATCATCGGCATGGCTGGCATTCCCCCGCCAGCGGGCATGTTCGGCATCGCGGGCATGGCGGGAGCGCCGGGCGCGGATTGAGGGCCAACTCCCGGCGGCATATTGGGCATCGCGGGCATTGCAGGCATTCCCGGAAGATTGGTCGGGCCGACAGTTTGTCGCGCGGGCATATTCGGTATCGCGGGTGTATTGGGCATTTGCGGAAAACCGGGCGGCATAGTGGATGAATTCTCCTCCGTTGGCTTGAGCCGGACGAAGCTGCGGTTGTTGGGAAAGAGCAGCGTTAATTCGCCGGAGTTACGGTCAATGATGTCCACCGGATTCGGCCGGTTGGTGGCCGTCATTTCCACGCGCAAAAAGTCCGTGCCTGCCGTGTAAAGCAAACTTTCGGTTTGGCTGCCGCGGGTCATCATGGCGTTGATGCGACCCTCGAAGGCGAAGGTGGAAGAAGGAAGGCAGAAGGCCGAAACCGCCGCCGTGGCAATGAGAATTATGTCTTTCATGCGCGATGGCGTGGTTCAAATCGTAAATCACAAACCATAAATTCCTCACGGCATATTGTATTTATAGGTGACGCTTTCAGACTCCGTTTCCGAAGGAACAGTATAACCCAAGCACGAATTGGCGATATAACCGGAAAGGCCAATGCCACTCATGCTGGCACCTAAGCAACCGACGCTGATGTCGGCATTAATGCCGTCGCCGCTGTAGCTTGAACCACAACAGTTATTGGCGTTTTCTGCGTCAAGCCCATCGCCGCTGCCATTGCTTTGACCATAACAATTATCAGCGCTATTGACCGCGTCAAGACCGATGCCATTGCCATTGCTTAAACCTAAACAGTTAAAAGCGCTAGTGGCTGCGTTAAGACCGGTGCCGCCATTGCTGTAACCGTAACAGTTATTGGCATTGCCAATGCCAACATAAATGCCGTAGCTGCCGAAGCTGGTGTCGGCGCTCTCTCCGTAGCAGTTATCAGTGGTGTAGTTGGCATCCAACCCGTCGCCACCGGTGCTATAACCATAGCAGTCGGAAGCGGTGTCCGCGACAATTGCCGTGTATCCACATTGGTAAGCCGTCGAATGGGAAACGGTGGATGCTTCAATTCCAGAACCTCCCACCGTGTTTACCGTGCAGGATTCGACAAGGGTTGAATTTCCGGTGCCCAAATAAATGCCGTAGTTGGAGCAGCCGGAAACTGAAACACCGGTCACGCGGACATTGCGGGGCATTTGTTCAAAGTAACTAATGCCATTAAGAAAGCCGTTGCCGCTATAGGTTCCGGCGTTATAGGTGACGCCGCCGGTAATGTGGCCGTTGGAAATGGTGATGTCGCTGTTGCCGATACTTGAAAAGGAGTTATACAAGTTGAGCCAGATGGCCGTCCCGTCGGAGCCGGTCGAGGAAATCGTGAACCCGTTGAGGTCCAGCGTCACCCCATTGGTGGTGATGCTGATCGCATTGCCGCTGGCCACAGTAATGTTGGCCGTCAAATAATACGAGCCGGGCTGGCTGATGACGTAGAGATCCTGACTGTCGCTTGGCAGAGTATTGATCGGCGTGCGCGGCGCGACCTGCGAGAGTGTGACCATGGTCGGCGCGGGCGGGCCGGGCGGCGTGAGGCTGCCCTGGGAAAAAGCTGAAAACTGAAAATTGAAAATTGAAAACAGCGTGGTGGCTGCGAGCGAAGCGAAGTATTTGGTTTTCATAGGTCGTTACATTTTTTGGTTAATGGATAAAATTGGCGATGGAAGCTTTCAGTGTGATTAAGAATAGTTTTTTCATAATTTATTTTAGTTTGATTGTTATTCGTCACTGCAAATTGGCCCATGGACTCGTGGATGTGGCCGCCGAACCGATGGGGCCGACATCGTTGCCGGCTCCGACGAAATAATTGGTGGTGTTGCCTTTGGCGGAGTTGCAAATCACGGTGTTGTTGGTTCCGGCCAGATAAAGCCCATTGCCGTTGTTGTCCGTGAAGTGATTGCCATCAATGCGGTTCTCATTCCCATTGCAAAGGATGCCGCCGTCGGTCGCGCCGCCGCCGCCATTAGCTTCGCAAACGTTGTGTTCCAGGAAACAGGCATTGCTGACAACGATGCCGTTCAGTGGATTGCCTGTGGCTACGCAATTTTTAATCGAGCAACCGTTGCCGGCGAGGATGCCAACGCTTGCCGCGCCGGCGTTGCCAGACGTCGTGCAACCGGCAATCGCGCAGTTATCTTCCACATTGATGCCCTGTCCTTGGTTGAATCCTGCCTCGCTGGACTCGATGACCGAGCCTGTTTGGGCGTTGATGCCATCGGAGTTGTTGTAAGTGGCATTGCAATCCTGCACCGTGCAGTGATCACCGACCTGAAGACCGACCCAGTTGTTGTTACAGATACAGTGAACCGCCACGCAGCCGGTGTAAGGCATGTCTATCCCATTTGCCCCGTTATAAACCGCAGTGCAATCCCTCGTGATACATTGGAAATCGAGATTGAAGCCGTCATCCCCGTTGTTATTGGCATTGCAATTCACAAATTGACAAAATGAATACACATAAAAACCGGCGTCGCCGCTGTTCGCAGCCGTGCAGGAATCGAACGTGCATTGGTAATCGGACACGCCGCCAAATCCCTCGAGGCCGTTGCCGTCGGCAATGCAATGGTGGACGATGGCGTTTAATCCTGGATTGAGACCATCCACTCCGTTGTCGGTGAGATACAACTGGCTGAACTGGCAGCTTCGGGCGGTGTCGGCGTCCACGCCATTCAATGGCCAGCCGCGCACCGTTCCGTTTTGCAGCGTCAGATTGAGGTAGTGTGTGGGGCCGGGAACGTAAATGCCGTCCTGCGCGCCCGGCACGCCTTCCAGCGTGAAGCCGCGAAGATCAATCGTCACGTTATCGGCGGTGATGGTAATGCCATTGGTGCCGCTCACGCCCGTGAGATTGGTCGTCAAATAATATGAACCGGGGCTGGTGATGTTAAACGGCAGCGATGAAATCGGGATGCGCGGCTCAATTTGATCCAGCGACTTCATCGTCGGCGCGGGCGGGCCGGGCGGCGTGAGGTTGCCTTGCGCGAACACGGTGAAGAATTGCGAGTTGAGGATTGAGAGCGCAAGCAAGGCCAGCGCGATGGCCAAGGGGATTCTGGTTTTCATAATGGTTTTGGGATTCATTTTACCGACCTTAAAGACTGTGTTCTCTCTACACCTCGCCCAATGGAAATTCAAATAAAAAAATTGGGGACTTATCCAGATGGGACTATCTACTCCACATACGCAGATAGTTGGAGAAAGCCAATAAACGAGCGGGTGAAAACGCTATTTTTTGCGCTGGCGGGGAATGGCGGCTTTTTTGGCCTTTTTCGAGGATGGCGGCGGCGGGGTTTGCGCCAGCTTTTTCATGGCGTCCTCGAAGGTGATTCCGGTCAATCTTATGTCTATTGCTTTTGGCATTTTAACTTTACTTGCCAGCATTTTAGCACTTTTCTGTCGGCATTAAAGACGAAAATTTCAACGAGCCACGGAAGCGGATTATGATTTCAGCGATGTGCCTTCAAATGAATTGCTTGCCTGTGATTTGTATGAATACGCACGCGAGTCGCGTGCCGTTATCCTGACTGTCACAGACATAAGACGACAGCAAGCGCAAGCCGCTGGTAAGTCCCAACAACTTTTGATGGTCGGCGCTACCGGGCAAAGCTCGGTAAGAAGCCATCTTATGATGACGTTGGTGAATGCGCTTGGATTTCCAAAATCTCCGTGGAAAATTATTTCAGAAAAAGACAGGCATCTTGTATTAAAATATATGACGGTGCTTCCGCATATCTTTCGGTATGACGCAACTTGCATCGGGGTCTTTTCCTTCGCCGATTCCGGCGAGGAGCTCCTGTGCATTACTGATATTTGTTTCACGGCCCATGGTATTTCTTTTTGACAAGATTTATGATTTCTATTTAGCGCGAACCCGATGTCCAGTTACTTAGTTGCGATCTCCGCTGTTGCAGTGATTTGTTCAGTCTGCGAATTCGAGCACGGCGCGGCGTCACGCACCAGACCGGCAAAGTTTTCGCGATAGCGCCAGAGCAGGAACAGCGCAAGGCCCGCGACGACGGATGCCAGTTGCCATCCCTCGTGATTAGGAAAAATGTGGAAGCACAAAATATTCACAATGACCGGGCCGAGCAGCGTCAGGCCGAGTGCAGCGAACCGTCCGCTCAACACCAGCAGCCCACCGGCAACCTGCGTGACGGCCACAACGTAATAATAATGGCTCATGAACAGCGCCTTCATGTAATCGCCCGCGAGGCCGGCCGGCGGCGGCATCGGGATGAAGTGCAAGAATGCGTTTGACCCGAACACGACGAAGATGAGTCCGAGCAAGACGCGGGCGAGGAGGGTCGCGATTTTCATATTTCTTTTGGTTTTGGTTATTTTCGTTTTGGTTGAGGGTAAGATTCGATTTCAGATGTTCAGGAAAATTTGTTCCTTTGGAAAACGCACTTTCGGCGCGCTGGCATATTTGTCCGTCGGCAGACGATAACCGAGCGTAGCGATGACGGCGCTGGAATAGCCCTTCGCCTTCAGGCCGAGAATTTCGTCGTATTGCGCGTGGTCAAAACCTTCCATCGGGCAGGCGTCAATGCCGAGCAGCGCGGCGCTCGTCAGCAAATTGCCGAGCGCGATAAAAGTCTGATTGCGCGCCCAGGCATTGCGGGCGGCTTCATCCTGACTTTGAACGATTCCCCCGACCAGCATTCCGCGCAGCGGAGCCAATGCTTCGATGGGTGCGCCTTGAACTTCCGCGATGTGTTTGATATGCGCGTCCACGTCGGCTTCGCTTAAATTATTTTTCGCGGCGAACACGACCAGATGCGACGCGTCGGTGATTTGCGCCTGTCCATAAGAAACTGGTCGGAGTTTGGCGCGAAGTGCCGGGTCTGTTATGACGATGAATTTCCACGGTTGCAGGCCGCCGCTCGACGGCGTCAATCGCAGCGCTTCTTCGAGCGTCGTCCAATCGGACGCGCTAATTTTTCGGTCCGGGTCGAATTGCTTGGTCGCGTAGCGCCAGTTCAATTGTTCCAACAGTTGATTTGAGTTAATTGTTTTCATTTCTATTTTTAGTTTTGGTTTGGTTGACGAATCATTTTTTCAAATTTAAGGCGAATTGTGCCACGCGTTTGCCGAGAATCTGTCCGCTTCGTTCGGCGCGACCTCCGGCGCTTCCTGCATGGCCATCCAGTCCAGCTTTGCCGAGTTTGAGGTGCTTCCTTGCTCTTGCCTCCGGCTTTCAAAGCCGCCTTGTAGAATGTATCTACCTCGGCATGGTCTTTCGCTACAAATCCGACATGTACCGCTTGGGGATCGGGCTTTCCCTCTTTGAGCCAGAAAAAGGCTCTTTTGCCGTCACCAAAACCCTTCAAATCGGGGTGTCCGTCATGGCCTTCGTAATCTACAAAGTTTGTGATCCCAAGTGGCTTCAGTGCCTTGGCATAAAAAGCGACTGAACGCTCGAAATCACTGACTGTGAGAATAATGTGGTCTATCATAATATAAAACGATAACGGTTTTTTTGTTAAAGCATAATCAGTCGGCTGACAATCCGAACTCGTGAATCATTTGTGCTCGCTGGTTTCATACGCGCTTTAATTCAAATCAAACAGCAACATTTGCGACGCTTTTGTCGCCGAAATGTTCAGCGCACTTTCATCGCTCACGCCAACAGCGTCGCCGCCGTTGAGTTTGACGCCGTTCACTTTCACTTCGCCTTCGGCAATGTGAACCCACGCATGACGGCTCTTCACCAGCGAATGTGCGACCTGCTGGTCGGCCTCAAGTTTCGCCAGCCACAAATCTGCGTCCTGATGAATCGCAATCGAGCCGTCACGTCCGGTTTTGCTCGTTACCAGATGCAATTTTCCGGTCTGCGCGTCGCGCAATGATTTTTCGCCGTAACGCGGTTTCACATTTTTGGAGTCCGGCGTGATCCAGATTTGCAGAAAACGAACCGCCTCGTCTTTCGACGGGTTGAACTCGCTGTGTTGAACACCGCTGCCAGCGGACATATATTGCAATTCTCCCTTGCGAATAACGCGACCGTTGCCCATTGAATCTTTGTGCTCCAACTGGCCGCTCAAGATGTAAGTCACGATTTCCATGTCACGATGTGGATGCGTACCGAAGCCTTGTCCCGGCATCACCAGGTCATCGTTAATCACGCGCAAGCTGCGAAATCCCATCCATTTCGGATCGTAATCATCTCCGAAACTGAAAGTGTGATATGTATCGAGCCAACCATAATTGGCGTGCCCCCGTTCATTTGCTTTTCGTAATGTCATCATGTGCATTTTCAAGCTTTCTCGCGCAAGGCGGGTGCAACGCGGCTGCCTACCAGTTCGATGGAGCGCAAGTGCTTCGCCTGCGGCAATTCGGCCACATCCATCTGAAAGGAGATTCGTGAGATGCCGCCCAGCGCCTCACTATGGCGCAGAATTTTTTCCGCGACTTCTTCGGGATTGCCCACCAACAGCGCGCCATGCTCGCCCCGCACGGCGTCGAAGTGAGCGCGCGTTACGGGCGGCCAGCCGCGTTCCTTGCCGATGCGGGTGAAGGATTTCGCGTAACCCGGAAAAAAATCATCAACCGCCTGTTGCGTCGTTTCGGCAACGTAACCCAGCGCGTGAACGCCGACTTTGAGTTTGTCCGGCGCATGTCCCGCGCGCCGGCCATATTCCCGATAAATGTCAACGAGCGGACGGAACCGCCGCGTCTCGCCGCCGATGATGGCGATCATCAACGGCAATCCGAGCATCCCGGCGCGGGCGAACGACTCCGGCGTCCCGCCGACGCCGAGCCAGATTGGCAGCGGATTTTGCATCGGTCGCGGATAAACACCCTGCCCGGTGAGCGGTGCCCGGTGTTTGCCCGACCAGTGAACAAATTCGTTTTCACGAATGTTGAGCAGCAAATCGAGCTTTTCGGCAAACAATGAATCGTAATCCTTGAGCTGCAAACCAAACAACGGAAACGACTCGGTGAATGAACCTCGACCGACAACCATCTCCGCCCGGCCTTGCGAAAGCAAATCAAGGGTCGCAAAGTTTTGAAACACGCGCACCGGATCAGCGGCACTCAAAACCGTGACGGCGCTGGTGAGGCGGATGCGTTGCGTCCGGGCTGCCGCCGCCGCGAGAATGACCACCGGCGCGGAATCGAGGAATTCCCGGCGATGATGTTCCCCGACTCCGAAAACGTCCAAGCCCACCTGGTCGGCAAGTTCAATCCGCTCGACGAGATTGCGGATGCTGTCCGACGTGCTGACCGCGACGCCCTTGCCATCATCACGCAATGCCGCCGCGAAGCTGTCAATACCGACCTGTATCGTCTCGACCTGCTTCTTCGAGACCGGCTTTCCGTCTTCGATCTCACTTCGCTCATTCGCTTCAAGTAAAACTGTCATGGTTAGACAATACCCCGACGAAAGCGCACCGGGGAAATACCATGTTTCTTGCCTGACAATAACTTTTGGCTATGCTCGCGGAAATGGAACTGCGTCATCTCCGCTACTTCGTCGCTGTCGCCGAGGAAGAAAATGTTTCACGCGCCGCGCTGAAACTCCACGTCTCGCAGCCGGGCATCAGCCGCCAAATCCACGACCTCGAAGATGAAATCGGGTTTCAACTTTTTGAGCGCAGTGCAAAATCCGTCAGACTGACCGAGGCGGGAAAAGTTTTTTTGACCGAGGCGCGCATCGTTCTTCAACACGCGGATGATGCGGTAAAAAAAGCCCGTGCCGCCGCCGGCGGAACGAACGGCGAGATCAATGTGGGTTATGCGCCGTCGTTGACCATCCAGATTTTACCGCAGGCGTTGCGAAAGTTTCAGGAAAAATTTCCGGGCGTGCGCGTGATGTTGCACGATTTATCCACGGAGGAAATGCTTTCGCAGATTGGTGAAAAGAAATTGCAGGTCGCGCTCACCGTGCGCCCGTCGGCGAAACTGCTGCGCGGGCTGCAATTTGAGGAACTGGCGCGCTATGCGATATGCGTGGCCATCGCGCCGAAAAATCCACTGGCGAAATCGAAATCCGTTTCACTGGAGCAGATTTCCAGCGAACCGCTCATCGCCTACAGCCAGAAGGATTATCCCGAATACCACGAGATGCTGGAAAAACTTTTCGCGCCCGTGGGGCGCAAGCCGCGCATCATTGGCGAACACGACGGCGTGAGCAGCATCGTGGCGGCGGTTGAAGCTGGGCGCGGATTTGCCCTCGTTCCAAGTTGTGTTGCAAGCATGGTCGGGCCGCGCTTGAAATTGCTTCCAATAAAACCCGCCTTGCCCGCCGTTCCCGTCGTCGCGATCTGGCACAAGGAATCTGAAACTCAACTGGTGAAACATTTTATCGCGGCGGCGAGGCAATTGTCTTGACGCAGCCCCTCCGTTAAATTCGCAGAACCTTATGCCCACGGAGCGTGACTCCGCAAGAACAGGAACGCTTGGCGGCAGCGACGTCACTTTCCTCAACAGGCCTATGGAATCAAAGCAGCCCGCGGTGGCCGCGATAGCCAGGACTTTTGTCGAGCCCGCGCTCTTGGATGACTTTGTCGGCCGCAGCGAGCGCGGTCGCGACAGCAGGAAATCCCACATAGGGAAGCGTCTGAACCAAAGCCTCTTCGATTTCATCCAGGGTGAGACCGTTGTTGAGGGCCATATTCATGTGGATCGCGAATTCGTTTGGCTGCCGCAAGGCGACCATCACCGCCATGGATACCAGACTCCGTGCTTTTCGATCCAGGCCCGGACGGGTCCAGATTTCGCCGAATGCTTGATCAATGGCATATCCCGCGACGGACGATCCGAACGTGCCCGATGCGGCGGACGCCAGCAACCGCCCCGCCGTTTCCTCGCCCATCATCTCGCTTATGATCTTTTCACCAGCTTCTCTTTGTTTCATATCCTTCTTCATTTCTGTAATCTTAGGTTTTACGAGCCTTTGGGGCGCGATGGTTTTAGACATTTTATCGTGCCAGATAACCACCGTCCACGGCGATATCCGTGCCGGTGATGAACGAGGCTTGCGGGGAGCTAAGCCAGACGACCATGGCCGCGACTTCATCGGCAGTGCCAATGCGCCCGATAGGGTGCTGGCTGCTCCACCATTTCTTGGCTTCGGTTTCTCCTTCTCCAGTCATGCGATCAATCATCTCTGTCTGTATCGTCCCCGGGGAAACGGTGTTGACGCGCACCCCCTTGGTGGCGAGGTCGAGGGCGGCGCTCTTGCTCAGGCCGAGGATCGCATGTTTGCTCGCGACATACACGCCGCCGCCGGCGAAACCGACGTGTGCAGCGATGGACGCCGTGTTTACGATCGAGCCGCCGCTGTTTTTCAGCATGGCTGCGGCTTCATGTTTCATCGAAAGCAACACACCTTTGACGTTGATGTCGAAGACAGATTGATAATCATCCACGTCCATCGTTTCGATGGAATGACCGACCTGGCCTTCGATGCCGGCGTTATTAAAGGCAATATCCAGGTGTCCAAAAGCAGCCACGGTCTTGTCCACCAGCACCTTGACATCAGCTTCACGGCTGACATCGGCCTTGACAAACAAGGCTTCCCCGCCGGCCTGTTTGATGGTCTCGACGACCTTGTTTCCTTCCTCGGCGCGGCGTCCGGCGACCACGACCTTTGCCCCGGTTTTGGCAAGGGCGAAAGCTGCGGCTTTGCCGATGCCCGAGGTTCCACCAGTAACGAGAGCAACTTTGTTTTGTAGTGAGGTATTCATATTCATTCCTTTCTCTTAAGCGTTCATTTTTGTTTCTCTCAGCCGCTTCTTGCTGCTGACACTTCCCTTATCGCATAGATTCTTAAATCGCGGAAATCGTATGATTTAATTGCAGTAATCGGATTTTGCGATAATGATTCATATATGGAATTGCGCCACCTCCGTTACTTTACTGCTGTCGCTCAATATCTGAATTACAGCGAAGCATCGCGCCGCCTCCACGTCGCCCAACCCGCCATCAGCCAAACCATCCTTGACCTGGAAGAAGAACTGGGCGTCAAACTCCTGTTCCGCACTAAACGCAGCGTCCAACTCACCGCCACAGGAACCGCTTTTTTCCGGGAAGCCGAAGAAATCCTCCGCCGCGCCAATGAAGCCCGGCGGCTGGCGCAACGTGCGGCCCGTGGCGAAGTGGGCAGTTTAGGGATCGGCTATTTCGGAACAGCAGCGGCGCCGATCTTACCTCCGCTGGTTCAATGCTACCGCGCAAAATTCCCCGACGTTGAATTGCACTTGTATGAGTTGAATCCTGACCAGCAGCTTGCCGCCTTTGATGACGGCCGTATTGATTTGGGATTTTCCCGTCCGCTGCCACCGGATCGCCGCGCAGGATTCGAGGAAGAAGTCGTCTATACCGACCGGCTGGCCATCGCGTTGCCCGCGACCCATCCCCTGGCCAGGCAAAAAGTCGTCCGGTTAAAGAGTGTCGCCGGCGAGCCGTTTGTGCAATTCCACCGCAAAGGCGCACCCGGATTGTTTGATGAAGTTATCGCGGTCTGCCGGCGAGCCGGTTTCTCGCCGCGCATCATCAATGAACCCAACTTCATGGCCACCGTGATGACGCTGGTGGAAAGCGGGCTTGGCGTGTCGCTGATTCCGCGTTGCGTGCAAAGTTTGAACCGCCCGCTGGCCGTGGTTCGTCCTATCGAACCCAAATCGGCTCGAATCCCGTTGTGCATCGCGTGGCGCGAATCCGCTCAGAGCCCCGTGTTGTCGGCTTTTCTGGACATCTTGATAGCGTTCCTCCCTCAAATTCGAAGTCAGATGGAAACATGACACTCTCGAAAAGTTTAAATGTGACAATTTCAAATTTTCCCTTTGCACTCAGGTTTTCCCCGCGATTCAGGCGACTGGGGTTCCCTCAAGCCCCTGATTTTGTTTTGGCTGAGACTGTTGTCGCCAGTGCCAGCTTGCGCTGCCGCCAGGCATTCAGCAGCCGGAAGCCGAGCAGCACGGTCAGCACTGTGGCGAACACGAGCGGCAGGCGAACGTCGGCCTTCACCTGCATATAATAATGAATCACGCCGCAGATGGCCGCCACATAGGCCAGCCGATGCAGCGCCCGCCAGCGTTTG
>Ga0335074_10001891_pt1 | contig 28393 bp, 20 predicted proteins | sample Lox_Sample_23_FD_206715 | JGI IMG/M metagenome (GOLD analysis project Ga0335074, IMG submission 206715) | Soil microbial communities from Loxahatchee National Wildlife Refuge, Florida, United States - Lox_Sample_2.3 | ecosystem: Environmental > Terrestrial > Soil > Wetlands | place: USA...
TGCATGAGCTTGAGCGCTTCTCGACGGACGGCGGCGTGCAGGTAATGATCATCAACATCCAGGCGTTCAACGCGACCGGCAGGGACAACCGCCGCATCTACGAGGTGCTCGACGACTTCCAGTCCCGTCGTCCGATCGACGTCATCAGCGCGACCCGGCCGGTCGTGATCATCGACGAGCCGCAGCGGACCGGCGCGGCCCGGTCGCTCGACGCGGTGTCGCGGTTCAGCCCGCTGCTGGTTCTCCGGTACTCGGCTACCCACCGGGTGCGGCACGACACGGTGCACCGGCTTGACGCCCTGGACGCCTACAACCGGAAGCTGGTCAAGAAGATCGCGGTGCGCGGCATCACCGTGCGGGGACTGGCGGGTACCGCGGCCTACCTCTACCTGGATGCGATCGAGACCGCCCCGGGGAGCGGGCCCAGGGCGCGCCTGGAGATCGAGGTGCGGACCACGTCCGGCATCAGGCGCCAGGTGAGGCGGCTCGGCCCGGGCGCGGACCTGCACCGGGCCTCGGGCGGCATCGAGGCGTACAGGGGCCTGCTCGTGACGGGCATCGACGCCAGCCGTAACGTGGTCGAGTTCAGCGACGGCCGCTTCATCGCCACGGGGCAGGTCACCGCCGACGTGACCGAGGAGACCAGACGCCGCATCCAGATCCGTGAGGTCATCCGCGCACACCTGGAGAAGGAACGAGAACTCTTCTCTCGCGGCATCAAGGTCCTGTCGCTGTTCTTCATCGACGAGGTCGCCAGGTACCGCGACTACGGCAGGGAAGACACCCGCGGCGAGTACGCCCGCGCCTTCGCGGAGGAGTACCGCGAGCAGGTCAGCGACCTGCTTGACCGGCTGGCTCCCGGTGACGTCCGGTACCGGCGGTACCTCGAGGACATTCCGGCCGAGAGCACGCACCGGGGCTACTTCTGCGTCGACAAGAAGACCGGCCGCGCCATCGACGGCGACATTCGGACGGCGGGCGGCGAACCTGGCCAGTCCGCCGACGCCGACGCCTACGACCTCATCCTCCGCGACAAGGAACGCCTGCTGTCGCTCGACGAGAAGGTGCGGTTCATCTTCTCCCACTCGGCCCTGCGCGAGGGCTGGGACAACCCCAACGTGTTCGTGCTCGGCATGCTGAAGAAGAGCGACAGCACCATCTCCCGGCGCCAGGAGATCGGCCGCGGCCTGCGGCTGTGCGTTGACCAGCACGGCGAGCGCATGGACGACCCGGCGAGCGTGCACGAGATCAACGAACTGACGGTCGTTACCGACGAGTCTTACACCGCCTTCGTTGAAGGCCTCCAGCGCGAGATCAGCGAGTCGGTTACCGCCCGCCCGGGCAGGGATAACGTCGCCTATCCGCTGCCAGCCGACGGCAGAAGGCCGAGGCAGCGGCCCGAGCCCGAATCCGTCAGGCAGGAATCCTGCTACCCGGTCGTGTTTGATTCGCGCGACCTCATCGACCGGTGCATCGCGGCCCTGGACGATCATCTCAAGGTCGACACGCTGGAGTACTTCGTCGAGCGAGGCGAGCAGCGCGCCGCGGAACCGGCCGACGTCAGCCGGGGCGGCGTCTTCACCGCCGCCGGCGCGACCACGTCTGTCGCGACCACGCCCGCGCCGTCGCAGATCCGCTACGACCTGGTCGGCGAGCTGGCCACGAGCACCCGCCTGACCCGCAGGACGATCGCCTCGATCCTGACCGGCATCGCTCCGGCAACGTTCGCTCAGTACCGCCGGAACCCCGACCAGTTCATCGCCAAGTCAGCCCGCCTGCTCAGCGACCAGACCATCCAGATCATCGACGGGCAGCCGGCGACCGGGCGGGGCGGCCGCTGACGGCGGTGCCGGGCGGGCGGCGGACGGAATTCCGCGGTCACTGGTTTACGCACCGGCGGGTGAACGGGAGTCACCAAGCCGCCCCCTACCCGCCAGTAGCATTGGCGGTGATCATATAAAAGAACAACTGTCCGCGCCGGCCAGCGAATCAGACACCCCGAATTCACGGTCTTAATAACGCAAATTTGGGCACGTCGAATCGCTTTCCCGGGTGGTCCAGGGAATCTCGCGGTCACGAGCCGCTCGCGCACTGGCCCGTGACCGCGGGACACGCTTTGCCGGTCAGGACTTCCAGAGGTTGGTCGGGAGGAGCGGCATCAGGGGTTTGCCGACGCTGATGTTGACCACTAGGGCCGCCCCGAGATAACCGGCGGCGAGGCTGTCGAGGAGCGCGAACCACCCGCCGACCTTCGCGACGTCGGTGGTCCAGCTCGCCGTGCCGCCGAGGTTGGCGATGGCAAGGACGATGAGAACGATGAACGCGAGGGTGAACGGTGCCACGGCGGTCCAGCTGATGGACGTGGCGGCGAACGCGAACGTCGCCGTGAAGAGGGCCCACAAGATCAGCCACACCGCGAAGGCGTGATCGAAGTTGGCGACACCCACGGCAGTGATCATGGGCCCCGCGAATACCTTGTAGATCAGGGCGGTGGAGAACAGGAATCCGGCGTAGCCCACGCCGAAAGTGCCACCGAACAGTTCGCCGCCGCGGTACTCCCACAGGCCGCCGATGAGCAGGCCGCCGGCGCCGATGCCGAAGCAGGTGGCGAGGAAGATGTCGCTTGCCGCGCTGCTCAGGATCCCGGTCTCGACGAAGCCGAGGATGCCGACGGCGAATGCGAACGCGAACGCTGACAGCGGGACCCCGCCAGCGGTGGCGGGGTAGGCGTGACCGGGCCCGGGGGCCCAGACGAGGGCGGGAGGCTCGGCTACCGTGCCTTCGCCCAGTGTGTGTTCGATAGGTGCGGTCATGGCATGATCCATCCAATCGCCTCATTGCGGATAGGCACACGCGAGCGGGCAGTGGCGCGGAATCAGCGCCGTTTTCGATGCGTTCACACAGCATCACCTGCCACCGGAGTAACAACTCGCTGTCCCTAATGGCGAATCTCGCCGACTGTGAAAACCGGGAGATGACCTTGATGGTAGAAGCTCTGCAATGGTTTGCAAGGGGCCGGCGGCGAAAGGTTTCCGCAGGCGCCTGAACGCCGGCCAGGACGGCGTATGCGGCGCGGCAGCGGGCCGCGATGAGGCACGTCCCCTGCGGCAGATCCGATGTCCCTATCCTGCCGGGCGGAAGATAATCGTGGAAATTTTTTTCTGCATGGAAACTTCGCGTTTGCTGGCAACAAAAGCGTGTGTGGGGCACGCGGAAATGACATCCGGCGCAAAGTTTCCAAGATCTTTCCGTGATCGCCGCAAAAATGGGCGCCTGGAGCAGCCTCTTTGCTGACTGGGCGGGTTTTAGAGGTTCATGGGACGGATGTCCGGTGAACTCGGGGCCAGTGACCAGCCCGGCGGGCGGCCGCCGGACGGGGCCTGGCGCAGCAGGTACTCGTAGCCCGCCTGGAGCTGGCGCGGCGCCCAGACGTCGGCGCGCTTGGCCACCGTGTCGGACTCTTCGCCCCAGACGCGCAGCGGCCCCGCCGCCATCGCGGCGAGCTGCGTCCGGCAGGCGCGGTCAAGCAGCACCGCGGTCATGACCGCGGCGGGCAGGTCCGGTCCGACGGTGACGATCCCGTGCTGCGGGAGCAGGATCGCGATCGCGTCGCCGAGCGCACCGGCCAGCGACCGGCCGAGCGACTGGTTCTTGATCAGGCCGCCGGTCAGCGCGAAGCGGGGAATGGACGGATAGCAGAACAGCGATCCCGCGTGATCCAGCGGCAGCAGCGGGACGTCGAGCGCCGCGAACTGGCAGGCCGCCGGGGAGTGCGTGTGCACCACCGAGCCCGCGTCCGGGCGGGCGGCCATGATCTCGGTGTGGATCGGGTACTCGATATGCCGCGGCCCGGCGCCCGCGAGGATGTCGCCGGCAGGCGAGACAAGCACGATCCGGCTGGCGTCGATCTCCTCGAAGCCCCAGCCGGAGGCTTTCATCCAGACGCCGCGGCCCTCGGGGTCGCGCACGCTCGGGTGTCCCCACACCATGTCCGCCTGGCCGGCGGCGGCCAGCGCCCGGCACCCGTCGACGGCCAGCGTGATCGCGGAGCCGTCGTCGGCGGGAACGTACCGTGCCGTCTCTTCGCTCATGGGTCACTTATACCGCTCCCGCCATCACGATCTCCGGCGCCTGGTACAGCCGGAGCGGGGGGCGAAGGTCTCCGCGCGGTCGGGTCAGGCCAGGTCTTCAACCAGGTCACGGGCGCGGCGCCAGCGGCGAGGGCCGATCCGCCGTGCGAGCAGCCACAGCAGCGGGGCAAGCGCCAGCGTGAACAGCCCGCCGGTGATCAGGTTCGCCGTCGGCGCGCCGTGCCAGACCGAGCCGGTGATCTGCTGCCTGGCCGCCGCGACCACGGGGTTGGACGGCAGGTAGACGATCGTTTCCGGATCCTTGGTGCCCGCCGGGTCGGAGGCGTTCAGCGGCAGTGGCCGGCCGCCGATCGCGGGATCGGTGGTCTGCCAGCCGAGGTAGGACAGCGTCGGCACGCCGGTCACCGTGCTGCCGCCGTTGGAACCGGTCGAGGTCTGCTGCTGGTCGATGAGCAGCCCCTGGGTCGTCGCGCCTTTCGCGCGCAGTTCCGCGACCAGCGCCGAGTCCCGGGCTCCGTGCACCAGGGAGGCGATGCCGACGCCGGGTCCCCAGCCGACCAGGGCGAGCATCAGTGCCAGCAGGCCCAGGTTCGCCGCGGTGCGCCAGGCGCCCGACCGTTCGCGGCGGCGGGCGAAGAAACGGCCGGCCGGCGCCGGCGTCCGCGCCACCCAGGAGATCACCGCCCAGCGCGCCGCGTCTGCCAGCACGTGCGAGACCGCCGCGCCGAGCCAGATGCCGCCAGCGGCGCCGAGAACCGCGCCGGCAATGCCGGTCAGCGTGCGCACCGCGCCGGTCCACTCCGGGAGGGCCACCCCGGGAAGCACGCCCACGAAGACCCCGAGCGAGATCGTGAGCAGGAACAGCACCCCTTGCGCCAGCACGCGCAGCGTCGTCCACCGGGGACGCGTACGCAGCTTGCGATAGCCGGGTGCCTTACCGAAGCGCGGTATGTGCGTGGTGCCGCGCGGCGCCTGGCGGCCACGGGTGCGGCCGCCGGACCGGGGCTTGAGCGTCGTCACCAGGTGAGTCGGTGTGCGCACCTTGGCCGCACGGCAGACCGCGTTGATCTCGCCGTAGGTTTCCCAGCGGCCGCTCGCGCGCAGCAGGATCCGCCGGTCATTGTCGAGCACAAGCAGTGCGGGACCGTGCCTGAGGCTGCCGGTGCGGAACGAGCTGACAGTATGCACCTCGCCCACCGATTTCGCCGGCACGACGATCCGCTGCCCGCCGAATCCGTACGCCACCAGGTTTCCGTCCTCGGCGTCCAGCCGGACCCGGATCCTGCCCATCAGGTCCATCGGGCATTTCAACGGGAACGCCTGCGGCCGCTGCGGGTCCCGGACGAGTTCGTCCTGGTTCTTCCGCCACTCCCTGGTTCCCCAGTGCGCCACGGGACTATTCATCACGCCTCCCGGACACAGTGGGCCGGCTGCTACACATATTCAATCACGAATGCGCAATGAGTGGCGGAATTAGAGTCAGCGGAAACCGTTCCTCGGCACGGTAAAGAGCGGGCGCCGCAAAGCCGCGGCGCCTGGTCGCCATGACTTAAGCGGTGCCGTGCCTGCGTAAAGGCAGAAAATCAAAATCACGGATCCAGGAACGGTTCGTGGCTCCGCCGGTCCCGTGCATTCCTCTTCGAGGGCCGCTAGCCGGCCCGCAAGCCGCGGCGGCGGCATCGCCGGAACCGACGGCGGCCTTTCCGCGTCCAATAGCTGAACCACCGAAAACCGGCTGGCGGGAGGACGGGATGCGACGGCAAGCGGCGCTGCACGGTAGCGCGGTGCTTGGCATCGCGGCCCTGGTGCTGGCAGGATGCGGCACGGCAAGCACGGCTCAGGGGCGGTCGACCACCGCCGGGGCGGAGGGCGCGGCAGTGGTCGCCGGGACAGGGCCTGGCTCGGCGACCTTCAGTCAATTCGACGAGGCCGGCGGATGGGCCGTCACCGGCACATTCAAGATGGAAGGCGGCCCGGTAAAGCCAGGCGCGAGCAGCGTGCCGGCGAGGCCGCTGCCGGGCGTCGTCATGTTCCGCGACAAGCGCGGCCGGACGACCGACATCACGGCCGGCCCGGCCGGCCTGTTCGCCGGCTACCTCCCGGCGGGGACCTACACCGTCACCGCGCGGACCGAGCAGATCAGGCAGCAGAACCCGGATGGCAGCGTCAGCGACCCGCCGTGCGCGGGGCCGGTGACGGTGGTGGTGCAACCCGAGCGGACCACCACGGTGGCGCTGGTCTGCTTCGTTCCCTGACTAGCACGCCGGCGCAGGCCGACGCGGTAGTGGCGCGGCTCCGCCTAGCCGGCCTGGATGACCTGGGTGACCTGGGTGACCTGGAGAGCGAAGAACTGGAACCCTGGTTCGGCCAGTTCGTAGCCGAGGGCCTCGTTCACCGCGATCATGTACGAGTTGGGCTCGGAATTGGTGGTCTCGATGCGCTCGAGCTGCGGCTCGGCTGTCACCAGCCAGTCGAGCATGGCCGCCTTCGCGAGCAGGCCGAGACGGTGGCCGCGGTGCGGCCGGGTGACCGCGGTAAGCCCTTGGTATCCCCAGGCGGGGTACGCCGGGTCGATGTTCACATGGGTCAGTGCCGCCATCTCCCCGGTAGCGTCGTGTACCGCCGCGACCGAGTACCCGCGGTTCGCCCCGAACCGCACCCGGATGTCGGCGCGGTCCCTAACCCGGTCGGCATCCCAGATGTCGTCCTCGAACCAGTCCTCGCGGGGCGCGTCGTTCATCGCGTTGTGCACTCCGGCGACCCGCTCGCGCTCCTCCGCTGGTGTCGCGCCGGTCCACGAGATCAGCGAGTACCCGGCGGCATGCCCGGCGGCGTTCGCGCGCAGTTCGGCGAACCGCCCGGCTTCCGCCTTGCGCAGGTCGATGATGCGCCGCGCATCCGCGATCCCGGGCTCCGCCCCGAGCGACCGGGCGAACGCTTCGCCAGCCGACCCGAGCAACACGGCAGCGTCAAGCGCGCTCCGGCCACGAGCCTTGGCCCGTTGCGCCGCGTGCCTGATAAGCGCGCGGCCAAGGCCCCGCCGGCGGTACGCGGGGTGGACGGTCACCACTACGAACACCCGGTCCCGGTTCTCCAGATCGGGCGCCTGGACATAACAGGTCCCCGCTACGGGCCCGCCAGGCCCGTCAAGCCCTGGCGAATCTGCCGGTACATACCAGGTCTCGCTCGGGTCCCCGGGCCACTCGTGGCTCACGTAGGCGTTGAACATGGCGAGCGACATCGGTGGCTCTTGCTGCGGGTCGTCCGCCGCATTCGCCGCGACCAGCACCGCATGACACGCCCGCACGACATCAGTGTCCGCCGGGTCCAAGCGCTCAATCCGCATGCCCCCACTAGACACCGGCGGCCACTTAAACGCGACTCATTTTCCGCTCACTGCGAGTGTCACCGCGCGTTATCTCCCCGGCCACCGGCCGTCTCATCGGATCCTGCGGTAGGTGAGGGCGAAGTCATGCTCCCATTCCGCACCGTCGATGGACTTCTCCCAGGCGCCCCTGATTGTGTTGGCGTCCTCGCTGAACGTCCCGGAGAAACGCTGGCGGAAGTCCAGGGGCGTGAAGTCCGGCGATTCTCTGGAGAGCGTCCATTTCCCGTCGGCGAAGCTCATCGCGTAGAGGCGCGCCACGCCGCGGGAGTCGTAGTAATGCTGCGTGCAGGCGCCGGTCTCCAGGTCGACGCTGACGATCATCAGCCCATCGGGCGGCCCGGCGACCGGGATCTCGCTGCGCTGCAGCAGGAACTGGCCGTCCAGGATCCATTCGAACCGGCTGCGCGCGACCGCGCTGCCGCCCTCCTCTCCGGACGCTGGCGGCTGGTCGCCGGGGAACTTGGCCTCCACAACCCACTCGCCGACAAAGACGTCCAGACGCCGCAGTGCGTCCGCCCTGTTCCCGGTCACAGCGATCACTCCCGTCTCACGTAGCTGGCTTCGATTCCCGTGATACCGACCGTAACGGCCGGACGGTTTCATCGCCTCGGCATCGTGGCCGGGCGGAGCGACCCTGCCCTCCTGAGTATGCGGTGGTCACGGGATGATCTTGATCGAACAGAATGTCGGTGTCTCTGGTTATTTTGACCCCATTGCCGCCCGCATATCGCAGGTAATGACGTGTGCTGGCAATGTGATCACCAGGCCAGCCGGTCCTCGGCGCCCGAACCGGCACCAGCCGGGGCGCCAGCGGGCGAGGACGCGGATCAGGGACCGGGCGAGCGGGCGAGCGGCGCGGAACCTGATATATCCGGCGTACGCTCGTCTGCATGGGCACGGTGCACCAGCTCAGCCGACAGGACGCCCGGCGGGTCGCCGTGCGCGCGCAGATGCTCACCGGCCGGCGGCCGCCGGACCTCCTCACCGTGGTGCGGCGGCTGACGGCGCTTCAGCTCGACCCGGTCAGCGCCGTCGCGCCGAGCGCTGATCTCGTCGCCTGGTCCCGGCTCGGCGCCGCCTATGACCCCGACCACCTGAAAACGGCAATCGCCGAGCACAGGGTGATCGAGCTGCGGGCCTTCCTGCGCCCAGCCGAGGACTTCGCCCTCTACCGGGCGGACATGGCCGCGTGGCCGGGCACGGGCGAGCTGCGGGACTGGCAGGTGTTCTTCCGCGAGTGGGTCACCGCCAACGACGAGTGCCGGCGCGACATCCTCGACCGGCTCGCCGCCAGCGGCCCGCTCCAGTCCAGGGAGCTGCCCGACACATGCGTAAAGCCGTGGCAGTCCACCGGCTGGACCAACAACAAGAACGTCACCAGGCTCCTTGAGTTCATGGTGTCGCGCGGCGAGGTGGCGGTCGCCGGCCGCAAGGGAAGAGAGCGCCTGTGGGATCTCGCCTTGCGGGTGTACCCAGATCACCCGGTCGTCCCGTCGGCCGAAGCCGAGGGGGAGCGGAACCGGCGCAGGCTTCATGCCCTCGGCATCGCCCGTTCCGCCGGCCCCGAGATGCCCAACGAGCCCGCCGTCGTCGGCCAGGCCGGCGAGCCGGCCGAGATCGAGGGTGTCCGCGGCGAGTGGCGGGTCGACCCGTCGTACCTGGACGATGACCTCGGCGGCCCGTTCGATGGCCGTGCGGCGCTGCTGTCCCCGTTCGACCGCCTGGTCCACGACCGCGTCCGCGCGGCCGACATTTTCGAGTTCGACTACCAGCTCGAGATGTACAAGCCCGTCGCGCAGCGGCGCTGGGGCTACTACGCCCTGCCGATCCTGTACGGAGACCGGCTCGCCGGCAAGCTAGACGCCACCGCCGACCGCAAGGCCGGGATCCTCACGGTCAACGCCATCCACCAGGACGTCCCGTTCACCGCCGACATGTCCGAGGCCGTCAACGCCGAGATCAACAGCCTCGCGGGCTGGCTGCAACTTGACCCGTCAGGGATCTAGCCGCGCCGGCCGCTGTTCACCGGAGACGCCGCCGCACGCAGCCCGGACGGCACGGTTATCTGCGGGGTATTCAGCGTCAACCGGGCCCAGGCATCCGCCTCGCTTCACCGGCTGGCCGGTCTCGGCGCCATGGTCGCGTGCTTGGGCCACGGCGAGCCGCTCACCCGCGCCGCCGCCGCCGAACTCCGCGCCGCCGCCGGGCACGCCGCCTGACACCGGCGACATGCCCGCGACGCGCCCCTGGAACGGCGCACCCGCAGAACCAGGCCGCGCCCTAAGTCAGCCCTGGGTCAGGAGGTGACAGGCGATGGCGGCGGCTGCCACCACGTTGAGTGAGTCCACTCCGGCCGCCCGTGCGGCCGGGTTCATGGGGATACGCACCGCTTCGTCGGCCTCGTGCAGCCATCGGCCGGACAGCCCGTCCCCCTCGGTGCCGAGCAGCAGCGCGACCCGCTCAGCCGCGCGCAGGGCACCGCCGATCGGGACGGCGCACTCGTCCGGGGTCAGCGCGAGAAGGCGGAAACCGCCGGCCTTCAGGTCCGCGAGGCCTTCGTACCAGCCGGTCATGCGGGCGTACGGGATGGCGAACACCGCGCCCATCGAGACCTTGACGGCCCGCCGGTACAGCGGGTCGGCGCACCTCGGGGACAGGACGACGGCATCCACGCCGAGCGCGGCGGCGCACCGGAAGATCGCGCCTACGTTGCCGTGATCCACGAGATCCTCGAGGACGACGATGCGCCGCGCGTGGCTGATCACGACGGGGACCTCGGGCAGCGGCCGGCGGCCAACGGACGCGAGCGCTCCGCGGTGTACCCGGAATCCGGTGAGGCGCTCGGCCACCTCGTCCGGGACCACGTACACCGGCGTGCCGTCGGGCGTTACCCGCCCGCCCCCCGCCGCCTCGCCGAGAGCGGGCAGGTCGCCTAGCCGGCTTCGGCCGAGGAGGACGGAGCGCACCGGGTAGCCCGCGGCGATGGCACGGGTGATGACCTTGGTGCCTTCCGCGATGAACAGGCCGTGCTCGGACTCGAGATGTGTCCGCAGGCCGACGTCGGTCAGCCGGGTGTAGTCCGCCAGCCTCGGGTCGTCGGCGCTGCCGACCTCAACGGTACGCAGCATCCCACTAGTCTCGCCGATCGCGGGAGGCGGCGGCGGATCGGAGGAACACCGAAACGTTCCTCGGTTACTCTCTTCTGCCGCGCGCCGGGTCGCCGTGCCGGGTGACCGTCAGCCGCCCCGCCCGTCACACTGGTGCAGCGTCGACCCGGATGGCATCACAATTCCTCAAGGACCTGGATGACCGGTGTCGTCGGAGTCGGTGACTTGGACGCTGTCGGCGGTGACGACGACACCGCCGCTGGATTGACCGTCATGGTGTATGCCCCGGAGGCCGTCTGCGACGAGGTGTCGGTGACGGTGACCGTGACCGTAAAGGAGCCAGACGCGGTGGGCGTGCCGCTGATTGTCCCGGTCAGCGAGTTGATCGCCAGCCCGCCGGGAAGCCCGGTAGCGCTGTACGTAAACGTGCCGGCGCCGCCGGTCGCGGTGACAGTGGCGGTGTAGGCGGTGCCGACCGTGCCGGTTCCCAGTGTCCCGCCGGCGAGGGACAGGGCCGGCGCGCTGACGGTAATCGTGATGCTCGCCGTCGTCGTCTTCGCGGGCGACTCGGTGTCGCTGACGCTCAGGCCGACCGTAAAGGTCCCGGCCGCCGTGGGAGTGCCGCTGATGGTCAGCGTCGCACCGCTGGCGCTTGACGTCATCCCGGTGGGAAGCCCGGTCGGGGTCGCCCAGGTGTAGGTGCCGTTGCCTCCGGTCACGGTGGCCGTGCCGGAGTACGCCGTGTTGAGTGTCGCGGTCGCGGCGGCGCTCGAGGTGACCGCTAGCGCCGCGTCGCTGACGGTCACCGGGACGCTTGCCGTCCCCGATCCCTCGGGTGACGCGCTGTCGTGGACCGACAGGCCGATCGTGAAGGTTCCCGTCGCGGTCGGCGTGCCGGTGATGGTGATCGTCGCTCCGCTCGCGGTCGACGTCAGTCCGGCGGGGAGCCCGGTCGGGGTAGCCCAGGTGTAGGTGCCGCTCCCCCCGCTCACGGTGGCGGTGGCCGAGTACGCCACGCCGATCGTGGCGGTCGCCGCGCCGTTCGTGGTGATCGCCAGCGTCTTGCCGCAGACCACCGAGAACGAGGCTACGTTCGACGACACGGCATTCGGGCTGGTCACGACGATCGAGCCCGATCCGCTCACATCGTCGCTGCCTGGTTTATAGCTCGTGGTGACGGTCGACGCGCTGCCGGCCTGACTGAAGTTCAGCGTCTGAACAGGGCCGTCCCCGCTGGGCAGCTTCCAGTAGTAGCTGACGGTGCCGGGCACGGTGTCGGTGATGGTCCCGCTGAAGGTGAAGGTGGGCGCGGCGGCCGTGCAGGACGTGACGGTCTGGCTCGCCGGGCTGACCGCGGCCACCACGGACACCTTCGCAACCGGAGCCGTGCACGTCAGCGTGTACGTCGCCGGGCTCGATGCCACGTTGACCGGGCTGGTCACAACCAGGACCGCTTCGCCGCTTGAGGAGTCTCCCGGCGGGGTTATCGTCAGCGGTTCTGCTGCCATCGTGCTCGCCCCGGTGAAGGTGAGGGTCGCCGGCGGCGAGTCGTACCCGGAGGACAGCGCCCAGTAATAGGTGACCTTCTCTGCCTTGGGGGCGGTGACCGAACCGATCGCGGTGAGCGTCGGCGGCGTCGTCCCGCAGGTCACGTTGCTGGTCGCGGGCAGCAGGACGGTCGCCGTCGCGGAGATCCCGGCCACGCTGTTCCCGCACAAGAGCTTGTAGGTGGCCTTGTTCGAGGTCTTTCCCGCGGGGCTGACCAGCTTGATCTCGGCCCAGCCGTCGCCGGCCGTCTTGGTCTTGACGCGGTCGCCGGCGATGTGCAGGTTTCCCGCGGTGGTGAAGCTCACCGTCTGCACCGGCCCCGGCTGGCCTGACGAGTACAGCCACTGGTAGGACACGGAGCCCGGTGCCGTCGCGGTGATCGTGCCGCTGTAGGTGAACGTGGAGTCCGTGCTGCACTGCGAGGAGCTGACCGGCGGCGTCACGGCGGCCTGGGCGGTGAACGTCGGCGTGACCGCGGCGACCTGCGACGAACTGTTCAGGTTCGCCCGGTCCCGCGCGGAGATCATGACCGCGGTGGCCACGGTCCCCATCGCGAGGACGGCGATCACCGCGATCGCCGCGACGCTGAGCGCCCGGCGCCTGCCGTTGCCAAGCCAGGTTACGGCCGTCGAGGTTCCCGAGGAGCCCACCGTGCCGCCGCGCAGCAGCAGCAGCGGCAGCAGGGCCGCGGCGCGTTCCGCGAGCTGACTGCGGCCGCGCTCCTCCCAGTCCGCCCCGTAGGCGTCGGCTGCCACCGCTTCGAGTTCGGCGACGAACGCGATCGCGGTCTGCGGCCGGTCCACCGGATTCTTGGCCATGCCGCGCGCGATGAGGGCATGCAGCGGCGCCGCGATCCGGTCCAGCGGCACCGCCGCGGTTTCGTGCTGCTGGCGCAACTGCCCGATCTTGCCCGAGAACGGGGTCTTGGCGGTCAGGCACTCAAAGAAGACGGCGGTAGCGGCGTAGATGTCGGTGGCCGGGCTGTTCGGCGCGCCATTCCACTGCTCCGGCGCCATGTACAGCGGGGTCCCGGCGGCGAGAGCCTTCTTGCCCGCCTTGACCGCGACGCCGAAGTCGGAAAGCTTGCTGCTGCCCGCCGTGTCGACCAGCACGTTTTCCGGCTTGTAGTCCCGGTGCACGATGCCCAGCGCATGCGCGGCGGCCAGCCCGAGCAGCGAGCCTTTCAGCACCGCGAGCGCGGACTCGGGGCTGGTCGGTCCGCGCTGCGTGATCATGTCGTGCAGCGAAACGCCGTCGACCAGTTCCATCACGATCGCGGCGCCCTGGCCGGGCTCCTCGACGTAGTCGTAAATCTGCACGACCTGCGGAACGTCGAGTGATCTCAGCATCTGGGCTTCGGTGCGGAAGCTCCACATGAAGGTGGGGTCACGGACCAGCGCGGGGCCGAGGTACTTGATCGCCACCCGGCGGCCGGTCGCCTCGCTGACCGCCGCCACCACCCGGCCAGATGCTCCCTGCCCGATGAGCCGCTCTTCGACATAGCCCGGCACAGTCCAGCCTTCGGCATAGCTGGGTACCGTCCACGCGCTCATGGGAGAACTCCTTGGTAGGCCAGGTACTGCATGCTTCTGTGCCCGATGCCGATTCGCGCGCCCAGTTCGAGCACCGCCGGCTCAAAGGGCGCGAGCGAACGCTTCTCGCCCGGCGTCTGGAGAACCGACCCGTTCGCCGACCCGAGATCGCTGACCTCGACCTGCCAGCCGGACAAGGATACTCGCAGGTGCAGGCGCGACACAGTCCCTTCTGGATCAGAGATGCGCACCGGCGTGGCCCGGCCGGCAATGACGTCGCCGTCGAGCACCGGCTCGCGCCCGAGCACGTAGTCCCCGTCGAGCGTGATCCTGGTCCCGTCGTCAAGGACCAGGACGCCAAGCGGCGGACGCGGGCGCCGCTGGACGTTCCTCGGCACCTGGTTCAGGCCCGTCCCGCACTGCCTGCAGGCCCGCGCACCGGGGTCGTTGAAGTGCTCCCTGGGGCACAGCACTCCCTCTACCAGCACGGGCGGCGAGCCGTCCGCCGCCGGGCCGTCGCCCGTCTCCTCCGGCAGGACGCCGGTAGGCGGCACGGCCAGCGGCGGCGGGTACCCTGCCTGCTCCGGGACCGGCCGCGCCGTGCGCACCGGATCGGCCGCATCCGCGCACGCGAACACCGCGAGCCCGCCGCCGCGCACCACGCCGTCCCCGAGCCAGAACCGGGGATCGGGTGCCGCCGGCTCGCAGACGGCCAGGCCGACGGTGACCGTGTCCCCGGCGAACGTCCGGGTGACCGGGATCACCGAGTCACTGGCGGTCAGCGTGATCTCCTGGCCGCCGTCGGCCCGGACGGTAGCGGTCGCACGGCCGTGGACGAGCACGGCCATGCCGCCGTCCGCCGTGACGCCGGCGCATGCCCATGCGGGATGCCCGGAACCGCCGAGCGCCGCACGCGCGGCCATGCGCACCAGGTCCGTGCCGTCTCCTGCCGCCGAGGCGACGTCGGCCAGCACGCCGAGCAGTGCGTCGGAGCCAGGTCCGCGTCCGTCCGTCACCGCGACCAGGTCGCCGTACCTGGCTATGGCGCCCACGCCGGGGAGCGGGACGCAGTTGATGATCTTCATGCCGGTCTCACGAGGGGCAGGAATACGGGAAAGTTATGCTCGCCTCGGCCGGATCCGGAGTCAGCACCCGAAGCTTCGCGACGGCCTTGCCGGTTCCCTTGCCGTGGAACGCCCACTTCAGCTGCACCTGCACCTTGTCGCTGCCGCTGGCGTCGTCGGCTGTGAGGACGGGAGGATTCTGGTTCGTGCCGTAAATCCACTGGTAGGTGACTGGCCCACCGTGACCGTTGGTGTTGATCGTGCCGATGATGTCGGCAGTGCCGTTGCATCCCACGGACTGATTCGCGGCCGTGACCGCGACGGACGTGATCTTCAGTTTCTCGTGCGTCCGGTCCCACACGTAGATCCACACCCCGGCCGCGAGCGCGACGGTAAGCACCGTGCTGATCAGTCCGCCCCAGCGGCGGCGCCGGGGGCGGCGCTTCGACGGCGCCGGCCACGCCGGGGCCCCGGCGCTGCTCCTGCCCGCGCCCGCCGGCGGCGTCTGCCAGGCCTGCGGAGCCGAAACCGGCCCTAGGAACGGCTGGCTGGAGCCTCCGGGCCGGGGCGGTATCGGCGGCTGCGGTGTCCCGCGGTACGACTGCACCGGTAGCTGCGGGGGTGTCCCGAGGTGGGGCGGCAGGCGGACCGACTGGACGGGCGCGCCCTGAGCCGGCCAGCCGGGCGCGGGAACCGTATCGGAGCCCCACACTTCGGCCAGCCTGTCCGGGGTAAGTACGGCCGGCCCGGCCAGATCGGGCGCGGCCAGCTCACTTCGTGTCTCGCCGGCGCTGCGCGCCTCGTGCAGGTCGAGCCGCGTGCCGCCGACCGCGTCCGACGGGTCGCCGGCTCTGACCGTCTGGCGGTCAGCCTCGTGCACCGGCTCGTCACTGCCGAGGGTCTCACCGATGGCATGCAGACGGCTGATGACCGCGGCCGCGTTCGCCGGCCGCGCCGCCCTGTCCTTTGCCATCAGGTCGCTGACCAGTTCGGTGAGGCCGTCAGGAAGGTCCGGCCTGATCACGTTCAGCGGGGTGGCCGTGTCCATCACCTGCATCATCAGCAGCGCCCCGGGCAGCGATGACTTGAACGGCAGGCGGCCGGACAGCAGCTGGTACAGCACGCAGCCGAGCGAGTACAGGTCGGTGCGCACGTCCACGTCACCGCCCTGTGCCTGCTCCGGCGACATGTACGCGATCGTGCCCACGGTGTGGCCCTGCAGGGTCAGCCGCGGGGAGTTATCGGAGAGCAGCCGGGCGATGCCGAAGTCGATGATGGTGACGCCTAGCTGCGGCGTCACCATCAGGTTGCTCGGCTTGATGTCGCGGTGCACGACGCCGGCCGCATGCGCGGCGGCCAGGCCGGCGCACACCTCCTCGGCCATCCGGAGCACGCTGGAGACGGGGAACAGCCCCATGCCGCGGGCTCCCCGCTCATCCATCATGCTGGCCAGGGAGACGCCCGGTGCCATCTCCATGATCATGAAGAGGTGGCTGCCGATGCGGCCCGCGTCGAGCGAGCTCACGATGTTGGGGTGCCTGAGCCCGGCAACCACCATGGCCTCGCGCCGGAACCTGCCGATCGTCTCCGCTAGCAGGCTCGGGTCATCGATCCGGGACAGCTCGACGAGCTTGATCGCGACGGGCCGGCGCGTCGCCAGGTCCCTGCCGCGCCAGACCTCACCCGATCCGCCACGACCTAGCGGGACCTCAAACTCGTACCGTCCGGCCAGGATCTGGTCCATCGGTGAGATCGCCCCCCTCCTGGCCCGAGCCGAGGACACGCATGCATGCGGCAATGGTGACAACGACAAGTGCGGTCGGGACACACCCCAGCGACCCAGTGCCCGCCACCATTACTCGCCCCCGTTCAGGCACGTGTAACAAGCGACCCGCGCGTTTCACATACTAGGTGAAACACGTGCTCATCTCCTCATCAGTGGGACGAACAACAAAGGCGTTTGGTTCGGTACTGTCGCCAGTTTTTTTTCGATCTGCTCCGGAACGACCTTGCCTGGCACTTGGGGCCGGAAGCGGACGGTGCATCCCCCGTGACACGTCTCGAAACATTGAAGCAGTTCGACCTGGGTGCAGTCAGTTAGGCGCGCCGGTCGACCAGGGGAGGCTGCCGGCGACGCCCGTGTCCCGGCGGGTCCGCCGGCCCGGCGGCGGCAACGTGATCTGGCACACGCTTAAGTCGAGCGTCAGCCAGGCCGGAGGGCACATGGCCGTGAAGGCGGCGTTCGGCGAAAGGTGAATTGATACGGGTTACGGCCACTACGAACCCATTTTTCTGAATAACCAAAGAACTTCCGCAGAACGTTGCGTGGTCCCCGTATTCAGCCACATGACCTTTCGGTCCGGCTGGCGAGCGGTTATCAGAACTGCGTTGGCCGGCCCTGGTGCCGCCCGCGCCTGTGCCGACGGTGACGCCGTTCGCGGACACGATCGCGGAGACCACGATGTACCCGGCCCAGCAGGCGGCGGCGACCAGGCCGCAGCCGGTACCCGCGTAGTCGGTGGACGCTTGCGGCCCGGCCAGCACGATGACGGTGGTCGACCGGCGGACCGGAACGACCACCGCTGACCTGCGGCCCGCCGAGGGCGGGCCGGGCCTGGTCGACACACGCGACATCGACGACTGGCTCGCGGTCATCGCGGCCGGCAACGCCGTCGGCGTCACGCCGGAGGGGACGACCGCCAAGCACCAGAGGGACGGCGCGGTCTTCCGGCCGCTGCGCGACATACCGCCCATCGCCGTGCACCTGGCCTGGCGACGGCAAGCTTCCTGTGCCGGGAAGTGACGGGGCCTGCTTCTCCTCTCGGACATCACGTCTGCAGGGGCACGAGCTCCCTGGTGAAACCGTCAAGGAACTCCTCATGCGCCATGTCCCCGCCTACGGGCCGCACGACGAACTTGCTGAGTCCCCGCTCGGCATACGCCGAGATGAGCCGCCGCGCTCCGGCCCACCCGTCGGCCGCCAGCGACTGCGGTACGACGCCGGGCCTGCGCCGCGCCACCGACGCGGCATACGAGTCAGGAATGGCCCCGAACGCAATCGCCATGCTCATCCCGAAGTGACCGGGATCCACCTCGCGTCCGGCTTCGGCAGCTGACGCCTGGATCGCGCGAACCGCCTCGCCCGCCTCGTCGGGCGTCATCAGGGAGCCCAGCCATCCGTCCGCCAGCCGCCCCGCGCGCCGGAGCGCTCCTGGCGCGGACCCGGCTAGCCAGATGTCCAGCGGTTCGGCCGGCCGCGGCTCGGCCGAAGCGCCGGAAACGGAGAAGAACCGCCCCTCGAACGTGACCGGCTCGTCCGCCGTGAGCAGCCGCCGCAGCAGTGTCAGCGCCTCATCGAACACCGCCGCCCGCTGCCCCGGTCCGTCCGGTACCGGGAACGCGGCCCGTTCGGGAGGCGCTGCTGGCTGCAGCCCGAAGACCGGAAGGACCCGCCGTGGCGCCAGCCCCGCGAGCGACGCGAGCTGCTTGGCGACCAGCGCCGGGTGCCGGCCCGGCAGCACCGAGATCCCGGTGCCCGCCTTCAGGTGTTTCGTCCGTGAGAGTGCGAACGCGATCCCGGTGAACGGCTCGACCGCAGGCCCGTACACGTGCTCCGGCAGCCACAGCGAATCGATCCCCGCGGCCTCCATGAGGTCGACAGCGGCGGCGAACCCGCCGGGTGCGCCCTCCACCCCGAGCGATATCCCGATCCGGATCTTCATGTGCCCTTCCTCCCTCATCGAGGCTATGCGGCAGGAGCGGAGGATCACACGGTAAGCGCGGCGTCTGAATCGGGCATTCACTGACGCTGCTTCGTCGCGGGTTGTCTGCATCCCCGACGAGATCTGATTCGCCGGGACGTCATACGGGCAGACAGCCCGAAGCAACCGACGCTACCGCAGGCAAGGAGGCCCGATGAGCCTTCCCAGGATCGCCACGCGCGAGGAGTGGCTTGCCGCTCGCAAGGAGCTGCTGGCGAAGGAGAAGAACCTGACCAGGCAGCGCGACGCGCTCAGCGCCGAGCGGCGGAACCTGCCCATGGTCGAGATCGTGAAGGACTATCAGTTCGACGGGCCGGACGGCAGGGTGCGCCTCATCGACATCTTCGAGGACCGTCCTCAGCTCATGATCTACCACTTCATGTTCCACCCGGAGTGGGAGGAAGGCTGCCCCAGCTGCACCGCCGGCACCGACGAGCTGTCGCGCGGCTTCATGGAACACCTCCACGTCAGGGACACCACCTACGCGCTGGTGTCCCGGGCGCCGCTGGCCAAGATCGAGCGCTGGAAAGCCCGTAAGGGCTGGGATCTGCCCTGGTACTCGTCCTCCGGGTCCGACTTCAACTTCGACTTCGGCGTCACGATCGACGCCTCCCGCGGCTTCGACGAGTACAACTACCGCACCCTTGACGAGTACGCGGCCGCGGGCCAGGAGAGCATGAAGACGGCCGGCCAGCCGTACGACATGCCCGGCCTGAGCTGCTTCCTCCAGGTGGGCGGCCGCGTGTTCCACACGTACTCCCAGTACGCACGCGGCCTGGAGTCCACCGGGGGCTCCTATTACTTCCTCGACCTCACCGCGCTCGGACGGCAAGAGGAGTGGGAGGAGCCCGCTGGCCGCAGCGGTTCTGTCAGGTCGGCCACTCCCGACTTCGCATCCTGACCTGGCCGTGACCATGCGCTGGACCGGTGTCCTCGTACATTCGCGTGATCGTGGACCGCGCTTGACCTCAACCGCGGTTGAGGTCTTACCCTCAGGCTGGTGAGCACGGATACCGCCAGAGCCGCCATGACGACGAGTAGCCCGGCAGACGGGATATGGGCACCGGCGCGGCGTCCGCTGACGGCCGGTCTCGTTCTCGCGGTTACCTTCGTCGCGTTCGAGGCGCTCGCCGTCGCGACCATCTTGCCGGTGGTCGGCCGCCGCCTGGGAGATCTCCGTCTCTACGGGTGGGTGTTCAGCGCTTTCCTGTTGGCCAGCCTGATCGGGATCGTCCTGGCCGGAACGCTGGCCGACCGTGTGCCGCTCGCGCGGCCGATGCTCGCCGGCCTTGCCCTGTTCGCCCTGGGCCTGGTTGTCGGCGGGACCGCGCCGGACATGGAGGTTCTCGTGGCGGGCAGGGCGGTGCAGGGCCTTGGCGCCGGGGTCGTGCCCGCGGTGGCCTACGTGGCGATCTCCCGGTGCTATCCCGAGGCGTGCCGTCCGAGAATGTTCGCCGTACTGTCCACCGCATGGGTGGTGCCCGGCCTTATCGGGCCGGCTATCGCGGCGCTGGTGGCCGCGGCAGTTGGCTGGCGCTGGGTGTTCCTGGGCCTGCTGCCGCTGGTGATCGCGGCCGGAGTGCTGGTCGTGCTGGCCTTGCGGCACGTCCCGCCACCCGCAAGTCCGGGAACGGGCAGAGTGCCGTACCTCGCCGTGCTCGGCGTGGTCGCCGGGGCGGGCACGGCGCTGGCGTCGCTCAGTTCCGGCAGCGTGCCTGCGGTTGCCGCCGGCGGCATCGCCGGCGGCGCCCTTCTCGCTGTCTCACTGCGCCGCCTGACACCCCCTCGGTATCTGTCCGCACGGCCCGGGCTGACCGTCACAATTTTTAGCCGGTCGCTGCTGACGTGCTGCTTCTTCGCCGGCGACGCATATGTCCCCTATGCGATCGTGACCGTCAGGCATGCCCCGACGACGCTGGCGGCTCTCGCGCTCACGGCATCGACCCTTACGTGGACGGCCGGATCGTGGGTCCAGGCCCGCTGGATCGCCCGCTGCGGTCCGCGCCGCCTGGTCCGGCCGGGCGAGTGCCTGGTCGCCGCCGGCCTCGGCGTCATGTGCGTCGTGCTCCTGCCGTCGGTGCCTCCCGCGCTGGCTGTCGCGGCCTGGGCAATCGCCGGGGCCGGGATCGGAACCGCCTACGCTCCGCTGTCGGTGACCACGCTCGATCGCGCGGCCGCGGGCGAGGAGGGCCGGGCGACCTCGGCCCTGCAGCTCTGCGACGTGCTCGGTCAGGCCATCGGGACCGGCGTGGCGGGAGCCATCGTGGCCGCCGGCTCTCGAATGGGGCACGGTCCTGGCGTCGCGCTGGCGTTCTCGTTCGGCATCGCGGTTGCTCTCAGCGCGGTGGTCGTCGGAGCACGGCTTCCCGACCGGCTCACATCCCGCTAGCACCATGCGGCTATCGGCCCAGGACGCGGCTGCTGATACCTGAACACCCTGAGAAATCGCAGGTCAGTGGCGCAGGCCTAGCTCTTCAGCAGCTGGCGGGCCATGACCATGCGCTGGATCTGGTTGGTGCCCTCGTAGATCTGGGTGATCTTGGCGTCGCGCATCATGCGCTCGACCGGGTAGTCGTTGACGTAGCCGTAGCCGCCGAGGAGCTGGACGGCGTCTGTGGTGACCGACATCGCGACGTCGGAGGCCATGGTCTTGGCCGCCGAGGAGAAGAAGGTCAGGTCGCTTACCTTTTCCCCTTGCATTGACCGTTCGGAGCGGGCGGCCGCCGCGTAGGTGAGCTGGCGGGCGGCCTCCAGCTTCATGGCCATGTCGGCGATCATGAACTGCAGGCCCTGGAAGTCGGCGACCGCCCGGCCGAACTGCCTGCGCTCCCTGACGTACCCGAGCGCGTAGTCCAGTGCGCCCTGGGCGATGCCCAGCGCCTGCGCGGCGATCGTGACCCTGGTGTGGTCCAGGGTGCGCAGCGCGATCTTGAATCCCTGGCCCTCCTCGCCGACCCGGCGGAAGTCGGGGATCTCGCAGTTGTCGAAGTACAGCTCGCGGGTCGGCGACCCCTTGATGCCGAGCTTGTGCTCGGGCGCACCGAAGCCGAAGCCGGGGTCGCCGTCCTCGACCACGAACGCCGTGATCCCGTTCGGCCCTTTGTCCAGTTCGGTGACCGCCATCACCGTGTAGTACCTGGACACCCCGGCGTTGGTGATCCACCGCTTCACGCCGTTGAGTACCCACCCGTCGCCGGTCCGCACCGCCCTGGTGCGCATCGCCGCGGCGTCTGAGCCTGCCTCCGGCTCTGACAGCGCGTAGGAGAACATCCCGTCCCCCCGCGCCACCGGCGGAAGATAGCGCTGCCTGACGTCTTCCGATGCTCCGAGCAGCAGCGGCATCGTGCCCAGCTTGTTCACCGCCGGGATCAGCGAGGACGTCGCACATGCCCGGGCGACCTCCTCGATCACCAGCGCCGCGGCCAGGGCGTCACCGCCGGCCCCGCCGTAGGCCTCGGGGATGTGCACCGCGTGGAAGTCCGCCTTCACCAGCGCCTCGTACACGTCCCAGGGGAACTCCGCGGCCCGGTCCACGTCTGCCGCCCGCGGCGCGATCTTGTCATCCGCCAGCGCGCGCACGGCCTCCCGTAGCGCCTCATGCTCTTCCGACAGTGCGAAGGTGCTCATGCCCCCGATGTTAATCCCCACGGCGAGCACGGCTAATGGTCCAGCGGGCTGCTGCCGGACAGGACCCGTGATCGGGCACGCGAACGCCCGCCCGGCATTCCACGATGCCGGACGGGCGTTCGCGCTTGCGGCTGGGTGCGTCGCGGCTATGCGGCACTCTGCCCGTTGACCGCATGCCTGCCAGTCAGGCGCGGCATCGTCGCCGCGTGGGCCGGCCGGCGGACATGATTCTGCGATTCACGCTCATGATCCTGCGTGTCATCAACCGGACGCGGTTGCGGGACCGAACCCTTCGGAGCGGCGTGCCTGCCGGTGGACTTGTACAAACCAAGCGAACGGAATGGATTGCTCTTAGCAACAGAAAACACGATAAGTACTTCCCCTCGACCCCGTTAGCGCAGTGTGCCCAACTCCCCCATCAGACACTCGCATCCAGTCCCGTTCCGGCTGCCTGCGCTGGCTCTAGAATGCCCGAGCGCCGCACGCGTAAACAGCCCTGGAGCAGCACCGTTCCCGAAACGATACGGAAGGTCTACATTCCGCTGCGTGACCGGCAAGCCGCTGTAGCATTTCACCACATATGCCACCGAACCGTGACAAGCACCGGCGCACTAGTCGAACTGGGCCCGCAATGCCTCGCCTTTGGCCTTGGCCTGCGCCGTAAGCCGGGCCTGGAACTCGATCATCTGCGTCCGCAACTCGTCATCGGCGGCGGCGAGTATGCGGACCGCGAGCAGTCCCGCGTTGCGTGCGCCGCCGACGGCGACGGTGGCCACCGGGATGCCTGCGGGCATCTGCACGATCGACAACAGCGAGTCCAGTCCGTCCAGGTACTTGAGCGGCACCGGTACCCCGATCACCGGCAGCGGCGTGACCGAAGCCAGCATGCCGGGCAGGTGCGCGGCACCGCCCGCGCCGGCGACGATCACCTTCAGGCCACGGCTGGCCGCCTGCTCACCGTAGGCGATCATCTCGCGTGGCATCCGGTGCGCAGAGACCACATCCGCCTCGTATGCCACGCCGAACTCATCGAGCACCTCGGCCGCGGCACCCATCACGGGCCAGTCCGAGTCGGAACCCATCACCACGCCAACCACCGGCGAATCACTCTGCACGGCCCAAGCGTAACGGCACGGCACGTCCCGGCCTGGCGGCGGACTCCTAGCGGCGGCCGTTGACTGCGACGCGGGAGATGCTCTCCTGGTACTGGCCCGAACTGTTCGCGGGCAGCTGGGTGAACCAGATCAGCACGTACCTGGCCGTTGCCGGCTGGGGCAGCGTGATGTTGACCGCCCCGCTGGCGTTCGCGGCGGTCGCCGCGACCTGCAGGTCCTGCTGTACCGTGCTGTTGCCGACGCGGATCTGGAGGCCTGCGCCCTGGTACTGGCTGAGGTCGACGAGGACGCTGGTGATCGTGACCTTGCCGCCCATGTCGAGCAGCAGGCCGGTGCCGTCCTTGAGCCCCCCGAACTGCGCGGTGTCGTACCACTGAGTGGACCACGGCTCGGGCGCGCCGCTGCTGATCGCGTAGCTTGCGGTGCTCGCGTTGTCGCCGTCGGCGGCTCCTTCGGGACCGAACGCGATGGCCGCCGCGATGGGCAGGCTGGTGACGGGCTTGGCCGCGGCACTGGCCTTCGCGGCCGCTGACGCGCTTGCCTGGGCGGCAGCGCTGGCGCTGGCAGCCGCGCTCGCACTCGCTGCCGCGCTTGCCTTTGCCGTGGCGCTTGCCTTGGCGCCCTGCTTGGGCACGGTGACCGAGGCCGCGCTGCGGGCCGTCGTACCCCCGCTCATCAGGTGAATTCCCACGGTTACAAGCGCGACCAGGACAAGCACGCCCGCGGACGCGGCGAAGATGACCCGCCGCTTCCCGCCTGCCGTTCCCGGCCGCGCGGGAGCCGGCCCCCCGCCGGCCGGATCAGGATCAACCGGGGGCAGAACCTGTGTCCCGCGGCTCTCGTTGCCTGGTGCCGCCACCGGCCCGAGGTCATAGCCCGCGGCCATGAGGTCGTCGGTCACCGGGGCCAGGTCGAACCGGGTGTCCTCCGAGCCCGGCGGGCGCGCCGCGGCGGGCGGCACGGCGGACGGGGGCACCGTCGCCACGGGCGGCAGGTCGAACGCGGTGGCGGCGAGGTCTTCGGTGACCGGGGGCAGGTCGAATCGCGTCGCAGGCGGGTCCGCGCGCCCAGCCGGATCCGCCCGCGGGGCCGGTGCCGCGTCCCCGGCCGTATCCGTGCCGACGGCAGGCAACCGGACCGTGGCCGGTGCCTCCGGCGCCGTCGCACTCGGGACGCCCGTGAGGTCCGGGCCGGCCGCGACGTTCGCGCGCTTGCTGTCGCCGCCGGCCGTCCGTTCGAGGTCGAATGCACGGATCAGCGGCTGGGCGTCGATGCCGACCGCGCCTGCGATCGCCCGCACGTATCCGCGGACGTACAGGTCACCGCCGCAGGCCGCGTAGTCGTCCTGCTCAATGCTGCGGATGACCGTGCCGCGGATCCTGGTGCGCTCGCTGAGTTCGTCGACTGTCAAACCCGCCTGGTAACGGGCCGCGGTCAGGGTTTCGCCAACGGTCACGAAGCCTCCACGTACCGACCTGGGTTAATCATCTTGTGACAGAGTAGTTGCCCGCGCTGTGCTGCTGCTCCTGATCAGGGATTTTCCGTAGGCCAAGCCCGCCCGCTTTCAGTCGCCGTCCTCGGTTCCCCAGCGCAGGTAACTCGCCGCCCGGCGTGCCCGGTCACGGACCTCCGACACGTCGTCCCCTGGGCCGCCAACGATCGTGACGTGCCCGACTTTTCTGCCGGCCCGTACTTCCTTGCCGTAAAAGTGGACCTTAACCGCCGGATCAGCGGCCATCACGTGAATATAGCGGTCGAAGATGTCCGGGTCGGTTCCGCCGAGCAGGTTCGCCATGACGGTGAAACTGCCGGCCGGCGGCGTGCAGGAGCCGAGCGGCAGGTCAAGCACCGCGCGCAGGTGCTGCTCGAACTGGGAGGTGCGCGCCCCCTCGATCGTCCAGTGCCCGCTGTTGTGCGGCCGCATGGCGAGCTCGTTGACCAGCAGCCCCCCGTACCGGGTCTCGAACAGTTCTACCGCGAGCAGGCCGGTCACGCCGAGCTCGGCGGCGATCCGCAGGGCCACTGCCTCGGCCTGCACGGCCAGGTCCGGGCTGAGCCCGGGAGCCGGCGCGATCACCTCCCGGCAGATGCCGTCCACCTGCACGGTCTGCACCACGGGATAGGCCGCCCCCTGCCCGGACGGCGAGCGGGCGACAAGTGCCGCGAGCTCCCGCCGGAACGGCACGAACTCCTCGGCCAGCAGCGGAATGCCGTGCGCGATGACGTCTTCGACCTCGCCCGTTGACTCGCAGACCCAGACGCCCTTGCCGTCGTAGCCGCCGCTGACCGCCTTGAGCACCACCGGCCAGGCACTGGCCACGTCAGGCCAGCTCCCGCCGACGAAGTCCATCACGTCCGCGACCGAGGAAACGGGCGCGAACCGGGGGCACGGGATGCCAAGCGCGTTGAGCTTCTCCCGCATCGCCAGCTTGTCCTGGGTGTACCTGAGCGCGGCGCCGCCCGGACGGACCAGGATTCCTGACGATTCCAGCTCGGCCAGGATCGGGGCTGGCACGTGCTCATGATCGAACGTGATAACGTCGCATTCGGCAGCAAAAGCCGAAACATCTGACAACGAGAGATGCGATCCGACCGTCACGTCGTGCGTGACGAGCGCAGCGCTCTCCGACTCCGATTCGGACAGCACCCGGAACGTGACACCAAGGCCAACCGCCGCCGCGGCTGTCATCCGGGCGAGCTGCCCGCCGCCCACCATCCCGACAACCGGCATCCCTGTGCCGGACTTCCGCACGATGGGACCCGCAGGTCCCGCAGGTGACAAGGGTGAAACCACGCCGTGAAGCCTACGCGGAACCACCCAATCCTGGGTACAACCAACGTGGCGCCACGAGGCCGCAACGTCGCGACACTCTCCCGCCAGCACCACCTCGCCCTCGCCCCTCAGGCGAGCCGACCAACCCCGGCCAGTCGGCACTGACTAGGCTTGGTAGCAGGGAGTATGCATGACCACGGTAAGCGACGACATTGACGTTAGAGAGGGTAAGTACGGCGACAAGGTCATCGCCGTCGAGCCCGGTGGCGCCGAGTTCATACCGCTCAACGAGCGGCACGGCCGCCCGTTGCAGCTCTTCTGGACGTGGACCTCGCCGAACATGGAGTTCGCGACGGTCTTCGTCGGCTTCATCGGTGTCGTGTTCTTCGGCCTGAGCTTCTGGGCGACGTTCCTCGCGATCGTCATCGGCACCCTGCTCGGCTCGATCACGCAGGGCATCCTGTCCACCATGGGGCCGCAGTACGGGGTCCCGCAGATGGTACTCAGCCGCCGCGGCTTCGGATACTGGGGCAACGTGCTCCCCGCGGGGATCAACTCCCTGGTGGCCGGGATCGGCTGGTTCGCGGTTAACAGCGTCAGCGGGGCGCTCGCGCTGAACGCGCTGACCCACCTGCCCGAGGTGCTCTGCCTGCTGATCGTGATCGCCCTTCAGCTGGCGGTAGCGTTCCTGGGCCACAACCTGATCCACGTCTTCGAGCGTTACGCCTTCCCCTTGCTCGTGGTCATCTTCATGATCGCGTCGATCTGGACGCTGTCGAAGAGCCACCCCGGCGCGGTGCACCACACCATACCCGGCGCGTTCCTGATTGAGCTCGGCGCCACGTTCGGCTACGCGGTGGGCTGGAACCCGTACGCTTCGGACTACACCCGCTACTTCAAGCCCGACGCAAGCAAGAGGGCGATCGCCTGGTGGGCCGGCCTTGGCCTGCTGCTGTCCTGCGTGCTGCTCGAGACCGTCGGCGCGGCGGCGGGCACCCTGCCGAGCGTCGCGTCGGCCGCGAACCCGACGGCCGGCTGGACCGGCATCTTCCCGACCTGGCTCGGCGACCTGACGCTGATCGCCATCGTCATCGGCGGCATCGCCGCCAACGCGCTCAACATCTACTCCGGCGCGATCTCCTTCACCGCCATCGGCTTCAAGCTGCCCCTGGCGGCCAGGCGGGCCATCGTCGCGCTTGGCTTCGGCACGATCGGATTCTTCGTCGCCTGGGCCGGCCTCGGTAACGCGGGCCAGGACTACAACAACTTCCTGCTGATCATCGCCTACTGGATCGCTCCCTGGCTGGCGGTCATGTTCTGCGACATGTACCTGCGCCGCCGCCAGAATCCCGCGGAGATCGAGCACATTCTCTTCAACAGGAAGTACACCAACTGGGCGGGCCCGGTGGCGATGGCGGTCGGCGCCGGCATCGCGATCTGGCTCTTCTCGAACCAGACTAAGTACGTCGGCCTCGTCCCCACCCACTGGCCAAGCGCCGGCGATCTGACCTTCGAGGCCGGCTTCGTGCTCACGGGCGTGATCTACCTCACCTGGCGGCTGATCGTCGACCGCCGGGTCCGCACCGCATAGTCCGTAACCAGCCTAAACCACCGCAATCACATGTACCCCTGGTGTCGCACTGGACACCAGGGGTACATGTATGAACAGGGACGGAGCATCACTTAACAACAATTCAGGCAAGTCATACCTCGGTGCTAGGCGCTGCCCATACCGTGAAGGCGCGACCATGACGAAAGGGGCAAACCGCGCATGGCCCTTCGAGCCTCCGGCCTGTACTCCCGCCTCCAGCCGATACTGCCTGAGCTTGTCAAGTTCTGCGTAGTCGGCGGCATCGGCACCGTGATCGACCTGGGTGGCGCGGCCCTGCTGCACGGCAAGTACCACGTGGAGCCGTTGGCAGCCAAGGCCGCCTCGACGGCCGCCGCGACCGTGGTCACGTACCTCGGCTCGCGGTTCTGGACGTTCAAGCACCGGGAGAACCAGGAGCTGAAGCGCGAGGCGGTGCTGTTCGTCGTGCTCAACCTGGTGGGGCTGCTCATCGCCGAGATCGTGGTCGGCTTCGTCACATACGTCTTGAACCTGCACAGCCAGCTTGAATACAACGCGGCGTCCGTGATCGGCACCGGTCTGGCCACCATCTTCCGGTACTTCGCGTACAAGAGGTGGGTGTTCCTCGCCCCGGTCGCCGGCCCGGCTACCGGGTCCGCCGAGGCGGCAGAGCTTCCCGATTACCCGCCGTGGGAGTTCGACCCCGCGTACGCGGCGGCGGAGGTATCGACCCAGGCCCCGGTCACGACGGCGGCCCAATCCTCCCCGTGGGGCGAGACCGCCGCTTCTTCTTCGCCCGCCGCGGAACCTGTGCCCG
>Ga0335074_10001892_pt1 | contig 28390 bp, 29 predicted proteins | sample Lox_Sample_23_FD_206715 | JGI IMG/M metagenome (GOLD analysis project Ga0335074, IMG submission 206715) | Soil microbial communities from Loxahatchee National Wildlife Refuge, Florida, United States - Lox_Sample_2.3 | ecosystem: Environmental > Terrestrial > Soil > Wetlands | place: USA...
CGACTTCGGCCAGGGCCGGGTGACCGATGTCGTCGACCTGGGCCGCAGCGTCGAGGTGGTGGTGGCGTTGTCCTCCGGCATCGAGCTCCGGGCCCGGACCCTCGAGGTGCCGGATCTGAGCGTCGGCGCCGCCTGCCAGGTAGAGACCGACGCGGAGGCCGTGTCGGTCTGGTCGGCGCCGGAGGTCACCGAAACTCGAGGTGATCCGGCACGTCTGGTGTGACTGGCGCGTCGCGACCTGCTGCTGACCGGCACTATGATGGCCAGCCTCCCGGCCTGGGCCGGCCGGCAGTGAGTTGGTGGTGACGTGATACCGGACCAGCAGGGCCCGCCCGGCCAGCCGGGCAACGGCGAGGACGGACGCGCGCGGCAGCCCGGCACCGGGACGGCCGGCGGGCGGCTGCGGACGGCCCGCCAGGCCAGGGGCTTCAGCCAGTATCAGCTGGCCCGGATGGCGGGGGTTTCGCGGCAGGCGGTCTCGGCGGTCGAGGCCGGGCTGTCCGATCCATCGCTGCGGGTCGCGCTGACGCTGGGCCGGGCGCTCGGCCTGACGGTGGAGGAGCTGTTCGGGCCGGCCATGCCCGAGCCTCCGGTGCCGGTGCGCGCGCTGGCCCCCCTCGGCACCGAGGGCAGCCGGGTGTCGCTCGCCCCGATGGGAGAGGCCTTCGTGGCGTTGCCGCTGTCGGGCGCCAACGTGACCAGGGCCGGGTTCGCGCCAGCTGGCGGCCGGGTCAGCGGGCCGCAGCAGGTTATCCCGCTGGGGCCGCATCGGACCACGCTGCTGGTGGCCGGCTGTGATCCCGCGCTGCCGTTGCTGGAGTTGCCGCTGAGCCTGCTCGATCCGCCAGTGGAGTTCCTGTGGTGGCCCTGCGCCAGCCAGGAAGCACTCAAGCTAGCCGCGGCCGGCCTGGTGCACGCCGCCGGAGCCCACCTGCGGGGCCAGTCGGGCGACTACAACACCAATGCGGCCGGTGAACTCCTGCCCGACGGCGCCGACGTGATCGGCTTCTGCTCCTGGCGCGAAGGGCTGGTCCTCCGGCCCGAGCACGCGGCCCAGGTCGGCGATGTGGCCGGAGTCGTCTCCGCTAGCCTGCGCCTGGTGAACCGGGAGCCAGGCGCCGAGGCCAGGCGGGTCCTCGACCGCGAGCTAGCCACGCTCGGCGTCAGCGGGCCTGGCCTGGCCGGGTACGACACCACGGCAACCGGGCATCTGGAGGTCGCGGCGGCCATCGCGGCCGGGCTGGCCGATGCGGGCGTGGCCAGTGAACCGGCCGCCCTGGCCTACGGCCTGGCCTTCGTGCCGCTCACCGCGGAACGATTCGATCTGGTCATCCCGGCTGGCATGACCGGGACGCGTGAGGTACAGGGCCTGCTGCGGGTCCTGTCATCGTCCTGGCTGCTCGGCCAGCTGGCCAGCCTGCCAGGCTACGACGTGACTCAGTGCGGCGCGCGGATCGCCTCTCTTCCGCCGGCCTGACCCAGTCGCTCAGGACATGGCCCACGGTCAGTCGCTGGCGGGCTGGGCGGCGCCGGGGTTCATGCTGGCTGGCAGCTGGCGGAACCAGCGCAGCACCGCTGTTTCGTAGGAGATGCCGAAGGCCAGGGTTACCCGCTTGTCTTCCGGGACGCCCGCGGCGGCGAGCCGGCGGTCCATGGACCGGTAGTCGGCCAGCCGGCGCTGGTGAACGGCGTGGTGCTCGGTCAGCATGGCCTGCAGTTGCCCGGGGTCGATCGCGTCGGCGAAGGTGAGCCGCAACAGCAGCGGGATGCGCAGGTTCTCCGCTTCGGGGCTGGTGTTCACCCACTGCCGGAACGCTGCCCGCCCGGTCGGGGTCAGGTGATAAGGCTGGCGGTCACGCGGGCCGGTCTGGCCCCGGCGCAGCAGGCCGCGGTCGGCCAGAGTGGCCAGTTCCCGGTAGACCTGGCTGCGGGTGATCGTCCAGAAACCGCCGATCATCTGCTCGGCCGCGGCGACTAGCTCGTAGCCCGAGCGCGGGCCGTCGCGCAGCAGCCCGAGCAGGGCGCCCGCGGTCGCATTCAGCCGGTCGTCGATGTCGGCACCTCCCCTGACAGGCCATTGTAGACCGTCCGCTATGGACCATCAGGAGATAGCGGCGCCGATGCCCGTCCGCGGGCCGCAATACCTCCACTCCGCTAGCCCGTCTGGCGCGGTAGCCACAGACGCTCACCAGGGTCCCGGCTGGGCGTGCTGCATCGGCTATCTCCATGAACGCGGGCTTTCCTGCTTTCTGTGACCATGAATCCGGAGCGCGTCGTGTCCCGCCGGCGGTAACGGCCCAGCGGGTGTCGGCCCTATGAGGGTGACTGACGGGTTTTCACAGAAAGGAGCCCAGCGTGCCGGACCCGACGTCCGACGCCTGGTGGCCCAGCCAGCCGCAGCGTCCGGCCGAGGCCATCGCCTTGACCGAGCAGGCCCTGAAGAGCAATGGGCTCACCGGCTGGCGGATCGATGTCCGGCCAGCGCCAGTCCCGAACGTTAGGTGCGCAGGCGCTGACCCTGACAGCGCGAGCCATTCGGTGTGGGTCTTCCGGAGTTAGGCGGAAGCGGCCCCACTGGTCCGCGGCGGACGCCGGCAGCGGCAGAAAATCTCCGCGACGTGCCGCTGGGCAAACGCCATCGCCACTGCCTGGGCCCGGATCACAGCCCTGCCACAGGCCCCCTTGCAACACGGAAGGAACTATCCCGGGCCTGTGAAAGCCCGGCGCCGTTAGGGTCTGGCTGTTCGCCCGCCACCACAGCTCGTCCGGGTCGCCGACCGTCAGGTCGCGGTCCAGGACGCGGGACCGGCATCGGGCTTCCCGGTCCTCGTGCATCACGGGGGAACCCGGCACCTGTTCCCCGGCGCCGTGCGTGACGCCCAGGCCCACGGCCTGCGGCTGATCAGCTACGACCGCCCCGGCCAGGGGATGTCGAGCCCGCAGCCGGGCCGGGTGGTCGCGGACTGCGCCCAGGACGTGCGGGCCATCCTGGCCCAGCTGGGCATATCCCGGGCGGCGACATGGGGATCCTCGGTCGGCGGCCCGTACGCCCTGGCGACCGCCGCGTTGGGTGATGGCGCTGATGACCGCGGCCCGCAGGCTCGCGTCATCGGCCGGGATGGCCTGCGTGATCTGCGCCTGGTAGCGGGCAATGACCACGCTGGCGGCACTGGCGGCCTCGGGACTGGTCAGCATCGAGCGCAAGAGGGTCAGCGACGCGGTCGGCTCGCTCGCCAGCCGGTCCGCGAGCGAGGCGAGGATCTGCTCGGCCGCCTGCCCGGGCGTTCGGTTGAAGTCGGGGACGGGGGCAGCCTCGATCACTCGCCGGAATAGCTCCTGCTTGGATCCGAAGTAGTGCATGACCAGGGCCGGGTCCACACCCGCGGCTGAGGCCACGGCCCGGATTGTGGTCCGCTCGTACCCGTCGGCGGCGAAGAACCCGGCCGCGGTGTCGAGGATGCGCTCTTCGGTGCGGCGGCGCTGATCGGCGCGCGAACCCGGCCGGGGAGTGGTCATCGATTCATTCTACGAACGTTGACCAGGCCGGTTACGGGATCAAGACCGCGCGCCGGTAGGGAGGCTTTCCGCATCGCGACCAGCCTTTAGCGGCCTGGGCCAGGGGCAGTGTCTCGCGGTCGGCGGTCAGGCGCCCGGCCGTGGCGTGCCGGAGTATCTGGGCCAGTGCCTCCGCCTTCTGCTCGCGGCTGAGCGCGTTGTTGGTGTAGCCGAGAACCGAGAGCGTGCCGCTGCGCAGCGTGGCGGATCCGAGGCTGGCCATCGGGCCTGCCGACGAGCCGAGATTGACCAGCCGGCCGCCCGGCGACAGCACCCGCAGCGCCGCCTCGGCCGGCATGCCCCAGACTGGGTCGAGCACCAGGTCGCTGCGCCCGCCGGTGGCTTCGGCCAGCCTCGCGGTGAGCGTTCCGGTGTCGTCCGCGGTGAGGTCGGCGACCGCGTCCGCGCCCAGTTCAGCCGCGCGGGCGCGGCCGTGGGCATCGCGGCACGCGGCGGTGACCCGGCCCGCGCCGAGCAGCCGCGCGGCCTGCACACCCACCTGCCCGACCGTTCCGCTGGCCCCGAGCACGAGGACATGCTCACCGGGCTGCAGGCCGCCACGCAGGCTTAGCGCCGTCCACGCCGCGATGGCGGACAGGCCCAGCGCCGCCACCAGGTCGCCGCTGACGTCGCCAGGCAGCGGCAGGATTGACGATTCCTCGGCAACGCACAGCTCAGCCAGGGCGCCGTCGCCTGGCTTCATCCCGGCGTCGCAGCTGAACCAGACCCGCTGGCCGGCTGGCAAGGTGTCGGCTTCCTCGACGATCCCGACGCCTTGGGCGCCTGGCGCGTACGGCAGCGGGGGCTTGCCGAAGTACGACGCACCCGAGGCGCAGAGCAGGTCAAGCGGGCAGACAGGAGCGGCGGTAATCCTGATCAGCACCTGCCCGGGGCCGCGCTCCGGCACCGGGTGATCCCGGTACTCGGGCGGCTGGCCGTGGCTGCGGATGAGCGCCGCCCGCATCGTTGCGGTCAAGGCAGCCTCAGGCGACGGAGTCGCTGCTGGTTGTGCCCTTCCACTGGGCCGAGCCCGCGTCCCACTCGGTGTAGGTGTAAGGGTTGTCGAGCACCTTGGTCTCCGGGATCTCTGGGTGCATGCCCTCGGTCCAGGCAGCCGGGCCGAGCTGGCCCTTAAGGTACTCCACGGTCTGCTCGATCGCCTGCCGTGCCCTGGCCAGGTCGACGCCGACGAGACGGTGCTCGTACTTCACCACCCGGCCGTTGATCACCACCGTGTGGACGTCGCCGCGCTGGGCCTGGAATGCGACGTGACCATAGGGGTTGAGCAGCGGGAACATGACCGGCGACGCGTCGTTCTTGATCAGGACCAGGTCGGCCTTCTTGCCGGGCTCGATGCTGCCGATGATCGAGTCGAGACCGAGCGCCCGGGAGCCACCCCTGGTGGCGAAGTCAACCACGTCCTCGGCGCGCAGGTGGCAGTTGGTGACCGTCTCCTGCCTGTTGTGCGCCTCGAGGTGCTCGCGGGAGCGGTCCGCCCCGAGGGTTGCCCGCATGGCCGAGAACAGGTCACCGCTCCACCACACGCTGGTGTCCATCGACAGTGACACCGGAATGTTGTGCTCGCGCAGCTGCCAGGTCGGCGGGTACCCCTGCCCGGCGCTCTGCTCGCTCTCGGTGGACACCGACGCCGACCCGCCGGTGGCGGCGATCCGGTGGTAAGAATCCCGGGTGAGCGTGGCCGCGTGCACGTAGATCGTGGACGGGGTCATGAACCCGCCCTCGTGCATGAGCCTGATGCCGTCGTCATTGGTCGCGCCCCACACCCCGGCGTGCGTGGTTACCGGCACGTCCAGCTCACGGGCGACCTCGAACGCCGCCTTCTCCGGGAAGGACGGGTCACCGGTCACATCGAAGGCCATCTGGAAGCCGAGCATGTCGTTGGCGCTGCCGAACCGGCGGCTGACGAACTCGCGGAACTCCGGTGCCGCGGACCATTCCCATGGGCCCTGCTGGATGTTGCCGTAGGCCAGCACGAACCGGCCTGGCACTTCGCTGAGAGCGTCCACGGCCGCGTCCGCGTGCTCGGTCGTCTGCAGGCCGTGCGACCAGTCCACGGTCGTGGTCACTCCGGCGTCGATCGCCTCAATCGCCGCCAGCAGGTTGCCTGCGTAGATGTTTTCTGGACGGAACGTCTTGCCCCACTGCAGGTAGTACCAGACGAAGTACTGGGTCAGCGTCCAGTCGGCGCCGTATCCCCGCATCGCGGTCTGCCACATGTGCCGGTGCGTATCGATCATTCCCGGCATAAGAATGCCGCCGGTCGCATCGATCTCGGCAGTTCCCTCGGGCACGGCCAGGTTTGGCCCGACCGCGGCGATGTGCTCGCCGCCGACCAGGACGTCGCCGCCGTCGAGGACATTGTGACCATCGTCCAGGGTCAAGACGGTGGCGTTCCTGAACACCACTGACCGCCCGGGCGCAAGGTCGGCGGCGGTCAGGCTTGACGTGGCTGTCATGCATCCTCCAGTGAGGGCGGCTACTTCGAGAACCAGCTGACGACCGGCTTGCCGAGCGGCAGGCCCTTGCCGCCCACGGATTCGACTGCACCGCTGAGATAGGCGTAGTAGCCGAAGGCCGCGAAGATCAGGACGAACACCCCGCCGGCCCGGTACATCCCGGAGGACGTGCCCATGACCGCGATGGCCAGCAGCGCCACACCCACGGTGCCGGCGCCCAGGATTATCGAGTAGACCAGCGGGAGCAGCAGGGTGACCAGGAACAGCATGAAGATCGCCGCATCCCAGCCGATGAGGAACTGTCCCAGCGTGTGCGGGATGTCCGCGGGCGGTATGCCATACCAGTTGTGGGTAAGCCCGAGCACCATCGCTGAGTAGCTCAGCCAGAATCCGGCGAACGTGCCCAGGATCGTCGCGACGAACGTCTGCTGTAGCGAGGCGGCCCAGATCGTGGCGATAACGAGGCCCAGGCCGGTGCCGGCATAGACGATGGGCTGCACGGTCCCCGGCTGCACCGCCAGCGGTACGTTGCCGAGCAGCGAGATGCCCAGCACCAGGCTGCCGGTCGCGAACACGATCAGCCCGAGCACCGCGGGATTGCCGGCCAACTGCGGAGCCTGGACCGATTCCGCCGGCTGGACCTCGGCATGCTGCGCATTGCTTCCGGCAGCTTCAGATTGCACATCTGTCATCGGAGCCTCCCTGTCTGATGGCCGCGCCACAACGGCGCAGACCCCGAAGTGACCGAACTCAGCCAGACCGCACGGCGGCACGAGAGAAGCTGGCAGCCGATCTGACCGCCATACGGACAAAAAATCACAGAGCGAACGGGCACAGCATTTCGCTAGCTTGTACCGCTGTCAAGAGGCCCTTTCATGATTCGGGAACCTCCGTGCCACCGGCGTCCGGATGAGGCCCAGAGTGGGCCCGGACATGCGTTGCTGAGCAGTTGATGCGACTGGCCAAGACCCTGGCCGGCTAGCCGGCTTCCAGCCGGCAGGTGTGGGCGGTCGTGCGGTAAGTTAACCTGTCCGCGATGCGGACGCCGCCGGAGTCAGGCGCGGCACGGGTGGCCGCGCGCACGGGCAGTGGCATGGGCGGCGCAGGCGCCGAGGAAGAAGCTTGGGAGAGGCAGGGCATGGCACGCAGAGATGGCAGCCCGGATTTCATCGAGGCGCTGGCCCGCGGTCTCGACGTAATCCGGGTGTTCCGGCCGCACCAGCCGGTCATGTCCCTGACTGCCGTGGCGGGCGCAGCCGGATTGCCCCGGCCGACGGCGCGCCGCGTGCTGTTCACCCTCGAGCAGCTGGGTTACGTGCGCTCTGCCGAGCGCGGCTTCGAGCTGACGCCACGGGTGCTCGAGCTCGGCATGTCCTACGTCCTGTCCCGCAACCTCTGGGAGATCGCCCGGCCACACATGGAACGCCTGGTCGCTCAGACTCACGAGTCCAGCTCCATTGCCCAGCTCGACGGCTCGGACATCGTCTACGTGGCCAGGGTCGCCGTTCCCAAGATTGTCGCGCTGGTCGTGACGATCGGGACCAGATTCCCGGCCATGCAGACTTCGCTGGGCAAGGTGCTGCTGGCGGCCATGCCGCCGGACCAGGCCGAGCGGGTCCTGGCCGAGCCGAGCAGATCGGGGATCACCCCTCGCCTCCTGCCCACGGCCGAGGAACGCGCTGCCACGCTGCGGCAAGTCCGCGCGCGCGGCTGGGCGCTGACCGACGAGGAACTGGCGGCCGGTATCCGGTCGGCGGCGGCGCCGCTGCGGGACGGGGACGGCCAGGTCATCGCCTCGCTGAACGTCAACACCCATGCCGCGGAGACTCCGGTCGAGGTGCTGACCGGACAGTACCTGCCACTGCTGCTGCAGACAGCCAGCGCGATCAGTGCCGACTGGGCGGCGTACCAGTCGGCACCTCAGGTCACCGTGGACCGTTCGGCCGCCACCGCCGCCGCCTCGGCCGCCCGTTAGGCCGGGCGGCGCGCCGGTCTCGGACATCTGTCCGGCTGACGGACGCCGCCCATCCGCGCGGGACGCAGCCCGGCTCGGCGCGCGCGGGCCACGAGCGTCGAATTACCGGGTGGAGAGTTCTTGTCCGCTGAGCGCGTGGAGAGCGGCGTCGAGTAGCCGGATCGACGCCTGGCGGAGCGTGAGGGTGCCGAAGGCGTGCGTCCAGCGATCCTCGGCCAGAAGGTGATCGCTGATCACGAAGGCGGAAGCCACATCCACGCCGCGGTACCGGCCGACGGTGAATGTCGTCGCGGCGGGCGCCCCGATGCCGAAGCCGCCCACGACTGCGATGGTGCACGCCCCGCCGCCGGTGAACCACAGCGATCTCCATGGCCCGGGATATCCCGTGGTTGGCTGCACGCCGCGTCCCCTCAGCTCATCGAGCAGGAACGGCTGATAGGTGAGAACCACCGCGTCGGGGACCAGGACCGAGCCGTTTGCCGTCAGGCCCGCCACGACTTCAGCGGGCGAGAAGATGCCCTCGTGCTCGTGCTTGCCCGCAAAGTTGGGATACGACGCGGCTGGCATCTTGCGAATCTACAGCCGCGCACACGGGGCAGATCAACTAGATATAGCCGCCTCGGCCGGTCAACGCTCACAAGCTCGCCGCCGGCCGAAGCCGCCACCGGCAGCGCGGTCCGCTGACGCAGGACAATGGACGTTTGCCTGCCCTGACCGTATCGGGTCTGTTATGCTCCGTGACGATCCTACTGCATAGACGCTCCTGCGCCAGGCTCGCCCACATGGGCGTTCGTGGATTGGGATTGCTATGCCTACACCAGGACGACTTCGGCTGCTGGTGCTGGCCAGCGTGGCATGTGTGACACTCCTGGCCGCCTGCTCATCGAGCAGCTCACCCGGGGGCGCGGCAAATGGAACCCGCATTCAAGGCGGGACGGCTACGATCGCGCTCTCCCCTAGTGACAGTCAATTCAACTTCATTTTCCCGTTACTCAACTTCGAGAACGACAGTTTCGCCAACGTCGTCTACTCGGAATACCTCATGTGGCGGCCGCTGTACTGGTTCGGCAGCCCGGGGCACGTCGGGGTTAACTTCAAAGAGAGCCTGGCCGATCCCCCCAGCGTGACCACGTCCGGCGGGAAAACCATCGCCACGATCCAGCTCAAGCCCTACCGTTGGTCCGACGGCACACCGCTCACCAGCCGGGACGTCGAGTTCTGGATCAACCTGCTGAAGGCAGACAAGACCCAGTTCTGGGGCTATGAACCCGGCGAGTTCCCGGACAACCTCACGTCGCTCAGCGTCCTGAGCTCCAGCCGGTTCACGCTTACCTTCAACCATCCCTACTCCTCGGAATGGCTCTACAACCAGCTTGCCCTGATCATCCCCCTCCCCCAGCACGCCTGGGACAAGGAATCGCCGACCGGACCGGTGGGGAACTACGACACGACGACGGCCGGGGCGCAGGCGGTCGCCAGTTTCCTGCTGGCGCAGAACAAGGACACGTCCACCTACGCCACCAACCCGCTCTGGCAGGTCGTCGACGGCCCGTGGAAGCTGACCAGTTACGCGCCGCCGACCGGTGACGCCACCTACGTCCGCAACCTGAAGTACTCCGGGCCGGCCACGGGTTCACTGCACGCGATCCGGATCGTCAGCGACACCAGCGACCTTGCCGAGTTCGACGCTCTGCTGTCGTCCAGTGGCGTCGACTATGGCTACGTGCCGTTCAACGACGCCGCGCAGGTGTCGCGGGTCAAGGCGGACGGCTACACGGTGCAGGCCTGGGGCTCCTGGGGCATCAACTACGTCTACCTGAACTACGCCTCGCCGCAGGCCGGCGCGCTGTTCGGGCAGCTATACATCCGTGAGGCGATGCAGCACCTGATCAACCAGGCCGGTTACATCAGCACCTTCCTGCAGGGCTACGCCTACCCGACCTACGGCCCGGTGCCGCTGCAGCCGGCCAGCGACTTCGTGTCCTCTGGGGAGACTCACAACCCGTACCCGTACGACCCGGCGGAGGCGACTCTACTGCTGAGCAGCCACGGCTGGTCGGTGAAGACCGGCGGCACGGACACCTGCGTGCGGCCGGGGCCCGGGCCGACCCAGTGCGGGCCTGGCGTCGCCGCCGGTGCCAAGCTGTCGTTCCCCTTCCTGTACACGACCGGCTCGATTGGCGACGATGAGGAGATCGCTTCACTCCAGTCCTCGTTCGCGCAGGCGGGCATCAAGCTGACCACGAGCGGTGCGACGTTCCCCGCGGTGACCGGCGAGATGACGCCCGGTTGCGCGAAGCCGACCTGCTGGCAAATGTCCTACATCGGCGAGGCCTGGCTCTTCCTTCCCGGCTACAACGAGCCCGACGGAGCAATTCTCTTCGGCTCGGACGGGCCATCCAATCTGGGCTCGTATTCCAACCCGAAGGCCGATGCGCTCATCGACCGGCTAGGTTCGGGAGGCATCTCGGCATTCCACGCCTATGAGAACTACCTGGCCGGGCAGCTTCCCGGGTTGTGGATGCCGCAGGCCGACACCCAGATCTCCGCGGTGAGTAACAAGCTCCGCGGGGTCTTGCCGCAGGATCCGCTTAACAATATCTACCCGGAAGACTGGTATTTCGTGAAGTAGCGCGCGGTTAGCCTTGTGCCTGTGGCCCAAAATGACCTGGCGGGGCTGCCGGCGCAGCGGGTCGGAGTGCTGCTGGTGGACTTCCAGAACCAGTTCTGTGATCCGCGGGCATGCGGCCCGGGCCCGGTGACGAACACAAATAACGCTGTCACCGCCCGGCGGGCTGACGCCTTCGCCACTGAGGCTGCCGGGCTCGGGATGCAGGTGATCTATTCCCGCCAGGTGCTCGACCCTCAACAGCTCTTAATCTTTCATGATCGCGGTAGCTGACCCGCGCTATATAAACGGGAGATCTACCACGATCATGGAAACGGGCTCATAGGCCAAGATCAAACCGACGTGTTGATCATCGGCGAGCCCTTGGTATCAGCCGGTGGCCCCCGAGGCCGGGGCGAACAGCTTGTCCCGTTCACCGGGCAGGCTGCCGCCGTGCACCATCAGCGTTGCGCTGCCGCACGGGAGTAGTCCTCGTGCCGCAGCCCAGTTCGCCAGATTGAGATGGCCGCCGCGGATGTCGACCCGCACGGACCCGTTCTCGTCCTCGGCGACAGCGGTGATCAGCGTCCTGGCCACGGCGAAATCTGCCGCTACCAGCGGGCCGATCACGAGGTCATCCTCGTTGCGCCAGGCCGCCGCGAAACCGGCCAGCCCGCGGCCCCCGGCCGGATCGTCGACCCCGTACGCCTCGCCTACGGCGAACAGCAGCCGCCACTTGTTCTGCTCAGGCGGCCAGCCGCGATCCGCCGCGAGTTCCACGCAGGCAGCCAGGTCGTCCGCGCTCAGCCGGCGGATGGGCAGGCCGGCCGCGGCCAGGCCTAAGGACCGAACAGGCAAAACGAGCACCTTCGCCACGAGCAGATGCGCACCGCCGGGGATCGGCAATGCACACAAGTGTGCAGCACCTAGCCGGGGAACTCCCAGCGATCAGTGCCCCATGCCGGTGCCTGCGGGTGACACACCACGGTGCTTGAGGGCTACCCGTTCTCGGAATGCAGGGGTTCGAGGCGCGGTGCGGCTCGCCCGGCGAGGGCCGCCGCGACCTCCGGCGGCACTGGCACGTTCGACCCCTGGAAGCCGCGGAACGGGCGGAACGATCCGAGCTGGACGTCTTCAAGCAGTTCCGACCTCAGCAGCGGCGGGCAGATGCGGCAGTCGAACCGGATGTCGGTCCGCCACCGGAAGTGCGCGGGGTCAGATGGCTGAACGGGGTGCTCGTACGTCTCCGACACGATCGTCGCGACGTAGTAGATGCCAGGGTTTTTCGGCCCCACGACCTGCAGCCAGACCCGGTCACCGACCGCCATCCGGTCCCGGTACCGGGGCGTGCCCCACCACGTCTCCCGGGACGCTGCCACCGACGCGTCCAGGTCGTGGTGGCGGGGGTTGCCCTGGAAGATCCAGTCAGTCATGGCTTCGCAGCCTAGGGCAGGACTCTCTTGGCGGCTATTACGCTGACTGATATATTGACCGGCGTAGCAGGGAGGCGGGTGATCGTGATCAGGCGGGATGGCAGGGCCGGGCAGGACGTGCTGCGCCGGGTGGGCGAGGCGTCGGTGCTGATCCTGATCAGCCTGGCCAACGGGCCCAAGCACGGTTACGTGCTGATCCAGGACATCAAGGAACTCGTTGGCGTCGAACTCGGGCCGGGCACGCTGTACGGCGCGCTGGACCGGCTCGAGCGGCTCGGCTTGATCGAGCCGCTGCCGGCCGAGGACCGGCGCCATCCCTACCGCATTACCGCGCCGGGGGCGGCGGCGCTTCGCATGCACCTGGATTCGCTTGAGCGGGTCAGCGCGGCCGGGCGGCTTCGGCTGCAACTGGGCGGCATCTGATGGATGAACGGCGTACGGCCCGGCTGATCGAGATCGTGCTGCGGTGCTACCCGGCCCGCTGGCGTCGGCGGCACGGCGACGAGGCCGGCGAACTGGCCACGCTGCTCGTCAGGGACGGGACCCCGGCGGGCTCGATCGCCCTGAGCTACCTGGCCGGCGCGGCGCGGGAGTGGCTTATCCCGCGCCCTGGCCGGCGCCTGACCACGATGGCCTGCGCGCTGCTGGTCGCGCTCGGTTCGCTGGGCGTCTCGGCGGGGTTGCTGGGCTCGGCCGGGCCAGCCACGGCGGCCAGCACGAGCCAGGAGCACAGCGGGGCGCACTGCCGGCCTGGCTGGCCCGACTCCGTTCCGGGCGTGTTCCCGGCCGTGAGCAGGCCGCCGCTGATCATCCGGGAAGCCGGGCATGGCCGATCCTGCTGACCCCGGTTCGGCCGCCGACCCGGCTGACCCCGGTTCTGCCGCCGACGGTGCTGACCCCGGTCCGGCCGGGGCCGGCCCGGCTGACCCCGGCCCGCGGCGGCATCGGCATCGGCGGCGGGGGCGGCGGGGGCGCAAGCGGGCGCTGGTGGAGACGGCCGTCACGATCCTGGTGGTGGTGCTGCTGGCCAGCTTGGTGCGGGCGTTCGTGTTCCAGACCTTCTGGATCCCGACGGCGTCCATGGTTCCGACGCTGGGCGTGTACGACCGGATCGTGGTGCAGAAGGCGTTCTTTAACTGGCATGACGTGCGCGAGGGCGACATCGTGGTGTTCACTCAGCCGCCACTCGACCACTGTGGCGGGCCGGAGGGAGGCGACCTGGTCAAGCGTGTCATCGGGCTGCCGGGACAGACGATCTATTCGTCCGGCAACAACATCTACATAAACGGGAAGCGGCTAGCCGAGCCCTACCTGCCGCACTACGACCCGCTGGGCCCGCCGATACCGCACGCCAGCCGGCTGCACCCCTACCGGGTGCCGGCAGGCGAGTTCTACATGCTGGGCGACAACCGGGCGATCTCATGCGACAGCCGGTACTGGGGGCCGATCAAGGGCTCAAGCATCGTCGGGAAGGTCGTGCTGGTGTGGTGGCACAACAGCCACCCCGACTTCCACTGGTTCTGAGCCGGCGCGGCCCGGGCCTGCGACGAGGCCCGGGCCGTGCCGTTGTGGCCGGTGCTAGCCGCTCGGGCTAGCGGTTGTGGCCGGTGCTAGCCGCTCGGGCTAGCTCCCGACCGTGTAGGCGTAGGCGAAATCGTGGAAATCGTTGTACGACGCCGCGAACCCGATGTCGGGCTCGGTGGCTCCGTAGTCCGTCGAGTCGACGACGCTGAGGGTAGCTTGCACCACGGTACCCACAGCCGCCGTCGGCGACAGCGTCGCCGTCAGCGTCCCGGTGGCCCCGGCCGCCAGCTCCAACGGCGTGCTGACATTGCCGCCAGTGATGTCGTTGTTCGTCGGTTGCAGTGTGAAGTACCCGACGTGGTTCGTCGTGTTGGTGACCTTCACCTTGATCGGGACACTGGAGCCGGAGTCGATGATCGTCGACGTCGACGTCGGGATATCGGTCCCGGTGACGGGTTTGAGCTGGTTGTACGCGACGGTCCCAGCGACGGTCTGGGAGAACACCGTCCCGTCGGTGACAGCGCCCTGCATCACGTCGATCTCCCACAGGCCTGGCTGGGGATCGGGGGCGATGAGCGAGGCGTTTCCGGTCGGGTTGTCGGGTGTCGGCGTGGCGTCAGTCGCTGTGACCTCGAAGTCAAACGACTGGACGCCAGTGGATGTGAGGTCGGCCGGCGAGAACAGGTAGTAGTACACCGGGTCGTCGGCGGCGTGGTTCGGCGCGAGGAACGACACGTCGAGGTCCCTCTCGCCCCGGGGCACGTCCACGTAGAACGTCCTGATCTGCCCGGCACCGCGGGACACCGAGCTGGTCAGCGTGGCGCCGAACGAGCCGCCAGCCGACGGGATCAGGGTCCGCCGGGCGATCGGTACCGAGCTCTCGAGCCCGTTCGATCCGGTGAACTGCACCGACTCGGGGGCATCGCCCGGGGTCCGCGGGAGGGCGATGCTGAGGGGTACGGTCGCCCAGCTGCGAGCCGGGATGTTGACGGGCGCCGACGCCGGGCTGTACGTGAAGTTCTGGCCGCTGGCCTGGAACGTCACGGTCCCGGTGTAGGGCCCTGGGGTGTCCGGCGGACTCTGCGCGTGGCCGCGGCCATTGGCCCACAGGATCTGGGCCGTCCAGGTCCCGGCCATCGGATGCTCGACCGTGCTGTGCTGGATGTCAGGGCTGCAGCCTCCGGCACCGCCTGCTTCACCACAGGGAACGTAGTTGGCGGCGCCGTAGTCGTACGACGACTGGGCCAGCCTGCCGGCCGGGTCGGTCAGGATGAACGACAGGATGTTCTCATCGTTGTTGGTCGGATCCGGCCAGCGCATGTCGGCATCGAGGACGCTAGTGCCGCTCGGCACGGTGAAATGGATCGGTGCTGCCGCGGTCGCTCCCTGGGTGGGAATCGGGCCGCTCGGAGCGCTGACGTTCTCGGTGACGGGCGCGCCGAAGCTCGTCTCGCTGCCAAGCGCCCGGTAGGTACCGGTGACCTTTTCGGCGCTGGAGGAGGCGTTGTACAGCGTGACCGATGTGTCGACCGCCGAGCCGCCCGTGCCCTGCACGTCGAGCTGGGTGGGGCTGTCCACCAGTTCGGGGGTGCTGGACTGGGTCACTGACGTGTTCGGCATCTGGCGGGCCGCCTGGACGGCCGCGTAGATGTTCAGCAGGCCGGCGCCCTGCTGGTCCGCCTCGGCGCCGATGTCGGTGGCCGTGCTGGTGAGGATCTCCTTTACCTGGTCAGGTGTCGGGCTGGCACCGCCGTGGCTGTCACGGTAGGCCTGGATGACGTCAGCGGCGGCGCCCGAGATGAACGGGGCCGACTGGCTGGTGCCGCCAAAGGCCTCAGTCGGAAGTGCCGGTGCCGGTTGCTGGTTGATGCCGGCGACAGCGAGCGCTAGGTAGCCGGGGGCCGCCAGGTCCACCACATCGTTTTGCGGTGTGGTGCCACCCGACGACAAGGTCGTCATGTTGTTGTCTAGCCAGCCCTTGGTGTAGCCATCGGCCTGGGCGAGCAGCCTGAGGTCGTTCGTCCCGGCGGCGTCGATGGTGTCGGGGTTAGCGGCGGGTTCCTCGACCGTGCCGGCCGAGCCGCTGTCGCCCGCGCTCTCCACGACGACGACGCCCGCTTGCCACATGGCGGTGTTCGTCGGGATGAGCAGGTCGCTGTTGGCACCGACCAGAGCGCCATAGCCGTAGGACTCTGACACGACGTTGACCCCGTCGTTCACCGCCTGCTGCAGGCCGGCGATGACCTGGGACTGGGGCGCCACGACCTGGCCCAGCGAGTTGGTGTCGGTGAAGGAACCGGTGGTGAGAATCGAGGCGCCGGGCGCGTCACCCACGATCCGGAAGCTGCAGTTCGCGGGGAATGTCGAGAACGGCAGCTGGGACGCGTAGGTGTAGACGACCGTGCCCTGGGCGGCGATGGTCGAGACGTCTCCGTTGAACTCGTCGCTATAGATGTTCGAGGTCGGGTCCGGGGCATCGATGATCACGTGCTGGCCGTTTGGCCGGATCATGTTGAAGTTCCCGGCGATGAGGTCGGCGTCGACGTTCCCGACGATGACGCCCTTGCCCGTCGCGATCGTGTTCGCTTGCATCGCGTGGATGCTGGTGAGGGCTTCGGGCTCCACCAGCGGCTTGCTGGACGATGTATTGCACAACTGCTGCCCGTCGGATGCCGTGGCCGGGATGGCCGACTTGCGCACCCGGGAGGGGGCCACCGTCTTTGTGTTGTAGCTGGCGCCTTGCCCGATGATGACGGTCGCGTCGGGGACGACATCCTTGACGCCCGCGGTGTGGCTGAGTGCCTGAGCCTCGGCGGCCGGCATCGTCGCCGCGACCGCGTTGAGGAGCCAAAGGGTCGTGAGATGCGTGGCCCCGACCTGCTTCAGCTGGGCCACCAGCGGAGCCTGCATGGACGCGGCCGTTGTTTTCCGGGCTTGCCGGTGGGCCTGGTTGGCCGGGAGGTTGGTGAGCTGGTTGTCGAACACGACCACCACGCGCTCCCGCTTGCCGGACGAGCGGGCTTTGACCTGGCTGGGGGTCAGCTTAGAAAAGCTGGATGGCGCCACACTGGCTTGGGCGGCCGAACTGGCTGCCCAGTTGATGCTGGTCATCCCGGTGGCGCTCAGTGCGATCGCGCCGAGCAACGAAGCAGCCTTACGGAGGGTTAACGTCATTGTGCTCCCGCCATTCCGGCCCTCTCGGGTCCCCTGGGTGTAATCGGGCCGTACCTATCGGGTGTAACACCCGTGCCGCCGCTGGATCAAGGGTGAATCAGCAGCCGCCTTGCCAGCGCGACGCCGATACGTCTATCATTCTGATATCAGTTTTTCGGACCAGCAGACGGGGACGGAGTCATGGATCCACTGGAGGGCCTGGCGTACGGCCGGGTTAACCGCCCGGCGGGCGCGCCGGTGCCTGCCATCGAGGTACGCAGGCTGCGCAAGAGCTTTGGCGACAAGGAAGCGGTGGCGGGGATCGACCTCGAGATCGCGCGCGGCTCGCTGGCCGGGCTCGTCGGGCCGAACGGAGCGGGCAAGACCACGTCGCTGTCGATGATGACCGGGCTGCTCCGCCCGGACGACGGGCAGATCGAGGTGAACGGGATCAGCGTCTGGGCCGACCCGCCAGCGGCGAAGGCGATCATGGGCGTGGTGCCAGCGGAGGTCCGGCTGTTCGAGCGCCTGTCCGGCGCGGAACTGCTCGAGTACTCCGGGCGGCTGCGCGGCCTGCCGGCCAGCGAGGCGCGCTCGCGTGCCACGGCGTTGCTGGACGTGCTGGATCTGTCGGGGGATGCGAACCGGCTGGTCGCGGACTACTCGACGGGCATGCGCAAGAAGGCCGCGCTCGGCTGCGCGCTCATCCACAATCCGCCGGTGCTGTTCCTGGACGAGCCGCTCGAGGGCGTCGATCCGGTCTCCGCCGATGTGATCCGCCGGCTGCTGACCCGCTTCGTCGGCTCCGGTTCGACCGTGCTGTTTTCCAGCCATGTGATGGAACTGGTCGAGCAGGTCTGCGACCACGTGTCCATCATCGACAAGGGCAAGATCGTGGCCACGGGGACGACCGACGAGGTGCGCGGCGGCAAGAGCCTGCAGCGCGCGTTCATCGACCTGGTTGGCCCGCGCGCTACCGACGAGGAGGTGCTGTCATGGCTCGGCTCCTCGTCCAGCTGAAGCTGCGGCTGCTGCTGAACGCGCTGCGCTCGTCCAGGACCGCAAAGATTTCCTTCATCACGAGCACGACGTTCGCCCTGCTGCTCGCGGTCGGCGCCTTCCTGGTGCTGGCCAGCTTCCGCGGCACGAGCACGTCGGTGGACCTGACCGCGGTCATCTTCACCGTGTTCGCGTTCGGCTGGCTGATCGCGCCGATCATGGTCTTCAGCGTGGACGCCACCCTGGACCCGGCGACACTCGCCCTCTATCCGCTGCGCACCCGCCCGCTGGCTATGGGTCTGCTGGCCGCTTCGGCCACCGGCGCGTGGCCGCTGGCCAACGTGATCGGCCTGCTGGGCGTGACGGTGGGACTGGCTAGCGGCCCGCTCGGTGTGATCGTCGCGGTCGTCGCGGTGATCTTGCAGGTGCTGTTCTGCATCGCCCTGTCCCGGTTCGTGATAACTTCCCTGGCCGGCCTGCTGCGCTCGCGGCGGGGCCGGGACCTGGCCGCTTTCCTGATCATTCCGCTGTTCGCGCTGTACGAGTTTTTCGCCCAGGTGGTGCCTAAGGCGGCCAGCGAGGGCAAGATCACCGCGGCCAGCTTCACCGGCTTCGACTCCTGGATGCGCTGGCTGCCGCCGGGCCTGGCCGCGCACGCGATCCAGGACGCCTCGGATGGCCACATCGGCCTGGCCCTGGCGCGCCTGGCCGCGCTGGCCGCCGTCATCATCGTCTTCGCCTTGCTCTGGGTAAGGTCGCTCGGCCGGGCTCTGGTGACCACCGACACCTCGACGCAGTCGGCGCGGGTTCACGGCGCGAAGCTGCGGCTGGCCGGGTCCGGCCTGCGCGGGGCGGTGGCCGCCCGGATCTGGCTCTACCAGCGCCGGGAGCCGGTGTCGCTGGTCTTCTGGGCCATGATCGCGGTGATCACGGCGGCGGTCTCGGCTAGTTCCATCTTCGGCCACCACCGTCATCCCGACGTCGTCATCGCCAGCGCGATCTTCGGCGCAGCGTTCGTCGGGATCTTCCACGCCAACTCGGCCGGGCTGACCGGCCCGGCGTTCTTCCTCGAGGCGACGGCGCTGAGCCGCCGCCGCGACCTGCGGGCCTATTTCTCCGGCCAGAACGCGGTGCTCGCGCTGATCGGGGCGCCGCTGGTCGTCGCGGTCTGCTTCGCCCTGGCCGCCGGGGCCGGCAAGCCGGGAGTCGGGATCGAGGCGGCGCCGGTCGTGCTGGCCGCGCTCGGCGCGGCCCTGGGGCTGAGCAACCTGTTCACCGTCGCGCTGCCCTACCCGATGGCCAGGCGAGCCGGCAGCCCGATCATGGTCGCCGCGCCGGGATACGGCGGCTACCGGATCGGCAGCTACCTGGGCACCCTGGCCGGCACCGCGGTCGCGGCGACGCCGGTGATCATCGGTGTCCTGCTGGCCGCCAGCGACTCGCTGGCGATCAGGATCGGGGTGCTGCTGCCGTGCGCCGCCATCTACGGGTTCCTGCTGGCCCTGGCGGGCGTGCGGCTGGCATCGGCGGTGGGCGCCGGAAAGCTGCCTGAGCTCTGCCAGGTGGCGATCAGCAGCGCCGTGGCCTGAGCGCCCGCGGCCAGGCGCACGCCCTGGTCGCGGGCCCGCTTCCGGCCATCAAGAGCTCGCCGCGTTCAACGGCACGACCTGGACGAACCAGGCGAAGGTGCCGAACGCCGAGGTCAACCACAGCTCGGCCGTGGGCCTGGCCGCCTACAACGGTGACCTCTATCTGGCCTGGACCGGCCAGTCCTCGCCGTACGACCTCTGGTACGCGTCCTTCAACGGCACAAGCTGGAGCGGTCAGAGCAAGATCCCGTCGGCCACCAGCACCGGCGAGTTCACCTACGCCGCCAGCCCGCTGGTCTCCTATGGAGGTCTGCTGTACGCGATGTGGCCGACCGGCACCAACGGAACTCTGGAGTACGCGGCGTTCGACGGCTCCTGGTCGGCCCCGCTCGCCCTCGAGGGCGATGGCGTCCTCGACTACGGCGGGCCGGCGCTCACCGTCAAGGGTTCAGAGATGTACGCGTCGTGGGACTCACAGGACACAGGCACCATCGAATGGGCTTCGTTCAACGCCGCTGCGTGGTCCAAGCCGCAGCAGGTCCCGCACGCGATGAGCCTCGTCGGCCCGGGCCTGGCCGGCTACAAGGGCTCGCTGTACGACGCCTGGACCCCGGACATCGAGGGCTCGCCGATCGACTACTCGGTGCGTTCCTGATCGCAGCCGCGCCCGGAGGTTCCGGCTGCGGCATATACGGAAGCACCGACTACCGCTGCCATTCCCAGCGGGAGAAATAGACGGCGCAGGGCACGAGCGTTCATGGCGACTCCTTCGGAGACATTTGCGAATCAGAACTCTGCCGGTGGCGCAGCCATGCTCCATCACGGAGGTTGAGAGAACCTTGAGCAGTCCTTGAATCGCCAGGCGCGGAACAGTCAGTTCTCCCGCGCGCAGAACGCCATGCGAAACCGTGCTACTGGCCGCCGGGATCGTCTGCCCACAGCCCTATCAGGCTGCCGAAACGCTGCACGATCGCAAAGACGATTCCATCGTCGGCGAGCGCTCGTTCGACGTCCTCGCGGGCGGGATGGCGCTGTCTTTCGGCCCAGGAGTGCAGCCGACCCAGTTGGGCGGCCAGGCCAGGCTCGAGCTCACCCCAGCGCCGGACAGCACGCGAACGGCCGGTCGTCCAGGTGTGGTCGTGCACGCTGACCAGCCCGGCAACGGCCAGGAGCGTCTTACGGGCGGCCCGGACACCAAGCAAATCCGCAGCCACCGTCCCGAAGTTCAGGCCCTGCCGCCATTGCCGAAGATGCTGGCCGAGGTCGCCGTTGAACCCGCGAGCAGCCCGGGCGTCGGCGGGAAATGCCGGAAGCCCCGCAGCGGGATCGGGGCCAGCCAGGTGGACGCAGTAATGACGAAGGAAGACCCGGTAACCGTAGGCAGCGTCGCTATCGCCGGCGAAGTCCGCAGCCGTGGCCGCGAGCACTTCCACGCCCCGGCACCTATCGGCGTACCGTGCGGAGAGGCGCTGCCCAACGATGGCCGCCTGCGGCAGGCCGATCGACAGCAGGTCGACGTCTGATGACCCCGGGTGTGCGGTGCCGTTAGCCACCGATCCGTAGACATACAGCGACGCCCCGCAGTCGCCAGCCAACGCGACTGCCTCAGCCAGGACGGGCTCGAAGATCCCGGGTACCCGGCCGCGCTGCGCGCCGGTCCGGATCGTCCCGTCAGCCGCCACACCCTCGTCGGGATCAGCCACCGCACCCACCCAGGCCAGTCAGGCGGGGGTTGGCACGCCGCACAGGACCTTCATTTCTGGGCTTGCTCCTCCCATTGCGCCCAGTCGAAGACGCGTTCCACGGTCACCCGGCGCACCCACGTTCCGGCCGGGTGGACCATCGGCCCGACGGTACGGAACAGCTGCCGCCGGATGCTCCGCGGCTGACCGGCACCTGCCTCTGCCTCGACCCGGACCACCTCGCACGACTGCTCCCCAGGACCGCCGATGAGATAGAACTGGCCAGCCTGCAGCGTTTCCGGTGGTGCCGAAACTGGCAGATGCCGGGCGTCCCCGGCCCCGGCGTTCTTGGGCAATGGCACAGTGAGGATCATCACCGGAGCCTCCGGGTCCTCGGTGATCAGGTAGCCACCGCGGCAAGGCTCATCGCTGGCCAAAGAGTAGATATCCGGGAACCGGCCGGGACGGGCAGCCGACCTCGCCTTGCTGCGCCACAGCCTCCGGACTCCCATGGGTTCACCGGACGCGGGCGGACAGCCAGGTCAGCGCCTCCGGCGCGCTGTCGAGCACGGTGACGTGAGCCGCGTCAGGGACGACGCGCAACTCGGCTGCCGGACAGCGCGCGGCGAGCCATTCACCGTGCGCGCATGGCACCATCTTGTCCTTCGCCCCCAGCATGATGAGGACCGGGACACGTAGGGCATCCGGCCGGACCCCCCAGGGCTGGACGCTGGCCAGGGTGTCCTCGAGATATCCCTCGTTACCCTGCTCCATGGCCTGGCCAGCCACGCCTGCCAGCCATGACCAGCGGCCGCCCAGGGCGGCCATGTCAGCCTCGGTGAAGAAGGCGCCCATTTCCTCGGGCTCGGCCCCGGCCCAGTGCGCCTCGAGCGCCGTGCGCCCGCTGGTCGCCGCCCGGTTCCCCGCTGCGATGCCCGGCGACCAGCCCGCGAACCAGTCCAGCCCGGCTGCGTCGAACGGCGCCGGGGCGGACACGCTCACCGCGGCGATGACGCGCTCAGGCAGCAGTGCGGCGCAGGCCAGCGCGTGCGGGCCGCCGCCGGAATGGCCCAGCACGGCGAACCGGCCGATGCCGAGCGCGTCAGCGATCGCGGCCACGTCAGCGGCGGCCGATGCGACAGTCCGGCCGTCGTGCGGACTCGATCCGCCGTACCCGGGCCGGTCGTAGGAAACCCAGTGCAGGCCGTTCGCTTCGGCGGCCGCGAATAGCGGTTCCGGCGGCGAGCCGATGTTGGGCGAGCCGTGGTGCCAGAACACCGCGACTGGCGAGCCCGCTCCGCCAGGGCCGCTGGCTGTCCGGTCGGCCCGGGTGTCATAGGCGTGCAGGGTCCGTCCGTCGGCCAGGCGGACGTCCGCCTCAGTCACCATGCCCGCCAGCCTACGTCGGCGCTTGGGAGGCTCAGTCCAGCCGGGCGTGAGCTGCTGCGATGGCCTGTCTTACCATCGCCAGATGAGTGATCAGCCGTTCGTTCCGATCGATTTCGCGGTCCCTGATGGGCTCACAGCCGGGGAATTCCGCCTGGAGCCGCTCGGGCCGCAACATAACGCCGCAGACTATGCCGCCTGGACCGCCAGTACCGACCACATCCGGGGCACGCCAGGGTTCGCGGGGTGGGGCTGGCCGCACGAGATGTCCCAGGCGGATAACCTCCGCGACCTCCAGCGCCACACGCAGGACTTCGCCGAGCGCCGTGGGTTTACCTATACCGTGCTCAGCCCGGGCACGACCGACGTCATCGGCTGCGTCTACATCTACCCGCCCCGCGCAGACGGCCCGGGCGGCACCGAGGCCGGGCGGAAGGCGGTCGTCCGTTCCTGGGTCCGCGCGGACCGCGCCGCGCTCGACCCCGTCCTCTACCACGCGGTTCTCGCCTGGCTGGAGCGCGACTGGCCATTCCAGTTGATCGAGTACGCGCCACGGGCATAACACGTTGATGAGTCATCGGGCCGCGCCGGCTAACTGCCGGGCCGGCTGGATCGTCGTGCCGCTCGTGCTTATCGCCGTGGGCTCTGCCGCCTGCGCTGGAACGGCCCGGCCTTCCGCGGCTGGGCGGCCCGGGCACGTCAGCGTCTACTTTCACACCCTGCCGCCCGGCGCGAAGCTGCCCAGCGGTGCACATTGCGCCAGCCTCGTCAACTCCTCGCCGCTGCCCGAGAACCGGTCCGCCAACAAGCCGTACAACAGCAGGAAAGGCCGTCCCGTCAGCGCGAAGTTCCTGGCCTCGGACGGCCCCAGGGCGCAGAAGCTGGCCAGGCGGATCAACGGCGACTTCACCGGAACCACCATCGACATACTCCGGTGGGCGGCCTGCAAGTGGGGCATCGGCCAGGACATCGTCTTCGCCCAGGCGGCTGTGGAGAGCTGGTGGCAGCAAGACACCCTCGGTGGCTGGACCACGGACTCAGCCGGCTGCCCGCCCCGCAACAAGCTCGCGCAACACGGCAAGCCCGGCCAGTGCCCGCAGACCTACGGGATCCTGCAGAACACCTACGAGCCCGGCAACTGGCCAGCCATGGCCCGGTCCACTGCCATGAACGCCGACGCTGCCTACGCGGTCTGGCGCTCCTGCTATGACGGCTACGAGACCTGGCTCAACACCATGCCCAGAGGCGGTCAGTACCACAAGGGCGACGTCTGGGGCTGCGTCGGACGCTGGTTCTCGGGCCAATGGCGGAACCCGCCCGCTCTCGGCTACATCACGCAGGTAAAGGATTACCTGCGCGAGAAGATCTGGCTCAAGCCGAACTTCCGCTGGTGAGCTGTTGGTCCGCCGGGGTGGCGTGGGCTTTGATGAAGGCGGCGATCCGGTCGTTCAGCTCATCGATCCGGTTGAATCCGCCGTGGCTGCCGGGGACGATGGCCACCTCCGCGTGCGGTATCAGGCTGCCCCGGGCGCGGGCCTCCGCCGGGGTGAGCAGGGCGCTGCGCGCGCCGGTGATCAGCAGGGCCGGCACGGTGATCGCGCGGAGTTCATCGTCGGTGAGGACGGCGGGGAACTTCTGCTCTATCCGGTAGCCGCGGATGGCTGCCCACATGAGCGTCATGAGCTCCGGTTCCAGCATGGCCGGGCTGTCCAGCCACCGGGCGAACCGGCGGCGCGCCGGCATCGGGGCCAGGCTGGCCAGGCCGGTGATGGAGAGCCACCACCAGAACCGGGCGTCGAGCTTGGTGAGCCCGGCGGGGTCGAGCAGCGTGATGGAGGCGACCCGCCGCGGCGCGCGGATCGCCTGGTTCATGGCGACCCAGCCGCCGTAGGAGAAACCCACCAGGTGCGCCGGGCGGTCGCTGAGCTTGCCGAGCAGCTCGTCCAGCCAGGCGGCGCAGTTCTCCGGGGGAGCTATCAGGGCGCGCGGGACGCTGGGGTTCGCGTCGCCGGGCATGTCGATCCCGTAGACCGGGCCGTTCCCGGCCAGGGCCGCCACGTGCGGGAACCAGGCCGCTGCGTTGCCCCCCGCACCAGTGAGCAGCACGACCGGCGCACCGGCCGGATGCGGCCGGTAGGCGTGCACCCGCGTGGTCGCGGTCGCCGTCTCGATATCGAACTCCTCCCGTGGCTGCGGCCACAGCTCGAAGACCCGCTCGTAGGCGGCCATGAACTTCTCCTGTGCCGCATCGTCAACCCACGATCCCGGCTGGCCCTCAGCTGCCGAGCCTGCTGCGCCGGTGATGCGCTTGATCCCGAGCATGTCCCTCGTCCTCCTCGCTGCTGTGCCTGCCGCTGTTATTATACGATTGTATCATGAACGGGGGTCGAGCGGCGGACAAGGGGTACGGTGAGCCGGTGCCGAAACGGGTCGATCACGAGGAGCGACGGCGGCAGATCGCGGACGCGCTGCTGCGGGTGGCGGCCGCGCGCGGGCTGCATGCCACCGGTATGCGCGAGGTCGCGGCCGAGGCCGGGGTGTCCCTGCGCCTGGTGCAGTACTACTTCGGCACCAAGGAAGAGCTCCTGCTGTTCGCCATGCAGCAGCTGGCCGCCCAGTTCAGCGGGCGGGCCATGGCCCGGATCAAGGGGCTCAGGGAGGGAGATGGCCCGGCCAGGCCGCGCGACGTCATCGCCACCATCCTGACCGAGGGACTGCCCGCCGATGACGAGCGGCGCACCTTCACCATCCTCTACACGGCCTACTTCGCGCTCTCGCTGACCGACCCGGCACTGGCGATCAGCCCCCTGATCCGGAACTCAAACGCCGTGATCGACGTGGTCGCCGCCCAGCTGCGAGCCGCCCAGGCCGAAGGCGACATGCCCGCCGGTCTTGACCCGGACCTGGAAGCCCTCAGCCTGCTGGCCATGTCCGCGGGCCTGGGCACCAGCGTCCTGGGCGGCCAGTCCTCCCCCGGGCAGGCCCAGGCGGTCATCGACTACCACCTGGACCGCCTGTTCCCCAAGCCGGGCCAGCGTTACGCCGGGCGCCCGTGAAGGCCGGGGCGTGCGGTAGCCTTGGGAACTCACGGCACATCGTGAGGCGTCGCCGTCTGGGCGCGCCGGTCGTATCTCGCTCGGAGCGAGCTGGTTTCCACGAAACAGGTGGCGGCCTTCGAAAATGCGGCCACCTGGATCCGAAAGAGATTTCCTTGACCATTGCCCCTGCCGAAATACCGCACGCCCGCCGACGCCGCCGTGGCCGGGCGAGGCGCGCACCCTCTGTCCCGGCCAGGAATGCTGTCCCGGCCAGCAAAGCCAGCCAGGAGCAATCCGCCCCGGCTAAGCACGATCGGGCGTACCAAACCAGGGCCCGGCCCGTGGCCGGGGTGGCCACCATCCAGCCCGGCTTCGCCGAACTGGGCGTCCCCGCTCCGCTGGCTGACGCGCTGGCCGACGCTGGCATCACCGCGCCATTTCCGATCCAGGCGGCCACGCTGCCGGACGCGCTGGCCGGGCGGGACATCCTGGGCCGCGGCCGGACCGGTTCCGGCAAGACGCTCGGGTTCTCGATCCCGCTGGTCGCCGCGCTGGCCGATGGCCACACCAGCGCGGGCCGCCCCCGCGGCCTGGTCCTGGTGCCGACCCGGGAGCTGGCCAGCCAGGTCCAGGCAGTGCTGGCGCCGCTGGCCCAGGCGATGGGCCTGACGGTGGCCACCATCTTCGGCGGTACCGGGCAGAAGCCGCAGGTGGCAGCTCTGCGCAACCGGGTAGACATCGTGGTCGCCTGTCCCGGGCGGCTGGCCGACCTCATCGAGCAAGGGCACTGCCATCTGGGCGATGTCGAGGTCAGCGTGCTGGATGAGGCAGACCAGATGGCTGACCTCGGTTTCCTGCCGATGGTGCGGCGGCTGCTGGAGGCCACCCCGCCTGAGGGCCAGCGGATGCTGTTCTCGGCCACCTTGGACAATGCGGTGGACGTCCTGGTCCGCCGGTTCCTCAGCGACCCGGCGGTGCACTCGGTGGACCCGGCCACCGCCACCCCCGGCGCGATGGTCCATCACCTGCTCACCGTGGCGCCGGGCGACCGGGTGGGCGTGGTCGCCGCGCTCGCTGGAGGCAACAACCGGTCGCTGGTGTTCACCCGCACCAAGCATGGGGCGCAGAAGCTCACCCGCCAGCTGGCCAGCGCGGGGGTATCCGTGGTCGAGTTGCACGGCAACCTCGGCCAGGGTGCCCGGGAACGGAACCTGGCCTCGTTTGCCTCCGGGTCGGCCCGGGTCTTGGTGGCCACGGACATCGCGGCCCGTGGCATCCATGTGGACGGTATCGACCTGGTCATCCACGCGGACCCGCCCGCCGGGCACAAGGCCTACCTGCACCGGTCCGGCCGGACCGCCCGGGCCGGCGCGGACGGTGTGGTGATCACCGTGCAGAGCCCGGCCCAGGCAGCCGACGTGCGCGGGCTGATGCGCCGCGCAGGCGTGCGCCCGCAAGCCGCCAGCGTCAGTCCCGGCTCGGCTCTGGTGCGTTCCCTGGCCGGCCCGCCTGCGGTACCGCTCGCTCCGGTCAGGCGACCGGCCGCCGCGGTGAAGCAGACTGCCAGCCCGGCCACAGGCCATGGCGCGGTGGCCATGTCCTCCGGCTACCGGGGACGCCGCAGGCGGTAACCGTCACCGCGCCGCGTCACCGCGGCGATTGCGCCCGGCCAGAATCCACACGACGATGGCAACCACGACCGCGATCAGCCCGATAACGGCAAACGTCCTGAGCATCGGGAAGATCCAGTCAATGGCCGTGAAGGCAAGCCAGGCGGCCAGGATCGCGCCGAGGATTGCCCCGATGATCCGGCTCATACACCCAGTATGCGCCCGCCACCGGCTTAGGGTGGGCGTCATGCTCTCGTGGTGGCACCGCGATGTGATCGCGGCCGGCAAGCTGCCGCTGATGCTGTGCTTTGTCTCGTTCGTGGTCACGTTCGTGTCGACGCGGACGATTACCCGGCTGATCCGCGACGGGCGCGGCCCGTTCCGCAATGTCACGGTCGGCGGGACGCACATTCATCACGCGGTGCCCGGCATCATCCTGCTGATCGTCGGCGCCTTCACGGCGGTCGGCGGGCCCGGCACGATGGGCTGGCTCTCGTTCTCCGCGATCGCGATCGGGGTCGGGACGTCGCTGGTGCTGGACGAGTTCGCGCTGATCTTCCACCTGCAGGATGTCTACTGGAGCGGCGAGGGCCAGCTCTCAGTCGAGGCGGTCAGCCTGGTCGCTGCCTGCCTGGGGCTGGCCCTGGTCGGGTTCAGCCCGGTGCGGGTGGCGGGCATCGACAGCGCCGAGTTCTCGCTGCGGATCAGCGCGACCGCCGTCCTGGTTGTCGACGCTTGCCTGGCGCTGGTCTGCGTCCTCAAGGGCAAGTACCGGTCGGGGCTGTTCGGCCTGTTCCTGCCGCCGGTTGGGTTCATCGGCGCGGTGCGGCTGGCCCGGCCGAACTCGATCTGGGCGCGGAGCCGCTACCGCGGCGAACGGCTGGAGCGCGCCACCCGCCGGGCCGCGGACTTCGACCGCCGCTGGAAACCGGTGCAGGCGGACTGGGAGGACTTCATCGGCGGCCGGCCGTCGCAGCCGAACCCGCCGCCCACTCCGGATGAGCACGCCCACGGTGGGGCTGCCGTGGGGAGCTGACAGCAGCGACGGCGGCTGGCTCACGTGGCTGGCAGCGGCCGCGCTATCAGCGCCAGAAGACTGCCCTCGACCGCGGCCAAGCTGCTCAATCCGAAGACGAGGACTCCAGCCGCGGGCTGGACAGCACCATCGAACTGACCACCGATACGTTCTGGGAATCCACCGCAGCCATTCGCGCCTTTGCCGGGGAAGACATCACACACTCGGTCGTCGAGCCGGAAGCGCAATCGGCCCTGCTCAGCTTCGACCGCTCCGCCACCCACCGCAGCGTCCTCGTCGAAGCCCGGTCTAGCCGGTGCCCGGTCTAGCCGGCGCGCTAGGGCAC
>Ga0335074_10001893_pt1 | contig 28382 bp, 31 predicted proteins | sample Lox_Sample_23_FD_206715 | JGI IMG/M metagenome (GOLD analysis project Ga0335074, IMG submission 206715) | Soil microbial communities from Loxahatchee National Wildlife Refuge, Florida, United States - Lox_Sample_2.3 | ecosystem: Environmental > Terrestrial > Soil > Wetlands | place: USA...
CGGGCGGCGCGGATCGGCCACGACTGGCGGAAGGCGGAACGCCGCGGCGCCTTCCTCGTCGTCGCGGTCGACGAGGCGCGCGATGCCCGGAGGGCCCGGGAGATCCTCCGGGGCCTCGGGGTCGGCCCCGACCGGGCGCAGGTCTGGCATCTCGCGCCCGTGCTCGCGGAACCCCCGAAGGCGTAACGCGGGGCGCGGGATCCCGGCGGCGTGCGCCTCTTCGTCGCCGTCGACCCGGGGGCGGGGGACCCGGCGGCCCCGGAGCACCTCACCCTCGCCTTTCTCGGCGAGGTGCCGGAGGGCCGGCGGGCCGAGATCGAGGCGGCGCTCCGGGCGGTCGCGGCCCGCGCGGCCCCCTTCGCGGCCACGCTCGACCGGATCGGCGCCTTCCCGTCCGCCGAGCGGCCGCGCGTCGTCTACCGCGGCGTCGGCGCCGGGGCGGCGGCGCTCGAGGCGCTCGCGGCCTCGGTCCGGACCGCGCTCGAGCCGTTCGCCCCCTCGGTCGGCCGCGACCGGTTCGTCCCCCACGTCACCCTCCTGCGGGTGCGCTCGGCCGCCGACCAGCGGACGGCGCGGGCGCTGCTCGAGGGACGCCGCCCGGCGCCACCGGCCCGCTCGTTCCTCGTGGGAGAGCTGCGCCTCAAGGCGAGCGAGCTCGGGCGCGACGGCGCCCGGCACCGCACGCTCGCCGCGTTCCCCCTCGGTCCGACCCCGTCGGACCCGGCCGGCCGGGCATCGTTCGCGAGACCGGTCCGCGACGCAACGTATTAGCCCAAGACAGGCCATGGCGCCCCACCGCCCGGCCGGTGCGGGCCGCGGCGGACGGAGTCCGGGTGGCCGCCCTCCGCCGATTCGGCGTTCCGCAATGGTGGGCCTTCGCCCTCGCGGCGATCCTCCTGGCCGGGGCCGTCGGGCTCCTCGCCCCGCCCGCGCGAGCGGCGTCCGCGCCGACCCCGGACGCGATCGCGCCCTGCCCCGGCGCCGAAGCGCCGTCCGCCTACACGGGCGTCGTCGCCGACGAGGGCGGACCGGCGGGCGGGGTCCCGGTCCAGGGCCTCGCCCTCGAGATCGGCTACGCCGTCGAGGCGACCGTCGCGAACCTCGCCACCGGGGCGACCGTCGCGGTGACGTGCGCGACCGACACCCTCCGCGCTTCCTCGAACGCCTCGGGCGGCTTCGCGTTCGCTCTGGTCCCGGCGCCGACGACCTGCACCACGTCGGACGGGGCGATCCTCTGCACCAGCTACTCCGGCCCCTACGGGAACCTCTCGATCGCGGTCGCGGACCCGCTGCCGCTCGACTACGCGGCGGTCGCCGAGCAGCACGGCCCCGACCTCGCGGTCGACCTCGTGGCCCTGCTCGCGACCGTGGCGCTCGACCCGGCGGGGCCGACCGCGATCGACGCGCCCGGAGCGAACCTCACCGTCGCCGCCGCCCCGTTCGCGGCCGATGGGGTCCCGACCCCCGGGGGGGATTTCGCGGTCGACTACCAGTGGAACCTCACCGGCCCGGGGTGGACGCTCGTCGGCCCCGCGAACGGGAGCTCCGTCACGGTCGTGCCGGCCGCCAACGCGGGCGTCGGGAACCTCTCGGTGACGGCGACCGCGCAGGCGCCGGACGACCGGGCGGGGACGTTCGTCCCGCTCACGGCCGCCCCCGCGGCGGAAGCGCTGCTCGTCGCGGCGACGGCGATCGTGAACAGCAGCGAGAACCGGACCGTCCTCGACGTCGGAGGCTCGGTGGCGGCGGCGGTCCGCGCGACCGGGGCCGCGGGGTTCGCCTACGCGGCGACGTTCGACAACGGCGAGGCGGGGGCCCCGGTCGCGGCGCCGTGCACGATCGCCCCCGCCGCCACCGGCACCGTCGCCGTGGCGTGCGCGGCCCCCCTCACGTTCCCCGCGACCGGCCCGACCACGCCGACCGTGGAGGTGTCGAACGGCTACTCGGCGGCGACCGTCGCGCTCGCCGTCGTGACCGTCGACGCGCCGCCCGAGCTCGCGTTCACCCCCGGGGCCGCCGCCGGCTACGCCGGCGCCCCGATCCCGATCGGCGTCACGGCCGCGGACGGCACCGGCCCGTTCCTCGGCGCGTGCCTCTCCGCGGGCGGGGCGGTGCTCTGCTCCACGGCCCCCGGGCCGACGTGGACGTTCGCTCCGGCGTTCGTCGCCCCGGGCCCCTACGCGGCCCACGCCTGGGCGATCGATGCCGACGGGGCGAACGCCTCCGCGAACGCGACGGTCACCGTCGTCCCCGAGCTCGCCGTCGCCCCGATCACCGGCGGCAACGCGACCGCCGGGGTCCCGGTCCCGCTCGCGAGCGGGATCGTCGGCGGGTTCCTGCCGGTCGCCTACTACGTGAACGCCTCCGATTCCGGGACGCCGCTCGCGGCGGGCGTCGCGACCGCGGACGGGCCGATCGCCGCGACGTTCGATCCCGCCGCGGCCGGCGTCGTGCAGATCACCGTCACGGCCGTCGACGCGCGCGGCGCCCGCGCGACCGCGGTCGAGGAGCTCGCCGTCGCCGCCGCCCCGGCGACCGCGGTCCGCCCGCTCACCGCCTCGGGCGCGGAGGTCGTGGTCGGCACCGCGACGGAGTTCCGCTGGCGGGCGTTCGGCGCCGGGGGACGCCCCGCCTCCCTGTTCGCCCCGGCGGTCGAGCTGACGCTCTCGGGGCCGTCGGGGCCCGTCGCCGGATGGGCGAACGCCTCCGGGCTGGGGGCCCTCGTCGCGCTCGCCCCGGGCCGGTTCGCGGTGCCGTCGGCGGCGTGGCTCAACGGTTCGCTCGCGATCTCCGTCGCGGCCGCGGCCGCCGGCAGCGACACGGTCGATCTCAACGGGTCCGCCCTCCCCGGGGCCGTCGCGCCGGTCGGCCTCGCCGTGAGCCCGGACCTCGTGCACCTTCGGCTCTCCGACCCCCGCGTCGCGGTCCCGGGCCTCCGTACCAACGCGACCGAGTGGACCGTCACCGACCGGTTCGGCGACGCCGTCCCCGGCGCCGAGGTGACGGTCGCGATCGCGACACCGGCCGGCGGCTCGATCGACGTCCGGCCCGTCACCCTCGGCGCCGACGGCGCCACGTACCTCTGGCTCAACGTCTCCCTCGGCGCGGGCGGCGGCACCGTCACGGTCGCCGACGCGGCCGGCGACCTCCTGCGGCCCACGCTCCTCGTCCCGCCCGCCGCCGTCGCCGGGGGCTCGGCGACCGGGCCGCCGGTCGTGCCGCTCGCCGCCACGCTGCCGCTCGGCGCCGTCGTGGGCGGCGTCGCCTACGCGGTCGCGCGCCGCCGGCCGCGCCCCGCGCCGGCGCCCTCGCTCGAGGAGGCGATGCGCCGGCTCGCCGACGGGCGGGCCGCGGTCGAGGAGATCGTGGCCGCGCGCGACGGCGCCTCCCGCGCGGCGATCGCGGCCGTCTGGGACCCGCCGCCGGCGCCGCCCGAGCTCGACGAGTGGATCGCGTCGCTCGTGACCGACGGGAGCCTCCGCGCGACCGAGGGACCGGCCGGCGAGGTCGTCTACCGGCCGGCCGCGCCGCCCGCGCCGGCCCAGATCACGCTCGACCCCGAGGTGCTCGACCGGGCGATCGCCCGCCGCGCCGAGGCGACGGGGGACGAGCGGTGAGCGCCGCTACGTGGGGTCCCGGCCGACGAGGTCGTAGAACCGGTAGGCGGCCTCGCCGGCGCCGAAGCAGTAGCGCACGCCCGTGAACCCGGCCTTCAGCTCGGCCGCCTCGGCCCGCACCTGGTCGGCGGCGCGCCCCCGGTGGAGGAGCGCGTCGAACAGCTCCGCGATCCGCCCCATCTCCGCGGGGCCCATCCCGACCCGCGTCACCTCGGGCGAGCCGAGCCGGATCCCCTGCGGGTGCTTCGGGCTCTTGTCGCCCGGCAGGAGGTTCTTGTTCGAGATGATCCCGGCGTCGGCGAGCCGCCGCGCGACCGCCTCGCCGCCGCCCTCCCGCTCGACCCGCACGGCGATCGTGTGCGAGCGCGTGAAGCCGAGGTCGGGGGCGAGCACGTCGAACCCCTTGTCGTGGAGCGCCTGCGCGAGCGCCCGCGCGTTCTCGACCGTGCGGCGCGCGTACTCGGCGCCGAACTCGAGGAACTCCGCGAGGCTCACCGCGAGGGCGGCCATCGCCGCGAGGTGGTGGTTGCTGGTGACGCCGGGGAAGGCGCCGCTCTCGAGCTTCTTCGCGAGCTCGGGGTCGATCCCGTCGGCGAGCAGGATCCCGTGCTGCGGGCCGGGGAGCGTCTTGTGCGTCGAGGCGGAGATCACGGCGCAGCCCTCGCGCAGCGGGTCCTGGAACTGCCCGCCCGCGATCAGGCCGAGCACGTGCGCCGCATCGTACCAGCCGCGGGCCCCGATCTCCTCGAGCGTCGGGCGGAGCTCGTCGATCGGCATCGGGAACAGGAACAGGGAGAGGCCGAAGAGGCACGTCTTCGGCCGCACGGCCCGCAGGATCTCCCGCGTCCGGGGGACGTCGATCGTCATCCGCTCGGGGTCCCACGCGTAGTAGACGGGCTTCACGCCCCGGAGGCCGAAGGCGCCGAAGCCGGCCGACGAGATGTGCGCGCCGTCCGCGAGGCGGCTCGTGCCGACGAGGTCGCCGGGCTCGGTGAGCGCCTTCAGGACCGCCAGGTTCGCGACCGTCCCGCTGATCGGCCGGACGTCGGCGAACGAGCAGCCGAACAGCCGCCGCGCGAGCTCGAGGCAGGTCCGCTCGACGAGGTCGACCTGCTCGTTGCCCTCGTAGTACCGCTCCCCGGGGAGCCCCTCCGCGTACCGCGAGTGGAAGTCGGAGATCAGCAGCTCCTTCGCGTACGGGGAGAGGAGGTTCTCGGAGGCGATCAGGGGGATCGCCCGCTCGAAGCGCGTCGAGTGGGCCTTCACCGCGTCGCGGACCGTGCGCACCGTCCGCGCCATCTCGCCCGCGGCCGGCGGGGGGCTCGGCCGGGACGCCCGCCCCCCTCCGCTGCCAGTGGAACCGGGGTCGGGCATCGCGCGTTCCGCGCCGCCCGAAGGGGCGCGGGCGGGCCACCTCTTCGCGCCCATATATGCCGGCGGGCCGTGCCGGGGGCCCGATGACGCCGTCCGAGCCGACCGCCGCGCCCTGGCCCGTCGCCCGGCGCTTCTACGTCCCGTACCACGACCTGGACGTGCTCCGCCACCTCAACCACGCCGCCTACTTTCCGCTCATGGAGACGCTCCGCTGCGACTACTACCTCCCGCTCCTCGGCACCCCCGACCCGAGCCGGATCGACATCATCATCGCCGAGGCGACCTGCCGCTACCTCGCGCCCGTCGCCTACGGGTCGGAGCTCGTCGGCGAGGTCGCACCGGCCCGGCCGCTCGGGCGCACCAGCTTCCCGCTCCTCTACCGGTTCACGCTCGCCGGCACGTCGACCGTCACGGCCCGCGGCCGCACCGTCGTCGTGACGTACGACTACGCCCGGGGCGCGAAGGCGGAGATCCCGCCCGAGCGCCGGGCCCGGCTCGAGCGCGATGCGGTCGACCCCGCGGCCGAAGGCTGGTAGGCGCCCGCACGCTCCACTGGCAGCGGAGGGGTGGGAGGCTCAGAAGCCGGGGTGGGTCGCGTGCCCGCGGGAGAGCGGCGGCGGCCAGGGGATCGGCTCGATGAACGCCGGCTCCTCGGCGACCGTCTCGACGCGGTAGACGACCCCCGTGCCGCGCAGGGCGGCGTGGATCTTCCCGAGCAGCTCGTGGAACTGCTCGATCGTCGTCCACTCGAAGGCGAGGTCGTGCGGCCCGATGATGAACGAGAGGCCCGCCGCCTTCCGGACGCGGTCCGCGATCTCGAGCGGCGACACCCCCTCGGGGGCGAAGTAGAGGTCCACGTAGGTGTGCATCGACGGGCGGTAGGGTAGAAACTCGGGCCTCCCCTACTTAAACTCCGTGCCGCCGCGGCGGGGCCCGCCCGCGGGCGGGCGCCGGTGCTAGGCCGGCAGGATTGCCGCCCGGACGAACCCCGCGGAGACCCCGCGCGCTCCTCGGCCCCGTCGCCCCGCCGACGTCGACGGGTCACGGTAAGGCTGCTCCCGTCAGGACCTGACCCGGTGCCCGTGATGGATACCCGCTAGGGCGCTCCTCCGAGCGCCCGTCGCGGGACCCGCGGCCCGGCGGAACAGAGCGTCTACGAAGCTACACGAGACGCGAAATTCGTCCGAACGTCGCTCCTGCCTGTCACCCCCGCTGAGGACGGTTTCGGTGTGTAAGGGGACGCCCAACCCCCCGGTCCAGCCTAGCGGAGGTTGGACGCCGGGCCCTCTACATAGCGCTTGGGCTCGCGGGCTCGGGCGCGCACCGGACGGGGAAGTTCACCGAGTTCGCGACGAAGCATCGCTGGTGGGCGACCGCGTGGAGGGCGCGGGCCCGCTCCGGGTCGCCGCGGTCGATCCGCACCCGCGGGCGGAGCGTCACGGAGGTGAACCGGCCCCCGCCGTCCGGCGCCTCCTCCATCGTCCCCTCCGCCGGGTCCTCGTAGGCGCGCACGACGATCCCCGCCTCCGCCGCGAGGTGGAGGTACCAGAGCATGTGGCAGGCGGAGAGGGCGGCGACGAGGAGCTCCTCCGGGCTGTACCGCGCGGCGTCGCCGCGGAACGTTGGGTCCGACGACCCCGCGAGATCGGGCTTCCCCGCGGCCCGCACGACGTGGTCGCGGCCGTACGTCCGGTACCCGGACGTCCCGGAGCCCCGGTCCCCGGTCCAGACGACCGTCACCGCGTAGCCGTGGCTCCGCCCCATCGTTCCGCGACGGGGCGGGCGCCGATAACCGTCGCGCCCGCGGCGGGGCGGTCCGTTATCCCGCGCCGCGCCTCCTCCGCCGCATGCCGGACGACGCGGCGGCCCCGCCGATCTCCACCGTCGACGTGCTGACGCCGATCCACAACGGGCTCCGGGCGATGATCTACGACCTCGGCGGCCGGCTCCTCCTCACCGACTTCGCGGACCCCGCCGCGACCGACCGGCTCCTCGTCGACCTCGACTTCGCCTTCGGCGCCGGCGTCCCCGCCGGCTGCCTGCTCTGCCTCCTGCACGCCCACGCCGGCCACGAGGACGAGGTCGCCTTCCCGCCCGCGCGCCGGTTCGACGCCCGGCTCGTCGACGCGCTGCGGGAGGACCACCACCGGTTCACGCGCGACCTCGCCCGCGTCCAGGAGCGGGCCGCGCCGCTCCGGACATCGCGCGACGCGTCCGCGCGCCGCGCGGCCGGCCGCGCGCTCACCCTCGCGCTCGACGACTTCTTCGCCCGGTACCTCGCGCACCTCCATCGCGAGGAGACGGAGCTCGTGCCGCTGCTCAACCGCCACTTCACCGACGCGGAGCTCCTCGGCTGGCGCGCGACCGTGGAGCGATCGATGGCGCCCGAGCGCCTCCGCGCCCTCCAGGGCTGGATCGTGCGCGCGATGGACGCCGCCGCGCTCGCGGCGACGCTGCGCGGGATCCTCGCCGGACCCCCCGCCGAGCGGGACGCCCAGCTCGCCGTCGTCCGCGCCGCGGTGGACCCCGCCCGCTGGCGGGCCGCCGCCGCGCCCCTCGGGCTCGCGTGACCCCGACCGCGGCTCAGCGGATGTGCTCGAGGCTGAACGAGCCCAGGTTGAGCGAGCGCTTCGAGAACGTGTAGCCGATCCAGGCGCGGGCCTGGGCCTCCCCGAGGCCGCGGACCGAGAGGAACGTCTTGAGCTGCTCCACCTTGAGATTGATCGAGCCGTCGACCATGTGCTCGAGCGTCTCGAGGTCCGACTCCGAGTGCATCCCCGAGTCGAGGATGTAGTAGGCGACCGCCTGGTCGAGCTTGCGCCGGCCCACGAACGGCTGCAGGAACCGGAACGTCGCGGCCGTGTCGAGGTACGCCGTGATCGTGGAGACCGACTCGAAGATGAGCCGGTACGTCGGGAACTGCTCCTTGAGCTCCTCCGCGAACGCGTTGACCGTGTTGGCGAGCTGGTCGAGCACCCCCTTGTCGGTCGAGGAGAGGAACCGGACGCCGGTCGCCGAGGCCTGCGAGCCGACGGCGCGCGAGTACAGGTCCACGTACCGGACCATCCCGCGCTTCTCGATGTCCGCGAAGTTCGGCGCGAGGCCCGCGAGGTCCTCGCGGACCTGCAGGTAGGTCTTGTCGGTGACGACCCAGATCGACGGGATCCCGGCCTTGAACCCCTCGACCGAGAAGAGGCGGGCGAGCACGTCCTTCCCCGTGTGGGCGGGCCCGTTCACGAGGATCTGGAGCCCCGGCGCGAAGCCGCCGAACAGGAGGTCGTCGAGGCGGCGGACGCCGCTCTTCACCTTCGTCTCCTGGGCCGCCTGCTGGACGTCCGCCTGCATCCGGCCCGCCTCCGCCTCGGCGGCCTGGGCCCCCATCCGCTCGAGCGTCTGCATCCGCTCGTGGAGCAGCGACTCGCGGCCCTTCAGCTCGGACTCCTTCATCGAGAGCTCGTGGCGGAGGTCGTCGAGCCGCCGCGCCTCCTCGGAGGCGGTCACGGAGCCGCCGCTGCCGACGGTCCGCCGCAGCTCCTCGAGCCGCCGCGCCTCCAGGTCGAGCGCCTTCTTGCGCGTCTCGAGCTGCTGGTCGTACGCCGCGAGCTCGCGCTCCTTGAACTCGAGCGGGGCGCGCCGGCGCTCGAGCTCCTCCGAGTTGATGCGGAACTCCTCGAAGCGCGTGCGGAGCTCGTTCTCGCGCGCGACCAGGTCGCGCTCGCGCCGGGCGACCTCCTCGAGCCGGCTCGTCAGGTCGGCGGCGACCGGGCCGCCCTCCTTCCCGAGCAGCGCCTCCCGCTCCTTCGTGCGGTCGAGCTCGCCCTGCAGGTTCCGGACGTCGCCCTCGAGCTGGATGATCCGGCGCCGCAGGTCGGTCTCCCGCTCGACGTACTCGTGCTCGCGCTCGCCGAACTCCTCCCGCAGGCGCGCGTCGAGCTCGCGGGTCGCCTTCTCGACGGCGTCGACGGTCGAGCGCATCGGCGCCGCCGCGTCCGGGGCCGCGTCGCCGGCCCGCGGCTCCGCGGCGCGCGCGCCGGAGCTCTCGAGGGCGAGCAGGCGGAGCTTCAGCTCCGCGAGCTCGTCGTCCTTCTCCCGCAGCGCGATCTCCCGCTCCTTCGCCTCGCGGCCGCGGACGTACTTGATCACGGCGATCGAGCCGCGCTTCACGTGCTCGACCTCGTCCTCGAGCTGCTTGCGCTTCGCCCGCTCGTCGTAGAGCTGGCGCTGGAGGTCCTGCGCCTCCCCGATGAGGGAGGCGGGGTCGAACTGGTCGGTCTTGACGCGGTCGAGGAGCCCCGTGAGCCACCGCACGACCGTCTCCTCGCGCTCGACGACCGGCGCGAGCTGCGCGTCGGGGAGCCCGGCGCGGGGCGCCCCTTCGAGGGGCGCGGTCGGCGCGAACGACGGGGCCGCCGCGGCCGGGGCGGCCCGGGCCGGCTCGGCCGTCCGGATCCAGTCCTCCATCGCGCGGTCGTCGCCGTCGACCCACTTCTTCAGCACGTCCGCGGAGCCGTGCGGGGCGGTCGCGACGCGCCGCTTCTTCCCGCGCTCGGGCCGGCGGACCGTGCCGGCCCACCGCTCGACGAGCTCGTCGGAGCTCGCCGGGGCGGCGGCGGGGGACGCGGGGGCCGTCGGGGGACCGGCGCGGATCCGCTCCACGTCCGACATGCCGAGGCCGAGCCGGGAGAGCGCCTCGGCCGACAGTTCGCGGACCTGCGCCGGCGCGGCGAGCCCGGCCTGGAGGAGGATCTCGCCGGCCTCGACCGAGACGCCGAGCGATCGGGCGAGCTCCTCGGCCGCCGGCGACGCGGCGGAGGGGGGCCGCTCCGGGGTGCCGCTCGCCGTGCTGTCCATGAGCTGAAGGGGACGGTAACTAGGCCGCCCCCGGGTCTTAAAAGGTCCCGTTTCGAGCGGCGCCGCCCGGCGGCCGAGCGCCCCTCGATAAATACTACGACCGCGCCTTCCGCTCCGCGATGGACCTCGAGGAGCGCGTCGACCGGATCGTCCGGAACACCGCCGAGGTGGTGACCGCGGAGGAGATCCGCGCCCTCCTCGCCACCCACGAGCGGCCCCGGGCGTACATCGGCTTCGAGCCGTCGGGGGCGCTCACGGTGGCGCACCTGATCACGGCCCGGAAGATCCGGGACCTCACGGAGGCCGGGCTCGACGTCACCGTCTTCCTCGCCGACTGGCACGCGTGGATCAACGACAAGCTGGGGAGCGACCTCTCCCGGATCCGGGCGTCGGGCCGGTACATGCAGGCCGCCTTCGTGGCCCTCGGCGTCGACCCGGACCGCGTGCGCTTCCGCTGGGCCCGCGAGCTCGCCGAGAGCTCCGACTACTGGGCGCGGGTCGTCCGGGTCGGGAAGGCGACGAGCCTCGCCCGCACCCGGCGGGCGATGTCGATCCTGGGGCGCTCCGAGGAGGAGGAACACCTCGACACGGGCAAGCTGTTCTACCCCTCGATGCAGGCCGCCGACATCTTCGAGCTGCCCGTCGACCTCGCCTACGGCGGGATGGACCAGCGCCGGGCCCACGTGCTCGCCCGCGAGGTGGCGCACCACTACGGCTGGTCGGTGCCGACCGCGATCCACACGCCGCTGCTCTCGTCGCTGAAGGGCGGCGGCCGGATGGACCCGACCGAGGGGACCGCCGAGCGGAAGATGTCGAAGTCGGACCCCGGCTCCGGGATCCCGATCCCTGCCCCCTCCGCGACGGTCCGGGCCCGGATCGACGCCGCCTTCTGCCCGGCCCGGGAGGTGGCGGGGAATCCCGTCGCCGAGATCGTCCGGTACATCGTCTTCCCGTGGGAGGGCGCCTTCGAGGTCCCGCGCGCCCCGGAGCACGGCGGACCGATCGCCTTCGCGTCCGAGCCCGAGTTCGCCGCCGCGTGGACCGAGGGTCGGCTCCACCCGAAGGACCTCAAGGCGGCCGTCGGCGCCGCGGTCGACCGGCTCCTCGATCCCGCGCGCCGGTACTTCGCGGACCATCCCGAGCAGGGGCCCGGGTCGTTCGCGGCGCCCGCGGGCGCCGCCGGCGAGGCCAGCGTTAAATAGCGCGGGCCGTAGGGGGGCCTCACCCGTGAGCCGAGGACCCCCGCAAGGGGTTCCGCTGACGCGAGGAACGATGGCGCGACCGATCTACGTGCGATTCGAGACCCCGAGCGACCTCGCCGACAAGGCCCTGCAGCTCGTCCAGGTGGCGAGCGAGACCGGCAAGGTCCGCATCGGCACGAACGAAGTGACCAAGTCGAGCGAGCGCGCGGAAGCGAAGCTCGTCGTCATGGCGGAGGACGTCGACCCGGTCGAGATCCTCGTGCACATCCCGATGCTCTGCGAGGAGAAGCGGATCCCGTACGTGTACGTCGGGAAGAAGCAGCGCCTCGGGCAGTCCGCCGGGCTCTCGAAGTCCGCCGCCAGCGTCGCGATCGTCGAGCCGGGCGAGGCGAAGGGGCTCTTGGAGGAGCTCGCCGCCGCCTTCCCGACGTTGAAGAAGTAAGGGCAGCGACCGATGGCGGAGGAGAAGGGTTCGCCGGCCGAGGTCGTCGAGCTCGTCGGCCGGACCGGCATGGCCGGCGAGGCGACCCAGGTGAAGGTCCGCGTCCTCGCGGGGCGCGACCGCGGCAAGATCATCACGCGCAACGTCGCGGGGCCGATCCGGCTCGGCGACGTCCTCATCCTCCGCGAGACCGCGCGCGAGGCGCGGAAGCTCTCGGTGCGCTGAGCGGGGAGGTCGGTCCCATGGTCGTGAAGCGCCAGTGCTCGTTCTGCGCCGCGGAGATCGAACCCGGCACCGGCGGCATGTTCGTGAAGCGCGACGGGACCGTCTTCCACTTCTGCTCCTCCTCCTGCCGCAAGCAGCAGCTGAGCCTCCACCGCGTCGGCCACCGGTTCAAGTGGACCCGCGCCCACGCGCTCAAGAAGGCCGCCGACCGGTCGAACGCCAAGGCCCGCGCCGCGGCCGCCGCCGAGGCGCCGGCCCCGCGCCGCCGCCGACCGGCCGCGGCGGCCCCGTCCGCCCCGTCGGCACCCGCCGCGCCCGAAGCGGCCGCGCCCCCGGCCGCCGCCCCGGCGCCGGCCCCCCCGGCGGTCGCGGAACCCGCCGCCGAGAGCGCGCCCGCCGCGCCCGCGAAGAAGCCCCGCGCGCGGAAGAAGCCCGCGCCGCCGAAGTCGGACGCCTAGGCCGCCGTCCCCGCGCCGCCCGCCGCCCGCTGCGCGTGGAGGCGAGACGGTAAACCCTCCGGCGGCGCGGCCGCGTCGCCATGGAGCCCGAGGGCTGGGTCTCCGCGACCGAGCTCGCCGACTACGCGTACTGCCCGCGGTCCCACTACTACGCGCTCCACCCGCCGCCCGGCGGGCCCGCGCCGGCGGCGCAGCGCGCCGCCCGGGCCGGGGTCCGCTACCACGCCCGCGAGCTCGGCCGGGAGCGGCGCCGCGCCGAGGGAGGCCGCGGAGCGTGGGCGGCCCTCGGGATCGGCCTCGTGGCGCTCTTCGGGGGGTCCGCGTGGCTCTTCCTCCGCTGACGTCGCGGGACGTCGCGGCCCTCGTCCTCCTCCTCGGCGGCGTCGCGGTCGCGCTCGCCGCCCGCGCGCTCTGGGCCCGGCGCCGGGACCGTGCGGGCGGTACGCTGATCGCGATCGACGCCGGCGCGGCGGTCACCCTCCGCTCGGCGCGCTATCGTCTCACCGGCCGGCCCGACGCGCTCCGGCGGCGGTCGGACGGCGCCGTCGTCCCGGTCGAGCGGAAGCGCCGGAGCGCCCCCGCGGCGGGCCCGCCCCTCGCGCACCGGGTCCAGGTCTGGGCGTACTGCCTCCTCGTCGAGGAGACGTACGGCGTCGCCCCGCCGTTCGGCCGGCTCCGGTACGGCGACGGGACGGAGTACTCCGTGCCGTGGGACGCGGCCGCGCGGGCCGAGCTCCTGCGCTGGCGCGCCGCGATCGCCCGTCCGTACGACGGTCGGGCGACCCCCGCGCCGGCGAAGTGCGCGCGGTGCCGGTGGGCGCCCGGCTGCGACGCGCGCGCCTAGGCGCGGGCCCGCCCGCGCGCCGTCGCGTCCAAAAGACCTCGGTGACGTACGGCAGCGCGACGCGGTCGCGGCCGCGGGTGGCCGGATCGGTCGCGAGCCGGCGGCGGACCGCCGCCGCGACGCGCCGCCGCGCCGCGGGCGGGGCGGCGGCGACGGCGCTGATCGAGAGCGCCCGCTCGACGAACCGCTCCGGCGGCCCGACCTGGACGAACCGGAACGCCCGACGCCGCAGCGGCGCGAAGCCGCTCGCCGCGGCCGCGAACGGCCTCCGCCACCCGGCCGCGCGGGCCGTCGGGGTGCCGCGCCGGTACGGCTCCGTGAGCCGCGAGAACTCGGCGACCCAGGCGACCGTCTCGTCGCGCGTGTTCCAGACGAGGGCGAGCCCGCCGCCGGGCCGGAGCACGCGCGCGATCTCGCGGAGGGCGGCCCGGGGGCGGAACCAGTGGAACGCCTGCGCGCAGACGACGGCGTCCGCGAACCCGTCCGGGAGCGGGATCGCCTCGGCGGTGCCGTCGAGCGCGACGACGGACGGGAGCTTCCGCGCGAACTCGCGCCGCATCGCCGCGGTCGGCTCGACGCCGACGAGCGCGGCGCCGAGCGTCCGGAGGGCCCAGGTGAACTTCCCCGTGCCGCTCGCGAGGTCGACGACCGTCGTCCCCGGTCCGAGCCGAAGGGTCCGGCCGAGGTACCGGACGGCCGCCGCCGGATAGCCGGGCCGCGCGCGCTCGTACGTCGCCGCGGCGCGCTCGAAGCCGCGGACCGACGGGTGCAGCCGGGCGCGGGAGGACGGCATCGGGGGGACCGGACGGGGCACGCCGGGCGGCCTAAACCGTCTCCGCGGGGTCGCAAACCTTACCCTCCGCCCGGACTCGGCGGGGCGATGGCGGAAGGGACCAACGAGCGGACCCTCGTTCTCGTGAAGCCCGACGGCGTGAAGCGCGGGCTGGTCGGCGAGATCGTGGGCCGCCTCGAGCGCAAGGGGCTCAAGATCGTCGCCGCGAGGCTCCTCCGCGTGACGCCGGAGCTGGCGCAGCGCCACTACGCGGAGCACCACGGGAAGCCGTTCTATCCGGCGCTGATCCAGCACATCACCTCCGGCCCCGTCTTCGCGCTGGCGGTCGAGGGCCGCTCCGCGATCGCGGTCGTGCGGCTCCTCACCGGCGCGACGAACCCGCAGACGGCGGCGCCGGGCACGGTCCGCGGGGACCTCGCGCTCGGCCTCACCGCGAACCTGATCCACGCCTCCGACTCCGCGGAGTCGGCGGCCCGCGAGCTCCCGCTCTACTTCCCGCCCGAGGAGTTCCTCGCGTACTCGCAGATGGGCGAGGAGTACTTCTAGGCCGATGGCGGAGGGCGTCGGCGACGCCGTCCGGGCCCTCCTCGCGGGCCGCCTCGTCGTCTATCCCACGGACACGCTGCTCGGCCTCGCCGCCCGGGCGGAGGACGCCGCGGCGGTCGACCGCCTCGTCGCGGCCAAGGGCCGGGCCCCCGACCGGCCGATCTCCCTCGCCGTGAGCTCGCTCGAGGAGGCGGAGCCGCTCGCCGACCTCGCGCCGCCCGCCCGACGGTTCCTGCGGGCGGAGCTGCCGGGTCCCTTCACGGTCCTTCTGCCGCCGTCCGCCCGCGCGCGGCGGGCGCTCCCGGCCGCGATCGCCGGGGGCCGCGCGCTCGGGCTGCGCCTCCCCGACCACCCGCTCGCCCGGGAGCTCGCGCGCCGGACCGGCCCGATCACGGCCACGTCGGCGAACCGCCACGACGAGCCCCCGGCCCGCACCGTCGCCGAGGCCCGGCGCGCGCTCGGCGACGCGGTCGCGGTCTACCTCGGCGGCGGGGCGGCCCCCTCGGGCCGCCCGTCGACGCTCGTCGACCTCACGGGCGGGGCCCCGCGCGTCGTCCCCCGGCGGTGAGCCCGGTCGTGCCGTACCCCGAGGACCTCGACCGGTGGCGCCGCGCCGCCCGCATCGCCGCCGCGGCGCGGGAGCTCGGGCTCACGCTCGCCGTCCCCGGCGCCCGACGGCGCGACGTCGCCGACGCGATCGAGGCGTTCGTCCGCGCGGAGGGCGCGGAGCCCGCGTTCCCGGCGAACCTCTCCCGCAACACGGAGGCGGCGCACTACAGCCCGTCCCCCGACGACGAGGTCGAGTTCGCGGTCGGCGACCTCGTCAAGGTCGACGTCGGGGCGCAGATCGACGGGGCGCTCGCCGACACCGCCGACACCGTGGAGGTCGGCGGGACCCACCGCCACGAGAACCTGGTCCGCGCGGCGCGCGAGGCGGTCCGGGCCGGCATCGGGAAGGTCCGGGCCGGGGTCTCCGTGGAGGAGATCGGGAGCGCGATCGCCGCCGCGATCCGCGCCCGGGGCGTGAAACCGATCGTCGACCTCTCGGGCCACTCGATCGAGCCGTACCTGCTGCACGCGGGCAAGTCGATCCCGAACGTCCCCGGCGCCTCGGCGGCCCGGCTCGAGGAGGGGGAGGTGATCGCGATCGAGCCGTTCGCGACGAACGGCGCCGGCCGCATCGCCAACGGGCCGTTCGGGAACATCCAGCGGTTCCGCGCCGACCCGGGGGGCGCGGACCCCGTGCTCGCGGCGATGTTCCGGCGCTTCCGCACCCTCCCGTTCGCGACCCGCTGGGCGACCGGCCCCGGGGAGGCGGAGGCGCTCCGCCGGGCCCGGCGCCGGCTCCAGAGCTACCCCGTCTTCCTCGAGGCGGGCGGGGGGTTCGTCGCCCAGGCCGAGCACACGGTGCTCGTGCGCGCCGACCGGGGCGAGGTGCTCACCGAGCTCGCGGGGCGCTAACGGCGGGGGTTCTCGAACTCGGCCCGCGCGAGCCGGGCCCCCGCGACGGTCGCGGCGAGCTTCGCGTGCGCCACCTCGAGCGAGCGGGTCCTCAGGCCGCAGTCCGGATTGACCCAGATCCGTCCCGGGTCCCCGAGGTAGCGGACGGCGCGCCGGATCCGCTCGGCCACGAGCTCGGGCGGCTCGACCGCGTCGCGGTGGACGTCGACGACCCCGAGGCCGACCTCCCGGCGGTCGCCGTACTCGGCGAGGGCGCCCAGCACCTCGTAGCCGTCGTGGTGCTCGGTGTCCCGGTTCGCGAACTCCCACGCCCACTGCCGGCACCGCTTCGCCTCGAGAAGCGTGGGGAGCAGTGCCCGGTAGTCGGAGTAGCAGACGTGCATCGAGAACTCCGCATCGAGCCCCTCCGTCGCCGCGTTGAACCCCTCGACCACGAGGTCGGCCTCGTCCGGGCGGGTCCCGGCGGCCGGTTCGTCGATCTGGATCACCCGGCAGCCGCGGTCGATCAGCGCGGAGAGGGTCGGCCGGAGCGCCCGGCGCGCGAGGTCGACCACGAACTCGCGCTGGGCGGCCCGACGGGCCGCACGGCCCTTCCAGCCGGACTGGCGTGCGAGGTAGTGCTCGTTGTACGACCAGTCCGCGAGCGTGTACGGGCCCGTGATCGGGAGCTTCGGCTCCGCGTGCGCGTGCCGCCGGACGAAGTCGAACTCCTCCACATGGTACGGCCGCTCGAGCCGGACCTCGTCCACGACGGCGGCCTTGAGGTAGTACTTGTTGTCGAAGGAGCGCACGTGCCCCTGGAAGCGGAAGCCGCGCATCTGCCGGATCGGGTACTCGTACATCTCGATCCGCCGCGCCTCGCCGTCGTAGACCCGGTCGAGCCCGGTCGCCTCGAAGAAGCGCAGCGCGAACAGCGCGCCCAGGTCGCGCACGGCGTCGCCGCCGACCTCGCGGGAGCGGCCCGCGAGCAGGGCGTCGCGCGCCGGAGCGAACCCGTCCGCGAAGGCGAGCCCCCGGTCGGCGGCGGCGAGCTCCCCCCGCGCCCGCTCGTCGAGCGGCTCGCCCCGGACCCCCTGGAGCTGCCAGCGCGGCTTCGCGAGGCTGCCGATCTCCTGCGCCGGGAAGAGCGGCCGGTCGGTCACGTGCGGTTCCCCTCCGAGAGCGCCTGCCGGGCCGCGGCGAGGACGTGGAGCTTCCGGGTCGCGGGCTCCCACGGCAGCAGGTCGAGCGGGCCCCCCGGCCCGAGCCAGATCGACGGCGGCCGGCGGCGCGCGTAGACCTGCCGCACGATCCGAACGACCTCGTCGGGGTCCTCGCCGAGCGTGGTGCGCGGGTCGACCACCCCGAGGCCGAGGCCCGGGCCGCCCTTCCGCTCGGGGAGCGACGCGGGGTCCGTCTCCGCGAGGTCGATGCCGAACGCCGACACCGGCAGCTGTTCGAGGAGGCCGAGCGCGGGGGCCGCGTCGGCGCCGTACGTCCAGACGAGCGTCGTCCCGTGGTCCGCCCCGGCGGCGATCGCGCGGTAGCCGGCGAGCACCGCCTCCGCCTTCGGCCCCGTCGGCGGCCGGACGACGAGGAGCGGCTCCGAGAACTGGAAGGTGGCGAACCCCCGGGCCCGCAGGTCGGCGACCTCCTCGCCCAGGAGCCGGCCGAGCCGGTGGACGATCGCCTCGTCGGTCTCCCCGGAGCGGTTGTCGGCGAGCCCGGCGAGCGTGTACGGGCCCGGCAGCACCACGCGGGCGCGGCCCGGGTCCTGGGCGCACGCCGGCGGCAGCCGGGCGGCGAGGGCGCCCGCCGCGCGCCCCGGGGGCGCGAGCAGGATCGGCTGGCGGTAGAACGTGTTCGTCTCGAACCAGCGCTGGAGCGGGCCGACCGCGAACCCTTCCCACGACTCCGCGATCGGGCGGAACAGGTCGGGCCAGCGCAGGTAGCCGCCGGTCACGTGGGCGAACCCGAGGCGGGACTCGAGGTGCACGACCTCCCGCTCCGCCGCCTGGAACGCCTCCTCGACGGCCTCGGGCGTCGTGCGCCCGCGGTCGAGATCGCGCGTCGCGCCGACGAGCGCTTCGGAGCGCGGGAACGGCCCGGTGAGCCCGGTGCGGACCATCATGACGCCGCGCGCAGATTTCGGCGCGGGTTTAATCCTGCCTTCGTTCCCACGACGTGCGAGGGGAGAAACTGTGTTGCACGAGGGACAACCCCGCGCTATTCTTCGAGGTTCGCCGCGACGATCCGGTCGAAGTCGGTCGGCTTCGGCGGCCACCCCTCGGTCATGTAGCGGCGGAACGCGGCGAGCGATCCCTGGCCGAGCGCCTCGTTGGTCGTCCGCTCGAAGCCGACGGTCGAGACGTACCGGTCCGGCAGCGCGTGGTGCGCGCCGAAGTGGGCCGGGTACACCTCGGTGGCGTCCGGGAGGCGCAGGAGCTTCTCCGTGAGGCTCGCCCAGAGGAGGTCGGGGGAGCCGTCGCCGAGGTCGGTCCGTCCGCAGGCGCCGAGGAGCAGGGTGTCGCCGGTGAAGATCTTGTCGCGGAGGCGGAGCGTGAGGTGGTCGCGCGTGTGCCCCGGCGTCTCGAGGACGCCGATCGACTCGCCGCCGAACTCGATCGCGCTCCCTTCCTCGAGCGTCCGATGCGGGTACTGCGCCGGCGAGCGGCGGCTCACGTAGATCGGCGCGCCGGTCGCGGCGTGCAGCGCCGCGTGGCCGGCGAGGTGGTCCGCGTGCGTGTGCGTCTCCACGACCGCCGCCAGCGCCCACCCCTCCCGCGCGAGGAGCGCGCGGTACGGCGCCACGTCGACGCCGGGGTCGATCACGACGGCCTGCCGCGCGTCCGCGTCCGCGACCACGTAGGCGAGGCAGCCGGTCTCGGGCCGCGGCAGCTGGAGGAGGAGGAGCGGCGTCGCGGGATCGTCGGCGGGGTAGCGGGGGATCGAGCCGTCGGCGACGCGGGCGTACTCGTCGAGGCCCCCTTCGAGGGCGGCGGCGAGCGGCCACCCGCGCGCTTCCAGGAACTCGGCCGCGAGCCGCGCCCGGAAGCCGAGGTGGTCGTACGCGACGATCGGCCGGTCCCGCGGGAGGGACGGGAGCGCGCGCTCGAGCTCCTCGAGCGGCACCGCCCGGTCGTTCGGGAGGCGGGCGAGCCGCCGCTCCCGCGCGGGGCGGACGTCGAGCAGGACCGGTGGGGGCTGGGCGGCGAGGAGGGCGCGGAGCTCCCGCGGCGCGATCAGCGCGACCGCCCCCGCGCGGGGCGGGCGGAAGAACGGATGCGGAAGGGGGCCCGCCGTCGCCGCCATCGAGGTCGCTCCGTCCATGGGCGGCCGCGCGTATTTAGCTCCGGGGCTGCGCGCGGATTCCGCCCCCGGCGCGCGCGGAGCGGCGCATCCGTCAATTGCCGAACTCCCCCATCGTCTCCGGCAAAGTGTTAATAGACCGGGGCCGGGTCGACGGCCGCGTCGATGGCGGAGAGCGAGGCGGCCCCCCCGCCGACCGGTCGGGCGGGTCGGCGGCGCGGGAGGTCGGCGGGCGACGCCGCCGCGGAGAGCGCCGACCAGACCGAGGCGTTCGGCCGACGCTCGGTCGAGCTCGCCCGCTTCTACGGCGGCAAGATCGAGACGGTCCCGAAGGTGCCGGTCCGTTCCCTCGGCGACTTCGCACTCTGGTACACGCCGGGGGTGGCGGAGGTGTCGCGCGCGATCCAGGCCGACCCCGAGCTGTCGTTCGACCTCACGGGCCGGTGGAACACGATCGCCATCGTGACCGACGGCTCGCGGGTCCTCGGGCTCGGCGACATCGGCCCGCGCGCGGCGCTGCCGGTGATGGAGGGGAAGGCGCTCCTGTTCAAGTGGCTCGGCGGGGTCGACGCGATCCCGCTGCCGATCGCCGTCGACTCCCCGGACGCGTTCATCGCCACGGTGGAGCGGATCGCGCCCGCCTTCGGCGGGATCAATCTCGAGGACATCGCCTCCCCGAAGTGCTTCGGGATCCTCGAGGCGCTCCAGCGTCGCCTGCCGATCCCGGTCTGGCACGACGACCAGCTGGGGACCGCCGCGTCGACGATCGCGGGCCTCCTCAACGCGCTCGCGCTGACGGACCGGTCGATGCGCGAGGTGAGGACCGTCCTCCTGGGGGCCGGGGCCGCGAACCTCGTCACCGCCCGCCTCCTGCTCGCCCTGGGGCACGACCCGCACCGGCTCACGCTCGTCGACTCCCGCGGGATCCTGGACGCCGAGCGCGACGACGTCGACGAGCTGTCGGTCCGGAACCCGTGGAAGTACCGCCTCGCGCTGCAGACGAACGGCGGCGGGCGGACCGGCGACCTCGCGGCGGCGGTCGAGGGCGCGGACGTCCTGCTCGCCGCCTCGACCCCCGACCCGCGGACGATCCCGCCCGAGCGCATCCGCGCGATGGCGCCGCGGCCGATCGTCTTCGCGCTCGCGAACCCGGTCCCCGAGATCTGGCCCGGGGTCGCCGCCGCCGCCGGGGCCGCGATCGTCGCCACCGGGCGCAGCGACTTCCCGAACCAGGTCAACAACTCCCTCATCTTCCCGGCAGTCTTCCGCGGGGTCCTCGACGCCCGCGCCCGGTCGATCCCGGACGAGATCGTGCTCGCGGCGGCCCGCGAGCTCGCCGCCCACGCGGCGGACCGGGGGCTCGCGCCGGAGCACATCCTCCCCACGATGGAGGAGACCGAGGTGTTCCCGCACGTCGCGGCGGCGGTCGCCGACGCCGCCGTGGGGCTCGGCATCGCGCGCCGCCGCCTCGACCACGCGGAGTACCTCGCCCGCGCCCGCGCGCTCATGGGCCGCCCCGGCGAGCTCGTGCGGGCGCTCGCCCGCGCCGGGCTCACGCCCCCGATGCCGCCCGCGAAGGCGGCCCCCCGAAGGAGATCTCGATGACCGCAAGCAACGAAGCGCCCCCCGAGACGCCGACCCTGCCGATCCATCTGCGGCCCGCGAAGATGGCCGACCTGCCGGCCCTCGTGCCGCTCCTGCTGCGGCTGAAGCGGCTCAACGAGGAGTTCGACCCGCTCCTCAAGGTCCGCGACGACGCCGAGGCGCAGGCGCAGCAGATCCTCGCCGCGAACCTCGCGGACCCGAAGGTGGTGCTGCTCGCGGCCGAGGGCGTCGGCGCGGACAAGGACAAGGTCGTGGGGTTCGTCCGCGCCCTCCTGCGGGAGCGGCCGTTCTACACGCCGGAGTGGGAGGGGCTCATCGTCGACATCTACATGCTGCCGCTCTACCGCCGCCACGGGGTCGGCGAGTACCTCCTCCGCGAGACGAGCGCCGCCCTGAAGGCGAAGGGGGCGGGCGTCGTGACCGCCGAGTTCCCCGCCCAGAACGAGATCGCGGTCCGCTTCTACGCGAAGCGCGGCTTCCGGCCGATCACCTCGGTCCACGCACGCTCGCTGTAGCGGCGCGCGCGCTGACGTTAAGGGCCCGGCGCCGTTCCGCGACCGATGGCGAAGGACGCCCCGACTGCGCCGAAGTTCCTGCGGCGCGGCAAGGTGAAGGAGGTCTACGAGGTCTCGCCGACCGAGCTCGAGTTCCGGTTCACGAACGACATCTCGGTCTTCGACAAGCACATCCCGAGCGAGATCCCGTTCAAGGGCGAGACGCTCGCCCGCACGGCGGCCCACTGGTTCCAGGTCTGCTCGCGCCTCGGCGTGCCGCACCACTTCCTCGGGCTCACGGGCCCCACCGCGATGCGCGTGAAGCGCGTCACGGTCGAGCCGAACCCGCGGACGCTCGGGCCCCATCCCACCGGGTACCTCGTCCCGCTCGAGCTGATCGTCCGCTACTACCTCGCGGGGTCGATGTGGGACCGCGTGAAGTCGGGGGCGGTCTCCGCGACGGAGCTCGGCTTCCCGGCGGGGAAGACGCTCGAGTACGCGATGGCGCTCCCCGCGCCGCACTTCGAGGTGACGACGAAGCTCGAGCCGGTCGACCGCCTGCTCACGACCGAGGAGGCGCTCGCGCTCTCCTGCCTCGACGCGACGACGCTCGCCGGCCTCAAGGAGACGATCCTCAAGATCGACGAGGCGATGCAGCGCGAGATCGGGCCCCGCGGGCTCCTCCACGTCGACGGCAAGAAGGAGTTCGCGATCGACGCGAACGGCGTGCCGATGGTCGTCGACACGTTCGGCACCGCCGACGAGGACCGGTTCTGGGACAAGGCCGCCTTCGAACGCGGCCGCCAGGTCGACTTCTCGAAGGAGTTCGTCCGACAGCACTACCGGCAGACCGGCTACTTCGACGCGCTCCAGAAGGCGCGGGCCGCGCGGACGCCCGAGCCGCCGATCCCCCCGCTGCCGCCGCTGCTCGTCGACGAGGTGAGCCGCCTCTACACGACCGTCTTCGAGCGCCTCACGGGCGAGCCGTTCACGCCGCAGCTGAGCGCGCCGGCCTGACGGCACCGTTCACCGTTCCAGGACCTCCCCCCGCACGTTTATCTCCCGACTTCGGGTGCTTCGCGCCGTGCCTCCGAAGAGCGCCGGCCGCCCCGGCAGCGCGACCGACCCCGACGCGAAGCCCGAGATCGCGCTCGAGGACCTGCCCGGGGTCGGCCAGACGACCGCCGAGAAGCTGCGGGAGTCCGGCTACACCGACCTCATGGAGCTCGCGGTCGCCTCGCCGGGCGACGTCGCGGAGGCGGCCGAGATCGGCGTCGCGATCGCGCAGAAGATCATCGGGGAGGCGCGCCGGAAGGCGGACGTCGGCGGCTTCGAGAGCGGCACCCAGCTGTTGGAACGCCGCAAGAAGCTCGGCCGGGTGACCTCGAGCGCGAAGGCGCTCGACGAGCTCCTGGGCGGCGGCGTCGAGACCCAGGCGATCTCCGAGTTCTCCGGGGAGTTCGGCACCGGGAAGACCCAGATCGCGCACCAGATCGCGGTCAACGTCCAGCTGCCGCCATCGCAGGGCGGCCTCGAGGGCGAGGTCGTCTACATCGACACCGAGTCGACGTTCCGCCCCGAGCGGATCGTCGACATGGCGAAGGGCGGCGGGCTCGACCCGGCGAAGGCGCTCGAGCGGATCCACGTCGCCCGCGCGTTCAACTCGAACCACCAGATGCTCCTCGTCCAGAAGGCCCAGGAGCTCGCCCGCGAGCGCCCGATCCGCCTGCTCGTCGTCGACTCCCTCACGGCCCACTTCCGCTCCGAGTACCTCGGCCGCGGCGAGCTCGCGCCCCGCCAGCAGCACCTCAACCGCCACCTCCACGAGCTGCTCCGGTTCGCCGACACGTACAACGCGGCGATCGTCGTCACGAACCAGGTCTCCGCCCGGCCCGACATCCTGTTCGGCGACCCGACCCGCCCGATCGGCGGGAACATCGTCGCGCACGCGGCGACGTACCGGGTCTACCTGCGGAAGTCGAAGCCGCCGCGCCGCATCGCGCGGCTCATCGACTCGCCGAACCTCCCCGAGGGGGAGGCCGTCTTCTCGCTCACGACGGACGGGATCCGCGACTAGGGCCGGCCGCCCGGGCGCGCGACCCGCCGCAGCGCGGTCGCCTTCACGTACAGCACCACGTCGTGCCCCGCCGCGAGGTCGAGCGCGCGGACCGTCTCGGTCGTGACGGCCGCGCGCAGGAGCGCGCCGCCTGCGCGGACGGCGATCGTCCGCCGGCCGAGCCCGGGGTCCGGGTACAGGCGCTCGACCCTGCCCGGCAGCACGTTCCGGGCGCTCGACGGGAAGCGGCGCCGCGCGACCAGGATCGCGTCGGGGTCGAGGAGGAGGCCGACCGTCTCGCCGTCCTCGGCCGGGAAGGCGACCCGCAGGCGGAGGCCGCCGCCGACCTCGACCTCGGGGGCCGGACCGCCCCGGTACCGCCCGACCAGGCGGTTCGGCGGATCGAGCGGCGTCGCGGGCCGGGCGTTCAGGAGCTCGACCGAGTCGAAGCCGCCGCGGGCGATCCGGTCGCCGAGCTCGGTGAGCACGGTGCCGCCGTGGCTCCGGCCGCCCCGCACGCCGCGCACCACCGGTCCGCCGAACGCCCGCGCGAGCCGCTCGAGCCGGTAGACGGCCCGGTCCCGGGAGATCCCGATCTCCCGGCACGCGGCCACGACCGACCGCTCGCGGGCGACGGAGCGCAGGAGCGCCACGTCGGTGCTGGTCACGAGGTCCGCGCGCGTCACGACCCCGCCCCCTCGGCCCCGAGCGGGCGCAGCGCCTCGGTGCGGAGGTCGAAGCGGACCCGGTCCCCGACGGCGGGGATCGGGGTCGGCCACGGCGGCGGCAGCGCGAGCGCCACCGAGAGCGCCCCCGCCCGCACGGTGAGGCGGAGCCCTTCGGGCGTCGGGCGCGCGGAGCGCACGACCCCCTCCCACGGCCCGGCGGCGTCGACCCACGGCCGGGGGAAGGCGACGCCGCCCGGACCGGCCCGCTCCGCGAGCCAGGCGGCGAGCGAGCCCGCGGCGGCGTCCTCGAGGTCGGCGGGGGCGACGACGTTCTCGAAGCCGACGAACCGGGCGAGGAACGCGTCCGTCGGCGCCGCGAGGAGCCGCGCCCCGTCGCCCCGGAACACCACCGCCCCGTCCCGCAGGACCACGAACTCGTCGCCGACGGAGAAGGCGAGCGTCGGGTCGTGGGTCACGAGGACGACGGGGATCCGCTCCGTCGCCCGCAGCTCCTCGATCACGAGCCCGAGTTCGTGGCGGACCTCGACGTCGAGCCCCTGCCACGGCTCGTCCCAGAGCACGAGGTCGGGCTCGGCGGCGAGCGCGCGGGCGAGGGCGACGCGCTCCGCCTCGCCGCCGCTCAGCCGCGCCGGGTACCGCCGGGCGAGCGGCAGGAGGTCGAACCGTTCGAGGAACGGCCGCGTGCGGGCGCGCCAGTCGACGACCCCCTTCACCTCGAACGCGTAGCTCACGTTCCGCTCGACCGTGCGGTGCGGGAACAGTCCGAGGCCCTGCGGCACGTAGCCGAGCCGCCGGGCCTCGGGGGGGCGGGCGGTGACGTCGGCCCCGTCGCGGACGATCCGGCCGGTCTCGATCGGGACGAACCCGGCGAGCGCCCGGAGCAGCGTCGTCTTCCCGGCGCCCGAACTGCCGAGCACCGCCGTGACGCGCCCCGGCGCGAGGTCGAGGTCGACCGGGCCGAGCCGGAACCGCTCGAGCCGGGCCGTGAGCCCGTCCACCGTCCACCGCGTCACGGCAGGAGCTCCCCCCGGCGCCACGGCACCCAGCCGCTCCGCTCGCCGAGCCGCACGGCGAGGAACAGCGCGAAGGCGATCAGCAGGAAGACGCAGCTCACCGCGGCCGCGCCGGCGAGGTTGCCGTCCTGGAAGAGGTCGTAGACGAGCACGGAGACGGTCGATGTGACGGGGCCGTCGTAGATCCCGCCCGGATAGACCGTGTACGCGAGGATCAGGATCCCGCCGATCTCGCTCACGGCCCGGGCCCAGGTGAGGAGCAGGCCGGCGACGACGCCGCGCAGCGCGAGCGGGAAGGCGACCGTCAGGAACGCCGTCGCGGGGCCGGCGCCGAGGGCGCGGGACGCCTCGAGGACGCGGCCGTCGACCGCCCGGAAGGAGAGGTCGGCGGCGAGCACCGTGTACGGCGCGCTCACGAACACCATCACGAGCACGACCCCCCAGATCGTGTCGTAGACGGGGAACCCGATCGCGTTCGTGAACCGGAACAGCGGCGAGCCCGGCAGGACGAGCAGGAAGAGGCCGAGGCCGACGAGCAGGTGCGGCACCACGACCGGGATCCCGACCACGGCCTCGACGACCGAGCGGCCGGGGAACGGGTGCCGGGCGAGCAGGTAGCCGAGCGGGATCGCGAAGACGACGGCCGCGAGGACGGCGATCCCCGAGGCGTAGAACGTGAGGTCGATCGCCGCCTGGACCGCGCGGTCGTTCCACGCGGCCACGATCTGCGCCGGGGAGGCGTAGGTGAACAGGGCGTAGAGCGGCAGCACGAAGAGGAGCAGCAGCGAGCCGGCGAGGACGATCTGGAGGACGAGCCACGGGACCCCCTCCCGGCGGCCGGGCTGCACGGGGGCGCGCACGCGCCCCCCGCTCATGAGAGGAACGGAGCCGCCCAGGACGGGAGCGTCGTCACGTCCGGGGCGATCGGGCCCGGCACCGCGCTCGGACGGTCGGCCCAGCCGGGCGAGATCGGCGTCCAGCCGTCCGCGGCGAGGAACTTCGAGCCCTGCGGCGAGAGGAGGAGGTTCAGGAACAGCGCCCCGAGCGCCGCGTTGGGGGCGTTCGACGGGACCGTCGCCGCGAACAGGATCGGCGCCGGGACGACCTTCGAGAGGCCGCCCGCGGCGTCAAGGATCTCGGTCGACAGCGCCGCGTAGTCGGAGAGCGCCGTGGAGTTGTTGGCCCCGAGCCCGACGATCGGGTTGAAGACGACGTCGTGGACGTAGGCGGGCCACGTCGTCTGCACCGCGATCGGCAGGTACGTGATCACCGAGGAGACGACCCCGGTCTCGACCAGCGAGGCCGCCTGGGACTCGTGCTCGAGGATCGTGGTCGCCGGGTTCGGGTTCGCGAAGTCGCCCGGGGCGCCCGCGTAGAAGTTCCCGTAGATCGACGAGGTGGTGCCCCCGTAGAGCTCCCCCTGGAGCATCATGCTGAAGATCTCGTTGTAGCCGTTGGGATCGGTCGACGCGTTCCAGATCCCGAGCCGCGCGTCCCCGCCGGCCGCGGTCGTCGCGACCAGCTTCGCGCCCCAGTTGGAGGCGTTGATGCCGTCGAACGTCGTGTAGTTCGCGTTGTAGAGCAGGACCTCCTGGGTCTGCGCGAAGACGACCTCGTAGCTCGCGTACGTCGGCTCGAGGAGCGAGGGGGCGAGGCGGAAGTCGGCGAGCGCGGCCACGTCGGCCTTCGCCGCGAGCGTGGTGATCGCGGTCGTGACGTCGAGCGATCCCTCGTACGTCTGGGCGGCGGCGGGGGCGGTGTACTGCGGGTTCTGGCTCACGAGCTCGTTCGCGAGCGCCGGGAACGTCACGGAGAGCGTGCCGGCGCCCAGGATCGACAGCGTGGCGTTCACGGTCGCGCTCGGCGACGCGGCCGGGGAGCCCCGGTACTCGTAGCCGGCGAAGAAGCCCGCGCCGCCCACGCCGGCGGCGACCACGATCACGACCACGATCCAGACGGAAGTTGCCGCGGCCATCGATGGGGCAACTTCCCACATCGCTTAAGGGTGTCGAACGGCCGGCCCGCGCTCAGAGGCCGCGGACGCGCTCGGGCGGCCCGTAGATCCGGTCGACCCGCCCGCGCAGGAGACGGAACGGCACCGGGCCGAACGTCCGGCTGTCCCGCGATCCGGCCTCCGCATCGCCCCGGACCTCCACCGCGGCGGCGGCGGGGTCGACCGCGGCGACGCGCTTCACGAGCCAGCGCTCGGGCGCCGTCGGGTCGACCAGCACGACCACGTCCCCGACGCGGGGGGCCGCCCGCCGGTACGCGCCCGCGTCGACGAGCAGGCGGTCGCCGGGCCGCAGCGTCGGGGCCATGCTCGCGTCGGCGACGATCACGCGGCGCCGTCGCCAGAACGGGGGCGGCGTCCGGGCGGCCGGCGGCGGCGCCGCCGGCACCTTTATCCCGCTCCCGGGGCTCGCGGGGCCATGTCCGCCTCCGTCCGTTCGCTCGGCTGGTTCGACCGCCTGCGGGACGCCGTCCACCCCCCCCGCACCGTCTACGCCCACTGCGACATCCCCTGCGGTATTTACGACCCGCACGAGGCCCAGATCTCGGCCCTCACGGTGATCCGGATGGACCAGCTGATCGGCGAGCTCGCCCGGCCGCCGACGGACGCGAAGCCCGAGGACCACGCCGCGTACGCCTCGAAGATCGCCCGGTACACCGCGGTCAAGGAGTCGCACGCCGAGCGGGTGAAGAGCGAGGTCCGCGTGATCTGGGGCGACTACGTCTCCCCGGACCACGTGAAGCAGTTCCCGCAGTTCCACGACCTCACCTTCCGTATCCTGAAGCAGGCGTCGAAGGCGCGCCAGGGCACGAACGTCGCCGACGCCCAGGAGCTGCTGAAGCTGGTGCAGGAGTTCGCCGAGCTGTTCTGGCAGACGAAGGGCGCGAAGACCCGGCGCATCCCGTCGATGCAGAAGTCGGGCGGCGAGCTCGTCGTCCCGGCGTAGGTGGGTCGCGCGTGCCGCATCCGCGGCCGCCGACGGTCGCCTCCGGGAGGCGGTGACCGCGGCGGTCCCCCTGGACGGCCGGTCGCTCCGGCTCCCGGACGTGCTCGCGGTCGCCCGGGGCTCGGCCCCCGTCGCGCTCGCCCCCGAGGCGCGGCGCGCGATGGCGGAGAGCCGGGCCGCGGTCGACCGGGCGGTCCGCGAGGGCCGGGCGGTCTACGGGGTCACCACGGGGTTCGGCGGCCTCTCCCACCACGTGATCCCGCCCGACCGGGCCCGGGAGCTCCAGCTGTCGCTCGTCCGCAGCCACGCGAGCGGCACCGGCCCGCCGCTCCCCGCCGACCTCGTGCGGGCGCTGGGGCTGCTCCGGGCGAACTCGCTGGCCCGCGGCCACTCCGGCGTCCGGGCGGAGGTCGTCGAACGCCTGCTCGACCTGCTCAACCACGGGCTCGTGCCGTGGATCCCGGAGC
>Ga0335074_10001894_pt1 | contig 28381 bp, 23 predicted proteins | sample Lox_Sample_23_FD_206715 | JGI IMG/M metagenome (GOLD analysis project Ga0335074, IMG submission 206715) | Soil microbial communities from Loxahatchee National Wildlife Refuge, Florida, United States - Lox_Sample_2.3 | ecosystem: Environmental > Terrestrial > Soil > Wetlands | place: USA...
CCGAGCAACTCCTGGACCCCGCGCAGGTTGCCACTCGATTCAAGGAGGTGGGAGGCAAAGGAGTGCCGGAAGACGTGCGGATGCACGCGCAGCGGCAGCCCCCGGAGGCGCGCCCAGTGGGCAATGCGCAGCTGCACGGCGCGCGCACCGAGCCGCCGGCCCGTCCTGCCGACGAAGAGCGCCATCGTATCCGACCGCGCGACGGAGGCGCGCTCGGCGATCCACCGGGCGAGCGCCTCGCCGGCGAGGCGTCCCACGGGCACGATGCGTGTCTTGCGCCCCTTGCCGAGCACGCGCACGGTGCTGTCCTTCAGATCGAGATCGCTCAGGTCGAGGTTCACGAGCTCCGCAAGGCGCAGCCCGGAGGAGTAGAAGAGCTCCATGATGGCCCGGTCACGAGCAACAAACGGGCCGGTCCCCGGAAGCTCGAGCAGGCGGGCCATCTGGTCGGGATCGAGGGTGCGCGGCAGGCGCCGCGGCGACTTCGGAGCGCGAATCCCTTCGGCGGGATTGCACTTGGCGATGCGCTCGCGCAGGAGGAAGCGGAAGAAGCTGCGAACTGCGGAGAGGCGTCGCTGGATGCTTCTCGGTCCGAGGCCCTTCGCGTGGGATTCGGCGGCGAACACCCGCACGTGCTGACTGTCGAGTGCCGCCCAGGTAGCGATGCCGCGGGCGTCGCAGAAGCGCCCGAGCGCTGCGAGATCCCGCGCATAGGCCGCATCCGTATGCCCCGACAGACGCCGCTCCGTGGCGAGCTGCCTGCGGAAGCGCGCCACCGCCTGAAGCGCGGCCGGTGTCACATCAGCCGCGGGCGAGCGCGTCCGTGACGAGGTCGCCGAGCCGGGCGAGGAAATCGGTGCTCATCCCCGGGTGAAATCGGTCGCGGTCGGCGCTGCCGAGGGCGAGTAGGCCAAGGGAGCCCTTCTCCCCGAGCGGCACGAGGGCGAGCGACCCCATGTCCTCGGCGTCGGTGCCGAAGAGGAACTCGCGCTGGGAGTCGCGCGCCTGACCGCACCGCGGCTTGCCATTCGCAAACAGTGAGTCGAAAGACTTGAGGTGCGGGTCGTCGGTGCGGACGGCCTTCACGAAGCGTTGCGCGGGGAGCTCGAAGGCGGGCTCGATCAGCACCAGGACGGAATTGAAGGCATCGAAGTCCTCCCTGAGGCTCCCCTCGATCTGCTCGACGACTGCCGCGCGGCTGGCCGCCTTGAGCAGGCGCCGCGTGAAGCGATGGAGCTTGTCGGCCACCGCATCGTTCGCGCGGGCGACCTTCACGAATTCGGCGAGTCTCTGCTCGGCTGCCGCCTCGCGCTCGCGCAGCACCTCGACCTGACGCTCGATGAGCGAGATCGTCGAGCCGCTGCGGGCGTGTGGCAAGCGCATCCTGGCGAGGAGCGGCTGGTGGCGCTCGAAGAATTCCGGATTGTGCGCAAGGTACCGGGCGACGGACTCCTCTTCGGTCTGCGCCGCACTCATTCCGCGAGCTTCTCGTGTGGTCATGTCCCCTACCCTGATTGGAAGTGGTCGGCTATAGCTCGACGTGGCCCTCGAACGAGATCTGCGCAGGACCGGTGAGCCACACCGGTCCCTCGCCTTCCCAGTTTACCCGCAACGCCCCCCCACGCACCTCGACCGCGACCTCGGGGTCGAGCAGCCCCCGTCGCCTTGCGACCGCGACGGCCGCGCAGGCCCCCGTCCCGCAGGCGAGCGTCTCGCCCGCGCCGCGCTCGTGAACCCTGAGGCGAATGCGGCCGCGATCGATGATCTGCATGAACCCGACGTTCACGCGATTCGGGAACCGGGGGTGATGCTCGATCGCAGGGCCCAGCCGCTCGACGGACGCCGACTCGAGCGAATCGACGGTGAGCACCGCGTGGGGATTGCCGATCGAGACCACCGCAATCTCGACGCGCGTGCCTGCCACCTCCAGAAGGTGCAGCGGCGCATCCGCGGCAGCGTCGAACGGCAGGGCACGGGGATTGAAGTTCGGCACCCCCATCTCGACCGAGACCGACTCGGGGGAGTGAACCCGGGCGCGCACCTCGCCGGCGAGACTGTCCATCACCACGGTCTGGCCGAGTGGCGCGAGGCCGCGCCGGTGCAACAGCGCGGCGATGCACCGTGCGCCGTTGCCGCATTGCTCGACCTCGATGCCGTCCGCATTGAAGATGCGATAGTAAACGCTCGCCTGTGGACGGCCGGGAGGAAGGAGCACGAGCGCCTGATCGAAGCCGACTCCAGTGTGGCGGGCGGCGAGGCGGCGCAACGCCTCGGCGCTCGGCAGGCCGCCCGCGGGCGCATCGAAGACCATGAAGTCGTTGCCGAGGCCGTGCATCTTCGTGAAGTCGATGCGCATCGAGTCAAGGAGTCTCCCCGGCGTGCCGCACGCGAAAATCATATCGCTCGCGCAGCTCGCTCGCCATACGGCGACTCACCTGCAGGGGCTCGGCGCAGCCGCGCAAGCGAACGAAGTACTGGCCCTCGGCGTCGCGCTCGACGGCATCGAGATAGCGCGTGCTCGCGAGCGCGTTGCGGTGGACGCGTACAAAGAGCTCACCGAACTCCTCCTCGAGCGCCCGCAGCGAATCCTCGATCAGGTCCTCCCCGTTGAGATGGCGTACCGTCGTGTACTTCTGGTCGGCGAGAAAGTAGAGGATCTCGGGAACCGGAATGAGCCGGATCCCGTCCCGGTAGCGGGCGGCGATGCGCGTGCGCCGTTCCGCCCCGTGCGGCAGGGCGCGCAATTGCGCCTGCGTCAGCCGCTCGGCGCGCGCCAGCGCGGCGGCGAGTTTCTCCTTGCGCACGGGCTTGAGCAGATAGCCGATCGCCTGGGTATCGAAGGCGCTCACGGCGTACTCGTCGTACGCCGTCGTGAAGATCACCGCGGGCGGGTGCGGGAGCGCGCTCAGATGATGGGCGGTCTCGACCCCGTCCATCCCGGGCATGCGCACATCGAGCAGCACGACCGACGCTAGCTCCCGCGAGGCGAGCTCGATCGCCTGCTCGCCGGCGGCCGCCTCGCCAGCGAGCTCGACCGTGCCGATCTCGGCGAGCAGGGTGCGCAGCCGGTCGCGGGCAGGCTGCTCGTCGTCGACGATCAGCACCTTGAGGGTCACGCGGTGAGCCTCGAGGCGGACTCCACGTGCGGAAAGCGCAGCGTCACCACGTACTCCGAATCGAAGCGACCTGCCTTGACGAGCGCGCGCTCGCCGTACATGAGCGCGAGCCGCTCGCGCACGTTGGCGAGGGCAAGGCGGTTGCCCTCGCGTCCGGACTCCGCCTCCGCGGCCGGATTGCGCACGACGAGCGTGATGAGCCCGCCCGAGAGCTCCCCCGTGACCGTGACGACGCCCCCCTGCGGGCGGGGCTCGATCCCATGGTAGATCGCGTTCTCGAGCAGCGGCTGCAGCGTGAGGCTCGGAACGAGTGCCGCCAGCGGCAGATTACCGAGCTTCCAGCTCACCTCGAGTCGCTCCCCGAGCCGCAAGTGCTCGATGCGCTGGTAGATGCGGGCGATGTCGAGCTCCTCCTCGAGCGTGATCACATCCTGGCGCTCGTTGAGCGAGGCGCGAAACAGGTCGGCGAGGTCTTGCACTGCCTGCTCGGCACAGGCGGGGTCGGAGCGCGTGAGCGATGCAATGGTGTTCATACTGTTGAAGAGAAAATGCGGGCGTATGCGCGCCTGCAGGGCGTGCACGCGCGCCCGCGCCTGCATCTCGACGTTGCGCCGCCATTCGTAGGACACGTAGAAGTAGCGCAGCGCGAGTCCGCTCACGATGAGGGCCGTGAGCACGTTGCGCAGCACGAAGAAACTGCCCTCGCGGGGGAACAGGGCGGTCGCGCCCGCGGCGGCGACGAGGCTGCTGCGCCCCGCGACGAGCGCTCCCTCCGAAACCGTGGCCACCACCCCGCACACGGCGAGCAGCGTGAGCGCCGAGCCCGTCGCGACGCTCGTGCGGCCCAGGCGCTCCCGCAGCGCGCACAGGAGCGAGGCCCCGATGAGCCCGATCCACAGGAGGAAGGTGGAGGTGCGGGCGAGATCGGTCCAGAAGGCGGTGCCGTTCGTGCGCGCCAGGGCGAGCACGAGCGCGGTGAGCTCGACGATGAGGACGATGACGAGGGCCGCCCGAGCGGAGCACAGGTCAGGCAGGTAGAACGCCGGCGGGGGACCGGCCGACCCACCCCGACGCGACTCAGCGCGCAGCGGGGGGGACATGGAGGGGACTACTGACTTGCCGTGCCGCAGGCGTTATCCATGTCCATCTTCGCCTGAACGCGCTCCTGGTCGGCCTGCGCGTCGGAGAGATACTGGCGATCGCCATTGGACCCATTGGACTGGGTGTAGATGCGGCGAGCCTGAATGAGCTGGTCGTAGTGGTCCGTCGCCTGCTTGCACTGCTCGGCATGGGCGGCAGCCTCGTCGCGCTGGACCTGGCGCTGCGCCTGCTCCCGGTTGAGCTGGGCGGTGATCTGCTCATCCGTCGCCTTCGTGTCGCTTGCAGCGTCGCTTGCGGCACTGCTCGACGTGGGGTGCTCGCCCTTGATGAGCACGGCGCCGGGCGTCCAGCGGTCGCTGTACTGGACGTGTCCGTCGGCATCGACCAATTTCCAGATGTCCGCGCGCGCACCGGTCGCGAGCGCGGTCGTGGCGAGCAGGAGAGCAGCGGCGAGCCCCGGTCGGTACATGGCGGGGACAGTATCGCGACTGGATCCCAATACCCTTGAACCGCGTCACACCACGGAAGTGACAGAACTGGGCGCCACGTCACATAAGCCTCACGTACCCCGAGCCCTGAAGCGCGACCCCCCAGGGCAGTGTGCGCCCGGCTTGCCCGGAAGGCGATACCAGGCTGCGAGCTCACGTCCTTTCGGCTCATAGGATGTGGCCCGCGCACCTGGGGCGTAACTACCGGAAAGGACGATCAATTCGGCATATCGTCGTGTTGGCGTGGCGTTTGCCCCCTGACGCGGGCCTGCTGCGTGCGTATGCTGGGGGCGGTGCTCGAGCAGCCGTGCACCAGGTGAGGGCAAGCCATGGACCCATTTGGAATCGACGACATCGTCCGGCGTCTGCTCGAGAACGTGCCGCCCGCCGCGCGCAGCCTGCGGGAGGATCTCGAGGCGAACTTTCGTGCAGTGCTGCGCGCAACGCTCGGCAAGCTCGACCTCGTCACGCGCGACGAATTCGACACCCAGACCAAGGTGCTCGAGCGCACCCGCGCGAAGGCCGACGCGCTCGAGTCGCGGGTGGCCGAGCTCGAGAAGGCGCTCGCGGCGTCGGCGAGGCCCGCAGGTCACCCTCGTCCCGATGCGGACGGCGCCCCGGCGCGCTAGCCGCGACCGGGAACGCCGCCCCAAGCGCTCGAGAGACGCGCGCGAAAGCGGCGGGGCAACATGCACGGCGCCGCGCACTTCGCAACAACCCTCTGCAGGGGACAGCTCGCGCTCGAGTCCCCCCTCGTGCACGTCGAGGCAAACCTCGGCAGTGGGTTGCCGACCTTCATCATCGTGGGGCTTCCCGAGGCCGCCGTCCGCGAGAGCAAGGAGCGCGTCCGGGCGGCGATCGAGAATTGCGGATTCGAGTTCCCGCCTGGCCGCATCACCGTCAATCTCGCGCCGGCCGATCTGCCGAAGGAAGGCGGGCGGTTCGATCTCGCCATCGCGCTCGGCATTCTGCTCGCCTCCGGCCAGGTCGTCTCCCGCAGCGACCCGGGCAGCACGACACCCCGTGAGCTCTATGGGGAGCTTGGTCTTGCCGGGGAGCTCAAGCCGGTGCGTGGTCTGCTCCCGGCGGCGGCGCACGCCGCACGGGCGGGCCATCAGATCCTCGTACCGGCAGCGAACCTTGGCGACGTGCTCGTCGTTGCCGAGCGGGGAACGGTTTCAGGTGCCGAACACCTGCTTCAGGCCTGCGCGTGTCTGCGCGGTGAACGCGGGCACCCCGGGCAACCCCGGGGCGCCCTGCCGCATTCGTTGCCGGCACTACCCACCTCATTCCTCGACCTGCGCGATGTGCGGGGCCAGCACCACGCGAAGCGTGCCCTCGTCATTGCGGCGGCGGGAGCCCACAGCCTGCTGATGCACGGCCCCCCCGGCTCGGGCAAGAGCATGCTTGCACAGCGGCTGCCCGCTCTCCTGCCGCCGCTCACGCGCTCCGAGGCCCTCGAGGTCGCGATGATCGCCTCGTTGGCCACGGCAGGGTTCGATCCGCGCGCCTATGGCAGACGGCCATTCCGCGCCCCGCACCACACCGCCTCGGCGCCCGCGATCGTGGGCGGCGGCGCCCGCGGGCTTCCGGGAGAGGCCAGCCTCGCCCACCACGGCATACTCTTTCTCGACGAGCTCCCCGAATTCGACCGGTGCGCGCTCGAGGCGCTGCGCGAGCCCCTCGAGACGGGGGTGATCTCCATCGCGCGGGCGCGGCTGCGCGCGCAATATCCGGCGGCCTTTCAGCTCGTCGCGGCGATGAATCCCTGTCCGTGCGGCTATCTCGGGGACCTTGCGACCGGGTGCCGCTGCACGCCTCGGCAGATCGCGGGGTATCGCGGGCGGGTCTCGGGGCCCCTCCTCGACCGGATCGACCTGCACGTGCAGGTGGCACGCGTGCCGGCGAGTGAGCTCTCGCGCGAGCATGACGCGGTGGATGATTATTGCGCGGAGGCGCAAAGCCAGGTCGCCCGCGCCCGCAGTCGACAGCTCTCGCGTGCCGGCAAGCTCAACCGCGACCTCACACCGTCGGAGCTGCGCCGGCGAGCAGCCCTCGGCCGGGCGGCATCACGCCTCGTGGAGCAGGCTTTCGAGCGGCTCAAGCTCACGGCGCGGTCGTACGAGCGCGTGCTGCGCGTCGCGCGGACCATCGCCGACCTGGAGGAGAGCGATGCGATCGAGCCGCAGCACGTCGCCGAGGCGGTCCAATTCCGCAGGAGTGCGTGAGCTGCGCCGCAGGAGGGGCTGCAGCCTGGGCCTTACACCGCCGCGTCGGCGGCCTCGGGCAGTCGCCCGAAGCGACGCTGCCGTCCGGCGTAATCGTGTAACGCCTGATTGAGGCCCTGCTCGTCGAAGTCGGGCCACAGACAGTCGGTGAAGTAGAGCTCGGCGTACGCGCACTCCCACAGCAGGAAGTCGCTCAGGCGCTTCTCGCCGCCCGTGCGGATGAGCAGATCCACGTCCTGCGTCGGCAGAGCCGAATGGGTCACATCGTTGATGAGACGCAGGAACTCCGCATCGTCGCCGGTGACGGCTCCCGGGGGCCCGCTGCGCGCCGCCTGCAGAATGCTGTGCCGCGCGGAATAATCGACCGCGATGCGCAGATGCAGTCGCGAGCCTTGCGCGGTGACGCGCTCGCTGTGCTCGATCGCGTGCAGCAGCTGCGCCCCGAGGCGATCGCGCCGGCCGATGACATTCACGCGGACGCGATTGTCCACGCAGTAGCGGGTCTCTCCGAGCAGGTACCGCCGCAAGAGGCGCAGCAGCGCCGCGACCTCGCCCGAGGGGCGCCCCCAGTTGTCGGAGGAGAAGGCGTACAGCGTGAGCGTCGCGATGCCGGCGCGCACGGCGGCCTCGACGATGCGGCGTACCGTCCGGGCGCCGTGCACGTGACCCGCGGTGCGGGGCAGACCGCGTCGTGCGGCCCAGCGCCCGTTGCCATCCATGATGATTGCGACGTGCATGCTCGGGATCAGTCGCGCCGCATCGCCTTGATGACGGCCTCGATATGGGAGAGATAGCGGTTGAGTGCCTTGCGGCCGGTCCCCGTCAGCCGGTACTCCGATCTCGGGCGTCGCGCCTCGAAGGTCTTCCGGCAGGTGATGTAGCCCGCATCCTCGAGCTTGCGGGCGTGGGCGCTCAAGTTCCCGTCGGTCACGCCGAAGAGCATCTTGAGGTCGTTGAACGTGAGCGGCTGGTTGACCGCAAGCGCGCTCAGGATGCCGAGACGCACGCGTCCGTAGATGAGCCGGTCGAAGGCGCCATCGGCCGGCTCGAGCGCCGCATCGGGGGTGGGCCTCTGGAGCTGGCGCCCGGGCGCTTCGGCGCGCCTGCGCGCACCTGCTCTACCGTTCACGTCGCGTCCGTCCGATGATGATGCCGAAGGTGAGGTGCAACCCGCCGAAGCCTGCGCCGAGCGCGAGGTTCGCATACTGCGAAGGCAGCACGAGTGCCACGACGCCGAGCGCCACGAAGAGCGCGCCCATCACTTGGACGGGCCGCACCGTCATGGTGCTCGCCGCGGCGACCCCGCAGCCGTACAGCAGCAGCCACACCCCCGGAATGCTCTGCACGGCGTGCAGGTGCAACAGCACGCCGGTGAGCACCGCGCCGGCAAAGAGCGACGGGGAGAGACACAGCAGGAACTTGCGCGCAGGGCCGCGATACAGCGCACTTCCGGTGCTCACCGCCTGGTGAATCATGAGCGCGGTGCCGCAGAGGAACGCGCCGCCACCGGCGCCGAGCCAGATCCCGAACCAGTGGGGTGCGAGCGCCGGTTGCGCGGCGAGCACCGCGGCGGTCAGGCCGACCGCGCCCATCGCGATGCCGGCCGAGCCCGGCACGGCGAGCAAACCCGCCGCCTCGATCGAGGCTCGGATGTAGTTGAGCGTTCCGAGCGCATGGGCATCGAGAGGGACGGTGTTGTGCGGGGAGCGGGCGCGGTGGGCGGTCACCTTCTCCATGGCGGGGACTCTAGGTAGGGTGCCTTGGACCGTCAAGTTCTCTGCGTCACAGAGTGCCTGCCGCGTGCAAAACTGATCTCTGCGTCACAAAGTGACGCGGCTGGTCGCAAATTCCGGTCCTGCCCGGCCGCTCCGGCAGCCGGTCAGTGCTTGACCATGCCCACCATGTAATCGACCGCTTCGCGGATCACCGCATCGGGGATGTCCGGTCGGCCGCCCTTGGCCGGCATCACGGCCCCGTTGCTCTGGAATCCGTGAAGCGCATGCTGGTAGAGCGTTGGCTTGCCTTCGGCGATGCGTGGCGCCCACGCTGCAGCGTCTCCTGCCTTGGGGGCGCCCGCGATGCCCTGCCCGTGGCAGGTGGAGCACACCTGCTCGAAGGCTTGCATCCCGTTCTTCGGGATCGGCAGCGCGGTGCCGACCTCCCCGGCGGGCTTGGTCTCGACGATCGCGAGCGCCGCGTTGTTCTGTCCGGCGATCGCCTCGCGCGAGAACGGGCGGATGCGGTCCACCACACTCGTGAGGTAGTCCGGCTCGACGTACACCTCCTCACCCTGCGTTGCGTGCGCGATCGCGCGCGCGAGCGCGAAGAGCAGGATGGCGACGATCACCAGCAAGCCGATGACGAGGCTGAATACGTCGATGAAATGCGTGTCCTGCTTGCTCACGGCCGGCCCGAGTACTGACTCCCCGAATGGGGCGCCGCAGTATAGCGGACGGCGCCGGCGTTACGGAAATGACGCCCTTTCGTGATGGAAGTTGCGATGTGGCGCGCCCGACTGGATTCGAACCAGCGACCTGCAGCTTCGGAGGCTGCCACTCTATCCAACTGAGCTACGGGCGCGCAGGACTCGCGGCGCGAGAGGGGAAGTCTAACGCGCAGCCGGAAGTCTAACTCAAGTCATCCGCCGACGCCGGGTCGAGCGCCGCGGCGTTGACCTGCATGCGTTCGTGCTCGCAATTCGTGCCGGGAAGGGCATTTGTAATGTCGCCTCCCGGCTGCAACTCGGACCTTGAGCCGTGTAATATCGTCGGCCCTCTTGACAGCTGAAGGTGGTCTAGATCGCTCTCGGCGCGACGATCACGGTGGCGCTTGGCACAGTCACGCAAGAAAAGCCGCACGTCCAAGCCGCCGTCGGGACAGCACGGCGCCCCAGCCCCTCGTCGGCCGGTGAAACCCGAGGAGGATCCCCCGCGAGCGGCCACGCGCGACGGACCGTTCCCGATCGTCGGCATCGGTGCATCGGCCGGCGGCATCGAAGCGTTCAAGTCCCTGCTCGGAGCCTTGCCCGATGACACCGGCATGGCGTTCGTGTTCGTGCTGCACCTCGCCCCGACACACGTGAGCATGCTTGCGCAGATCCTCGCCCGCGAGACCCGCATGCCGGTGAAGGAGGTGCACGATGCGCCGCAGGTGCAGCCGAACCGCGTCTACGTGATCCCTGCCGGCAAGGCGATGATCATTCGCAAGGGGGCTCTGCACCTCATCCCCGAAAGCGACATCCCTCATCATCCCGTCGATACCTTCTTCAGCGCGCTCGCCGAGGACAGGGGTCATCTCGCGATCGGTGTCGTGCTCTCGGGCACCGCGACCGATGGCACGCTCGGACTCGCCGCCATCAAGGCGGTGGGCGGCATCACCTTCGCACAGGACGCCTCCGCGCAGCACGACGGGATGCCCTGCAGCGCGATCAGCTCCGGGTGCGTGGACTTCGTGCTGGCGCCGCAGGAGATCGCGAGCGAGCTCGTGCGGCTGGCGCACCATCCGTACGTGACCGAGGCGTCGGATGAGGCCGGCGAGCCCGACGGGGTCAAGCAGATCCTCGACCTCGTGCGCCACCACAGCGGAGTCGATTTCACCCAGTACAAGTCGAATACCCTCCACCGGCGCATCCGCCGGCGCATGGCGCTGCACAAGGTGGCGGAATTCCGCGAATACGCCGCTTACCTCAAGCGCCACGCGGAGGAAGCCGAGGCGCTCTACCAGGACATCCTCATCAGCGTCACGAATTTCTTTCGCAACGCCGAAGCCTTCGAGTCGCTCAAGACGCAGGTCTTCCCGCGGCTGTTCAAGAATCGGTCGCGCCAGGATCCGGTGCGCGTGTGGGTGCTCGGATGCTCGAGCGGGGAGGAGGCCTACTCCCTCGCGATCGTGCTCGCCGAGTACATCGCGGAGACGCAAAGTCCCGTCCCCGTCTCCCTCTATGCGACGGATTTGAACAATGCCTCGATCGAGCGCTGCCGCGCCGGACGCTACCCGCGCAGCATCGCCGACGATGTGTCCGCCGAGCGGCTGCGGCGGTTCTTCGTCGAGCTCGGCGGCGGCTATCGGGTGACGAAGTCCATTCGCGACATGTGTATCTTCGCGCGGCAGAACGTGCTCACCGATCTGCCGTTCTCGCGCATGGACCTCGTGAGCTGCCGCAACGTGATGATCTACATGGAAGCGGGACTGCAGCGCAAGCTCCTGCAGACGCTCCACTACGCGTTGAAGCCGCGCGGATTCCTGTTTCTCGGTGCCTCCGAGACCATCGGTGCGAACCGCGAGCTGTTCGAGCCCGAGGATGTGAAGCACAAGATCTTCGCGAAGAAGGCCGCCGCGCCCAGGGCCGAGCAGGCTTTTCCCGTCGCCCCGTACACGCCGCTCGTGCAAGAGCGCAGCACCGAGCGTTGGGGCGAGGCACCGAAGGACCTGCATGCCGAGCTGCAGCGCGAGGCGGACCGCGTGCTCCTTACCCGCTACGTGCCCGCGGGGGTGCTCCTCAACAGCGAGTTCGAGGTGCTGCAGTTTCGGGGCGATACCGGGCTTTACCTCACTCCGGCCCCCGGCAAGGCGAGCCTCAACGTCCTGAAGATGGCCCGCGAGGGATTGCTCGTGTCGCTGCGCGCGCTGCTGCAGAAGGCCAAGAAGCTCGATACGGCGGTGCAAGAGCGGGACGTGCGCATCAGATCGAACGGCGGGTTCCGACGGGTGGCCTTGAAGGTCATTCCCATCAAGCGCAGCGGCAGCCAGGCGCGCTGGTACTGGGTCCTGTTCGAGAATGGCGAGCGGATGGTGCGGGGCGAGGAGCCCGAGCGCGGCGCCACACGGACTGTCTCCCGGGGCAAGACCCGGAACAAGCTCCTGCAGGACAGGGATGACCAGATCATGCGGCTCACCCAGGAGCTCGGGGCGACCCGCGAGTACCTGCAGTCCGTCATCGAGCAGCAGGAGGCGGCGAACGAGGAGCTGCAGTCGGCCAACGAGGAAGTGCAGTCGGTGAACGAGGAGCTGCAGAGCATCAACGAGGAGCTCGAGACCTCGAAGGAGGAGGTCCAGTCGAGCAACGAGGAGCTGCGCACCGTCAACGAGGAGCTGCACAACCGCAACGAGCAGCTCAGCCGCCTCAATGAGGACCTCAACAACCTCCTCGGCAGCGTCGAGATCGCGATCGTCATGGTTTGGCAGGACCTTCGCATCCGCCGCTTCACGCCGCTCGCCGAGAAGCATTTCAATCTCATCGCGACCGATATCGGCCGGCCGATCGGCGACATCAAGCTCAATCTCGAGCTCCCGAACCTGCCGCAGCTGCTGCGCCAGGCGATCGACGGCGCCTCGATCCGGGAGATCGAGGTTCAGGATGGGCGGGGCCGCTGGTACCTGCTGCGCATCCGGCCGTACCGCACGCTCGAGAACAGGATCGATGGCGCCGTGGTCGCGCTCTTCGACATCCAGGCCTTGAAGCTCAATCAGGAGATCCTCGAGCGTCAGAGCAAGCTTCTCGAGCAAACGCACGAGGCCATCTTCGCGCGGGAGATGGACGGGGAGATTCTCTACTGGAGCCGCGGCGCCGAGCTCCTCTACGGCTACACGGCGAAGGAGGCGGTGGGGCGCAGCAAATTCGAGCTCCTCGCGACGGACGAGTCGCAGCGAAAGCTGCTGCAGGACTCGCTCGAGGGCGCGGGCCAGTGGGAAGGCGAGCTCACGCACCGGACCAAGGCGGGACGCACGCTCGTCATCGACAGCACCCAGGTGGTCGTGCGCGAGGGAGGCCGCAAGCTCGTGCTCGAGACCAATCACGATGTGACCGAGCGCAAGCACCTCGCGGAGGCGCTGCATCGCCAGGTCGAGGAGCTCGCCCTGGCCGACCGCCACAAGAACGAGTTCCTGGCGATGCTCGCGCACGAGCTGCGCAACCCGCTCGCGCCCTTGCGCAACGCCGTGCACATTCTCAAGCGTCCGGGGGCGACTCACGAGATGGCCTCCCAGGCGCGCGACCTCATCGAGCGCCAGGTGACCCACATGACGCGGCTCGTCGATGACCTGCTCGATGCCGCGCGCATCAATCGTGGACAGGTGCAGCTGCAGATGCAGCCGACCGAGCTGCAGACGGTGCTCAAGCGGGCCGTCGAGACGACGCACTACCTGATCGACGAGCGGCGCCAGCGCCTCTCGATCGAGCTGGCCAACACTCCGATCACGCTCGATGCCGACCCGGCGCGGCTCGAGCAGGTGTTCAGCAATCTGCTCTCGAACGCGGCGAAATACACCCCCGAGGCCGGCGACATTCGCTTGAGCGCCGAGCTCGCCAAACCGGACGGGGTGGAAGGGGACTCGCCGGCCCGCGCCATCGTGCGCATCCGCGACAGCGGCATCGGCATCGAGCCGGGGATGCTGTCCCGCGTCTTCGATCTGTTCACCCAGGCCGATCGCTCGCTCGAGCGCTCGCGAGGCGGCCTCGGAATCGGTCTGAGCGTCGTTCGCAGCCTCGTGGAGCTGCACGGGGGCAAGGTCGCCGTGCACAGCGACGGCAACGAACGCGGCAGCGAGTTCACAGTCGAGTTGCCGGTCGCACCGAATCAGAAGAGCGGCGAGGGGCCCGAAGTCGGGACGCGCACGGGCCCGGCCCCCGACGGACGCGCCGCTCCCTCGAGGGCGTCCGCGTCGCGCGATGGGAGCGGCACGTGCGGTGCGGTCCGCGTGCTCGTTGTGGACGACAACGCGGACATTGCCGAGAGCACTGCACTCATCCTGCAGCTCGCGGGGTACACGGTGAAGAAGGCCTTGAGCGGCGAGGAGGCGATCGAGATGGCAGCTGCATTCGAGCCCTCGGTGGTGCTGCTCGACATCGGCATGCCGGGGCTCGATGGCTACGCCGTCGCGCGGCGCTTGCGTGATGAGCCGAACCTCAAGAAGGCCGTGCTGATCGCGGTGACGGGCTACGGTACCTCGGCCGATCGCTCGCGCGCCAAGGCCGCGGGCTTCGACCGGCACCTCGTGAAACCCGTCGATCCGGCAGCGCTGCAGCACCTGCTCACGGATCTGTCGGTCGCGCCGCACCGGGGCGAACCCGCAGGCTCATCCTAAAGACCATGGCTTGCGCCCGGGCCCTGATCCGGACCCCGCGGTCTCAAAGAGGCCCCCTCGAGGCTCAGCCCCTGTGGGGCCGGCGATGCTCGAACGCTGCGAGATCGTCGATCAGCTGAATGAGCTGCGCCTGACCGCCAGCCTTGTCAACGTCGCTCGAGAACTTCCCATCGATGATCACGAGCGGAACGCTTTCGACCTGGTAGCGGTCGGTGATCTCCTGTGCGTGCTCGAGGCTCGAGTGCACGCCGAAGGAGTTGTAGGCCGCACGGAACGTGCTCGCATCGATGCCGTTCGCCTGCGCCCAGGCGAGCTGCTTGTTGAAGGAGTCCTGCTCGTCGGTGCCGAGCAGTGGATTGTGGTCGCGGTGAATCGTATCGAAGGCCTTCTCGACCAGATCGTCGCGCCCGAGGGACTCGAGCGTGTAGAAGAGCTGCGCGTGCGCTCGATGGAACGGACCCCACATGACCGGCACGCGCACGAACTGCACGTACGCCGGCTTCGCGTTGAGCCATCTCTGGATGTAGGGCTCGAGCGCGTAGCAGTGCGGGCAGCCGAGCCAGAACACCTCGAGAACCTCCACCTTGCCCGGCGGAACGCTCGTCGGCTGGGCGGGGACGATGGCGTTGTAGTTCGTGCCGGCCTTCCAGCGTCCCTCGGGCAGCTGCTCCCCGGGCGGCAGCGCTGCGAGGTGCTCGAGCGAGGTGGTGCCGGGCACCTCTTCGGCGGTGGAGCTCGAGCTCTGCGAGGCTGCGTCTGCAGCGGCCGCGCTCGGCGCCCCCGCAACCGCTGACGACTGCGCGCCGGTGCCGTTACGCTCGATCGCCCCCGTGGCGGATGGGGGTTGCGGCTCGGTCGTCGCTGGGCTCCCGGGCGAGCCGCGCGTGCAGGCGCCGATGCACACGGCGGCAAGCAGCGCGAGCGCGAGCGAACGAACCATCCCTCGTTTCCGCGTCAACGCATCCCCTGGACGTAGGAGGCAAGGTTACGCATGTCAACGGGCGTCAGGAGCTTGGCAATGGTCGTCATCATCGCGCCATTGCGGCTCTCGGGCTTGCCCGGCCCGGCTCCCCCGTATCGGGCCCCGCTCGCAAAGTCCTGCAGCTGCTTCATCACGTACTGGGCGTACTGCGCGCGCAACGCCGGATAGCCCGAGGCGAGGTTTCCGCGCCCGACGGGCCCGTGGCAGGCGATGCATGCCGGGATACTGCGGGCGGAATCACCGTACCTGTAGAGCGTCTCTCCCGCCTGCCAATAGGACGGGTCCGCCTCGAGGCCGACGGGAGTCTGCGCCTCGTAGTACACCGCAAGATCGTCGATGTCCTTGTCCGAGAGCGTGGCGGACATCGGCATCATGATCGCGTTGTTGCGCACCCCCGCCTTGAAGAGGTGCAGCTGCTCATCGACGTACACGGCATTCTGACCGGCGAGCCGCGGCCATTGCGGGTTCGTGCTGTTCCCGTTCGGTCCGTGACAGGCCGTGCAGGTCGCGGCCTTGGCGGCGCCCGCCTGCACCGTCCCGTCGCCATACGGATAGAGCGTCAGAACCGGCGTGGCCGCACCGGCCGAGACCGCTGCTGCCGCGAGCGCGAGCGCGCCTGCTGCCGCGAGGAGCCGCAGCGCGCTCTCACGGTGAGCTCGTCGTGGGGATCGTGGTTTTCGAGACTGGCACTCACCATCGAGGAGCGCTCGCATCGTTGAGCTCAAGTGACGGAAACCTCGGGTCGCTGCGAAGGCCGCGAATTGTACACTACCGAATTTCCGGGCTCGGCAGGTGCATGTACGTCGTTCCATGGGTCGGTTTGCAGAAGCGCGATTTCTCCTCGGGGCGGCAGCGGTGCGGCAGTACCCGCCGGATCGCGGCTGGGAAGTGGCCTTCGCCGGTCGCTCGAATGCCGGCAAGTCGAGCGCGATCAATGCAGTTCTCGCGCGGCGCGCGCTTGCCCGAACGAGCAAGACGCCGGGGCAGACGCGGCTCATCAACTTCTTCGACCTCGGTGCCGACCGGCGCATCGTCGATCTGCCGGGTTACGGCTATGCGCGGGCGCCGCAGCAGGAGCGTGTCGCCTGGGGGCCCCTGATCGACGCGCTGCGCGAGCGGCACTGCCTGCGGGGTGTGATCCTCGTCGTCGATGCGCGGCGTGGGCTCGCTGAGTCGGACCTCGCGCTCATCGAATGGGCCGGACCCCCGGAGCGGGCGGTTCACGTCCTGCTCACCAAGGCAGACAAGCTCACCCGCAGCGAGGCTGCCGAGACTCTGAAGGGAGCGCGCATGGGGATCGGCGAGCGAGCCTCGGTGCAGCTCTTCTCCGCCTCGAGCGGGGTGGGCCTCCCGGAGGCGCAGCGCGTCCTCGAGAGCTGGCTGGGCCTTACGCACAAAAAAACCCCGGAGGCCTCAGGCGAGGCCACCGGGGCAGACTAACCCGGCACAGGTCTCATGAACCGGGTCTGTACCCGCTCAGGGAGGGAAGCGGGGAGTGCTGGAGGCACTCAAAAAGTTAGACGGACCTCCCCCGGGGAAGTTCCACGGGGAGGGTCAAAAACTAACCCTTCAAGATCAATGACTTAGGTCCTAGTCTGTAGCTTCGGCGCTACAGCTTTGACCGCCTCAGAAAGTGAACGTCAGGCCAACGGTCCACAGGTTGAGGCTGCTGCTGTACGGGAGGTTCGAGTGCTCCCACTCGAGGCGTGGCGCGAAGGGGCCGAAGTGCATCTGCCCGCCGACTCCCCACGCGAATTGCTGCCCGCTCGCGTCGATCGAGTAAGGCGAGGTGCCGAGGACCTCCGCGTTACTGCGCAGCTCGTAGTGCATGACCCCCGCCTTGGCGAAGAGGTCCACCAACGGCAGTGGCAGGTACCCCACGGCGTATGCGGAGTACTCCTTGGCGTCCGCATGCGCGTAGCCGAACGAATACGAATCGAGCAGTGCGGCATCCGCCGCACCCAGATTCGCGTAGTTGAGCTCGACACCGAGGAAGTCGAGGAAGCGGTAGCCCGCGATCCACTTCACGACCGGGTGGTGCAGATACAGGCCGACCCCATAGATGTCGTTGAGCTCGACCTGCGTTCCACCGGCGCCGACGTACGGACCATCGTCCGCGAACGCAACGCCCGGGCCCCCTGCCAGTGTCGCCGCGAGCGTGCCGAGTGCCAGCGCAGCAGCTGCGCGGCGCTCGGTGATGAAGCTTAGCTTTCGCATGAGGGGACCCTCCGGTTCACATACTACCCATCCGAGGATCCATCGCCACGGGATTCGGGTGCGCCGGCGAATCGGGGCCGGACCATGCTCAGTGCGCCTCGTCCCAGTTGGCGCCCGTCCCGATATCGATCCTCAGCGGGACCTTGAGTTCCGCAGCGCTCGCCATGCAGTGCTGCACCGCTGCCGCGACGGTCGCCACGGCGTGCGCCTCGACCTCCAGCACGAGCTCGTCGTGCACCTGCATGATGAGCCGGGCAGGAGGCTCTTCGCGGCGGCACCAGGCAGCCACCGCGATCATGGCGTGCTTGATGATATCGGCGGCCGTGCCCTGCATCGGCGCATTGATCGCGCTGCGCTCGGCGTACTGCTGCAGCGACCGGTTGCTCGAGCGGATGTCGGGCAGATACAGACGTCGGCCAAAGACTGTCTCCACGAATCCCCGTTCGCGGGCCCGCAGGCGCGTCTCGTCCATGAAGCGCTTGACCCCCGGGTAGCGCGCGAAGTAGCGCTCGACGTACTGCTGCGCGGAGCCGCGGTCGATCCCGAGCTGCCGCGCGAGCCCGAAGGGCGACATCCCATAGATCAATCCGAAGTTGATGGTCTTGGCGAGCCGGCGCTGATCGGCGCTCACCGCCTCGACGGCGACACCGAACACCTCCGCCGCCGTCGCCTGATGCACGTCGCGATCGTCGGCGAAGGCGCTGAGCAGCCCCTCATCGCCCGAGAGATGCGCCATGATCCGCAGCTCGATCTGCGAGTAATCCGCCGCGAGCAGCACCCAGCCGGGAGGGGCGATGAACGCCTGGCGGATGCGCCGGCCCTCGGCGGTGCGGATCGGGATGTTCTGCAGGTTGGGGTCGGAGGAGGAGAGCCGCCCCGTCTGGGCGACCGCCTGGTGATAGGAGGTATGCACCCGCCCGGTCCGCTCGTTCACCTGCTCGGGAAGTTTGTCCGTGTAAGTGGACTTGAGTTTCGCGAGCGCCCGGTAATCGAGCACCAGGCGCGGCAGGGGGTACGAGGCCGCAAGCTCCTCGAGCACGTCCTCGGCGGTGGAGGGCTGTCCGGTTGGCGTGCGCCGCAGGATCGGGAGCTTCAGCCTCTCGAACAGCACCTGCTGCAGCTGCTTGGGGGAGTCCACGTTGAGCCCACAGCCCGCAAGCTCCTCGGCCTTGAGCACGAGCTCGCCGAGCCGCCCGGTGATCTCCTCGCTTTGGGCGCGCAGTCGCTTGCAATCGATGAGCACGCCCTGCCGCTCCATTTGCACGAGCACCGGAACGAGCGGCTGCTCGATTTGCTCGTAGAGCGCCTCGAGCGCGGGCACGGACTCGATCTGCGGCCAGAGCGCGCGGTGCAGGCGCATGGCAACGTCTGCGCCCTCCGCGGCGTACTCCGCCGCGCGCTCGATCGGCACCTGGTTGAAGCTGAGCTGCTTGGCGCCCCGGCCCGCCACGTCCTCGAGCTTGAGGGTCGCGAGCCCGAGGTAGCGGGCGGCCGTCGAGTCGGTGTCGTGGCGCGTTGCGACGCTGTTCCACACGTACGACTCGAGCATGGGGTCGTAGCGCATGCCCGCGAGGCGAATGCCATGGTTCGCGAGCAGGTGGGCACTGTATTTGAGCTGGTGCCCGAGCTTTGCGCGGCCGGGGTCCTCCAGCACGGGCCGTAGAGCGGCGAACACGCGCTCCCGGTCGAGCTGCGCAGGCGCCCCCGCGTAGTCGTGATGCAGGGGAACGTAGGCAGCCGCCCCGGGCTCGACGCAGAGCGCGACGCCGACGATCTCGGCACGCATGTAGTCGAGGCTGGTGCCTTCAGCATCGACAGCGAAGAGCTCTGCTTCGCGCAGCCGATCGAGCCAGCGCTCGAGCTCCGTCCACTCGCGGATCGTCTCGTAACGGTGAGCCGTCGAGGCGATGGGGGCGACCGGCCCCGGGGGAGGTGCAGGCGGCGCGCCCTCGGGTGCCCCCTCCGGATCGATCGCCGGTTCGAGCTCGGGGAGCTCCTCCGCCGGGCGGGCTGCCCCGCTCGGATCGAGCTGGCGCAGCAGGGTCTTGAGCTCGTACCGGCTGTAGAGCGCACGCAGCGCCGAGGTGTCCTGAGGCGCCGGTTTCAGATCATCGAGTGAGATGTCGAGCTCGAGCTCGGTGTTGAGCGTCGCGAGCTTGCGCGACAGTTCGAGCGTAACGAGACCGGAGCGGAGATTCTCCCCCACCTTGCCCTCGATCTCCGCGGCATGCGCGACGAGCGCATCGAGCGTTCGATACTGCCCGAGCCACCTGGCGGCGGTCTTCGGTCCGACCTTCGGAATCCCCGGAATGTTGTCGCTGCTGTCCCCGACCAGCGCGAGGTAGTCGGCGATCTGCTCGGGGTACACGTCGAACTTCGCCTTGACCCCGTCGCGGTCGAGCGTCGTGTTGCTCATCGTGTTGATGAGCGTGATCGAGCCGTCGACGAGCTGCGCCATGTCCTTGTCGCCCGTCGAGATGAGCACCTGGAAGCCCGCGCGCGCGGCACGGCAGGCGAGGGTGCCGATCACATCGTCCGCCTCGACCCCGTCGATGCGCAGGAGGGGCAGGCCGAGCGCCCGCAGGATCGCGAACAAGGGCTCGACCTGCGCCCGCAGGTCGTCGGGCATCCGGGGCCGGTGGGCCTTGTACTGCGCGAAGAGCTCGTCGCGAAAAGTGCGGCCGGAGGCATCGAACACCACGGCGATGTGCTCGGGGTGCCGCTCCTTCATGAACTTGAGCACCATGTTCACGACGCCGAGCACCGCCCCGGTCGGCTCGCCCCGCGAATTCGCAAGCGGGGGCAGCGCGTGAAATGCTCGATAGAGGTACGAGGAGCCGTCAACGAGAATGAGGGGCGGAGCGGGAGTCATCGCAGGATATGTTAGACGAGTCCGGCAGGCGGCAGCGCTGTCAACGCCTCGGGAGCTCCTGCGCTCTTACCACGAGGGCGCCGTCGCCCGGGAAGGTGAGGCATGCCGCGCGCGATCGCATTTTCGCCCGATGTGGACCCGGCCGTCGCGGCGAACCGTTACGGACTCGGTGCACGGCCGGGCGATCTCGCGCAGATCGCGCCAGACCCCAAGCACTGGCTCGATGCGCAGCTCCCGGGCGGACCACCGCTCCTCGAGGATCCCGCGCTCCCGGGTTCCGCGGAGATTCTCGCGCAGACGTTCGCGATCAGGCGCGCGCGCAGGGAGGGTCCGGCGCCCGCGGGCGCGGTTCAAACGGCCGCCGTGCTCGAGCTCGCCGAGCTGTATCGGCCCCTCTACATCAAGGAAGCGACCGCGCGCCTGCGAGCGGCCGTCACGAGCGAGCGCCCCTTCATCGAGCGGCTCACGCAGTTCTGGACGAATCATTTCGCCGTTTCGATCGACAAGTTCAAGGTGCTCGGGGTTGCGGGCAGCTTCGAGCGCGAAGCCATCCGCCCGCACGTGCTCGGCACCTTCAGCGAGCTCACGCTTGCCGTCGAGCAGCATCCGGCGATGCTGCTGTACCTCGATAACGAGACCTCGATCGGACCGAACTCCGCGGTCGCGGTGCGCGTGGCGCGGCGGCGGCCGGCGGCGCGGCTCGGCATCAACGAGAACCTCGCCCGCGAGGTGATGGAGCTGCACACGCTCGGGGTGGACGGTGGCTACACGCAGGCGGATGTCACGACGTTTGCGAAGGTGCTCTCGGGCTGGTCGATCGGCGGAGGCGCCGGGCGGCTCGCGGGCGGGGAGCCGGGCCGGTTCATGTTTCGCCCGCAGCTGCACGAGCCCGGCTCGCAGGTGATTCTCGGAACGCGCTATGACGAGGGCGGCGTCGAGCAGGGCGAGGCGGTGCTGCGCGCGCTCTCGCTGCACCCCGCCACCGCACGGCACATCGCGACCAAGCTCGTGAGGCACTTCGTGAGCGACGATCCGCCGTCCGCCGCGGTGGCGCAGCTCGCGCGGGTCTTTCTTCAAAGTGGCGGCGACCTGCCCTCGGTCTATCGCGCGCTCGTGCGCTTGCCGCAGGCGTGGAGCTCGCCGCTCGCGAAGTACAAGACGCCTTGCGACTACGTGATCTCGACGTTTCGCGGTCTCGGGCTGCCGGTCACAGGGCGCGGCGCCCTCGCGGGCTTCGAGCTCCTCGGGCAGCGCACCTATTCGCCGGGCTCTCCCGCCGGCTGGCCGGATCGCAGCTCGGACTGGGATGGCGCATCGGCGCTGCTCAAGAGGCTCGAGTGGGCGAACGTTCTCGGTGAGCGTCTCGCCGCACGTCTCGATGCCCGGGAGCTTGCCCCGCAACTGCTCGGTGCCACGCTCGGGGCGAGCACCCGCGCTGCCATCGCGCGCGCTGCAAGCAGCGCGCAGGCGCTCACGCTCTTGCTCGCCGCGCCCGAGTTTCTGCGGCGGTAATGGTGCGGTCGGGATCGGGGACTTTCTGTGGAGTGATATGGCCATGAAATCGATCGATCGGCGCGAGTTCCTGGCGGCAGGGTCGCTCGCGGCAACGGGCGCGCTCCTCTCCTCGCAAGTGGTGTTCGCCGCGGCGCCGGCCGCAGGCGAATCGCGGCTCGTGCTCGTCATCCTGCGTGGCGCGGTCGATGGCCTTGCGGCGGTCCCGCCGCATGGCGATGCGGATTACGCGCGGCTGCGCGGCGAACTCGCGCTCGCTGCGCCGGGCGGGGCAAACGGGGTGCTGCCGCTCGATGGGCTCTTCGGCCTTCATCCGCAGCTCGCCTTCCTGCACGAGTGCTACGCGGCGGGCGAGCTCGCCGTGGTTCACGCCGTCGCGAGTCCCTATCGGGAGCGCTCCCATTTCGATGGGCAGGACGTGCTCGAGAATGGCACGACGCGACCTCACGATTCGCAGACCGGCTGGCTCAATCGGGCCCCCGCGGCGCTGCCGCGGTCGCAGGCGCAGCGCAAGGAGCTCGGCGTTGCTCTGGGGCAAAATGTTCCGCTCGTGATGCGCGGCCCGGCGGAGATCGCTTCCTGGTCGCCTTCGCGACTCGCCACGCTCGATGAGGACACCCTGCAACGCGTCGCGGACCTGTACTCGGGCGACCGCTTGCTCGCGCACCGGCTCGCGGATGCACTCGCCGCCGATGCGATCGCCTCGGGGTCGAGGGGTATGGACCCACCGCAGGCGCGCGGCACGGACGGCTCGCAAGCGCGCGCGGCGCCGGGTGCGCAGTACGTCGAGCTCGTGCGCGCGGCGGCGGGCTTTCTGCGACGCGACGATGGCCCGCGCGTCGCCGTCTTCGATACGATCGGCTGGGACACGCACGCGAACGAGGGCGGCGCGCAGGGCCTGCTCGCGCAGCGCTTCGCGGCGCTCGATGCCGGCTTGAGCGCACTCAAGGGTGAGCTCGGCCCCGTGTGGCGCACCACCGCGGTCGTGCTCGTCACGGAATTCGGCCGCACGGCCGCCGTGAACGGCACGCGCGGCACGGACCATGGAACTGCGACGGCCGCGTTTCTCGTCGGGGGGGCCGTTCGCGGCCGCGTGATCGCCGACTGGCCCGGGCTTGCCCCACGCTCGCTCTATGAGGGGCGCGATCTTGCGCCCACCTGTGACCTGCGCTCGGTGCTCAAGGGCGTCCTCGCCGAGCACCTGCGCATCCCGTCGCGCACTCTCGAGGAGAGTGTATTTCCGGAAAGTCGCGGCGCGCGGGCAGCGCGGGATCTCATCCGGACTTGAGGCCTGACGCTCAGTTCGAAGAGGATGCGCTCGAAGATGAGCTCGAGGCTGAGCTGCGCTCCGAGCTTGCAGCGGAGCTCGGGGCGGAGCTCGCGGACGAGGCGCTCGTCACGACCTTCGTCTTGTGCTCCGGGAGATAGAGGGGCCCCTTCTGACCGCACCCTTGCGCGCCGAGGGCCAGCGCGATGCCGAGGCCCACTGCCGCCGCGTGCCTCATGTCGGAGACACTCCCTCGGGTTTGCGATTCATCGGCTGCTCCGCGCCCGGCGTCACCGTTTGAGCTTCTCCGCGACGCGCCGGTACGCCTCGCGGAACGGAATGCCCTCCGCGACCACGATCGCGTACGCCTCCTCGGCTGCGTGTATCGCGGGATCGAGCGCGATGCGATCGGGGCGGAACTCGATGGCGCCGATTGCCGCTGGCAGGATCTCGAGCGTCCGCGCGGCGAGGTCGATGCCCCGGAAGAGCGGCGGCTTGATGAGCTGCAGATCGCGCTGGTAGCCCGAGGGCAGCTTCGCCACGACCCCGAGTACCTCGGTGAGGCAGGCCTGCTCGGCGGCCCCGTGTGCGCGCACCAGCTCGAAGACATCCGGGTTGCGCTTCTGCGGCATGATGGACGAGCCTGTCGTGAAGGCCTCCGCAAGCTCGATGAAGGCGAATTCGCTCGTCGAGTAAAGGACCACGTCGCTGGCGAAGCGACCCACATCCTGCATGAGAACGGTGAGCTCGAAGAGCAGCTGCGCTTCGGCTTTGCCGCGCGAGAGCTGCACCGCCGTGACGGGCTCGTGGGGGCTCTCGAATCCGAGCTCCCGGGTGGTGGCCTGGCGGTCGATGGGCAGGCCCGGGGTGCCGTATCCGGCCGCCGAGCCGAGCGGATTCTTTGCGATCCGGCGCCCGACCGCGCGCAGACCTCCGGCGTCGTCGTGGATCTCGGTGGCGAACCCTCCCGCCCACAGCGCAACCGTGCTCGGCATCGCCTGCTGCATATGCGTGTAGCCGGGCAGCGCGGTGCTGGCGTGACGTGCAGCAAGCGCATCGAGCGCCTCGGCGACGCGCTCTGCGGCTGCGGCAAGCTCCGTGACGGCGTCGCGCAGATACAGGCGCAGGGCCGCGAGCACCTGATCATTGCGCGAGCGTCCGAGGTGAATGCGTCCCGCCGCAGGTCCGATCCGCTCCTTGAGACGACGCTCGAGGGCGGTCTGCCCGTCCTCGTCGGCAAGCTCGATGCGCCACAGCCCGCGCGCGTGCTCGTCGGCGAGCGCGAGCAGGCCGGTGCGAATGGCATCGAGATCCCCGCGCGCGAGCAGCGCGCGCTCGCACAGCATCTGGGCATGCGCGATGGAGGCCCGCACGTCGTAGCGCACGAGGCGCTGGTCGAGCGTGGGATCCTCGCCGGCCGTGTACTCGAGAACTCGCTCATCGAGCGGGGCCCCGGTGTCCCAGAGCCTGCTCATGCGCGAGCCTCCAGCTCGGCGCGGCCCCTCGCCGCCTCGGCGAGCGCCGCGGTCACGGCGCGGACCGCGCGCTCGGCTTTTGCTCCGCCGCGCTGAGCGCATTCACATCGGCGACGATCAATGTGCCCGTGCCCTCGTTGGTGAACACCTCGCCGAGAATGCCTTCGGGCGCCTGGTACGAGACCACGTGGACGCGGCGCACCCCGCCCCGGATCGCGCACTCGATGGCGGCGGCTTTCGGGAGCATGCCATCGGTGATGCAGCCCTCGCGGCGCAAGCGCTCGAGCCCGCGCAGATCGGTGTACGAGATGAGCGATCCGGGATCACTCACTCGCTCGAGGATGCCCGGCGCGCCGGTGCACAGAATGAGCTTCTCCGCTGCGAGCGCGGCGCCGATCTCGGCAGCGACGGTGTCGGCGTTGATGTTGAGGAGCACGCCGCTCTCGTCCGCCGAGAGCGGGCTCACGACGGGCATCAGGGCGCTGTCGAGGAGCTTGCGGAGCACGGTCGTGTCGACGCCGTCGATGTCGCCCACGTAACCGAAATCCACCGTCTCGTCGCTGCCGTCGAGCCTCACGGGTGGGCGCTTGTGGGCGCGCACGAGGCCCGCATCGACCCCGCTCAGGCCCACGGCGTCGATGTCGAGGTCGCGGCACAGCGCGAGGATGCGCGTGTTGATGAGTCCGTTGAGCACCATGGTGGTCACATCGATCGATCGCTCGTCCGTGATGCGCCGGCCCTGCACGATGCGCGTCGGGACCCCGAGCGCGTCGGCGAGCTCGGTGAGCTGCGGTCCTCCGCCGTGCACGAGCACGACGCGCACCCCGAAATAATGGAGTATCCCGATCTGCTCGATGAGCGCGCGCGTGGTGGGGAGGTCCCCGAAGACTCCGCCGCCCGCCTTCACCACGAAGGTCTTGCCCTTGTACAGGCGCACGTACGGCGCGGCGCTCCGGAGCGCGCGCACGGCGAGCGCCTGATCCGCCTTATGCATGAGCACTGCTGACTGCCTCCCGCTTGACTTAGCTGAGCATGCGATGGAGCACGGCCATCTGCACGCTCAATCGGTTCTGAGCTTCGCGCTGCACGATGCTGCGCGGGCCGTCGAGCACCTCGTCGGCAACGGCGGTATTGCGCCGCACGGGCAGACAGTGCATCAGGCGGCAGTCCGGCGCGGCGCGGCTGAACCAGCTCTCGCGCACGCACCAGTCGGTGAACCGCGCGCGCACCCGCGCGTCGGCCTCCGCATCCCCGTAGCATTCGGTCGCCGCCCACTCCTTCGCGTACACGACATGAGCGCCGGCGAGCGCATCGTCCCGCTCGCTCGTCTCGCGCAGCGAGCCGCCCGAGGCGGCGGCCGCGCGGCGCGCCTTGTCCATGATCGGCGCGGGCAGGGCGAAGCCCTCGGGCCGCAGCACGATGACCTCCATGCCGCGCATCGCGGCCATGTGCACGGCGGCAGCGGGCACCGCGAGCGGCAGCGCGCGCGGATGATAGACCCATGAGAGCACGAATCGGCCGCGCCGCGGGACGCCGAGGTCATCGAGCGTCTTCCAATCCGCGAGCGCCTGGCACGGGTGATTCGCCGCGGACTCGAGGTTGACGAGCGGCTTCGAGACGAGCTCGGCCATCGCGTTGAAGCTCGACTCGGCGAGGTCCTCGGCGAGGCTCTTGCCCTCGCCGAAGGCACGGATCCCGAGCGCATCGCAGTACGAGGCGAGTACGGGAATGCCCTCGCGCACGTGCTCCGCGGCGGCCCCGTTCATGATCGCCCCGAGGCGCGTCTCCATGCGGTATGAGCCCTGACCCGGCACGATGACGAAGGAGCTTCCGCCGAGCCGGGCCATGCCTGCCTGAAAGGAGGCGAGCGTGCGCAGGGAGGGATTGAAGAAGAGCAGCCCCAGAATCTTGCCTGCGAGGGCGTGCGGCTCGGGATGCGTCTCGAGGCGCCGCGCGAGCTCGAGGAGTCCCAGGACCTCCTCGCGCTCGAGATGCGCAAGGTCCACGAAGCGCTTCATGGCCTCGAGCCCACCCTGCGCATGGCGGTGCTCACCGCGGAAGCTCCTCGAGCGCGCGGCGCAGCAGCTCGACGTGCGACTCCTCGAGAATGTAGGGCGCGAGGATGCGCAGCACCTGGGGATCACTCGCCGTCCCGGTGAGGATGCCGCGCGCGAGGAGCTGCGCCTGGATCTCCTTCGCCGGCCGCGTGGTCTTGAGGCCCGTGAGAAAGCCGGCACCCTGATGGCCCGTCACGGGGCCGACCATGCAGCGCTCGCGCAGGTACCCCGAGACGCGCCGGACCCGCTCGAGCAGCTGCTCGGACTCGATCGCCTCGATCACCGCCTCGATCGCCGCGCAGGCGAGGGGGCCCCCGCCGAACGTGGTTCCGAGCGCATCGAGCTTCACGGCGGATGCGACCTTCGGTCCCATGAGCAGCGCCGCGCACGGAAAGCCGTTGCCGAGCGCCTTCGCGGTGGTGAGCATGTCCGGCGTCACCCGGTAGAGATTCGCGGCGAAGGGGTGCCCGGTGCGGCCCATCCCGGATTGCACCTCATCGAAGATGAGCAGCGTCCCCACCTCGTCGCAGCGGCGGCGCAGCGCCTCGAGGAACGCCGCGCCGAGATCGAACGCGCCGCCGAGGCCCTGAATCGGCTCGACGATGACGGCCGCGGTCTGCTCGGTCACGTGCTGCGCAATGGCCGCCACATCGCCCCGCGGCATGAAGCTCACCTCGAAGGGGGTGCGCGGGAAGCCGTACCACTTCTGCGCCGCCCCGAACGTCACGGCGCCGGCGGCGGCGGTGCGGCCGTGAAAGCCGTGCTCGAGGGCGGCGACGTGCGGGCGCCCCGTCGCGCGGAACGCCATCTTCAACGCGTTCTCGTTCGCCTCGGCGCCGCTGTTGACGAGAAACACCGTATCGAGACCGAGGCCCGCGAAGCGCACCAGGCGGTCGGCGGCCCGCTGCCGAACCGCCATGGCGACGGCATTGGTCTGGAACTGGCAGCTCTGCGCTTGCGCGGTGAGGGCGCGAGTCCACTGCGGGTGACCGTAGCCGAGCGCCGCGACCGCATGCCCACCATAGAGATCGAGCACGCGCTCGCCGCGGCTGCCCTTGAGCCACACGCCCTCGGCCGAGACCACCTCGAGCGGATAGGGCGCGAACACGCGTGCGAGCACGTCGCGAACGGCAGGGGGCGTCAGGGCCGCGACACTCATGTCCACCCCGGGGCGGGAGCCTGAAGGCCGGTCGTCTCGGGCAGCTCGAACATGCGGTTGAGCCACTGGAGGGCGCCGCCGGCTGCGCCCTTCACGAGATTGTCGAGCACGCACATGACGGCAACGGTGCGGCCATTCGCCGCGGCCGAGAGGTGCGCGTAGTTGCTCGCGACGACGTTCTTGACGCGCGGGGCCGCCCCGCTCACCCGCACGAAGGGCGCGCGCGCGTAGAACTCCTTTAGGGCGCCGATGATGCTCGTGGAATCGCGCGAGGCTCTGAGCGCGCCCTGAACCGTGACGTGAATGCCGCGCGCGAAGGGGCCGGAGCTCGGCACGAAGCTTACGTCGGGCTCGACACCCGAGGCGGCGCGCGCGCAGGCGACGATCTCCGGCACGTGCCGGTGGCTGAGCGCGCCGTAGCTCCAGACGTCCCCGTGCCGCAGCGGATGATGCGTGCCATCGACCGGCTTGCGGCCCGAGCCGGTGCTGCCGGTGATGCCGCAGACGTAGAGCGTCGGCGCGGTGAGTCCGAGGGTGAGCAACGGCACGCTCGCGAGGAGCACCGCCGTTGCGAAACATCCCGGATGCGCGACGTGCGGTGTCGCAAGGTGCGCAAGATGCTCGGGCACCGCACAGGTGAACTCGCCGAGTCGGCGCGGCGCGGCATGCTCGTGCCCGTACACCGCGCGGTAGGCCTCGGGGGAGCGGTAGCGAAAGTCCGCCGAGATATCGACGACCCGCGGGCGCTTGCCCGCGCGCTCCGCCGCATCGAGCAGCCCATCGATCAGCCCGGCGGCGACCCCATGGGGCGCGGCCGACACGAT
>Ga0335074_10001895_pt1 | contig 28375 bp, 30 predicted proteins | sample Lox_Sample_23_FD_206715 | JGI IMG/M metagenome (GOLD analysis project Ga0335074, IMG submission 206715) | Soil microbial communities from Loxahatchee National Wildlife Refuge, Florida, United States - Lox_Sample_2.3 | ecosystem: Environmental > Terrestrial > Soil > Wetlands | place: USA...
CGCGTGCAGCGATGAGCCGATTCAGAAAATCGTCATAGGCGGCCTGGTAGGGTGTTATTCTCCCTTTGCGCGATACGCGGGTCTCAGGCTTCCTCTTCTCATCTTTCACTATTCAAGTGTGGTGAACGGGTTGACTAATCCCCTAATAAGGGACAGACTTGTTCGCATCGAATTCTTCGCGGGAGGTAAATGTGCCGAAAGAGTATGTGGAATGTGCCGAGGTCGCTGGCAAGACGATCAAAGCGCTCAAGATGTACGAAGACGAAGTAGATGGATGCGAAACCCTGATTGAATTCACGGACGGCACATCGTTTTCTAGCTCGGTTTCCTATCAGCCCGCCGTCAAAGGGACGCTCTTCAAGGGCGGCGCAGGGACGCCGGAGATCATCCGCGATTACGAAGTCTAGGCATTCGCTAAAGCATCGTCATTCCAAAAAGGAATGACGCGCCGCTCGAAATTTCATTGGACGTTTGCGCCTACCGCTCTTAGCGTTGCGCCATAGCTGACAACATTTGGTCAGCGGAGGTGCAAAATGCTAAAGCCCCGTCACCCGGCCCAGGGGAAAAGGTCGTTTCTTCGACCTCGACTCCTGGGCTTTCTTGCGTTCACCATCCTGTTGCCGCTGGCCGCGCACGCCCAATCCAGCGGCAGCCCATTCGATACCGGCTTCACCGCCCTGCAAACCCTGTTTACCGGAACGATTGCAAAGGTCGCCAGCCTGATCGCCATTGTGATCGGCGGCTACGGCTTCGCGCACGGAGAACCCGGAGCGAAGAAGGCCCTGGCCGGCGTCGCCGCCGGGACCGGCATTGCCGTGATGGCCGTTAACGTCCTGAGTTGGCTGTGGGGCGTGTAAGCCCGTTCCCGTGCCAGTTCGTTCTTTCCATCCAGCCCATTCAGCGAGGGGCTTATGGCAGACAGGTCACAACCCGCACGACGCACAAACCGGGTCTTCAAGAGCCTGCATAAGCCCCTTACCTATCTCGGCGTCGAGCGCACGCTGTTTTACTTCGTATGCGTCGGAGCCGTGGGCGCATTCAACATCTTCAACAGCATCATTGCGGGCATCGCTGTATTCGTCGGAGGCTTCGCTTTCGGCCATTGGGTCACGAACAGCGACCCGGCTTTTCTGCGCATCCTCGCCAAATCCGAAAAGTACAAGCTGCGCTATGACGCGGCCAAGCAGAGCGTTCCCCGCGTGGAGGTGCGCTGATGCTGCGTCTCGATACAGTTATCAAGCCGTGGAAAGAAGCCGCCGCGCTCAACGACCACATCAACCTGTACGGCTCCTGGAATGAGACGGTCTTTCTTACGAAGTCCGGCGATGTGGGCATGGTGCTGCGCGTCCCCGGTGTGGACTATGAGAGCCTGGACCACTCGCAGCAAGAATATGCGGTCAAGCGGCTGGAAGCGGCCCTCAAACACTTCTGCCCCGGCTTTCATGTCTACCAGTACCTTTTCAAGCAGAATCGGCCAGAGATTCCCTTCGCCAGCTACGGCGATCCGGTAGTGCAGGCGGCCATCGAGCAGCGCAAAGAGTTCTTTGAGCAAAAGCGCGATTATCTCTACCAAATTGAAATTTACTACTGCATTTTGCTCGAAGGAGCACGGTCGAAGACCGGCGTGGGAGCGGCGCTCGGCAGATTGCTTCGCGATCCTGCCGGGGCTGTGGACGAGCTGCGGGCACAGTTCACCAGCAACAGCATGAAGGCCCTCCTGCGCACGCAGATCGAGCAGGACGTGTCGCGCTTGAAGCAACGCACGCAGGCATTCGTCAGGCAGCTTTCCGATTTCATGCAGATTGAGGTACTGGACCAGGCCGGCCAGTTCCGATTCTTTCGTCGTCTGCTCAATTATGACGAATGGCGTATTGCCGGCAGGCCGCAGAGCACGCAATTCCTTGACTACCAGGTAGTCAATTCCAACATCGAGGCGGAACGCGACCATCTGCGCGTAGGCGATCATTGCGTGCGCGTGCTCACGATGAAAGAGGCGATCACGGAGACGCGGCCTCTGGTGCTCGATTCCTTGTTGAAGATCCCCGCCAGCTTTTACGTCGTGACCGAGTGGATGCCGTTGACGGCAGCAAAGGCCCGCAAGGAAGTCAACAAACGCCGCCGCCATTTCAATATGTCGAAGACCGGCTTCGTCTCGCAGATTGGCAACGACGCCACAAAGACTAACCCCCGCGATGTGCTGGTGGACGAGTCGAAGCAGGCGGATATTGAGAATCTTGGTGACTGTCTGCGGGCGTTGGGCGACGGGCAATCGCTGGGCGATTTCTCGCTGACCATCGTGCTCTACGGAAAGTCAAAGCCCGCACTGGACCAGCTCATCGGCGAGTTTACCGGCGTCTTCACTAACGCGGACGGCAATCTCTTTGCCGAAACCTACAACCAGCTCAACGCTTACTTTGCCACGGTTCCCGGCAACTACGCGATGAACCTCCGCAGGGTGTACCTGCTCAACAGTAATTACGCGGACCTGAGTTTCCTGTTCACGATCCTGCCCGGCGAGAAAATGAATCCGCATCTTGGCGCGGAATACCTGGCGGTACTCGAAACCGACAATGCCACGCCCTATTTCCTGAACCTGCATAACGGCGAAGTGCCGCACACCCTCATTCTCGGAATGACCGGATCGGGCAAAAGCTATCTGTGCTCGTTTCTGTTGCAGAACGCGCAGAAATACGCGCCGCTCACTTTCATCTTCGACATTGGCGGCAGCTTTGAATCGCTCACCCATATCTTCGGCGGCAGCTATTTGAACGTAGGCCAGGAGGCGCGAGATTTCACCATCAACCCATTCTCGCTCCCGCTCACCAAAGACAACCTGCAATTCCTATTTTCGTTTTTCCGCGTGCTCATCGAAGGCACCGAGCAGCGGTATCGGCTGGATTACAAGGAAGAACGCAGGTTGTGGGATGCCGTCGAACGGACGTACATGCTCGAAGAAGATCAGCGCACGCTCTCCAACTTCGCCAACATCATCGGCGAGTTGAAAGAGCGTCTGTACCGCTGGGCGCGCGGCGGCCAGTATGGATTCCTTTTCGATAATCCCGTAGACACGCTTTCGTTCAGCCGCTTTCAGACCTTCAACTTCGCCGGCTGGGGCGATGCGCAGGAAGTGTTGGAGCCGCTGCTGTTTTACGTTCTCCATCGCGCCTCGAACGAAATCACCGACCCGCAAAGACTGGCAACGTTCAAGCTCTTCCTCATGGATGAGGCGTGGCTGTTTATCCGCAATGAGACGATCCGCAACTACGTCGTGCAGGCGCAAAAAACGTGGCGTAAGCACAACGCCGCAATGGTGCTGGCAACGCAATCGCTCAAGGAACTGCAGGAATCGAGTATGTTGCAGATTGTCTCCGAAAGCTGCCCGACCAAAATATTCCTTGCCAACCCGGAGATGGACCGTGACGTGTACCGCGAAGCATTCCATCTGAACGATACGGAATTGGAATTGATTGCCGGACTCGTCCCGCCAGGCCAGATGTTGATTCGCAAAGCACAGTCCAGCAAGAAAGTTCAGTTAAATGTCGATTCGGTTTCGCACTGGATGGCGACCAACAATGCCCGCGACAACCTGAAAAAGCGTGAATATTTTGCGCGTTTCGGCATTGCCGAGGGCCTGCGCCATCTGGCCGAAGATCACCCGTTCCGGCCCCGCACTATGGCCGTATCCAGTTCGCTCAACCGTTAGGAGGTGTTGCCATGTCTCGTTCCCCCATCCTCATCGCCGCGCTTGCTGTGGCGCTCACCACATCCTCCGCCGTGGCGCAGGATGCGTCCGCTCGCACCGTGCAGTATCACTCGCAGGACATTGTGCCGATCCACGCCAAGCTGAAGTACACAACGTTGATCGAGTTGCCGACCACCGAAAAGATCATGGAGGCGGCCACCGGCGACAAGGACTTCTGGATCGTGGATATTGTCGGCAACTTCTGTTTCGTCCATCCGGCGAAGGCTGGTATCAGCTCCAACCTGAATCTCATCACCGACAAAGGCAACATCTATTCGTTCACCTTGCAGGATGTTTCCGATACTTCAGAGCCGCCGGACTTGAAGGTGATCGTCCAGCCCGCCGACCGTTCCGCGATCATCGCCTCCAGCGGGCCGCCGCAGTTCGTTCCCGCCGCGCAACTGGCGCAGTCGAAGGAACAGCTTGCGGCGGTCGAATCGCACATCACCCAGGCCGTCGATCAATACAAGAGCGCCTATCCAATGCAGTTGAAATTCGATTACACATTCAAGGCCAACGATCCGCCATTCGACATTCAGGCCATTTATCACGATGACAAGTTCACGTACATCAAGACCGATGCCCCGGAGAAGTTCAGCGTATATGAAATGCGGGATGGCAAGCCCAACCTCATCAACTATGACCTGCGCGATGGCACGTACATTATCCCGAAGGTGATGGATTCGGGTTACGTCGAATTGGGCAATAAGCGCATGGAGTTTTCGCGGAAGGGGTAGGCCATGCCAGAGCAGACGATTCCAGAGCTACCGGCTGAGCCGGAGCTGAAGAAGAAAGTCTTTGAGCCGAAAGGCGTGCTCCAGAAGAACATGAAGATGCTCGTGTTTCTTGGAGCGAGCGCGCTGGTGATTGTTGCGGCGATTATCAGCGCAGGCGGGAAAAAGCCTGCGTCGCAGGCAGCGGCGAAGAGTCAGCCGCCGCAGCCGATGGTTCAGGACAACACGGAAAGCAACATCCAGGACTTAAAAAGCCAGCTTGCCGCCGAACAGCAGAAAGACGCGCAGCAACAAGCGGCTCTCGCCCAGGCCAACGCTGTCAATCCATTATTGGCCGGCGCAACGCCCGCGCAGCAGGTCGCCGCCGCAGGGTACGCCCCGAACGGCCTGCCTGTAGGCTGCATACCAGGACAGCCTTGCGCTCCAGCGCCCTATCAGCAGCAACAGGCCAGTGTGCCGCAGCTCACCCCCGCACAGCAGCAGGCGCAACAGCTTGCCGCCAAAGAACAGGCGCTGGCCTATGATTCGCGCTTCGCCTCGAATCTCGTCTACACCCACGCCGCCAGTGTGCCTGCATCGCAGGACACACGCAGCGACGTATCTGGCCAGAAAACCTACGCGCTGGCCGCGGCCTCGCAGCCGGAAAGCAGCTTGATTGCTCCGCGCGCGGTGGGAGAGCCTTCGGCATCGCAAGCGAAACGTAATCCAGAGGTCAACATTGACGCAGCAGTAGGCCAGCCCTATGTGATCTACGAAGGCACGACGCTGGACACGGTATTGATGAACCGGCTGGACGGTGACGCGCCCGGCCCGGTCAAGGTGCTGGTTTCGACGCCGCTTTATTCGCACGACGGCCAACACGTCCTTATTCCCGACGGCACCATTGTTCTCGGTGAGGCCCGCAAAATTGGCGCGGCAGGTTTCGGCCAACAGCGGCGCATGGCCGTCACCTTTCACCGGATGATTATGCCCGATGGCTACTCCGTGGACCTCGACCAGTTTCACGGATTGGATCAGATTGGTGAAGAGGGTTTGAAAGATAAAGTGAACAATCATTATCTCCAGATCTTCGGCACGTCCATCGCTCTCGGTGTCATTGCCGGGGCTGGCGAGATCGAAGAGGGCGGCGGAACCATTACCACCAGCGGCTCACAGGCATTCGCTACAGGCGCATCGGCCAGCATCTCGCAGTCGGCCACAACCGTCCTTGACCGTTTCCTCCAAATCCCGCCAACCATCACCATCCGCGAAGGCCATCGCGTGAAGGTCTATTTCACGCAGGATATGTTGCTGCCCGCGTACTCCAATCACACCATCTCGCCCACGTTCTAGGAGGTTTCATGCGGGGAATTTGCATTGCCACGATCACCGTTCTGGTTTCCATGTCACTCTTCACCGGCTGCAAGAAGCAGGAGAAGTGCGCTGCCGGGGATTCGCCGCAGGTCTGCAAGGCATTTCAGGATTGCCTGAAATCGAACACCTCCGCCGAAGTCTGCCGCATGGGAGAGCAGGACGCCAACGGGATTGAGAAAACCAAACCACAACATTGAAAGGAGCTTGCACCATGAAACGTATCGGCCTCATTGCGACTATCGCCCTACTCGCCGGAACGACTGCCGCCCGCGCGCAGTTCGGCTCCGGCATCGTCTACGATCCCACGCAGTCTGCCCATGCGATCGAACAGATCGAGCAAGGCCAGAACATCTTTACCAACACCGTCAAGCTGGCTGACAACGCGATAGCGACCTACAACCTGGCTCACCAGATGTCGCTCGCTCCGCAGAGCCTTTATCAACCGTATCTCTCGCCTTCGACGTACTGGACTGCGCTGAATCAGGCCGCCAACACCTACGGCAACTCGCAGCAATGGATGAACTCGGCCAATACCGGCGCAGGCGCACAGTACGCCTACCAACAGGCATCCATTCCGCACACCACCGTATTGCCGCAGTACAGCTCCCTCACGACCAGCGGGCAGCAGCAGATCGCAGCGGAGGGCGCGACCAGCGACCTGAATGATGCGGTGACAGCCAGCAGCCTCCAAACGCTCGGCACCATCCGCGCCAACGAGCAGAAGCGCGAAGCAGACATCGAGGCTCTGGAATCGGCCAGTCATTCGACAGACCCAGCACAGCAAACCGATATGGCGACCATGCAGCGCATGAATCAGGCTTTGCTTTTGCAGCTTCGCACCCAGCAGGAAGCGAACCAGATCAATGAGACACTGGCGCTCCAGCAGATCGTCGCCGAGAAGCAGCAGCAAGACGCCCTGAAAGCGGGCTTTCAGGATGCGTCCAGCTACTCCAGCACCTACCAGACCGATGTTGCTCCTGCCTACAACGGCACGGCACAGGCATTGACCTACTGATGTGAGGTTGCTCTATGGGTGTTCTCAACTGGATTACGCAGGGATGCGACACGCTGACCAGCACGGCATCGCCTTCGATTGATGCGCTGGGCCTCCACATCTGCATTGCCCTCGCCACCATCATGCTCGTCTGGTTTGGCGTGCAGGAGGCTCTTTCGTCGGCTCAGGGCGGCCCCGGCTTCAATATGGCGAAGTTCCTGAGCTTTTTCATGCTTATCACCTTCGCCTATGTGCTGGTCAGGTTCTACGACAGCAGCATCCCCGGCATCGGCTACTCGTTGCGCGGGTTCATCAATGGCGGTGCACAGTACCTTGTCTCTGTCATCGGCAATGACAGCGTGACCACCATCCAGAACACACTCAGCCAAGCTCAGTCCAATGGCGGCCCCGGCATGATGAAAGCGCTGATGAATCCTTACTACGCCATCGTCTACGTCATCATTCAGGTATTGATTGCGACGCTGACCGCCGTGGTCAGCGCCATCGTCGCCTATGGCGCTGTCGCCAGCGCCGTCATCGGTCTGCTCGGCCCTGTCTTCATTCCGTTTCTTGTCTTCGACAAGCTGGAATTTCTGTTCTGGGGCTGGCTGCGCGCCTTCATCGGCTTCTGCTTTTACAAGGTACTGGCCGCGGCGGTCCTCAGTATCCTCGGCCACCTGCTCGCGCAGTATTACTCGCAGCTTGTGGCCTTTTCCGATCCCGGCAACATGGTTAAGGAACTGCCGCTGCTGATTCTGCTGGTCCTGGTCAACGTCTACATCTTGTTCAAAATCCCGGCGCTAACCATGAGCATCTTTTCCGGCTCCACCGGCGGACATGACGGGGGCATGGGCATCGCTACCTACGTTGCGGCCAGAGCCTTGATGAGCTGAGGAGGTATTTGCTATGAGCCCCACCGCTTCTCCCGAAATCACCCGCGCGGCGGAACGGTATCTCGAACAGTACGGCGATCCGCTGGTGATGAACACCTATCTCAAGATCACCATCCTTGTCCTTGCTGTGGTCTGCCTGGCGTTGGCCGGGCTGACATACAAAAGCCAGCGTGCCCTCGCCAACATGCACCCGCTGATTATCCGCGTGAATGACGTGGGCCGCGCCGAAGCGATTGATTATCGCAACTTCCAATACCGTCCAGAAGAAGCGGAAAACAAGTATTACCTTACGCGCTGGGCGGAATTGTACTTTGGCCGCAATCGCTTCACAATCGAGCGCGACCAGACCAATGCGCTCTACTTTCTCAACAGCGACGTGCAGCGGGCTGTCATCGCCCAGGAACAGAAGAACAACACTATCCAGAGCTATCGCAATGACAGCACGCTCCCGTATGTGGACGTGGAAGTGAAGAACGTCATTCTGGATGACCTGCGGCAATCGCCCTATTCGGCGCGCATTGAGTTTGACAAGGTATTCACGAACCCTGCGGATCACACCGAACTCAAACGGGAGCATTGGGTCGCCAGCGTTACCTATGTCTTCCGCGAAGTCGTGAAGAACAACGAACTGGCCGTGAACCCTCTCGGCCTGACCATCGTGCGCTTCCGTGCGGATCAGGCATTCAACTGAGGAATGGAGCCGGACTCGCTATGGTGCTTCACGCCCCCAGTACAGCATCGAATCCTGCTCCTTCGAGGTGTGCGCCTGAGCATGGCAACAGTTGCCGAAAGACAGGCAGTTTCGGTGTGGACTTGCGGCTCCTATGCGACTCCGTAGGCCGGGAAAGTGAACGGCGATTGCCGGTACATGGCATCCCCAGGAAGCAGATGACGAGGATTGTTCTTGCGCGTGTCTCCCGCATGTATCCCGTTTTCTGCACGGTCACGGCTTCGGGGTCTTACCGACGCCCTGCGGCAGGCTCGTTCTTCTGCTTCGGCTTACGCCGCCTCCGGTTACGGTTTCCATCTGCGATGGACCCACCGTAAATGCAGAACTTCGGCCTTGGGAGTCGGACCCACTCGCTAGGCTTCGCCCGGTATGACCCGAGCAGATCGGGAATTTCAAAACGGAGACACATCATGTACAAGAACAAAGCAATCCTCATGGGCTTCCTCGGCGGCGATGCCGTCGTTCGCACCGGCAAGAACAACAAGCCGTTCACCACGCTCTCCCTCGCTACTAAGGAGTCGCTGAAAGACAAGGAGACCGGCAAATACAAAGACTTCACCGAATGGCACAACCTGATCGTCTCCGGCAAGCTAGGGGACTTTGCAGCCAAGCTCAAGAAGGGCGCTCACATCGAGATCGAAGGCAAGATCGAGCACACCGTCTACAAGGGCGTGAAGAGAGACCAGATTCGTGTTCGGTCCATTCTCAAGCTCGACCGGGCTGAGAAGGCCGCCGCCACGGAAGAAGAGTTCGATGAGATCCCCGACGAGGAAGTGGCCGCGTAGGTCGCTTCCTTATCACTCGCGGAAGCCCGGTAGATGCCGGGCTTCCACCGCTTGAGGTTCCGCATGAGTTTCGATTTAATCCTTCCATTCCTCCGCCCCATCGAGCCGCTGTTATTGGACGACAGCATCAGCGAGATCATGGGCAATCCCGATGCGTCATGGTGGTACGAACGCGATGGGATTCTCTGTCAGGAAAGCGGCATACACTTCGACGCCGGCAGGCTCCGCACCGGCCTTGAAGTGATTGCCAACCAGCTTGGCAAGCATCTGGACGAAGACAATCCATTGCTGCACGCGCAGCTCCCCGATGGCAGCCGCCTCGCGGCGGTCATTCCGCCCGTCGTGCGGCCTGCTCCCGCGCTGACCATTCGGAAGTTTCCCAGCCGCCATTTCACGGTCGATGACCTGATTGCTCGCGGCACGCTTACGCTGCCGCTTGCCGGGTTTCTGGCAAAGCAAATCGCCGCCGGCAAGACGCTGCTCATCAGTGGTGGAACTTCGACGGGAAAGACCACCGTGCTCCGCGCTTTGGCAAGCGCGATCCCCGAAGACCAGCGCATCGTCGTCATCGAAGATACTTCGGAGTTGCACCTGCATAAGCCCAACCTTTTAGCCGTCGAATGTCAGACCGATACGTTCAAGGCAAACATCACCTTCGACGACCTTTTGAAATCGGCCCTGCGCTGGCGTCCCGACCGGATCATCCTGGGCGAAGTGCGCGGCGTCGAGGCCCGGACGTTGCTCGATTCGCTCAACACCGGCCACTCCGGTTCGCTCGCCACCATCCACGCCAACTCCGCCGAAAAAGCCCTGCATCGCTTCGCCAATCTGGTCATGCGGAGCCACTCGCAATCCACCTTCATTGACACCGAGGCGGAGATTGCCGAGGCCGTGGATTTTGTCGTGCATGTCGAACGGCAGCCGGGCCGCCGCGTCGTCCGCGAGGTGCTGGCCCTGCGTGGCTTCGACCGCGACCAGAAGTGCTTCCTCATGGAGCCGGTATTGGAGGCCCATCATGCCGCGCATTGATACCCGGATCGCCGCTGATTTTCTCACCCGCTGCTTCGCTCCGGCGGAGACGATTGCGCTGGTATTGCGGCGGGATAAAACACAGCAACGAATCATTCCTTTGGATCGTGCGCTTACGCCTCGTTACCTCGGCTGGCTCGCGCACGAGAACAGCACCGGAGCCAACGTCTATATTGCCGCCAATCCGCTTCGTCCTGGCAGCCGCAAGCGCACCAAAGAGTGCATCGCTTCCGTCCGGCATCTGTACCTCGACATCGACATAGATGGAGATGCCCGCCTCGCTGCGCTGCGGGCATCGGAGCTGGTTCCGCCGCCGACCTCGATTCTGTCTACTTCACCGGGCAAGTATCAGGTGCTTTGGCGCGTCGAAGGATTCGACTTTGCGCGTCAGGAACAGACCCTCAAACTGCTCGCTATCGGCTTTGGCGCGGACATCGCTTGTACCGACTGCAACCGCGTCCTTCGCATCCCTGGTTTCCTGAATAGGAAATACGATCCTCCGTACAAAGTCACGGTCGAATATCCCGACGATTCCATCTGGATTCCCGACGACTTTCAGCTTGACGCAGGCGCAGTCGATGCCATGCTTTTCGCCGTGACTTCGACGCCGCGCAAGCCGCCATCCAAGCACAGTAATTCGGAGAGCGATTGGGCGTGGATTTCGCACGAACTTGCTCAGGGCAAAGATGCCATAAAGCTGACGTGGGAGCTGGCTTCGCGCCGCTCCGACAAGCCCAATCCTCTCTACTACGCGCAGCGTACCGTTGATGTTGCCTCGGCTCGCCTGTGGTTTATCGAAGGCATCCGTTTCGATGACGTAATCACCATGCTCGAATCTCGCCGACGCTTCGAGATTCCCGCTGTACTTTGCTCCGCTCGTGCGCGAGAGATCGCGGCTACCGCGCAACGCATGATTGCCCGCAGAAAGTCCGCCTGATTTCAACCTCAAAGGAGAATGCAATGCCACTGCTTGAAGTCACCCAAACCCGCCACCTCAGCGCCTCGATTCGGCTCACGGATACGACCGCTTCGCAAGTCGATCAGTATGCCGCTTTCATTCACGCATCCGCCGATGATGTCGTGGAGCAGGCGCTTGCCTATGTCTTCTCGAAAGATCGCGATTTTCAGGAGTTCCTTCGCTCTCCTGAAGCACAGCGGATTACGCCGACGCTTCGCGTTCGCCGTGTCGCTGCCAATGATGCAGCGGAGCCGTCCGTGAAGAAGCCCGTTTCCGCAGCGTCATCGTCATCCCAAACACCGGCAGTTGTGGCTGGATCGAGAGCATGATCCTCCATCTATATCCGTGGCAGCGCCAGAGCGGTGCTTCGCACCGGATGTATTTCGACACTCCACCCCTGAAAGGGAGCTGTTGAGTTTCCTGGGAAACTCAACAGTTACCCACTGATTCCTCAGCAGATAACCGAACAGCGGAAACTCATAAGTTTCCGCTCCTAAAAATAACACGGAGGTTGCGTCATGGCCTTATTGTCCACGCAAACACAAACAGAACAGCGGCGAGTGCGGGGCCGAGGAAAGCGCAATATCACTCTCAATACCAAGCTGACTGAGGCTGAGTTTGCAGCGGTCGAGAAGTATTGCGAAGCCCGCGCCATCGCCTTTGGAGAATGGGTGCGCGAGCTTGTATTGCGGGAACTGAAAGGGCCTGCCGCCGAGTATGGAACCAGTCCGCTCATGGTCGAGATTCAGGCTCTTCGCCTCATCCTCGTCAATGCGCTTGAGCCGCTTTTGCGTGGCGAGCAGTGGAGCACGGAGCAGTTCAAACAAATGCTTCTGTACGTGAAATCGAACAAGCATCGGGTAGCTGCCGAACTCATGGAAAGCTATCGCAGCGGCATAGGAGAGTAGTCATGGCAACAACACAATGGGGTCGCAAAGAAACCGTCATCTGGCCGCCGCAGACACCGATTTATACCTGGGGCGCAGTCTTCCTTTCCATCGTTGCGGCAGGGCTGTTTCTCTATCTCCGGTTCAGCTTTGCGCTGACGCCGTTGCAGCAGTTTTATCTGCCGTACTACCTGCGAACCCAGGTAGCAGGCGTCATGCACAAGACAGACAAATACCGGCTTCTGATCGTCTCCGACGGCCAGCGACACACCCGCGTCGCAAACGAGGCGGACGTGCAGAAGGGTTCGACACCGGAGACAGGTGGAAAGGTTTTGCCCCTCCAGCTTTCATCGCAGGCCCGCGCCGCGGGCCTGCAATTTATCTATCAAGGGCCGCAAATTGCCTATCTCGATAAGTCGCTTCATGCCTGGTTTCAGAGCAACGTTTATGGTGGCGAAAGCCTCTGGAATATCTTTGAAACGCCCTTGCTTTTCGGGGGCCTGGCGCTCGCCTTGCAGCTCCCGTTTTCTATCGTCAAAGACATTCGCCGCCGCAAGCAGATGAAGTACGGACGGCGGCTGAAAGGCCCGTTTCTCGTCTCGCCCAAAGCCTTCAACAAAGCCGTGCAGGGAGATGGCATCGGAATCAAAACCAATGACTACGACAAAATGATGCGGATTCCGCAGCGGGTTGAAGACCAGCACATCGAATTGATGGGAGACACCGGATCGGGCAAGACCAGCCTGATTATGCAGATACTTCGGCAGGTACAGAGCCGGGGGCATTCGGCCATTGTTTATGACCCGGCCTGCGAGTTCGTGCAGCGATTTTACAGGCCGCAGAACGGTGACATTATCCTCAATCCCCTGGACCGCCGCTGCCCCTATTGGGGACCAGCGGAAGAGTTGCGCCGCAAGGCCGAAGCAAAGGCCGTTGCCGCGTCCTTATATCAGCCGACTACGGACAAAAAGGGTGAGTTTTTTGTCGAGACGCCGCAAAAGATATTTGCCCATTTGCTTACCTTCGGCCCGTCGCCGCAGGAGCTTGTCGCGTGGATGTCGAACCCGGATGAGATTGACCGGAGGGTGCAAGGAACCGAGATGGCAATGATGATTGCTAAAGGCGCGCAGCAGCAGCGCAACGGTGTCCTGGCCTCTCTCGGATTGATTGCCGACAGCCTGCGGATGCTGCCCCGAAAAGAGCAGGCGAAACGCCGTTGGAGCGCAACCGAATGGGCCAAAGAGCGCCAGGGCTGGATCTTCATTACCTCGCAGCCGAGCGAACGCGAGGCGCTACGTCCGCTCAATAGCCTCTGGATTGATTTGCTCGTATTGCGCCTGTTGAATGCACCGACAGAGAACCAGCGCCCGGTGTGGTTTGTGCTGGACGAACTGGCGAGCCTGCAACGGCTGCCACAGTTGCACACTGCCATCACAGAGAACCGGAAATCGAAAAACCCGCTGGTACTGGGCTTTCAAGGCAAAGCCCAGCTTGAAGTCATTTACGGCCACATTGCCGAGGTGATGCTGTCACAGCCAGCGACCAAGATTTTTCTCAAAACCACGGAGCCAAAGGCCGCCGAGTGGGTCAGCGCCGCCATCGGCAAAGTGGAGATCGAGCGGATGCGGGAGACGCATTTCGATGGCTTCCGCGCCGGCAGGAACTTCGCGCTGGACCGGCAGGCCGAGCCGCTGGTGATGGATTCGGAAATCTCCGGCCTTGACCCGATGCACGCCTTTTTGAAGCTGGGCAACCACGTTGCGCGCTTCTCATTTTCCTATTGCGACCTGCCGAAAACGCAGCCCGCTTTCGAGCCGCGCCTGCTCGAAGATGACGAGCTGCGTTTCGATCCTGCGACGCTCCAGGCGCGGCAACCGGGAGCTGTCGAGCAGGAAACGGAAGCCGTAACCGATGAGGTAGAAGATGACGCCCGCGCACAGGCGCAGGGCCGGTTCTCCCTCGGAGTCTAGCCATGCTGACCATCTCGAAACCTCTCTCCGCATCGCAGGCGCAGACCTACCATGAGAAAGAATTTACGTCTCCCGACCAAAGCTATTGGAGCCAGGGGCAGACCATACAGGGACATTGGCAGGGAAAGCTGGCTGAGAAATTCGGCTTGGCCGGAGCCGTGGGCGCGGAAGAGTTTGCGCGTCTCTCGGAAGGCCGGCATCCGGCAACCGCCGAGCAGCTTGTCCAGCATCGCCAATCGCACACCTACCAGAACGCCGAAGGGAAAACCGTCACGTCCGTAGAGCATCGCGCTGGATGGGACGCAACCTTTTCCACTCCGAAATCCGTTTCGCTCACCGCGCTCGTTGGCGGCGACGACCGGGTGCGCGAAGCACACCGGGAGGCCGTCAATGCCGCGCTGAACGAGTTGGAACGGTACACGCAGGCCCGCATCGGCGGCAATCATCCTGCCGAGACAACCGGCCAGTTTGTTGCCGCGAAATGGGAACACGATACTGCCCGGCCAGTGGACGGCTACGCCGCGCCGCAGCTTCACACGCATACGGTGATTTTCAATATGACCGAGCGCGAGGATGGGAGCTTTCGCGCTCTCCAACCCCAGGGGCTTTTCGACAGCCAGCAGTTCGCCACCGCCGTCTATCAATCGGAGTTGATGTACCGGCTTCGCAGTCTCGGCTACGAGATCGAGCCGGGACGCAGCGGCGCTCCTGAGATCAAAGGCTATTCGCAAGAGTACCTTGATGCCTCCAGCCCACGCAGCCAGCAGATACGCGAGTATCTTGAAAAGACCGGCCACGAGGGACCGGAGGCAGCGCAAATTGCCGCGCACACGACGCGCGATAAAAAGGAAATTCTCTCTCCTGCGGAAGTCTTTGCCGCCCATCGCCGGCTTGCCGCCGAATTCGGCCACCAGCCTGACAAAGTTGTGGTCGAGGCTCGCGCCCGCGCATTCGAGCAGCGCGAAAGCAAACAGATGAGCGCCGGGGAAACAATCACCTGGGCGCGAGACAGGCTTTTTGAGCGCGAAGCGGTCAGCGATGAACGCGCCATCTTCCGCGATGCCTTACGGCGCGGCATGGGCGAAATCACCTATCCGCAGGTCCGCGCCAGCTTCGAGGCGCGCATCGCATCCGGCGAGTTTCAGGAAATGCTGGGACAGAAACATGACACCGGGCGGCAGTTTACGACGCAGCTCACCATCCGAGCCGAACAGGACGTGATTCGCCGGATGCAGCAGGGGCAGAATCAGGCCGCTCCGATCATGCCCATTCAGGAGGCCGTGGCGCTCACCGATGCCCGCCCACAACTTAACAGTGGACAACGTGCTGCCATCGAGCAGGTGATGACCTCGCGGGATGCGATACAGGGATTGCAAGGAAGCGCGGGCGCAGGAAAGACCAGCGCCTTGATTGCCGTCCGCGAAGGTGCGGAGCAGCATGGTTATACCGTGGAAGGTTTCGCCCCCACATCCCGAGCCGCACAGCAGCTCCGCGATGCCGGTATCCATGCGGACACCTTGCAGGGTTTTCTTGCACGCGGCAGCCAGCAGGCCGCCGGTACCCCGGAAAAGAAGCATCTTTATATGGTCGATGAATCCTCGCTGGCATCGACCCAACAGATGCGGGATTTTCTCGAAAGAATCGGCCCGCAGGACCGCGTATTGCTGATTGGAGACACCCGGCAGCATCAGGGAGTGGATGCCGGAAAACCCTTCGAGCAGCTAGTAGAGGCCGGGATGCACACTGTCCGGCTTGACCAGATTGTGCGCCAGAAAGACCCGGAGCTGCTTAGAGCCGTGGAACATTTGGCTAAAGGCGAAGTGGCTCCGGCTATTGCCGCGTTGGAGCAACAAGGCCGCATCACCGAAATCGTGGACCCGCAACAGCGCATCGCTGCCATTGCCAAGAGCTATGTTGCCCACCCTGAAAACACCCTCATCGTATCCCCTGACAACGCCTCGCGCCGTGCCATCAATCAAGCCGCGCGACAGGAGTTGCAGGCGCTTGGCCTCGTAGACAAGACCGATCATGCCATGCGCGTGCTCACGCCGCGCAACGATATGACCGGCGCGGAGCGTGCCTGGGCCGCTCACTATCAGGCGGGGGATGTGCTGCATTACATCCGTGGCAGCAAGGAGCTCGGCATCGAACGCGGCAGTTACGCCCAGGTCGTCGCAACGAATCCGAAGGAAAATCTCGTCACCGTGCAGAAGCAAGATGGAGAGCAGGTCACTTATGATCCCTCACGCTTACGTGGCATCAGCGCGTATCAGGAGATCGAGCGGGAATTTGCCGTGGGCGACCGCATCCAGTTCACTGCACCGAACCCTGCGCTGCATGTTGCCAACCGCGACCTCGGAACCATCGAGCACATCGGTCAGGATGGACAGTTCTCCGTCCGCATGAACAATGGCAAGGCAGTTTCCTTCGATTTCAACGAAATGCGACACCTCGATCACGGCTACGCTGTGACCTCGTACAGTTCGCAGGGGCTTACTTCCGAACGTGTGCTTGTCAATATGGATACCGAAGCTCACCCGGACCTCATCAACAGCCGCTTTGCTTATGTCTCCGTCTCGCGGGCATCCCATGAGGCGCATATCTATACGAATCACGCAGCCTCACTTACTGAAAGTCTCAGCCATGACACTACAAAGACTTCCGCTGTCACTTTCAGCAAGGACCACAACGTAACCGCGGAGCAGAGTATGGGGCAAAGTGCGGCTCAACCGAAGGTGCAGGATACCGGCCTCGGCCTGGCGCTCTGAGCGCCATGTCTACTGGCTCGCCTGCGGAGTAGCTGGATACCGATGTTTATGTTGCGGAACCGGATGGGCGACCGGCATCGTTTCGTGGATCTGCGTTGGGTGATACGCCAGGAATGGGCTTTTATGCTCCATCCAGCACGAAACAAAATAGCTGCCGAGAATCAGCGCACTCAGGCAGCCAAGAACGATAGCGATGGGTTTGAAGGGCACGAGTATCAGCATGGTTTCCTCCACTGTGACTCGTTCTCACAGCTAATGTGCAGCCGCTATCAATGAGATGCGCGGCACACGAATTTCTCTCGCACGTTTGCGCGTCTGGGCAATGTCATAGGACGACTGCATCCGCATCAGCGTGTCCATCTTGACTCCAAAGGCTTTCTCGATACGCAGCGCCATGTCTCCGGAGAGATCGGCCTTGCCGTTGAGCAGGCTGGAGAGCGTAGGCCGCGAAACACGCAACGCTTTCGCGGCGGCCGTCACCGTCAGCCCTGCGGCCTCGACAATCTCTGTCCGAATGAAATCTCCGGGATGTGGCGGATTCTTGAGCGGCATGTTTTTCTCCTAGTGGTAATCCTCTAAATTTACGTCGTAAATTTCACGCTCGGCAGCTTCGATACGAAATGTCAGCCTCCGGTTGGCCGTAACGCTCAGGCTCCATGTGCCCTTACGGTCGCCGGTCAACGTATGCACCTTCCACGATAGCAAGGCTCTCAATTCTTCCGGGTCTTCCATTTCGTCCAGAAAGGCAAGCATCTTGCGAAGTTTGTCTACCGTATCCGGCGGAACACCCTTCGCAACGTCATCCTCGTAAAGCCTCTTCAAGCCTTTATGAACAAAGTTCCGTATTCTCACCCGATCTAGTGTAGCCCGTAGCCTAACACTTGTCAAAGACGGCAGAGATTTCTAAACCATTCCAATCTTGTTGGGGAGGAAGTTTCCTGCCCTCGCTGCGACCGCTGGCGCGTTCTCCGCTCCCCACCTCCGCGGCCTGTTCCTGCCGCGACGCGACCCTGAAAGCAATGCGGAAGTAGACCGAAATTTCTTCTTTTATCACGTGCCCCCGCTTCATGCGGCTTTATGGCAGAGCCGGTCGGAACCCGTCAAGGGTGTTCGCTGACGCTCCATAAACGCGCACAAGCAGCGCGCCCTTGACCGAACCCGCCTCGCCTCTGCCCGCCGCACAAGACATGAAGCGGGGGCACTCAACAAAAGAAATTTGGTTGAGAGCCAAAGGCGAAATGCCCTCCTTCAGAATCTCGCTCCACGCGGGCAGCACAGGAGAGTACATCATGTCTTATCTCAACAGCAACAGCGCATCCGCCACCAGCAGCAACGCCAGCAACCCGGCTTCCGGCAGTGAAAACCGGAAGCCTGCGACCGCACAGCAGCTTGTCCGTGAGAACGTGCAATTTCTCATCGAGCAACTTGAGGCGGGCAAAAGTGAAGCACTGACCGCGTTCCTTGACGCGATGGTGCATTTTCCCAACTACTCTTTCGGGAATGTTTTGCTCATAGCGAGGCAGAAGCCCGACGCGACCCATGTAGCGGGCATGTGGTCATGGAACCAGCTTGGCCGCAGGGTGAAGCGTGGCGAAAAAGGCATCGCCATCCTTGCCCCGATGATTGCCCACAAGCGCAGCGAAGAAACCAACAACAGCGACGCGGACACCAGCGGTCAGCGGCCTTTGCTTGGTTTCCGCCGTGTGTATGTGTGGGATGAGTCGCAGACCGAAGGCGCACCGCTGCCGGAAATGGAAAAGGTGACAGGTGACGCGGGCGAGTACCGCGACCGTCTCATCCAGTACATCAACGTGCAGGGCATCACGCTTGAGTACACCGAGAGCATTGCCCCTGCGATGGGCGCAGCCTTTGGCACCACCATCCGCATTTTGCCGGGACAGACGCAGGGCGAAGAGTTCAGCACGTTAGTCCATGAACTCGCCCATCTCATGCTCAAGCATTGCGAACGCCGCACGGAAACAACCAAGACCGTGCGCGAGACGGAAGCCGAAGCGATTGCTTTTGTGGTCGGCAAGTCCATCGGACTCAAAACCTCGACCGCCAGCGCGGACTATATCAGTCTGTACCACGGCAACGCCGCCTTGCTCATGGAAAGCCTTGAGCTTGTGCAGCAGACCGCCGCCGTCATTCTCGCGGCCATCCAGCCGGAGGAATCTGTTTCGCAGGAGGCCGCAGAGCTTCCAGCCGCAGCGGAGCCAATCCCCGAACCCAAACGGGCGCGGCGCTCCCGCAACCAGACAACGACCACCGAAGCAATGGCGGAGGTGGCGTAATGCGAACCATCCTTCGCATCCTTGAGCGGGCCGGGGGATACCGGCCCACGCTCTCCCTCAAGATCGGAAACTCGCCATTTATGGCGCTTGTCATCGAGGCCATAGGCGCGGGGCCGCTTGGCAGTCCGGCTATCTCCGTTGCCCACTACGGGGAGCAGAACGGCGACCTCATGCGCGACCCGGAGATGTGTTTCGAGTTGTCGAAACCGCCGCTGTGCAGCTTGGAGTTGGTGGGCTACTACTACCGCAACGACTACATGGGCGTGGAGCAGTATTCCCGCTATATCGACGGGACAAATTACATCTTTGTTCCCGACCTCTATGAGCAACACGGGAAGTTTGCGCGGCTGTGGGACAGGAACATTCTCGCCCAGGGCTTTTTAGAAGCATTCACGGACAAGTCGATTCGCGGATAGTCCGCTCTCTTGGAGCGGATGTAGCCAGCGCGTGTCTCCGCTCCGTGTCTTTCACACCCAACCGCTCGAAAGGAGCTTGCATCATGGATACCCAAATCATCAACGCTACCGAGTACCGCAACGTCTCGCTCTCGCTTCTTAGCGAATCGAAGACCAACCCCCGCCGCACCTTTGAGGATGCGGCCTTGCAGGAATTGGCATCCAGCATTCGCGCTCAGGGGGTTCTCTCACCCTTGCTTGTGCGTCCCTTGAACGAGCGCAGCTTTGAAATCGTCGCCGGAGCGCGGCGGTTCCGCGCCGCGCAGATGGCCGATGCCGCGACCGTGCCCGTCCGCATCGTCAATCTCACCGATGCTCAGGCCATCGAAATGTCCATCGTTGAAAACCTGCAACGAAAAGACGTGCATCCTCTGGAAGAGGCGCAGGGGTTCCGCGCCTTACTCAATCTGGACGAACCCAAGTACAGCGTGGAGCAGATTGCGGCCAAGTGCGGCAAGCATCCGGGGTATGTGCTTTCACGGATTCGCTTGACCGAGCTTATTCCCGCCGCAGTCGAGGCATTCTCGAAAGAGGAGATCGGCGTAGGCCATGCGCTCTTGCTGGCAAAACTCCAGCCTATGCAGCAGGAAGAAGCACTCCCTCATTGCTTCCGCGAGGATTGGAGCAGTGGCAGCAAGGCGAAACGCATCCTGCTTCCAGTGCGTCAGCTTCAAAGCTGGATTGAGCAGAATGTTTTGCTCATCCTCAAAGATGCGCCGTTCAGCAAACGCGACGGGCAGCTTGTTCCAGCAGCGGGCAGTTGCCTCGACTGCCCGAAGCGCACCGGCCACAACAAACTGCTTTTCGCAGACCTCACCGCTGGAAATTCCGATGCGTGCTCTGACCCGGCCTGCTATGCGGCCAAACTGGACGCGCATGTGAAGCAGACCATCGCGGCAAAGCCGGAATTAGTGCAGATCAGCACGTCCTATGGCGGTCAGAAGGAAGGCAGCCCGGTACTCCCACGCAACAAGTACACCGCCATCCGCGATGACAAGCCGAAGTCCAAAGAGGATGCGAAACGGCCTGAATATAAGGTGTGCAAGTTCACCACGGAAGCCATCATCGCCGAAGGTACGGACGTTGGCACAGTCCACAAGGTCTGTGCCAACCCATCCTGCCCGGTACATCATCCGAAGCCGCAAACCAGCCGCAACGATGAGAGATACAAGGCCGAGCAGGAGAAGCAGCGGAAGGAACAGGCCATCGCGAATGCGGCTGGCCTCCGTATCCTCGCCGCCATAGGCGGCGCCGTCCCTGTCCGTCTAATGAAGCGTGACCTGCTTTTCATCCTTGAGAAGTTGATAAGTCTCATGGATGAGAACCGCCTTGAGATGCTGGCGCGGCAGCATGGCATCCGACAGAAGCGCGACGATGGAGGTGTAGTGAAGACCCTTGCAGCCTTTATCCGCCGTGCCGATGAAGGAACGCTCTCGCGGCTGCTGGTAGAGACAAGCATTCTTCTTGCAGCCGCGCGGGGTAACACGACCACCATTCTCCGCGATGCGGCTACCGCTTACAAGGTGGACACTGACGCCATCGCGCTCAAGGTGAAGCAGGAGTTCGCCGCGAAAGAGAAAGCAAAGAAGGTGGCGCAGCCCTCAGCTAAAGCCGCCAAGAAAGCGGCCTAGCGATTCAATCACTGAGGGACGGTGGTTTCGCCGTCCCTCATTTTCTGCGCGCAAAAAAAACGCGGCAAGGAGAACCCGTGCTGGTTTCTCCCTGCACCCTCATCCCGCTACCGGCCCCCGCTCGCCGGCTGCGCGGCAGGCGGCAATGTGTGGTCATCCATATTATGGATCTCACTCATTCCCCTTATTCGATGCAGCGGTTCTCCGTTTCCGCAGGTGCTTTCTTGCGGCGGAAATGCTCTCAGTTTTCCTTTAGCAATGCTTCAATATCTGCTCGAAAGGCATTCCGATCTACGATTCCCACATGGGAAGCGGCAATTCGCCCCTGTCGATCAATCAGTAGGGTCATCGGCAGTTCCTGTACGTGGAACTCATCGCCTATTCGATCTGTCCCGATAGCGACCGGATAATCCATGCGCCAAGTTTTCATAAAGGTCCTCACTACACTTGGGTTTTCTCCATACATGTCGAGACCAACGAGAGACAGCCCATGAGACCCGAATTCACGATCAAATTCGACGTACCAGGGCAGTTCAATTTTGCAGCCGCCACAGGTTGTTCCCCAGAAATCGAGCAGGACGACTCTGCCTCTAAAACGTGATAGTGAGAGCGAAGTGCCTTCGAGATCCGTGAGAGAAAAGTCCGGAGCGGATTTTCGAGATGCTTCTGCAATCAGAGATGCCCCCGCTACCGGTGAACTATCCTTAGCGAATACAGTTTGCGATCGGACTCCCCCTCGGTCCCAGATCAAGATCAATGAGAAGAGCCCTAACGCAGCAATTAAATAAAAAGATCGTGCGCGGCGAAGCTCGAGTTTTGATATCGCCGCGTGCTCTGAAGTTTCCGCCATAATAAGCCTCACTTTCAAATGAAGTCTGTTAGGAGAATAGGAGCGATTGGACTACCGCCCACGTATGCAGGCTCGTGATCAGCGCCGTTCCCCTCTCAGGGGTGAGAGGGGAACGGCGCACCATGAGTCTTCTTCGGCGAGGTAGTCGATTCGCTCTATACAATTGATAAATTTAGCGTTACGCTCCGAAGCGCTTCCCAAATCAAGTCATTTTGCGCAACTCCCTTCTGAACCCTTCACTGAGATGATGCCAGATTAAGCGATTATCTGCTAAGCTTCTTAGCAGATGATGCGCGTTTTGCGTCTAAATCGCGATGGTATGGCGTCCTCGCTGGGGCCCTTGGAGGCGAACGTCATGGAGGTGCTCTGGAGAGCGAAGAGTCCATTGTCTGTGGCGGAAGTTCGGTCAGGACTTCACACTCGGAGTGAGAGCCTTTCATATTCGACAATCAAAGCCGTCTTGAACAACTTGTCGCAGAAAGGGCATGTCGTCAAACGAAGCGCCGGGAAGAGTAATGTATTCGCTGCTGCTACGACGCGTTCCGAGTTTGAATCGCTGGTCGTCTCTACGGTTCTAAGCTCTCTCCTGCGATCCTATCGAGAGCCGGTCATTGCGCACTTTGTAGACGAACTCAATGCGGACAAGGAGATGCTTGATCAACTCGAACGGATGATCGATCAGAAGCGCAGGAGGAAGGGGAAGCAATGAACATAAACTTATGGTTTGCCCACCTCTTTAGACAAGTGTTTGTAGGGGTGTGGAGCACGAACTGGCCGCTAATCCTTTTGCCTTTCATCGCGTGCATCTGTGCGGAGCGATTATCCCTACGCTTGAACCCAATTCCATACGGCAGCAATCAGAAGCACCGTTTGGCGATACTGCTGAGCATGTTGCCTGGTTTAGTGTTCTTGTCTTTGGGGATCTACGCGCTCGACTCATTCCGTCATGCTGAGGTTGATTCCGCACTTTGTGTAATGGTGTTCGTTGTTCCAATCATCATCTTCTTTATCGGCCTCTGCCGGGCTGCGCTTTCTTGGCTCCGGCAGCGGCTAATCGTTCGGCAACTACTCCGTGAAACGCTCGAAGCGGACCATTTGATCCGGGACCTTGCTAGTCGGTTAAACATGACAGTACGTATCTTGCCAACCGACTACCTGGCCTGCATGACCGTGGGCATTACCAGACCCGTAGTACTTATTTCGTCGGGAGCGGTTAACCAACTGTCTTTGCCAGAACTAAGAGCGGTGCTCATTCATGAACAGGTTCATGTGAAAAGGAAAGACACCTTATGGGCCGCCATAGGCAAGATTATTGCAGCATGTGCATTTACCCGCACAATCAAGGCGGAAGAGGTTGCTCGACGGGCTCGTGAGATTAGCGCTGATGAAGAAACCTCCCGAACGGTCGATCGCTTGGTACTCGCATCTGTGCTAATTAAGTTCGCACGGCATTCGCCGACGGAGTCTTATGCATTTGCGGAATCATTTGCGTGTCCATCCACTGTTTCTGAACGGGTGGAGCATCTTCTGAGTAACACGGCGACCGAAGGGGAGCAGCGTATGCGCTCACTAACAATGAAGAGCGCCTTGGCGTGCACGTTGATTCTCTATCCCTATATCGTCCACTTAATAGCTGCGGCGTGGCTTCATTGCTAATCTTTTTTTGTTTCTATCTGCTAAGCAGATTAGCAGATGAATTGGAGTTGACATGCGACAGATTACTACAGCTATCATGCTTCTCTTCGCTGTGACGGTTTTCGCGGCCACAAACTCATCGATCAAAAGGCCATCTTTTGGCGATGTACACTTTGCCACATCTTGTCGAAAGACTGTCCAGCCAGATTTCGACACCGGTGTAGCGTTGCTGCACTCCTTTGAATTTGGGGAGGCGGAGCAAAGTTTTGAAAAAGTCGAGCGAGCCGATCCCAAATGTGTGATTGCAGCATGGGGAGTTGCCCTAGCGACCACTCAACGTAGCGGAGCGAATGCTCCCCAGAAAGATCTCGAACGGGGCTGGAAGACTCTTCAACCTTGGCTGGCGGTGCGTGCTGGCACAGAGCGAGAACAGATGTATGTGGATGCGGTACGCGCGATGTACGAGGGTTATAACACCAAATCCGGCAGCGAACGATGGCACGAATACCTTCTCGAAATGCAGCGTATTCGACGCAGGTACCCCAATGACATCAACGCGAGCTTATTTTATGGTCTTGGACTCGTGTGGACGGCGGGCTCAGGAAAAGAGGGGCTAAAGCAACGCAAGGAGGCTCTGGCTATTTTTTTTCCGATCTTCAAGAAATATCCAGATAATCCTGGGGCAGCACATTACATTATCCACGCGGCGGACACCGCGGAATTGGCTTCCGAAGCACTACCAGCGGCTCGTAAGTATGCCGCGATCGCTCCAGACTCTCCACATGCACTTCATATGCCGTCGCATATATTCAACCGTTTGGGCTATTGGAGCGAATCAATCGAAAGCAATATAGCGTCCGCGCGGGTCGCTGCGGAATGGGTCAAAGAAGGCCGGGACGGTCTATTCGACGAACTACATGCGTTGAACAATCTTGAGTATGGGTATTTGCAGCTAGGACGCTATACACAGGCCAAACAAGTGATCGCTGAGATCAAGTCCGCCTCGGAAGCTGGCACAGACCCTTGGCCGCCGGTGGATGCCCGAATTTATTACGACCTTGAAACGCATGACTGGCAGGATGCCCTGACGATTCAACCGCCGTCCACATCGAAATTTGAAGAGAATTTCGATGTCTTTTGGGTCAGAACCATTGCTGCCGCGAGAACAAGGCATCCGACTGAGGCAGAAACGGCATTGGAGAACTATCGTAGGTCTGCCGCGACTTGGGAGAAGGGACACGGGTGGGGGGATGTTCTCAACTTTGCCTTGGCGGAAGCAGAAGCATGGACTATGTATTCCAAAGGAGAACGCGAGAAAGCGGTTCAGAAACTTCGGGAGAACGAATCCTATGAGCGAGATCACCCTATGTATTACGCGGACATTCTCCCTCGCCCCGCTGGAGAAATGCTAGGAGATATGCTGCTCGCAATGGGAAGGCCCAAGGAGGCATTGACTGCATACGAACAAGCATTGAAGCTCGCGCCGAAAAGACTTGACTCCCTAATAGGAGCACATGAGGCAGCTAAGCGTTGCGGCAATGTCAGTGCATCGGCTCACTTCCTTGAAGAGATTCACAATGAGAGTGCCCATCTCCCACCATGGTCAGACTAGGAACTAGGGAAGTCTACCCCAGAAGAAGGAAACGTCCCTTCGACCTACGGACACACGATGAAACACAATACGAACAAATCGCTATCTTCGCTGCTCCACGTTCACGTATGCGTGCATTGCGGCAACGCAATTCGCAGAGAAGAACTCGAAGGGCGAGGGCATACGACAGGAATCTTTCCTTGCCCCAAGTGCGGTATCGAGGAACCGCTGAATCTCGAAATCCGTGACATGAATGGTTCTGGACCAACTACATCGACAGTCAAGTGAATCATTCCGCCAGCGGAAGCCTTCTTTGTCCCCTCTGGCTAATGCCGCCGAATTTCGTGCCTGCTGCTTTCACAAATTCATTCACGAGACGCGATTTGCTGTCTACATGAACCGCAAGGCTGGTGACGAGGTGGAGGCGCTCTTCCACCAATGGCCGCATCGTCAGTCCATCGCGGGCAATCCTCCATGCGGCCGCGCGCGGCAAAAAAGCAAGACCCCGATGCTCACGAACTAGCTCTGCTGCCTCTTCGGCGCTTGTGAAATGGTAGAGGTCTAAAGGATGCGCCCCTCTATCTGCCGCAACGGTTTGAATCGTGTCGTACAGGTAGGCATTGGCGTGCTGACCGAGAAGTGCCCAGTTACGCCCATCCATTTGCGACAGCCGAACCTCTCGATGTTCAGCCAATTCATCGTCCATCAGCATGACGACATAGAAAGGATTGTCCGCAATGTTCAACAGGCTGAGCTTGGGCTTGTGCGGCACGCCGGTTATCAATGCCAGATCGAGCGCGCCTGCCGCGACCTGTTGTGCGAGTTGGTTGGAGTAGTTGCTCCACAATTTAATCTTCAAGTTCGGGAACAGAGCGAGTTGGATAGACAAAATGGTTGAAACCAGAAATGGATCGGTGTAAGACGATTTGCCGACATTCAAGACTTCAACTGATCCGTCGAGAACGGCGCGAGAGGCCAGGATAGCGTGCTCAAAATTTGCAAGTACCTCGCGCGTTTTGGCAATGAAGACCCGGCCCGCATCCGTCAGCTCCGCAGCCTGATGATTGTGCCTGAAAACCTGAAAGCCGATAATCCGCTCCAGTTTCAGGATTTGCTTGCTGAGCGTGGATTGGGTGATATGCAGCCTCTCGGCTGCTCGCGAAAAATGCAATTCTTCTGCAACCACAATGGCTGCTTGCAACAGTCGGATCTCTGGCAAGACCATGACCATCCTCCGAGATGGGGATTCTTGGAAGGACAGCGGCGCGATCAAGCGCCGGATGTGGAAAAATTGTACCCCTCATTGAGCATGATTTGCATCTATAGCGCTCCCGTCGCCGCACCGCGCCATTCCTAAAAGGAATGACGCCACGCTCCAATTTTCATTGGACGGGACCATAGAAGCTAACAATCATGGGCTCTAAGCCTCAAGGCGGCCAAAGTGTCCCAATCACGGTTGCGTTCAGTTCCGGCAGGGAAACCAAAGTAACGGGTTGAGGCTTCGGAGTCAGAGCCATGCCACATCAACTTCTCGACGCTCAAGAAGCCGCACAGATTCTTCGGATGGATCGACGAACCCTCATCTCTTGGGCACGTCTCGGTTACGTTCCCGCACACCCATTAGGCGAGGGAAAGCGCAAGCTATGGCGGTTCCTGGAGCACGAGCTGCTGGAGTGGGTGGAAGCAAGAGAAGCGGAGAAAAAACGGCCACCGGCGAGTACCATAAAGGTAGCCATCGGTGCTCATGCAAGGAGATCAGCATGAGCCGAATTCAACAAGGAAGCCTCTTGAGACTGAAGCGTAAATCCGGGCCCGATGTATGGGTGTTGCGTTGGTATGACGAAACCGGCGGAACACGCATTTATCGCAAACGGACCCTCGGCAACGTCATTCGCTACCCGCAGCTTCGGGATGCGGAGCGAGCTGCCGATGCGCTTCGCAACACAATCAATTCCGAGTTCATCGTCCCGGAGACGGTCGCTGAACTCGTTACCCACTACCGCGAACACGAGCTTACGGAAGAGAAGAAAGCCTACGCCACTGTCGAGGCCAATACTCACTATCTGACCAACCACATAGTTCCCAAATGGGGCGCGATGTATTTGCACGATGTCCGTACCGTGGACGTAGAACTGTGGCTGCATTCGCTGATCTTTGCTCCCGGCACGCGGAGCAAAATACGCAACATCCTGTCGGCAGTCTTCAACCATGCCATCCGGCATGAGTGGATGGACCGCAACCCAATCTCGAAAGTGAGAACTTCGGCCAAGCGGCTGCGCGAACCGGATGTACTCTCTCCAGCCGAGATTGCATCACTGCTGGCCGAACTGAATCTTCGGGAACGGGCAATGGTGATGCTGGCAGGCAGCACCGGCCTGCGGAGATCGGAGCTGGTCGCATTGACTTGGAGCGACATTGATCTTGAACTCATGCAGGTGAACGTCCGTCGTTCCTGTGTCCGCAATCACTTCGGGGACACCAAGACCGAAGCGAGCCGCAAGCCAGTTCCGCTACATCCTTCCGTGGTGAAGTGCCTCAAAGTATGGCGGGAGGATTCGCCCTATCGCGGGAGCGACGATTTCATCTTTCCTTCGATTCGGCGGAACGGTAAACAGCCATTGTCCCCGGACACCTTGCTCAAGAAGATCATCCGCCCTGCCGTTGAACGGGCGGGAATCAAGGGGAAGATAATCGGGTGGCATAGCTTCCGCCACTCTCTTGCCACAAACCTGAGGGCGGCGGGCGTGGACCTCAAAACGGCGCAGGAGCTTTTGCGTCATGCGAACTCTCGGATCACGCTCGACATTTACACGCGAGCGATTTCCGCGACGAAGCGTGAGGCCAACAACCGTGTCATGACGATGGTCTTGGAAGCGGGCAAAAAGAAGGCGCTTTCAGCACCCTCGAAGGGTGCGAAGTCAGAAACAAGAAAAGGTGCGGATCGCTCCAGCACCCTCGTCAGCACCCTCAAAGGAGGTTCTTAATTTTGCCACTTGCCATAAAACCTTTATTTTCTTAGGTTTTATGGCGGGGACGACGGGGCTCGAACCCGCGACCTCTGCCGTGACAGGGCAGC